>Ga0114956_1000187_pt1 | contig 39704 bp, 41 predicted proteins | sample MaitaG_FD_87304 | JGI IMG/M metagenome (GOLD analysis project Ga0114956, IMG submission 87304) | Marine algal microbial communities from Maine, USA - Maine_Asex2 metaG | ecosystem: Host-associated > Algae > Red algae > Unclassified | place: Maine, USA | collected 2015-01-05 | reverse complement strand
CTAAGGGAGCGGTGGCAGGCATTGCGTTCGTTTGATGCATTATCTGTCGCATCACTGTTTGCGTAGTAGTTGCTTCCGCCCTCCCCGCTGGAGTAACTGTCGCCGATCGAGACGTAGGCGACGTCCGGGCGGGAATCGACCGGGACGAAGGCCATTGCGTCCCATGAGATGCTTACTGCCTTGCCCTTATTGAGTTCGTCGTCGGCGTTGTTGCTGTGGTCAGTGGCAGTGACGTTGCTGAGTTCGACTCGCGCTCCTGCCGATAGTGGAAACACTCCCAAGTCAACCCATCGATTGTCGTTCCAGCGTTGGTTCACGACGCGATGAAATCGACTTGTTTCGCCAGATTCGGTGCCGTCGTAGATGCGGTAGTCGGCTTGATAGGTGTCAGCGCCGACGGTCGGGACCATGACAAGAATTCGATGCCAGCCGCGTGCTGAAGCAGGTGGTCGCCAGGTGCCGGTAACGGTGTGTGTTCCGCGAGCAGCCCAGTTGGTGCGCGTCGAGTAGAAGTGGCCATCGAGGCCACTTGCGAACTGGCCCATATCGCTTTCGGCCATCGGTGATCCGTAGGTCAGCTCGAAGCTGCCGACCGAATCGAGACTGTTGCATTCGGCGACGGCGTCGACCGAGGACGGTACGTCATCCACGATCAACGCTGCTTGCGAATCGATTTCAGTGACCTCGGGCAGGATCGCATCTGCGAATGTGCACGCGACCGGATAGGGGCTAGATACCGCCGGCTCAGGCCCGGATGAGTAGGGGGCTGCGTTCTCGGGCGTTCCTCCCAGGCTCAGGTCGAATGGCAACGGTCGGTTCCACCAGCACTTGCGATCGCCGCGGGTGCAGTAGCTTCGATCGAAACGAGTCGCGTACGGTCGCGGTGACGTGTAGAACTGGCTGCACGAGTTGAAGCCGGGTACGCAGAACTCGAACCGGCTCACGGCACCTGATGGGAACCGCGGCAGGTTCAGAGATCCAATGATCGGCGAGAACGCAAGATCGCCTCGAAGGTAAAGCCCGGTCTCGGCATAACCCAAGACCCGCTCCTGGTAGGGCCAATCAGCGGGGGTCCGTGCGTCGTCAAGCCCGTCCCGGAGGTAGTACCTGCGGTCGAACCGCCAATCAGAGTTCGCTGGATTGTTGGTCCAACCGAGACCTGTTGGATCGCCGACAGTGGCTAGACCGGAGTTGTATGCCCACACCGGCATATACCAATTCTCAACAATGCTTGGGTCGGTGTCGGCATCGATCATGCCGAGGCCTTCGAGCTGGTTCCACTTTTCTGCAAGAATTTGCTGAGCCACGGCGATATTCGATGCATAGTCTGTTGCGATCATCAGCTTCTGGGCGTCTGTGTAATGGTCATCGTCCAGGCGCATATTGTCGGTGATTTGGCCGACGCCGTAGCCGCAATCGGCTAGCGAATAGGATGCGCTGACCACTCGGCCATCCTCAATCTTCACACCGAAGTAGTTCCCGATCAGCGGATTAGAACTCAGCCCTGGAAGGGCCCGACCGCTCGCCTGCCACAGGTTCGATTCTTGGGCCAAGATCCCAAGTAAGACCTGCGCAGGAATGCGCCCACCGGTCACCAACGGCACCAGCGGGAACTCTTCCTGTGGAACGTATGAACTCAGTCCGTTCGACTGCCAATTTGCGGGCCGAACCACATCGAGCTCACCGCGGACCGCCTTGTGAACTGCCCATTCGACCTGACGCGGTGAAGGCTGCAAGACCTGGATACTCGGGTCATTGGGCGGCACAGCACAAACTGGTTTTTCATCAACTGCAGGGGCGACAAACTCCACCTGCGATGCCACCGTCAACATGACATCGCCCGGCGTTCGTTCGACAACAGATATCTCGCCGTCAGCGCTCTGAACTTCTACCGCCAACGAAACATCGCCAGCTGAGCCAATCTCCGAAGCTGACACAACCGAAGGCAGCGCCGTGAGAGTGCCCGTCACATCGCCGCTGAGAGACACCACATCCGGCAGCCGACCTTGCCCGTCAGTGATGCCGTCCGCACTTGCAGCCGAAGCGCTCGAAACCTGAATCAACGAATTGCGACCACCGCGGCCGCTGTACCAGCCAAGGTCACCCAGGGCTCCCGTTGCCACAACTGTGCCCGCACCGAACTCGGCGCCCTCTATAGCGGACAGTTCGCCCGAGTCAGCAATCTCCAAGTAGTCGATGCCTCCAAGCTCATTCGCGTGGAGATCTACGAATCGTCCTTCTGAGTCGGCGGCAACGATTGCTCCAGAGTCCGAAACGCGAAGCACCTGATTCCCGGAGGCAACGTATACCGCATCGCCAAATGGAGCCGGAGCGATGTGTTGACCACTAAGAGCAGTTGAAGAAGTTGTTCCGGAGTCAGGGTTGACTGACAGCACGTCGGTTACAACATCGCCGTTGCCATCCACTAGATGGCGAACAGCGGACACTTCATCTACGGGTCCGCAACCGGGCGAATGATACTTCAAGGCCACCAATTGGTCGGCAACAACAATTTTCCTATCGACGAGATCGATGACTGCGAGAAGGGCTCCACCATTGCGAAGCTCGGCGTCATCAATGGCCTCTGCCGGGGCGAACGCTACAGCGACATAACGCCCTGAACCCGTGGTGCACAAATACCCGACCCAGGACCGCGTCTCAACGCCGTCAAGACTCAACCGAGCGATTGTCGCTGCGCTGCCAGATGCCGAAACGATGTCCACTTCAAAACCGTCCGCAGCGCTGCGACCAATTACTAGTTCACCGTCAGCAAGAACTCCGCCCCAAGAGGCCAAACCGTCGTCGCCCTGGACAAGCTCAATGTTCCGGTCTAGCTGCGTCGTGGCATCGGCTCTTCCGACCTGAAGACCAACGACGAATAGCAGAACAAGTCCTGCCGTGATCGCAAATTGAAAAATCTTAGTCGCCTGCAAGATTGCTCCCATCCACACCAGCCATTCCATTTGGGAATGATCTGAAGCCCCGCGTAACCGACTTCCGCTTGACGAAAGTCAAGCTACCCCATTGGGTAGAAGTGTTTCAAGGTTTACATCACCATCAAACGCCAATACCCCGAATGAGGTATCTAGCCGTTACTCATAGCGATGAGAAGCGACACTATTCGTGGCTAAGGCCCGCTGCATCAGCCACGCGACCGACCAGATCCTCGGAATCACTCTCGACTATCAGAACCGTACTGATGCTCCGCAACTTCAATGCGACCTTCCTGCTCGTGCGGCTGTAGCTCATAGTGACCGCACTCCTCTTACCATCGACCAACTTCCACCCCTGGAGACGCTCAGAGCCCGGCAGAGGATCCGTAGCAACGAACTCAACCCCCAACACCCGAGCATTCGCGACTGCCTCTAGAAATGCGTCGAACGAGACGCCGTCCCAATTCTGCGTCACGATGATTCCTGTCGCTCCGCCCTTCAACCTCTCGCCGTCCTCTACCGAGTCGAAGAAGCCTCGATCTCCGTCAGATAGCTCCATCGTGACGAACGGATCGGTCTCATAGGACGACCGGTTATCGGGAATCGCAGCTGATGGGGCATTTAGGTCGCGAAGCACGAAAACCACAAGTAGAACCGTGGTCAGCAAAGCGGCCAAAAGACCCCAAGCGAAAAGGCGAAGCACGAGATCAAAGTAGCAGCCACACCTTCCCTCACGCCCTCACCCATCTACTCGATCGATCAATTCGTAGCGAGATTTGCGTGAGGTTCAGAAAATCCTCCTGGTAGAAGTGAACCACTTCAGCCAACAAGTCTCGCTCCGGCTGGACGTCGACCTCAACACCCCGAAGAGGTCGTTCATCGTGCCATCGCACCATGCCCGACCAACGGTTTGGAGCTGTGTCAGTTGACACCGGTTTCCATTCGGTCCATCTCCACTGTAAAAAGGCTACACACCGCGAGGCATCTGCTGCTCCGCCGCAACTCGACGCCGCCAGCGGCATGGCAAAGCACCTAGCGATGAGAACTGGCAAGCAGACAGCTACATATCAATAGAGCAGCGCGCTCAATCTCGGCACCCTGAAGCTCACCCGAACTAATCAGCGCCAATCCCTGCCGCAGCCAGCACCATGGACGCCCGGCCGTCGGTGTAGCCAACCTCTTCTCGGGTTTCGTCAAGTAGCTCCCCCCCTCATGCTCGCTAGCGACAGGCACCGCGGTTCCCCCAGTCGCACATTTGGTCTTGTGCGACGCGACCGCATCTGGGACCTCATCGTCAGCGGATACGAGCCCTCAGCCCCTGAGAACGACGAAACCCCCGACCTGATATCAGTCGGGGGTCGTGCTGGTTTGAACAAAGATCATTTGGTGCCCGGGGCGGGACTTGAACCCGCACGACCTTTCGGCCGGAGGATTTTGAATCCTCTGCGTCTGCCAATTCCGCCACCCGGGCGACGGCTCTGGAGCGTAGCGGCTCATCGAGCCGTCGGGCGGGAAATTCGGCATGGTGATCGCGTTTCCACGCAGCACCCAAATTTCTGAAACCATTGGGTCACACATGCGGTCGAATCCTCGTACCCGCTGACAGTCCAAGGATGTAGTCGATGATCGCCTTCACGTTCCCCGGCCAAGGTTCACAAAAATCAGGCATGGGAGAGATGTGGACCGACCACCCATCGTGGGAGTTGGTCGAAGAAGCCTCGGCCGCGTCTGGCCGCGACATCTCCGACCTCCTGCTATACGCCGATGACGAAGAGCTGCGCCAGACCCGCAATTCGCAGCTCGCCACGTTCGTGATGAGCATGGTCGCCCTCGATGCCGTCAACCGCATCGGTATCGACAGCAGTGGCCACGCCGGCCACAGCCTCGGCGAATACACGGCCCTCGCGGCATCCGGTGTCCTCGACTTCGGCGATGCAGTTCGCCTCGTCGCAGAACGGGGCGAGGCCATGCAAGCTGCGACCGAAGAACACGTCGGCACGATGGCCGCGGTCCTCGGCCTCGACGACGCGGGCGTCGAAGAGGCGGTTGCATCAACCGACGACACCTGGGTCGCGAACTACAACGCGCCCGGCCAGGTCGTCATCGCCGGCTCGGTCGAAGGCGTCGAAGCCGCCGGAGCGAAGGCGAAGGAGCTGGGGGCAAAGCGTGCGATGGCGCTTGCGGTCGGCGGTGCGTTCCACACGCCGTTCATGGCGCCCGCTCAAGAACGGCTCGACAAGGCGCTCGACCAGACCGAGTTCCGCCCGCCCGACCACCCCGTGTACGCAAACGTCGATGCGTCAGCCCACAACGAAGCAGACGTGTGGGCCGACCTGCTGCGTCAGCAGCTCTGTAGTCCGGTTCGTTGGAGCCATGCGACGCAACAGATGGTCGACGATGGATTCAGCACATTCGTCGAAATCGGACCCGGCACCGCGCTGACCGGCATGTCGAAGCGGATCTTTCGCGATGGCGTTCGACTAAACGTCAGCGTGCCGGCCGATCTCGACGCGTTGCTCGCCACCCTCGGCGGTACTGACACCAGTGAGGGGGCCGTTCTCGGCGAAACCCTCTATGCCACCGAACGTCTTGTCGTCAGCCCCTGCGCCGGCGTCTTTACGGCCAGCGACGACGCGGCCATCGATACTCGCATTCCAACCGGCCATGTGCTTGGCTTGGTCGCAGATCAGGAAGTCCGCTCACCCTTTGCGGGCGAGATCATCGGCTACCTGGCCGTGGACGGCGAGCGAGTCCAACAATCGCAACCAATTGCTTGGCTGAGGTCACGATGAGCGGATCACGAATCACGGGATGGGGCAGCGCGCTGCCCGACAGGATCGTCACGAACGAGGAGCTGTCACTCACCCTCGATACGACCGACGATTGGATTCGCGAACGAACAGGAATTCGCGAGCGCCGGATCGGAACCAGCACCGCCGAGCTCGCAGCCGCGGCGGGGGCTAAAGCCATTGCGCAGGCCGGCGTCGACCCGGCAACGATCGACGTTCTGATCCTCGCGACCACGACGCCCGATCGCCAGATACCCGCAAGCGCCTCGCGGGTCCAGGAGATGATGGGCCTCGACTGCGGCGCCTTCGACATGAATGCCGCCTGCTCCGGGTTCGTCTACGGCGTGACCGTGGCTAACGGCCTCCTCATGACCGGCGCCGAGCGCGCGCTCGTGATCGGCGCCGAGACGATGAGCCGGGTCACGAACTGGGAAGACCGGGGCACCGCGATCTTGTTCGGCGACGGTGCCGGTGCCGTGGTCATGGAGCGCACCGAGGACGACGGCGCGTTCCTCGGGTGGAGCCTGATGTCGAACGGCAAGTATGAAGACGTTCTCTACGCCGAACACGACGGCGGCACGATGATCATGGAAGGCCGCGAGGTCTTCCGCCAGGCCGTCATGGTGATGGCCGCGTCGAGCAACGACGCGTTAGCGAAGGCGGGCGTGACCATCGATGACATCGCCCTCGTCGTTCCGCACCAAGCGAACATCCGAATCATCGAAGCCGCCTGCAAACGTCTCGGTGCACCGATGGAACGAACGGCGATCGTGCTCGATCGCACCGGCAACACCTCGTCGGCGTCGATTCCGCTCGCGCTCGTCGACGCACTCGACAACAACCGGGTCAGCCCCGGCGATCTCGTCCTGCTCGTTGGATTTGGTGCGGGTATGACCGCAGCTGCAAGTGTCATCCGGTGGACCGGATGACTGATACCGAAGCACGCGTCGCTCTCGTCACGGGTGGCTCCCGCGGCATCGGCCTCGCCATCGCCCGCCATCTCGCCGAAGCCGGCCACACCGTCGCGGTCACCTACCGCTCGACACCGCCCGACGAAGCGGTCGCCCTCGGCCTACATGCGGTCAAATGCGACGTCACGGTTCCCGACGACGTCGAGGCCGCGTTTGCCGAGGTCGAAGAGAAGCTCGGCCCCATCCACATCGTCGTCTGCAATGCGGGCATCACCCGCGATGGCCTGGTGCTGCGCATGGGCGAGGATGACTTCAGCGACGTCATCAATGCCAACCTTACGAGCGGCTACCGCGTCGCCAAACGATCCGTGAAATCGATGATGAAGGACCGCTGGGGCCGCATCATCTTCATCGGCTCGGTCGTCGGTCTTGCCGGGCAGGCCGGACAAGCAAACTACGCAGCCTCGAAGGCTGGCCTTGTCGGCCTTTCTCGCTCCCTGGCCCGTGAGTTCGCCTCACGAAATATCACCGTCAACGTCGTCGCCCCGGGCCCGATCGAAACCGATATGATCGCTGCGCTCGGAGAGGAACGAGCCGCGGCTTTTGCCGAACTCGTTCCCCTCGGACGAGTGGGTTCCACCGACGAAGTGGCGGCCACGGTTAACTTTCTTAGCTCTGAACTCGCCGGCTATATCACCGGAGCCATCATCCCCGTCGATGGTGGCCTTGGAATGGGAAGCTGACTCGAGTAGTTCTACACAGCACAATCACGGGATCACGGTCCCTGGTCGGCTTGCGCCGATCTCATCAGCTCGCAACAAGTACTCCAAAGGAGCCCACCATGAGCGACGAAGCAAATTTCGCACGATTCCAGAAGTGCGCCGTCGAGGTTCTCTCGGTCGAAGCCGACAAGGTCACCAAGGAAGCCAGCTTCGCTGACGACCTCGATGCCGACAGCCTCGACCTTGTCGAGCTCGTTATGGCACTCGAAGAAGAGTTCGACGTCAGCGTCGACGAAGCCGAGCTCGAAGGCGTCACCACCGTTGGCGGCGCGTACGATCTCATCACTTCGAAGATCTAATGGAGCCCCGTCGGGTCGCAATCACCGGAGTCGGCGTCGTCGGACCATGCGGGATTGGGCGTGACGATTTCTTCGCGGGCCTACTCGGACCTGCCCCCAATGGTCCGCGCAACGTCGCCGAGTTCGATCTCGGCCCGTACTTCGACTCCCCCAAAGAGTCGCGTCGCCTCGACCGCTTCACACATTTCGCGACCGTCGCTACCCACGAGGCGCTCGAACAATCCGGCAGCCTTGATGGCTACGACCCCGAGCGGGTCGGCGTCATCATCGGTACCGGCGTCGGCGGCCTGCACTCGATCGAATCGCAGGTGCAGGTCTTGCTCGAGAAGGGTCCACGACGCGTCAGCCCGTTCCTCGTGCCAATGATGATGGCCAACGCCGCATCAGCCCATGTCTCGATGAAGTATGGCTACCAGGGCCCCTGTGAGACCACGGTCACCGCATGTGCCGCCAGCAATCAGTCGATCGGCAACGCTCTCAACATGATCCGCTGGAATCGCTGTGACGCCATGATCACCGGCGGTAGCGAAGCGCCCCTAACCGCCACCGGTCAGCAGGGTTTCATCAACATGACCGCCATCAGTTCCGCCGGCATTTCTCGCCCATTCGACGCCGAACGAGATGGCTTTGTGCAGGCCGAAGGCGCCGGCACCTTGGTGCTCGAAGAGATGGAGTCGGCGAAGGCGCGCGGTGCAACGATCCTCGCCGAGCTCGCCGGCTACGCAACAACGGCCGACGCGAATCACATCACGGCCCCCTCCCCGGGCGGCCGCGGTGCTATTCGCTGCATGGAAATGGCCGTCGCCGACGCGGGTCTCGAAGCGGCCGATGTTATTCATATCAACGCGCATGGCACGTCGACACCGCTGAGCGATGCAGCAGAAGCCACGGCGATCAACCACGTGTTCGGCGAACCCGGGCCACTCGTGACGTCGACGAAAGGCATCACGGGTCACGCCCTTGGCGCCGCCGGCGCGCTCGAAGCCGCCGCGGTTGTGTTGGCAATGCAGCACAGCAAGATCCCGCCGACCGCGTCGTTCGCAACCCCGGACCCTGAGCTGCCGCCGATCAACATCGTGCGCGACGCTCCCGCCGAGTGGACTGCCGGGCCGTCGTTGTCGAACTCCTTCGGCTTCGGCGGCCACAACGCCACGCTCGTGTTCAAACCGGCTCCGTAGCTCGCAGACCCTGCGGTTTAGCTACGGAGCCTCCACCTGGACCGGGCGTGGGAAATCGGCAATCGTGCGCAGCACGAGGCGGGTGTTTGTTTCCTCCGCGCCGAGTTCCTCTTTGAGGGTTTCGAGGATCTGATCTAGCTCGGGTACGTCGCGGACGGCAACCCGCAGCTGCGTATCGAAACGCCCGGTCAGATGCACGGCATCGATAACGGCCGAAACCTCGTGTAGACGTTCGTCGAGAACGCCGCTGTAGGTCCCTGTAGCGAGTCGCACGTCGATCAGGGCCTCGATCGGCCGACCGACCGCAGCGCCGTCAACGGTGATCGTAAAGCCGCTGATCACACCGGAGGTTTGGAGCCGACGCATCCGCTCCGTTGTCGCCGACAGACTCATCGGCAGCAACCGGGCCAAGTCGGTGGCGGACATTCTGCTGTCACTCTGTAGTAGGGCGATGATTTTCTTGTCGACGGCGTCCATTGCAGTAATATATGCGGTCAGCATCATTCAGGGGCAGAGATTCACGGCGCACCTTCGGCCGTTGTTCCTTCACAGTGAACCCATGTACTTTCTTCTCCTTGGTATCGGCGTCGGCATGATCACGCTGCTGCCCCCCGGGCCCGTGACCATCGCTCTCGTCCACCTTGCAAGTTCGGCCGGGCGCCGCCCGGCACTCCGAGGAGCGCTTGGCATCGCCAGCGGCGACCTCGCTCTGGCCGCCCCGGCAGTCGCGATCGTCGCGGCGGGCACCGCGCTCCCCGACCGGTTGTTCACGACGCTGCAGTTCGTCTCTGCGCTGGCGCTTGTCGCCATCGGGGCGCTACTGCTCGTTGCGCCGCAGCTCGCCGACGCCTCGATGGAGAACATCCGGCGCCCCGGCCGCACGATGTTTCTCATCACCGCGCTGACACCGACCGTGCTCGGCGCGTGGATCGCAATGTTGGGCGCAATGCCGTTCGCAGATGAACCAGTGCACCTCCTGCTCTTCGCGGGCGGCGTGGTACTGGCCTCGTTTCTCTGGCATCCGTTTCTGGGAATGGCGGCGGCATCGGTCGGCGGTGCGCTCTCAGCGAGTGCCCGCCGCCGGCTTTCGCAGACCGGTGGCGGCCTTCTTGCCATCATTGGTTTCGCGCTGGTCGCGCACAGCATGTGGTAGATCGAAGGCATGACCTATGAAGCATTTGATCTGACCGGCAAAGTCGCCGTCATCACCGGCGGCAACGGTGGCATCGGCCTCGGTTTCGCCCGGGCGATCGCCGCCGCTGGCGATATGGGCGCATCGACGCCTGCTTCCCGAACGCCGGCATCGGGAACAAGGACACGAAGCCGTTCTTTGAGCACTCGAACGAGGACGACGTCATCAAGATCGATGGTGGCTTCAGCATCTTCTAGCCGCGCTCGGCAGTAGCGATGAGGCGGAGTTACGCGTCGACGCCGACAAAGAGCAGCTCGCATTGGCACGCCAGCTCGCCGCCCACCGAGGCGGTGCCTTTCGCCTTGCCGGCACGCGAGGTCAGGCGGGTCATCTCGATCCGCAGGTCGAGCCGCTCGCCCGGGCCGACTTGGCGGCGGAACTTGGCCTTGTCGAGCCCGCCGAACAACGGGATCTTTCCGGCGAAGACTTCCTCGGACAACACGGCATACGCGCCAAGTTGGGCAATGGCCTCGGCCATCAGGACCCCCGGCAACGTCGGCCGACCGGGAAAGTGGCCGGCGAAGAACGCTTCGTCGCCCGAAAGTTGCCAATACCCCTCGGCCCACTCGCCCGAGGCCATGCCCGTGACCTCGGTCAGAAAGAGAAACGGCTCCCGATGGGGGATGACGTCAGCCGGAGCTGGCAGGTCGGAACTCATGGATTCTCCAGACAGATCGTTGCAATGACGGGGCACAAAACGGCAAAGGGAGCCGCAACCCGAAGGTTACGACTCCACTCATGCCCAGAGGCGGACCACGATGTGGTCCGGCAACGTTAGTTCTGCAGCAGCCTTACGGCTTGGTGGACTTGGCGGCGTCCTTGAGCTTCTTGCCGGCGGCAAGCTTGGCCCGGTAGGACGCTGCGATGTCAATCGACTCGCCGGTCTGCGGATTGCGACCCTTGCGGGCGGCGGCGAGTGAACGCTCAACCTTGAGGTAGCCAGGGATGTTGCAGGTGTCGCCGGACTTCAAGCAATCTTCGAAAACTTCGAACATGCCCGTGATCGACGAATCGACATCGCTCTTTGCGACACCGGTCTTTGCTGCGACGGCGTCGACCAATTCTGCCTTGTTCATGCTTCCTCCTCAGGAAAAACACAGGGGGGTTTGACTGTCAGCTCGCCTCTGCGGGCTGCGTACTGGTGCCACATGAACCGATCAGGCCGGTCAAGTCAAGCATTTGCGGCATCCGCAGAGAGGAGATAACACTTGTAGTGGCCATCCTAAGCACACTTCGTGGACTATCGGGGGATTCGATGTTCCGACGCGACCAAAGTCACGGCGACGCATCGGCGGGCAGGCCAACGCCCAGACGCATCTTCATATCAGCTAGAAGCCACAGATCCGCCCGGCAACCCGGGCACTCATCGAGATGCGTCATGACGAGATAGTCGACGTCTGCGCCCAACTGGCCATCGAACCACGCATCCATCTGGCGCTGGAATCGAAGGTGGCGCACGAACTGCATCGCCACATAAACCCCGCATAAACCCGGGCTATTCCGTCGGAACTCTGGCCCGTCGGAACCCTGGCCCGTCAGGACGGCCCCGCATCGGTGTACCCCACTATGCTCTGGCGGTGCCCGACCCCACGACGTCTGAGTCAACGGCCGAAGACGCCTTCAGCCGCTACGTCACCCCGGAGCTCGACGTTCTCTATCGCGTCGCCCGTTCGATCACCCGGAACCCTACCGACGCAGAAGACCTCGTTCAGGACACGCTGATTCGGGCCTACAAGGCAATCGAACGCTTCGATGGTCGGTATCCGCGGGCGTGGCTCCTCACGATCATGCGCAACGCCCAGATGAACCGGGTTCGGCGGAAACGGCCCGAGCTCCTGCGAGACCCCGACCGGACGATGCAACGCATCGCCGACACCAGCGAAGACGGCCAGGGGGTCGAGAACATCGTTATGCACGACGAGTTCGACGCCGCGATCGAAACCTCGCTCGACAACTTGTCGGAACGCTTCCGAAGTGTCATCGATCTTGTCGACATCAGCGGCCTGTCCTATCAAGAGGCCGCCGATATCCTCGAAGTGCCAGTCGGAACGATCATGAGCCGCCTCCATCGAGCCAGAAAGCGCATACGCACCGATCTCAAGGCGGCGGGCATCACCCCGAGAAAGTCGAACGAATGAAAATCCGCCGGGCGTTCTGGAAAGCCGAGAAGACCGAGCTGAACTGCCGTGAGGTCGGTCGTGTCTTGCAGTGGTACCTCGACGGTGACCTCGACCAGGCCGACATTCCAAAGATGCAAGAACATCTTGAGAAATGTCGCGAATGCGGGCTCGAAGCCGAGACGTACGAGTCGATCAGCCAGTCACTTGCCGCTCGCGGCCAATTGGCCGACGACGATGTCATGGACCGGCTGCGGGCCTTTACGGTCCAGCTGGTCGAGTCGAACGGCGACATCGACAGCTAACCCCGGCCGTTCTACTGGCGGCGCACCGGCCGAGCCGAGCGGCCCTCAATCTCGTAGTAGAGCTGCCCCATCGCTTTCTGGATACCGATCGACCACGTCGGATACGCGTGCGTCGTCTGCGCTAAGCGGCCAGCGAACATGTTCGTACGCATCGCCAATGTTGGTTCGTGGATCATCTCACCAGCTCGCGACCCAACGATCGAGGCGCCCAGAACCTTGCCGCCACCGACGTTGCCAAGACCCCGGCGTGGCCCGACGATGATCTTGATGTACCCCTCGGTCTCGTACGCCGTGCGCGGGCGATCGTTCTCGGCCATCGGCAACTCGGCCACGCGGGCCGACGCCGGAGCTTCAGCTTCGGTCATGCCGACCCTGGCGACCTCGGGGTGGGTAAAGGTCACGGCTGGAATCCACGATGACCGGAACCGGTAGCGGCGGCCGGGGCGGGTCGCGTTCCATGCCGCGACGCGGCCCATCTCATCGGCCGCGTGCGTCAGCGGAACCTTGCCGTTGACGTCGCCGATCGCCCACACATGCCGAGCGGTCGTGGCCAGCGTCGACGACGTCGTGATGTAGCCGCGCCCATCGACGTCGATGCCCGCGGCAGCAAGGCCCAGACCTTCAGTGTTCGGGCGTCGTCCGGTGGCCACCAGAACCAGATCGACCGCGGTCGTCGCCCCCGCCGCATGGACGATCGCCCCGGACCCCGACGGTTCGACCCGTTCGATAGTCGAATTGGTCCTTATCGCGACGCCGTCGGACTCCAACGACCGGGTCACGATGGCCGCAGCTTCGGCCTCCTCTCGCCCCAGGATGCGATCGCCCCGTTCGAACACGGTGACGCTCACGCCAAGGCGGGCGAAGGCCTGCGCCATCTCGGCGCCGATCGGACCGCCACCGAGAATGGCAAGCGTGGCCGGTTTCGTCGTGAGCTCGAAGAGATCTTCGTTCGTAACGAATGGGCTATCGCTCAGCCCGGGAATGGGCGGAACGAACGGACGTGAGCCCGTGCCGACGATGATGTGTTTTGCATCGACTCGCCGCAGAGCGCCGCCGGCGGCGACGGACAGGCTCGATCGGCTCCTAAAGGTGGCCCGGCCTTTAATCACGTCGACACCTTCGGATCGCAGCACGTCGGCGTTCTCGGTGGCCGCAATAGAGTCGACGACGTGGCTGACCGCCGTCATCGCTTCGTCGAATGAGGCGCCCCGGTCGGCGGCTTCGATCAGCGTCTTGGACGGAACGCAGCCCGTGAACGTGCAATCGCCGCCGAGCGGGCTGTCACTGATCAACACGACCTTGGCGCCCTCATGCATCGCCGCGCGGGAAGCCGAAAGGCCCCCGGCGCCTCCGCCGACAACTGCGACGTCGTATCGGTCTGCTGCCATCAGTTGCTCATCCCCTTCGATCTCAGTGCACCGTGCGGGCGGCAAACCATGCGAGATTCATCATGGCGAGCCCCCAGACGAAGTGTTTGATGTCGCGGTCCTGCTTGCGAGCCCACAACAGCGGCAATGGCCAAAACAACGCACACACGATCCATTGGATCGCGACGATGCGATCGGTCTTCGGCAACGCGAGGTTGATAAGGAAATCCCAGACGGCATCCATCGGCCTACGAAACCCCCAAGTCGGTCGATCGTATTCCTGTCGTCGGCATCAGACCGCAGCCCCCAACCTGCCGTTGATTAGCCGTCAACTCGCCAGTTATACGGGGCGTTCACATCGTCGACGGCACCATCGTTGAGCAGCAAGCCCGCAGCGCGGGCGTTGTTGATGAACTCGCGGACCGCGATCGGGTCCTTCTTGCCGGGCGCTCGTTCGACCCCGGACGCAACATCAACACCCCAGGGGCGGACTTTGGCGATCGCATCAGCAACGTTGTCAGCGTTCAGCCCACCAGCCATGACGACGCTCAGGCCGGCTGGTGCGCCCTCGGCCAGCGACCAGTCGAACAACTTGCCCGAACCGGGGTTCGGCGCATCGATAAGAATCGGGTTGGTGTTCCACTCGCCGGCGTTCTCCATGGCACTCGATCCGGCGACGAAGGCCTTCATCACCCGCGGCACACGGTCACGCACGAATTCGGTCTCGGTCGGAGTCTCGTGCCCGTGGAGCTGCGCAGCCCCGATGCCATTGCGGTTGACGATGGACACGACTCGTTCCGGTGCTTCGTTGCGAAAGACACCAACGGTCAGAATCTGGCTAGGCAACCGTTTCGCGATGTCGGCCGCGCGCGTTGGTGGGATTTGTCGCGATGACGGGGCAAACACGAAGCCGACCGCATCGGCGCCCATCGCGACGGCGAGTAACGCGTCATCCTCATTGGTGATCCCGCAGATCTTCACGAACACGACGAGAGATTACCCGTGTCGGCCGTCGCGCCCGGCGATATTGCGACCGGGCCGCCGTCGTCGTGCTCGACGCAGACGGTTCAGGCCGAACGTAGTGCCGCGACGGCGGCTTCGGTATCACCGGAGGTGACGAGGGATTCGCCGACGAGCACCGCGTGATATCCCGCTTCGTGAAGCACCGTTGCGTCGGCGGCGCCGCGGACACCAGACTCGGCAACTCGCACGACGCCGTCCGGCAGTTTCGAGCCCATGCGTACCGCTCGTTCGGTATCGACCTGGAACGTGACGAGGTCGCGTTGATTCACGCCGATGAGCGTGGCATCGATCGCAAGCGCCCGTTCTAGTTCGGCCTCATCGTGAATCTCGATAAGAGCATCCAGACCGATGTCGTGCGCGGCGCTCTGAAACTCGGCCAGTTCGTCGTCGGACAATACGGCAGCGATCAGGAGGACGGCATCGGCGCCCATGGCTCGCGCATCGAGCACATCGCGCACATCGACCGTGAAGTCTTTGCGGATCACGGGAAGTGACGTGGCTGAGCGCGCAGTACAGAGATCTTTCGGGCACCCGCCGAAGTAGTCGGCATCGGTGAGCACCGACATGCAGGTCGCTCCGCCCGCCTCGTAGCTCGATGCGACAGTTGCGGGGTCGAGGTCGGCAAAAAGGTCGCCCTTCGATGGCGATCGACGTTTGATCTCGGCGATCACGCCGAGACCGTCGGCGTCGGCCAAGGCCCGACGAAAGCCACGGGGGTCCGATGCCAGGTCGGCGGCGGCGCGGCAGGTCGACAGGCTGCGGGAATCTGCCGCCGCCGTCGCGCGGTGGTCGGCGACGATGCGATCGAGATAGGTCGGTGCGGTCACGGGGTCAGTCTCTCAGATTCCTCGGGCTGCGGTATCGCCGGCTAGGCGGAATGAAGGTTGCGCCGACGCCGCGAGTGGTTGCGGAAGTGCGTTGATGGGCGTGCCATGCGTTTTTCAGCACCCTGCTAGAGCTCGGGGTCGCGTTCGGCTCGGGTGGGCGCGAACAATGGAACGAGGAAGAACAGCGCGAGCGCGAGCGCAAGGCCGACAACGGCCAGCGTCACGATTCCGCGGCTTCCGATGATCGTGCCTGCGCCGAGGAGGAAAACGGCCGCGATAAGACCACCAGCTGGTGCCATCGTTACCCAACGCGGCAACGGCTTGCTGCCCGCAACCGGCTGGTCGTCGAGGTCGAAGGGGTCCGGATCGGGCCCGTCTTCGAATGGCCGCCATTCTCGGTTTGGCTCCGATGTCGCGCTTCGGCTCGTACCGAACTTCAGCGATTGGTCGTAGTCACGGCGACGGTCGGTGCTGCTCAGGACGGTCCAGGCTTCGTTGACCCGCTGCATCGACGCCTCGGCCGAGGCGCGAGCCGCGCCTCCATGGAAGTCGGGGTGGTACTTGCGGGCGAGGGCAAGATAGGCCTGCCGAACGGCATCATCGCTGGCCGAGGACGAAACCCCCAGAACCTCATAGTGACTACGCACCCTTTCGAGGGTACGGCTCGGTGCGAACGATTCGGCACGCAGCCGCGCCCGGAACTACTACTGCTGCTAGCTCGTGGCCGACGGCAGAAGCGCGCTTGCCTGCCCGGACCACGACGCGCCCTCGTCGTGAATCTCGACCGTCGCCGGAGTCGCGACACTGCGGGCGAGATAGGCAAGCGCGTGAGATCCGGCGCCGACCGGTCCTACTGACGTGACGCGCCCCACGGTCTTCTCGCCGGCGATCAGCGCGGCACCAACCGGCGGGACTCCCTCGGCCACAACCAGGTCGACGAGGCGCTGCGGCACGTTCCCGCCCCGGCTGTCGATACGAGCCACAAGTTCCTGGCCCGTGTAGCAGCCCTTGGTGAAGCTGACTGCGTCATCGACGATGCCGGCCGCTGCCGGGATCGTGTCTTCGGTTAACTCTGCTCCCAGCGCAGGAATGCCGCCGCGGATGCGGGCAAGGTCGAACGCGGCTTCGGTGGCGACGGCGATGTCACCGGTGACCGACGGCGTCGGCCCGAGCAGGTCGATCCCTTCGATCGCCCCCCAGTGCACCAGCGCAGCGACGACCGCGCCCTCGTGACCGACCGACGCGGCACCGGGGCCGCGAACAGAGATCGACGTCCAGTCGAGGGGCTCGAGGTCACATTTGGTCCGTAGTTTGAATCGATTCAGGCGGGTGAGCATCGGCTCAGCGTGACCCGCGTCGACGTCGAGGATGTACTCGGCGTCGCCAAGTCGGGTGACCCGCAGGTACGACGAGATTTTGCCCTGCGGTTGCAGCAGCAACGACCACGCCGATTGACCGGCGGCGAGCGTCTTGACGTCTTGGCTCAGCTGCCCTTGCAGAAAGTCGACGACATCGTCACCGGTCGCCCGCACCGCATCGCGAGTGTTCGCAACCCAACCGAGGGTTGTTGCGAGGTCGATGCTGTGTTCATTTCCGTCCGTCATTGATCTGCTCCTGGGGCCGAGTCGTCGTCTGAATCAGAACCGCCCGAGAGTCGTTGACGCCGAGCCGCCATCGCTCGAGCCGCGGGGACCGCGGCCAGCAAGCCGCGTGCTTTATGACCACACTCGGCGTGTTCGTGATCGGGAACGCTGTCGACGACGATGCCGGCGCCAGCTTGGACCGATGCTCGGCCGTCTTGAATCACCATCGTTCGAATCGCGATGGCCGTGTCGATGTTGCCGGAGAAATCGATATAGCCGACCACCCCGGCATACGGTCCCCGCTTCGACGGTTCGAGTTCGTCGATGATTTGCATGGCTCGAACTTTGGGAGCGCCGCTCACGGTGCCCGCGGGCAGCGTGGCCCGCAGCACATCGATCGGAGTTTGACCCGCAGCGAGTCTTCCCGAAACTTGTGATGTGAGATGCATGACGTGGCTGTAGTGCTCAAGCGTCATGAGTTCGTCGAGATGCATCGATCCGAACTCGATGACCCGACCGATGTCGTTGCGGGCCAAGTCGACGAGCATGGTGTGTTCCGCGCGCTCCTTCGGATCTTCGGCGAGTTCTGCGCCCATAAGCCGATCTTCGGCATCGGTTGCTCCCCGGCGCCGAGTGCCAGCGATTGGCCGCGAGATCACTTGCCCATCGAGCAACTGCACGAGCGGTTCCGGCGATGCTCCAACCAGGGTGACATCGGGTTGGCGCACGAAGTACATGTACGGGCTTGGGTTGATCTGACGTAAAACGCGGTACACGTCGAGGGGTTCGGCCCCGAGCTCGAAGTCGAAACGTTGCGCGAGCACGACCTGGAAGATGTCACCGCTCAGGATGTACTCCTTCGCAGCTCGCACGGCGTCCTGGTACAGCCCATCGGGCATCGACGAGACCGTCGTTGGCAGGTCGGCGGTGAGGTCAGGCGGATCGAACAACGGTTCGTCGAGCGGGTGGGAACCGCTGTTTGCGAGGTCGTTCAGACGCGCGACGGCGGCATCGTACGCAGCATCGATCTCCTCAGCCGAGGCATCGGCCGGGAGCAAGACGTTGTCGATGAGGGTGACGCGCTGACGCCAGTGATCAAAGGCCGCGATCTGACCGATCACCGAGACGTTCGAGTCCGCAAGCCCGAGCGCGTCGGTTGGCGGCGTCGGCAAATGTTCGACTTCGCGCACGATGTCGTAGCCCAGGTAACCAACGACGCCGCCATGCAGCGGCGGCAGCTCGTCGATCGGGGGCGACTGGAAGTTCTCGAGCAGGGTCTCGATCGCGGCAAGCATTCCCTGATCGACGGGAAGCTCGGCTGGAATGTCGCCGCTTAACGTCACCTCGCTGCCGCGCGACGACAACGTGGCGATTGGTCGGCGGCCGACGAACGAGAACCTGCCCCACCGTTCGCCGTGATCGACCGATTCGAGCAGGAAACCGGGCTCATCGCCGACGACGCGGGCAAACGCAGCCACCGGGGTCGTCAGGTCGGCAACAAGTTCACGCCACACCGGCAGGGCCCGGAACTCGGACGCATACGCATGGAACTCGGCTCGACTTGGTTTGATCGGCGAAGAAGTCATTGGTCCGAGATGGCTCAGAGGTAGAGCCCGGTGCTGCCTTCTTCGAGCCGTTCGGCAGCGACTGCGTGGATGTCGCGCTCGCGCAGGATGATATAGTCGGTGCCGCGCACTTCGACTTCGTAGCGATCGTCGGGGTTGAACAGGACCTGGTCGCCGTTCTCGACGGAGCGGACGTTCGGCCCGACGGCGACGACTGCGGCCCACCCAAGGCGTTTGCCGACCTGGGCAGTAGCCGGAATCAGAATGCCACCGGTCGAACGGCGATCGCCCTCGCTGACGCTGATGTCGACGAGGATGCGGTCGTTGAGCATTTTGATCGGCAGACGATCGTCGGTCGCCAAGCCCTGGCTGCGCGAGGCCGCCTTGCTGGTCTTCGGCGCGGCGTCAGTGCTAGACGCCTTTCCGGTCTTAGCGGTGCTAGCCCGTTGGCTCTTTGTCGCAGCGCCGTTCGCCGAAGACGCGGCCGTGGGGGCTGGTTTCGCCCCCTGCTTCGGTGTCGCCTTCGCGGTGGTCGACTTCGCGGTGGTCGACTTCAGTTTCCGAGCGGTACCGGCCGGGGCAGCCTTCGACTTGATGGCCTTCGCTTCAGGGACAGTCATTCGACGAACGCTAGCGTCTGGGCACGATGAAGCACGACCCAGATTCTCTCATCCAGCAGCTAACGCTGACGACCGGCGATGGAGAGCAGCTCGAAGCCGAGATGTTTGTTCCGAGCGATGCCCGTCTTGGCATCGTGATCGCTCATCCGCACCCGCTCCACGGTGGCGACATGCATTCGCCGGTGACCACGGCAATCTGGCAGGCGCTTGCCGACTTGGGTGCGGCCGGGATTCGCTTCAACTTTCGCGGTGTCGGATCTTCAAGCGGACAGCACGATGACGGCAACGCCGAGCAGCTCGATGTGATGGCGGCGGCTGGGGCGCTCCACGCAGCGCTGTCTGCCGGCGCGCCTGTCGCGCTGGCCGGCTGGTCGTTCGGCGCTGACGTGAGCCTCGCGATCGCCGAGGTCGATGGGAACGACATCGCTGGTTGGTTCCTCGTCGCTCCCCCGTTGCGGTTACTCGACCAGTCGGACTGGGCTGATGCGGCGGCGAGCCCCCAACCGAAACACCTCGCCTGCCCGGCCCATGACCAGTTCCGACCGCCCGACGCAGCCGCCGAGGTCGTCGCCACGTGGACCGCGACCGAAGTCCACCCGGTCGAGGGCGCGGATCACTTTCTTGTCGGCCGCGCCCACCTTGTCATCGAACAACTCGGCGACTTCATCGCTCGGCTCTGATCGGTCTGACGACGAGCCCTTCGACTTGGTTCATTCGCGTCCTGCTACTCGGGCGGACGAACAGTGACCCCGGCCTCGATAAGGCGCTGCTTGGCTTCGCCGACAGTCGATTCACGGAAGTGGAAGATCGACGCCGCGAGCACCGCATCGGCACCGCCATCGACGACCCCTTCGACCAGGTGGTCGAGTTCGCCCACGCCGCCGCTAGCGATCACGGGAATGTTTACGGCATCGGTGATCGCCCGGGTGAGCGGGATATCAAATCCATCACGTGTACCGTCGCGGTCCATCGACGTCAGCAAGACTTCACCGGCGCCGAGCTCCTCGGCCCTCCGGGCCCATGCCACCGCATCGATGCCGGTCGCAGTTCGGCCACCTCGAACAAAGACCTCAAAACCGCTCTCGGTCTCGGCGTCTGATTTCCGCGCGTCGATTGCAACCACCACGCACTGGGAACCGAACTCTTCGGCGATCTCCGTTAGTACCTCGGGGCGTTGGACCGCCGCCGTGTTCACGCCGACCTTGTCGGCGCCAACGCGCAGCAGGGCTCGGGCGTCTTCGACGGTACGAACGCCTCCACCGACGGTGAAGGGGATGAAGACCTGTTCGGCCGCGCGTCGAGCGACATCGATGATCGTCTCCCGAGCATCCGACGACGCCGTGATGTCGAGGAAAACCAGCTCGTCGGCCCCTTCGCTGTCGTAACGAGCGGCCAGCTCGACCGGATCGCCGGCGTCACGCAGATCGACGAAGTTCACGCCTTTGACCACTCGGCCGGCATCAACGTCGAGGCAGGGAATGACTCGAGTCACCTTCATGACATGGTCTCTTTCATGACACGGTCACTTCCATAACATGGTCTCTTTCATGACACGGTCTTTTTCATGACAGGGCGTCCTTGTTCGCAAGGGCTGCGACCGCGCTCGCGACCGTGAACTTCTTTTCGTAGATCGCGCGCCCCGCGATGGCGCCAGCGAGCCGGCGTCCGTCGATCGTGAGGTCCGCCAGTGCTTCGAGGTCCGCGACCGTGCCCACGCCGCCCGACGCGATGACGTCGACCGACGTTGCGCCCAGCACCCTCGACAGACCATTGGTGTCCGGGCCCCCGAGCGTGCCGTCGCGTCCGATCTCGGTCACGACAAGCGCGTCGACACCGAGGTCCGAGAAGCGCTGGGCGGTGGCCAGCAGATCGTGCCCGCTCGCCTGTTCCCAACCATGGACTGCGATATCGCTACCGCGGGCATCGAGGCCGACGGCGACCGCCCAGTCCGATGTCAGCGCTTCGACCAGGCTCGGGTTCTCGATCGCCGCCGTGCCGATCACGACGCGAGCTACCCCGGTGTCGAAAAGAGCCTTCGCAGCATCGGCGGACCGGACGCCGCCGCCCGTCTGCACCGGCACACCGACCGCCTCGGCGATCGCCGCGACGACGGGGCGATTCTCGGGGCTGCCGCTGCGCGCGGCGTCGAGGTCGACGACATGGATCCACGGCGCGCCCTCGGACTCGAAGGCGAGTGCCTGCGCGACGGGGTCGGAGCCATAGACCGTCTCTTTGCCGTAGTCACCCTGGTAGAGGCGCACACAGTTTCCGTCCCGGAGATCGATCGCAGGGAACAAGTGCATGGTGGCGGTCGCTTTCAGTCGGTCGAGTCGAGGACGATCTCGGTGATATTGCCAGCCGCAATCTCTATGAAGTTCTCGAGTAGCCGTTGACCTGGGCGGCCTGATTTCTCGGGGTGGAACTGTGTAGCCATGACGTTGTCTCGCTGCGCGACCGCGGCCACCCGCCCGCCGTAGTCACACGTCGCGACGATGTCGTCGGTAAGTTCGGCCGCGTACGAATGGACGAAGTACATCCACGATTGCTGCAGACCATCGAGCAGGTCGATCGGTCGTTCGATCTCGACCTGATTCCATTGCATTTGTGGGACCTTGCCGGTCGTGGGCAACGCCCGAACGCGACCTTGGAGAATGCCAAGCCCCGCATCGTCGGGAGCCTCATCGGACGCATCAAAGAGCAGCTGCATGCCGACACAAATGCCGAGGAACGGCCGTTGGGATCGCACGGCACCGAACGCCTCGGTTGCAAGGCCCGTTGCGTGCAACGCCTGCATACACCGGCCGAAGTTGCCAACGCCAGGGAGCACGACTGCGTCGGCCGCTGAAATCGTGAGCGGGTCGGCGGTGAGTACTGCGTCGCCGCCAGCGCGCACCAAGGCTTTCTCGGCGGAGCGGAGGTTCCCGATGCCGTAGTCGAGTACGGCAATGCGCGGTGCGCGTTTGGTCACAGAACGCCCTTGGTCGACGGCACGCCCGACCCCTCGATCCTTACCGCGTCGCGCAGCGCGCGGGCGACGCCCTTGAATGTTGACTCAATGATGTGGTGGGTGTTCTTGCCGCGCACCAACACCAAGTGCAGCGTGATCGCCGCCGAGGTAACGAACGCCCGCCAGAATTCTTCGACCAGTTGTGGATCGAATGGTGGGTCGCCAAGAATTTTCTCACCCGGAGGTTCGACGTCGAAGTGCATAAACGGCCGGCCCGAGAGGTCGAGTGCGACGTCGACCAAGGCTTCATCGAGCGGGCACGCGGCGGTCGCAAAGCGGCGGACGCCTTCTTTGTTACCGAGCGCCTCGGCGAACGCCGCGCCGAGCAGGATGCCGACGTCTTCGACGGTGTGGTGCGAGTCGATTTCGAGATCGCCCTCGGCGTGGATCTTCAGATCGAAGTTGCCATGGCGCCCGAGTTGATCGAGCATGTGGTCGAAGAACGGCAGGCCGGTCGTGATGTCGGTCGTTCCAGACCCGTCGAGATCGATCGAGATGTCGATCGACGTTTCTTTGGTATTCCTCGTCTTAACGGCGATCCGTTGACTCACGGTCGAGCTCCTTGCGCAGATTCGGCTCCCAGTATCTCGGTAAGCGCGCCGAGAAAGACATCGTTCTCTTGCTCGGTTCCGATGGTGACGCGCAGACAACCGTCGAGGCCGGGCCACGTCGCGCAGTTACGGACCAGCACGTCGCGATCGAGCAGCTTCTGCCACACCGCGTTGCCGTCCTGCTCCGTCGGCCGAAACAGAACGAAGATGGATTGCGAATTCCAACACTCGACCGGCAGCCGCTCGAACGCCGCGAGAATGCGCTCGCGTTCGCGAACGATGTTGGCTACACGATCATTCATGTCGTCGACGAAGTTCAGCGCGGCGAGCCCGGCCGCCTGGGTCACCGCGTCGAGGTGATACGGCAGCACGACGGCCTCAAGCTTGTCGGTCACCCACGATGGACCAACCATGTAGCCGAGCCGGGCCGCCGCCATCGACCATGTCTTCGAGAACGTTCGGGTCACGACGAGGGGAACCGACTCGTCGACACGGTCAAGCGACGTCCATGACGCGAACTCGGCGTACGCCTCGTCGACGACGAGCAGACCGCCCGTGGCGATCACCGCGGCAAGTACGCGATCGACAAGCTCAGGATCTTCGGCTAGCCCGGTCGGGTTGTTTGGCGAACACAGGAACGTGATGATCGGCTTGGCCTCGGTGACGACGTCGACCGCGTGGGTGGAATCGAGCCGGAACTTGTGATCGCGCTCGCCCTTCACGACCTTGGTGCCGACGATCGTTGCGATATGGCTGTGGAGCGCGTAGGTCGGCTCGAAGGTCACGACGCGGCGCCCGGGTCCGCCGTAGGTCAGCAGCAACGTCTGCAGCACCTCGTTCGAGCCGTTGGCCGCGAACACCTGACCGAGGTCGACGCCGTGGAAGGCCGCAATCGCGGTCCGCAGTGCCACTGCGCTGCGGTTCGGGTAGCGATTCCAGTCGAGTTCCGCGACCGCGTCGGTGATGGCTTGGCGAAAGCCAGCCGGCGGCGGCTGTGGTGACTCATTGGTGTTCAGTCGGATCGACACGTCGACTTGGGGCGAGTGATAGCCGACCATCGCCGCGAGGTCGTCGCGCACCGGCGGTTGTTGGACGTTCATATGGCTCGGACCGTAGCGCGCGTCATCATCGCCGCCGGTCCACTTTCCGTGATCAATTCACCACACACTCGTCGGCGTTCTAGCCAATGGCGCGACGGGCGGCCTCAAGCCGACGCTCGGCGGTCCGAAGCGCGCGCTCGACCTCGTAGAGCTCCCCGGCAATATCGTCGCGTTCATCGAGGTGATGACGATCGGCCATCGTCGTCACCCGAGTCTTCATTTCGCCCAGTGCGGTGGCGATCGATGAGATTTCGGCAAGGTCGCTGGTCATGATCTCGAGTCGCTGTTCATTGGTCATTGCCTAGCAGCCCAGCCCAATCGAACACCACTCGGTGGCGGCGACCGCGGCTCGGCGCGACGCTGGGCAAAAAGTGGACCGGCGCCCTTTGCAGGGCGCCGGTCGGCGACTCTGGGCGGCGGATCCCAGTATGAGTCGCAGCCGGGTGGCGGTACCCGACAACTGAAGAAAGTACCAACTTTTTGGTAGCTCAGCACCCGATCCGAAGAATTTGAAGAGCAACCGATGCTCTCAATAGCCACGAATGGTTGTTGGCAGTCCGTGGCAACTTCGTTTCGGTCGGGCTCCTCGGTCTCGGCGGAAGCCCACGAGACTACGCTCAACCCCAATGGCTATAGATGTGACCGGCCCAGCCGACGATGGCGAATTCCGATGGACTCTTGAGGTGCCGCAGCCTCGCGACCGGGCGTCGCTTGGCGCCACACTCGCCGCCAAGGTCAAAGAGTTGCGAGCCGCGGCGCTCGCCACAACCGCGATCGAGCCCGCGATCGAGCAAAAGGTGCAGCTCTGGTTGCCAGAGGTCCACGATGCCGAGGATGACCTCGTCGGTGAGCTGGGGTTCGAGCCATACCGCGACCTGTGGCAGCTTCAGATCGATCTCCCGAGCCGCCGCACCGATCTCGTCGTGCGCGGCTTTACCCCCGATGACGCTGACGACTTCCTGCGCGTCAACAATCGAGCGTTCCATTGGCACCCCGAACAAGGTGGTATGACACATCACGACCTGGCCCAGCGTCAATCCGAAGCCTGGTACGACCCCGACGGATTCCTGCTGCACCACCGAGATGGCGAGCTCGCCGGCTTCTGCTGGACCAAGATCCATACCGACCTCGAACCGGCGATGGGCGAAATCTATGCGATCGCCATCGATCCGAACTTTCAGGGTATTGGCCTCGGTCGTGCGCTGACGCTCAGTGGGTTAACCCACATGGCCGACAACGGCATTACGAGAGCCATGCTCTATGTCGAGTCCGACAACCACAGCGCAAATGCGATCTACGAGGTCGCCGGCTTCCGATATCACCACACGAACCGTGCGTATGGCCTCACTCTTTGATCTCGATCAGGCGGGCTTTCGCGAGCTGCTGTCTGACGAACCGGCCTACCGAGTCGACCAAATCTGGCAAGGCCTGTATCAGCGCTTCTCCCCCGTTGACGAGCTGTCGAACGTGCCCAAGAAGGTGCGGGCTCGCCTCGCCGAGGAAGCGCCGCCAGCGCTGACGCCGGTGGTCGAAAGCGTCAGCGACAACGGCGACACGCTGAAGTGGTTGTGGTCGCTGGCCGACGGCGCCCAGGTCGAAACGGTGCTGATGTTGTACCCCGACCGGGCGACGGTGTGCGTCAGCAGTCAAGCCGGCTGCGCAATGGCATGTGACTTCTGCGCGACGGGTCAGGCCGGTTTCGACCGCAATCTGACTCGTGGCGAAATCATCGAACAAGTCATCCGCGCGGCCCGAGCTGCCGGCGATCGGCGGGTCTCGAACGTCGTGTTCATGGGGATGGGCGAGCCAATGGCGAACTTCGACAACACCTGGTCGGCGGTGCAGGGTCTGCATCAAGACGTCGGATTGTCGGCCCGATCGATCACGATCTCGACCGTTGGGATCGTGCCCGGTATTCGTCGCCTCACCGAGTGCGAGTTACCCGTCACACTGGCCGTTTCCCTGCATGCGGCGAACGACCCGCTGCGCAGCAGCATGATTCCGATCAATAAGCGCTACCCGCTAGCCGCGCTCACCGAGTCACTCATCGAGTATCGCGAGCAACGACGCCGTCGGGTGTCGTTCGAGTGGGCCATGATCGAAGACGTCAACGATCGGCCGAGCGACGCCCGCGAACTTGCCGTCATCTGCCGAGAGACCCGAGCCCACGTCAACCTGATCCCGTTGAATCGAACGCCCGACTACCCGGTGCAAGGGTCGACGCCGGCCGCAATTCGAGCGTTCAGCAAACTGCTCACAGAGCAGGGCGTGAACGCAACCGTGCGCCATACTCGCGGCGCCGAGATCGATGCCGCGTGCGGCCAGCTTGCGTTCCGTGAAGGCGGGGCTGGCACCGGCACCGAGTCGCCGGTGCGCCTCGGGCGCACTGCATCCTCAACCCCCTAACCACGAGCAGTCCCCTCATGAGTGCCGCTATCCCGAACGCCAACGATCCGCTGCCGACCGGCGACTCGAAGCGCGCAGCCGTGCAGTCGATGTTCGATGCGATTGCCCCCCGCTATGACTTCGTCAACCGGCTCATGACGTTCGGTCTCGACGTCTTGTGGCGCAAACAAACGATGAAGCTCCTCGCGCTCAAACCGGGTTCGGTCGTCGCCGACCTCGCCTGTGGCACGGGTGACTTCTGCCGCGAGATCCGCCACGGCGGCCACGTGCCGATCGGGTTCGACTTGGCGTTCGGCATGCTCGCTGCGGCTCGCACCGATGCGCAACTCGTCCATGGCGACGCTCTCGGCTTGCCGCTCATCGACGATTCGGTTGACGCCGTGACATGTGGGTTCGCGCTCCGTAACTTCGTTGACCTGCCATCGTTTCTGGCCGAACTTGGCCGCATCGTGAAACCGGGCGGCCGGATCGGCTTGCTCGACGTCGGGCAGCCGTCTTTGCCGCTCGTGTCTCACGGCTACGACTTCTACTTCGGGAAGGTCGTGCCGAAGATCGGCGGGCTGTTCTCCGACGCCGATGCGTATGAGTACCTGCCGCGATCGGTCGCATACCTGCCGCCAGCGAACGAGCTCACGACGATGATCGAGGCCGCGGGCTTCGAGCGCGTGACGCACGCCAACCTCACCCTCGGCCTCAGCCAGGTCTACACCGCAACCCGCCGCTGAGCATTCGGGCCAACCTCCGCCGCAAGGCGAACGGCATCCTCTAGCTTGAAGCCATGGAGTCGTTCAATATGGGACGATTCGGAGCCAGCGACGACCCGTGGTTCCGTATCGGCAGTTTCGACGTGACAACGACCGCGTTCATGGTCGGCGCGGGCCTGATCTCGATGTTCGTCTGGGCGGCCGAAGGCAATGGCGGTCCGATAACCGGCGCGCTGCTCTTCAACTCGGACGATGTCCTCGGTGGGCAACTGTGGCGCCTCGTGACGTGGCCGTTCCCCAACGATCCGAGCGTGTGGACCGTCATCATGCTCGTCGTGTTGTTCATGCTGGGCTCGCAGCTCGAATCACGTATGGGTCGGCGCCCGTACACATTTCTGGTTGGAGCATTGGTGCTTCTTCCGGCGCTGGTGAGTTCCGTCTTCGGACTCATCACATCACTTTCGATGGTCTTCGGCTGGCGTTTCGTCGAGATCGGCGTCCTCGTCGCTTTCGCCGCGGCCTTCCCGACCGCCAGATTCTTCTTCGGCATTCCCGCTTGGGCGATCGCCGGCGTGATCGTCGTCATCGATGTTCTGCAGTTGATTGGCCAACGCGGGTCGGCCGCCTTGGTCTTCTTCATCGTCCTCGTGGCCGTTGCCCTTATCGGGGTCCGGTCGCTCGGGTTCGCCGATGAGGTCGAGTGGATTCCCTCGATCGCTTTGCCGGCGTCATTGACCGGACAGACGTCTCGGCCGACAAAAACACCCCGCCAGAAGCGCACCAAGTCGTCATCGAAGTCCCACCTAACCGCCGTTCCCTCCTCACCGGACAAAGCCTCCGAGGTATTGAACGATCGCGAGATCGATGAGCTACTCGACCAGGTCTCGGCCAACGGCATCGACAGCCTGACCAAGGCGCAGCGCAAGCGGCTTGAGGATCATTCGAAGCGGCTCCGCAAGCGCGACGGTGAGTAGCTCGGACCTACCGGCGCTAGCTGGGCGGTGTGTGGCTCGAGAAAGAACGGCGACCGCCTCCAACCCTGGAGGTAGCCCTTGAAGAAGACGTCTTCGCCCGATGTCTGGACAAGGATCACGAGCGCCAACGGCAACAACCAGATCAGGTGAGATGGGCCAACGTCCACAAGCGTGGGCCGGTCGAACCACGGCAGGATGAACGCCGGCACGGTAGAGATCGCCGCACCTGGACTCAGACCGAGATCCACAGCCCAACCGTGAGCGCTATGCCAAACGCGAGCTGTAGTCGACCGGTCTGACCGAGGACTTTGATGAGGGCGGGCCCCGAGGTCCCCGATGCGACCGCGCTCGTCGGCGGAACGGCCAGCGGCAGCGCAATGAACGCCAGCAGCGCCCAAGTGCGCTCGTGGATCATGAGCAGCCCGATCGAGAACGCGCCGATGATGCAGGCGATAAAGAACATTCGGGTCGCCGAGTCCCCCATCCGGACCGCCAGCGTGTTCTTCCCCGACTGGGCGTCGGTGTCAATATCGCGCAGGTTGTTCGTAACGAGCAAGGCGACGGCGAGTAGCCCAACGGCGCTGCCACCGGCCCATGCGAGGATGCTGAGCTCCTCGGTCTGTACATACGCGCTACCGATCGTGGCGACAAGCCCGAAGAACACGAAGACGAAGACCTCACCAAGCCCGAGGTAGCCGTACGGGTTCTTGCCGCCGGTGTAGAACCAGCCCGCGAGCATGGAAGCCGCACCGACGATCAAGAGCTGCCATCCGACGAGGATCGCCAGAATCAGCCCGAAGACCGCGGCGACGCCAAACGCGGCAAAGGCGGCGATCTTCACTTGTCGGGGCTGCACCAGGCCGGACCCGACCAGGCGAGTTGGGCCGACGCGATCCTCATCGTCGGTGCCGCGAATGCCGTCGCTGTAGTCGTTCGCGAAGTTGGTACCGACCTGCAACGCGGCTGCCACGATCAAAGCCAACAGCGCACGGAACCATGAGATGCCGTGGTTCCAAGACCCGGTATCGGTCGCGGCAATCGCGGTACCGACGAGTACCGGCACCAGGGCGGCCGGGAGCGTTCGAATGCGGGCGCCCGCCAGCCAGACCGATCGAGCCGACGGTTGTTCGTCAGCCATGCCATCCGCCCCGGTGAATCACGTCGGCGAGTTCCCGGCGAGGCCGTCCGGCCGACTTGCTCGGGCGCTGCTCGTCTGCCGGCCAGCCGACGGTGATCGCACCGATCGGACGCACGCCGGCGGGAATGCCGAACTCGGCGCAGACCGCCGCTTCGTGTTCGAAGACGCCAAAGAAGAGCGCACCAAGGCCAACATCGACGGCCGCGTGGAGCAGCGTCATCGTCGCCATCGCACAATCGATCTGCCAGTAAGGAATCGGCCATGCCGCCGCATCGACGCCGAGGCCGGAGCGAGCCTTGTCGGGCTCGCCGTAGCGGGCGACGTAGGCCCGTTCATCGGCCAGCGGCAAGACGAGTACGGGGGCGTGCAACAAACCGGGCCACGGGAACGCCTCTCGCCGCTCGGGCGCGAGTGTCGTCATCCAGTAGCGAGCTGTTTGGTCCGGCCCTTCGAGCACAACAAAGGATGCGCCCTGGCTGTTTCCGGCCGAGGGCGCCCGACGAGCAAGGTCGATCAGACCGTCGATCAGTTCCGGTTCGACGGCGCGTTGGGCGTAGTTTCGGACCATCCGCCGGGAGCGAACGACCCGCGAGAACTCCACCCGGCTGTATCAGCCGAGCTTCATGAGATCGTCGGCATTCACCCAACCAGCGACAATGAGGCTGTCGCCTTCTGCGACATCAACGTCCGCGAACTGCGCGGCGATGGCGTCGTCGATCTTCTCGGGCTTCAGCGCCTCGTGATCGAACACGCGAGGTTGTGAACCGTCGCCTCGGGCGATGAACGAGCGATCGTCGTACCGAGATGCCCCGATGCCGACGCGCTTGGCGACCCGGCGGCCCCAGGCCCGCTCCTCACCGTTGGCTTTGTGGTCCGGCCGAGGATTGACATCGACGCACGACTTGAAGAAGTCGTAGCCGGCCGCGTCGTTCAGCTGCATGCCGAACAAGACGTCCTCGTCAGGGAACGCCATCAGGGCCCGATGCATCTGTTCCTGCACGAGTGCTCGCAGCACGGTGTCGCGCTTCGAGTTGCGGACAACCGATCCCATGCCGACGAGCACACACGGGGTGCCGCCGATCCGTTCGAGTGTCGAGAACGTGAAACCACGCAGCTTGCCGTTCTCTCGTGCGACCGAAGCAAGCACCCACTCTTCGGTCTGCTTCGACAGAAGACCTATCGAGAACGGATTCGAACTCTCGGCACAGAGGTCGGCCATCTCCTCAAGTTCCGCATCCGTGACTGCAGTGCAGTCCTTGGTATCGACATCAATTCCCATGTACTCCGAGACCCCCGAAAAATCGCCAAACGATGGATTCTGCTCCGCGCGCTCCGTCACTAGTCCAGTCGCGAAACGGGGTCTGACGCAAATCGAAGTGCGCAGAGACCGAAGATCGTGCTAGACGAGCACCGCTTCGGCCCCGAGTAAGACTCGCAGCTCGGCCACGAGACCGCTCGCCGTGTCGACACAGAAGGTCTCGGGCAACCGAAGGACCTTGCCCGGAGCGAGGTGCAAGAAGACCGGCGACTCGCCCGGGTGCTGCACGAGGAGCTGCTTCAGTTCGTCGACTTGTGCGTCTCGCAGACCGCGGCCCGGGAGGCGGACTCGTAACGGCGTGGCCGACACCGTGACTTCAAACGGTTCGATCTCATGGACGGAGACTTTGTTCACATCGTCACGCCCCATGACGCGGCCGCGCACCACCACCACGAGGTCGTCTTCGAGCATGTGGCCGACTTGCGCCATCGTCTTCGGGAAGACCATGACCTCGACGGAACCCTCCATGTCTTCGAGTTCGAAGATCGCCATCAGGTCGCCCTTGCGGGTCCACTTCTTCTGCAGGTTCGTGATGACACCGCCGACCGAGCGGTAGTCGCCGTCGTTCAGTTCCGCGATATCGAGCACGCCGACGTCACATCGACGCCGTAGCTGCGCCTCGAGGCCGAGCAACGGATGATCGCTGATGTACAGCCCCAGCATTTCTTTTTCGAACGCGAGCCGCGGCGATTTCTCGAACTCGACGTCGGGAATCTTGGCTCGCTCGTCGAACTCGACCGTCCCTTCGGCGTCGCCAAACAACGTCATGATGCCCATGTCGCGTTCACGGCGGCGAGCAACCGTGGTGTCGATGATTTGTTCGAAGACGCTGAGCAGGCCCTTGCGAGGGTGGCCGAGCGCATCGAAGCCGCCGGCCTTCACCAGCGATTCGATCGTCCGCTTGTTCAGCACCGTGGGGTCGACTCGTTGACAGAAGTCGTAGAAGTCGTCGTAGGGGCCGTTCTCGACCCGTTCGCTCACGATGTGGGCAACGAGGCCCTCGCCGACGTTACGGACCGCAGAGAGACCGAATGGGATCGCACCAGGCCCCGCCCCGCCCGTGATTTCATCACCGCTGTTTGGCACGGCCGAGAAGTCGGACTGCGACCGGTTGACACATGGCACCTGGACATCGATGCCGAGCATTCGGCACTCGTGCAGGTAGATGGCGGCTTTGTCGAGGTTCGACTTCACGCTGGTCAGCAGCGCCGCCATGTACTCGACCGGATAGTGGGCCTTCAGGTAAGCAATCTGATAGGCGACGAAGCCATAACCGTACGAGTGGCTCTTGTTGAACGCGTAGTCCGCGAACGGCTCGATGATCTCCCACCACGCCTCACCGAGGTCGATGCCGTAGCCCGTGTTGTCACAACCTGCGACGAACGCGACCTTCTCCTTGGCCATGACCTCGCGGATCTTCTTACCGCAGGCCTTGCGCAGGTTGTCGGCTTCGGCGAGCGAGTAGCCGGCGAACTTCTGCGCAACACGCATCATGGACTCTTGGTAGATCATGAGCCCGTAGGTCTCGCTCAGGATCTCGCCCGCGTCATCGTGGAGCAGCGTGACGTCTTGTCGACCGTTCTTGCGATCGGCATAGTCATTGTGCATGTTCGCTTCCATCGGACCCGGCCGATAGAGCGCCACCAGCGCGGCGACGTCGTCGAAGCAATCGGGGGCCAGCGAGCGCATCAGGGCCCGCATCGGCGTGCTCTCGAGCTGGAACACGCCGATCGTGTCGCCCCGCTGGAGCAGTTCGTACGTTGCCGTATCTTCGAGATCAACCCGGTCGATGTCGACATCGACGCCCTGGGTCTCTTTGATCATCGCGAGCGCATCGCTGATGACGTCGAGATTCCGCAAGCCGAGGAAGTCCATCTTGAGCAGCCCGAGGTCTTCGACCCCGTTCATCTCGTATTGGGTGACGACGGGAGCGTCCTCGGGGTTGCCGCCCGCGACCGGCTTGCGCTGAATCGGCAGGTACTCGGTGAGCGGTTCGTCGGTAATCACCACGGCGGCGGCGTGGATGCCGTCCTGGCGGCGCAGACCTTCGAGGCCCCGGGCAACGTCGATGACCTCTTTGGCTTCGGGGTTCGCCGCGTACATGTCGCGCAGCTCGCCGGCCATGTTGTAGCCGTCTTCGTACTTCGGGTGCTTTTCGAGGCAGGCATAGAGTGGCGTGTCACGACCCATCACGAGCGGCGGCATCGCCTTCGCGACAATGTCGCCGACCGAGTACGGAAACCCGAGCACGCGAGCCGCGTCGCGAACCGCGGCTCGCGCCTTGATCGTGCTGAACGTAACGATCTGCGCGACGTGTTCGCGGCCATACCGCTCGGCGGCGTAGCGGATCATTTCATCGCGGTAGCGCGAGTCGAAGTCCATGTCGATATCGGGCATTGACTTTCGACCAGGATTGAGAAAGCGCTCGAACAGCAGGTCGTACTTGATCGGGTCGAGGTCGGTGATCTCGAGGGCGTACGACACCGCGCAACCGGCCGCCGATCCACGCCCGGGACCCACACGAATGTTTGCTTTCCGGGCGTGCTGGATGAGGTCCCAGGTGATGATGAAGTACGAGTCGAAGCCCATGTCGCCAATGACCTGCAACTCGAACGCCAGTCGTTCGACGACCTTGTCGGGCAGCTGATCGCCCCACCGCTCCTTGGCACCTTCGAAGGTCAGATGACGGAGATAGTCGGCGTCGTTATCGAAACCCTCGGGCAGTGGGAACTTCGGCAGTTTCGGATCGCCGAACTCGATCTCGACATTGCAACGCTCGGCAATCCAGAGCGTGTTGTCGCAGCCGGTCGGTACCTCGGCGAAGAGGTGCCGCATCTCGGCTGCGGACTTCAGGTAGTGCTGGTCGCCGTGGAACCGGAACCGATCAGGATCGCTCATCAGTGACCCGGTCTGCACACAGAGCAGCGCGTCGTGGGCCTTGTGATCGTGCTGGTGGGTGTAGTGACTGTCGTTGGTGACGACGAGCGGCGCGCCGATCTTCTTCGACAGTTCGATCAGCTGCGGGTTCGTGCGGTGCTGCTCGGGGATGCCGTGATCCTGCAGCTCGATGAACATGTTGTCGCGGCCGAAGATCTCCTGAAGGCGACCCGCCTTCTCCATCGCTCCGGCTTCGTCACCGTTCATGAGCGCCTGCAACACGTGGCCGCCGAGGCAACCAGTCGTGGCGATCAGACCCTCGGCATGATCTTCGAGAACCTCCCAGTCGACCCGCGGTTTGTAGTAGTACCCCTCGAGGAAGGCGCGGCTCGACAGTTGGATGAGGTTCTTGTACCCGACTTGGTTCTCGGCGAGCAGCGTCAGGTGGTAGTAGAGCTTCTTGCCGCCGTCGGTCTCGCCACCCGAGTCGTCGAGCTTGCCGCGGCGCGACGGTCGCTCGCTTCGATGCTCATGCGCCATGTACGCCTCGGTGCCAAGGATCGGCTTGATGCCCTGGTCGTTGCAGGCCCGATAGTGGTCGAGCAGGCCGTACATGTTGCCGTGGTCGGTGATACCGAGCGCAGGCTGACCGTCGGCGGCAGCGGCCGCCGCCGCCTCGTCAATACGAGAAGCACCGTCGAGCATCGAATACTCGGTGTGCACGTGCAGGTGGGTAAACGAACTCGCCATTACGTGGCGCAGCCTCCAGAGCTGGGTCGGACAGAGCCGGTTCGGAACGGAGCCGGTTCGGAACAGGGCCGGGGAGTCGGTCATCCACAGGTTCCTGTGGACAAATGACACGAGTGTGATTCCAGGTTTGAACCTAACAGCTCAGCTCCCGATCTTCGAGTCGTCGCCTGCGACTCCGGTTGCAGCCTCGATGTCGATGTGGCCGACGTCACGTCCCTTTCGCGCGCCTCGGCACCGACCATCGGCATCAAAGTCGACAAAGATGACGACATGACCTGAACCGACGCACAGGAAGTTCACGGCGTGGGCATCGCACCGAAAGGTGCGGACCCGTTCACCAAGTGCGGGCAGCACGTGTGGAACGGCACCGACCCGTGGCGGGAACCGGTGTGGGAGTTGGCTGCGGCGCTACCTCCTACACCGGCTTCACATCCGCTCGGACCAGATCGACCTACCGGCCGGAAAAGTTCGGCTCCCGGCGACCATTCATGGCGGCCACCCCTTCGGACCAATCTTCGGTTGACCGAAGCCGGTCTTGTTCAACAAGTTCGCGGTCGGTTGCCGCGCGAATCGCGGCCGGAAGATGGCCTCGCATCGTCTCGCGAATCGACGCGACCGCAAGCGGAGCCGAGATCGCAATCTCACGGCCAAACGCGTGCGCTTCGCTTCGCAGGTTAGCGAGCGGGACCAAGCGGTCGGCCAGCCCGATATCGACCGCTTCCTCGCCTTTGATACGAGCGCCGGTGTACAGCAGTTCGAGCGCTTTCTGTTGCCCGACGAGTGCCGGCAACGTGACCGTCAGACCGAAGCCGTGGTGAAAACCAAGCCGAGCGAAGTTCGCGCTGAAGCGAGCCTCCGGTGCCGCCAGACGAAAGTCGGCGAAACACGCAACACCCAATCCCCCGCCAATCGCGGCACCCTGGATCGCCGCAACAACGGGTGTTCGGTTTGAGAACAGTTCGACCGCCGCATCGTAGAGGTGACGAGGTTTGCCATCGGGACCAGTCACCTCGGCCGCCGAGTCCCGGCTGCCGTCGTTGCCGAATCTGGCCCCAGCGCAGAAGTTCTTTCCCTCGGCACACAACACAATCGCGCGGCACTGCTCATCGGCGTCGAGCGCGGCGAATGCGGTGGCCATCGAATCGATGAGGCCGATGTCGAAGAAGTTGTTCGGCGGTCGGCGAATCTCGGCCGTCGCGACGTAATCGTCACCGATCGTGACGTGCAGATCGCCATAGGCAGTTGACGTTGCGGATGTCATCGCACGTGCTCCTCGGTTTGGTTGGCGGCTTCGGAGCCACCGGTGATCAGCGGGTACAGACCATCGGCGCCCTGTGCGACTGCGAGTTCTCCCAGCCAGCGGCTCCATTCGCGTTCGCCGCCGTATTCCTTTCGCCAGCTCCACAGGCGCCGGGTGTAGTGATGCAGTGGATACTCCTGGGTCATGCCCATCGCGCCATGGGCCTGATGACAGGCCTTCGTGGCCCGAGCTGCGCCCTGGTTGGCGATCAGCTTCGCTGAGGCGATCTCGAACCCGGCTGGCCCGCGGCTTGCCGCTCGACCCGCCGACTCGGCCGCCATACGGACGAGCGCGGCGTCTTGGGCCGCCCAGACCAGGTGCTGTTGCACCGCTTGGAACCGGGCGACCGGTCGGCCGAACTGCACCCGCTCGGTCGTGTACGAGACGGTGAGCTGGCTGATCTTCTCGATCGCTCCCGCCATCAGCGCCGCTCGCGACAATGCACCACGGAACCGCAAGGCCACAGCATCGACGCCGGCCGCCGCGGGTGCGGCTTGTGCCTCGACTCCTTCGAGCCGGACGGTGTCGCGCCGCTCGCCCGCGAGGTTGGTCATAGGGGTCGAGGTGCAGGCTTCGAGCGGCACTGATGCAACCATCGGCTGCCCGTCGACTTCTACCAGCAGTGCGAGGCGGTCGGCGACATTGGCCCAGGCGACCCTCGGCAACGAGCCGGTCAGGGCAAGGCCGTTCGACGTTGCCGTTGCTTCGATGCTGGACGACGAGGCAACAGTCACGATGCCGTCGGGCAACTCGAGGTTCGCTCCCGCGAGCAACCACCCGCCGAGCATGCCGGTCTCGGCCGCCGCGACTGGCGCAGCGTGGTAACCCGCGAGTCGCAAGACCTCAAGGGCATCGGCGAGCGAACCTCCCGACCCTCCCTGTTCGGTCGGCAACGAGATCCACGGAAACCCAGTCGCAGCGAACGCCGCCCAGATCTCCTCGGCCGCGCCGGTGTCTTCCGCCGCCTGGATCGCCTCGTGGGGGCAGAGCTCGCGGAAGACCCGGTCGGCGGTTTCGGTAATGAGCGGATCGACCTGGCTACCCGCAGTCATGTCGGCTTCTGTCGACGTTGTACTCATGCCGGCAGCCCCTGTAGCCCCTTCGAGGCAACCGAGCGGAGAATCTCGATCGTGCCACCGCGAATCGTGTTGCCAGGGAAAGTGAGAATGCACTGGGCGAAGAGTCGCTCGAACAACGACTCGCTGTCGGGTGAGTACTCGTCGTCGATCAGCTGCACGAGTCGCTCGACGAGCTCCTGCTCGAACCGGCCGCCCATCTCTTTCACGAGCGCGGACTCGACCGACGGGGCTTCGCCCCGATCGATCAGGCGGGCGACCGACAACGAGAGGTTGCGTATCCCCCACCACCGGGCCACGAGCTCGCCGAAGAGATCTTGAACCGGCGCCTCGAGCCCCGTGCCGGCGGACTCTCGCAACAGTTGTTCGATCGTGGAGAACGGCGACAGCCAGCGATCGGGCCCGCCTCGTTCGTACGCCATCTCGGTCGTGTTCTGGTTCCACCCCATACCGGCCTCGCCGACCACGTTCTCGTCCGGGACGTAGACATCGTTGAACGTGACCTCGTTGAAGTGATGCGTGCCGTCAAGAAACGGAATCGGGCTGATCTCAAGCCCCGGCGATGCCAGGTCGATCAGTATCTGCGACAGGCCGGCATGTTTGTTGCCCTCTTCGACCGGCGTCGTGCGAAGTAGACAGATGAACCAATCGTTCTGGTGAGCCCCCGATGTCCAGACCTTGGTGCCGTTCACGATCCAGCCGTCGCCGGATCGTTCGGCGCGAGTCGACACCGATGCGAGGTCAGAACCGCTGTCGGGTTCGCTCATACCGATCGAAAATCCAAGTTCACCCCGGCAGATTGCCGGCAGGAAGCGTTCGCGCTGCTCGTCGGTTCCGAACTTGTGGATCACATTGCCGGTCTGGCGATCGGCGACCCAGTGGTGACCGACGGGGGCACCCCACCGCAGCATTTCTTCGACGACGATGAAGCGATGGACCGCGGTCAGATCAGAGCCGCCCCACTCTTTCGGCAGCGCCATGCCGACCCAGCCACGGTCGGCCATCTTTTTTGAAAATTCCCGGTCGGCGCGCGCCGACATGCCAAGCCCGGGCAGGTGCGAGCCCGGCGGCAACTCCGCAGCGAGGAAATCCCGGACCTCCTGCTGGAGCTCCAGCTCGGGACCGGTCAATTCGGTCGGGGTAAATCGCATGGGCCGACACTACTTCCCCGGTGCGAGCACCCTGATCAAGACCATGGCGCTAGAGGTAGGTGCCGCCCGGCGATGGTTCCGACGGCGCTGGGCCAGGTGCCGCCCCGGGCGGGAGCTGGCCGGGGCCACGCATGTTTGCAAGTTGTTGCTGAGCCGCGACCTGCTGGGCGAAGAGCGTTGCCTGGATGCCTTGCACGAGGCCTTCGAGCCAGCCAACCAACTGGGCCTTCGCGACTCGAAGCTCGGACGGGCTCGGTACTTCATCGTCAGAGAACGGCAGCGCGAGGCGGGTCAGCTCGTCGTGGAGATCGGGCGACAACGCCGACCGCAATTCAGCAATCGATGTGTCATGAATCTCGGCCAAGCGCTCTCGACTTCCCTCGTCGAGGTCTTCACCGCGCAGCTCGTCGAGGAGCTGGCGCATCATCGCACCGACCCGCATGACCTTCGCAGGTTGTTCGATCGACTCGTTCGGTCCCTCATCGACCGACGGAACCTCGGTTGGTTCAACCAGTTCGCCGTGCTCGATCGTCGGCGCGTCGGCGTTAGCAACCCCGCCGGCGGCATCATTTTCGGGAGCGTTGTCAGCCATGTGCGACTGCCTCTTCCTCGCATAGATCGGTGGATATTTCGTCTGCTCCGACGCTATCGGTTCGCCCCGATTGCGCGTCTGACGAGCTCAGTTCATTCACGGTCCGTTGACGAGCTCGCATCGATCGACGTCCTCACACGGATCTAGGTACTGGCATAGAGCAGCGGCACCTGCACCTCGGCCGGGGTCACCGAACCGTGGCGACCGATCAAACCGGGGCCACCCTCGGAGGGGTCGAGAAACGCTCCGACACCACGGGCCATGACCGCAACGTCGCCGAGCCGCTGCCGAGCTTCGGTCGACACGTGGGGGCCGAGCACCCCCTGCTCGACGATCTCATCGACGGTTCGCACCCATGCGTGATCACCGTGATGGGCCGTCGCTGCATCGAACAAATCGCTGGCTCGACCCGGGGCGCAATGCAGCCAGCGAAACCGCGCTTCGCCTGACATTGCTTGCACGAGGTTGCTGACATCGGGGTGGAAGGCATGCAGCTGATCGCCGGTGTGGACCTGACCGTGGTCGGCGGTCACGACAAGGGCAGCTTCGGGCGGCAACCGGTCGATGATTGCGCCGATGAGACCATCGGCGAACGCGTACTCGGCATCGAAGTGCCGCCCGTGGCCGTACTCGTGACCGATGCGATCGACGCCGTCGTAGTACGCGTAGGTCAACCGCTGCCCGGCGGCGATCGACTGCTCGATCTCGACGAGCATCGACGCCGTCGTCCGATAACCGGCGAATGTGCCACCCATCAGGTGGGCCTGCGAAAAGCCACTCTCGGCAAACTCGCTGCGCGACACAACCGTAGGAGTTCGGCCAAGAAACGGATCGCTCGACTGGAACGACGCCGGCACGATTCGCTCACGTGCGTCGCCGTTCTCGGTCGTCCAGCGCAGCACGTTGAGCGTCTCGGACCCGACGCGGATGCGGTACCCCACAACGCCGTGTTCCCCGGGGGACACACCAGTGCAGATCGAGGTAAGTGCTGTTGCCGTCGTCGACGGCGCAACGGTGTCGATGGGACCGCCCGCCATCTCGTTCATGGTCGGAGTCAGCGACCGCCGGGCTTCGAGCTGATGCCAGCCGAGGCCGTCGATGACGAAGACGACGACCTGCCGGGCCTGCGACGTCGCAGCCGGAAGCCAGTCGCCACCGAGTTCGGGTACTTCAAGGATGGCCGGCAGCACGTTCGAAACGCAGGCCCCCTGATAGTCAGGCACGTGCGGTTCGACATTATCGATTCCAGACCCGTCGATTCCAGACCCG
>Ga0114956_1000186_pt1 | contig 39880 bp, 40 predicted proteins | sample MaitaG_FD_87304 | JGI IMG/M metagenome (GOLD analysis project Ga0114956, IMG submission 87304) | Marine algal microbial communities from Maine, USA - Maine_Asex2 metaG | ecosystem: Host-associated > Algae > Red algae > Unclassified | place: Maine, USA | collected 2015-01-05 | reverse complement strand
GCTAATGGAGATCTCGAACTCAGCATCGCTGCCTGCAGCTTCGATTCGATCACAGACGTGATAGACGGTTTGCGTTCTCCCACTGTTCGAGATCCTCGAATCGAACGATGTCTTCGGCGACCATGCCGATCTGTACTGCAGGACTTCCGGGTCTGACACCAGCCACCCATAGGCCGCCGTCGAATATCGTCACCAAGTTGAGTCCAAGCGAGTCGACATGGGCACTGGCGAGGCGACCGACGAGATCTCTGGCCTGGTCGACCTCAAGGACTGGCACGTGCCCGCGGATCGAACCGCCCGTCCAGCACAACCTGGATTTGGCGATACATCTGGAGTGGTATGACGCTCCATGATAGAAGCGGCGCGTTTGCGGCCCCGGTCAGCCTGATGTGGTTACTTGCGGGTCATTTGCACGGGTAGGTGGGTGTAACCGTTGACGAAGGCGGAGAGCGTGCGCTCGGGCTCATCGACGACCTCGATGCGCTCGAAGCGCTGCAGGACTTCTTCCCAGAGAATGCGCAGTTGTAGTTCGGCAAGGCGGCTGCCCATGCAGAAGTGGATGCCGTAGCCGAACGACAGGTGGCGGTCAGCGTTGGGCCGTGCGAGGTCGATGGCTTCGGCGTTGTCGCCAAATACTTCTTCGTCGCGGTTGGCGGACAGGTACCACATCAGTACTTGGTCGTCTTTGCGGATCTGCTTGCCGCCGAGTTCGGTGTCACAGGTAGCGGTACGTCGCATGTAGGACAGCGGCGTTTGCCATCGAATGATCTCGGGAACAAGGTTGGCGATCAGGTTTGGGTCGGCGATGAGGGTGTCGTACTGCTCGGGGTACTTGTTCAGGCCGTAGACGCTGCCCGACATCGAGTTGCGGGTCGTGTCGTTTCCGCCAACGATCAGCAGGAACAGATTGCCCAAGTGATCGGCTGTTGGCCGGTCCTTGGTTCCCTCGCCGTGCACCAGCATGGATACGAGGTCAAAGCCAGGGTTCGTTTTTCGCTTGTCCCAGAGCCCTTCGAAGTACTCGAGGCACTCGCCAATCTCTTGGCGTTGTTGTGCGCCCGACTCGACGGTGTTGCCAGGACCGGGAATTGATGTGACGACATCGGACCAGCGGGTGAGCTTGTGGCGGTCTTCTAGGGGGAAGTCGAATAGTGTGGCGAGCAGCAAGGTCGTGAGCTCGATCGACACGGTGTCGACCCAGTCGAAGGTCTCACCGTCGGGAAGACTCTCAAGTACCGCCACGGTCCGCTCTCTGATCAGATCGTCGAGGTTGCGCAGGCTACTCGGAGCCGAGATGCCGCGGACTGTTTTGCGTTCGGCAGTTTGATCGGGCGGGTCCATCGCGATGAAGGAGCTGGCATTGCCGAGCGAGTCAGGTACGGGCACGCCGACTGGTGGGCCGATGGTGATGCCGTGGGCTGAGGAGTATGTCTTCCAATCGCCGTCGACGGCGCGCACGTCGTCGTAGCGAGTGACGGACCAATAGCGGCCTGCGGATCCAAGCTCGTTCAAATGAACCGGATCTTCAGCTCGCAATCGAGCAAAGTGGTCGTGCCATCGGTGCTCTTTGAACAGGTGAGGGTTGAGCGGGTTGATTTCATCGAGACTGAGATCAGCGGCATCACCGACGTCACCGCCAAAGATTGCCTGTTCCATCTCAGGACTGCGCACGGGTTTACGCGAGAGCCACGTCTCGCGATCAAGTTGGGTCTCGGTCATGGTGCCCTCCATTCGTAAGCGTTGGGCGTATCACAACGCTAGTGCCGCACTCGGCCGAGGCTGGCATGCTGCAGCTTCAGCTCGGGATGGGTACGCCGATGACGGGCATGGTCTCGGGCTCTAGACCGAGCATGATCAGCTGCTTCGAATACCCAATGAAACTGCCCATGGCGTAGGTGAGTTCCACAAGCTCAGGATCAGTGAAGTGCGTGCGCAGGCGAGCCTTCAGGTCAGTATCAGGCTCAGATCCGCCGGCTAGAAGGTTGTCAGCCCATGCCAACGCGACCTTGTAGCGATCGGGCAGATCGCCGTGCTGGTGGTTGTTGGTAATGTCATCGACAAGATCTTCGGTGAGACCGGCCTCACGGGCCTGGTCAAAGCGGACCTGTCGTCAAAGGCCGCAGTCGGTAACTCTGGCGTTGCGTAGGCGCACGAGCTCCTTGACATCGAGATCGACGGACCCGCGCGACCACAGCGTGGCGTACATCTTGTCGAACGCGGCGCGCACCCGCGGGCTATGAGCCATGACGCTTTGAAGCGTCGCAGGCTTTCCATCGATCGCTGATGGCAGTCGGGCAGTGGTGGACATTACGAGGCTCCTGTCGAGGTCGTGTCGATAACGGCATTGTCGAGGAGAGAATTGTCGAGGAGAGAATTGTCGAAGCGGTGCGTGAGTTCCCACGCAGCAAACGCGGTTGTCAGGGTGATGACGCCGTCGGGGCCGATGTGGTCATTGACCTCAGCTACCTGGGCATCGGTGATGCCGTGGACATCGATCACATATTGCTCGGCTAGCCCAAGACAGGCTTTCGTAGCGGCATCGAAGCCGGGATCAGTGGACCATGCAGCCATTGAAACGACTAGGGCCTCGTCGAGGCCAGCCGCCACGGCGGCTGGTGATCGGCGCTCATTCCATGCTGCGGTGTTGCCCAGAATGGTGGCCATCCGCAACCGGCACAACTCCAGGATTCGAGGGTCGACCGAGGCTTGCCAAACTTCGTCGAGCACCCGATGGTGATCTGCAGCCAGAGCAGGGTGAAGTGCCAGAAGATCGTCACGCGACGATGCTCCATTGAGCAACCAACTCATGTGACTTCTTCCACTCTTCGAGACTAGTCGAGTCAGTTACGCACATTGGAAGCATCGAACGCTGTAGTCCTGCCTTGGCTCAAGCGCGATGATGTGCGCTCGCCCGCGTAGCCTGACGCAAGGCCAGTCCGGTCTTTCTCATGTCGATTGTCAATCGCGATAGCACGCCGACTTCTTCGGCCGCCCCGTCACCGGCTGGATCAGACGGCTCTGCATGGGAGTCGATGCGTGACCGCAACTATCGCCTGTTCTGGCTCGGTGGATTCGTATCGAACACGGGTCGCTGGTTTCAATCGGTTGCGATCCCGGCGATTATCTGGCAACTGACAGAGAGCGCTGCCTGGGTTGGTTTCGCCGGGTTTAGCCGCATGGCACCCATGGCGCTCGTAAGCCCGATCGCTGGGGCACTGGCCGATCGGTACGACCGCCGAAAATTGCTCATTGTCACCCAGTCGCTGCAAGCAATGGCCACGGGCCTGCTGATGGTCAGCTGGATGGCTGGCGTCCGATCACCGGGCGCGTTTGTGGCACTGAGTCTTTTGGCAGGTGCGTTTGGCGGTTTGAACCTTCCAGCGTGGAAAGCGTTTGTGAGCGACCTTGTACCTCGCGAGCAGTTGCTAAATGCCGTGACGCTGACGTCAATGCAGTTCAACGCGGCACGCATGTTCGGGCCGGCACTCGCAGGCGTGACCCTTGCGGCCGCGGGGCCGGCGTGGGCATTCTTCATCAACTTCGCAAGCTTTGGCGCCGTGCTGCTCGCGCTCGCAATGATTGACGTGCACACCGGGCCAACCGGGGGAGACCGCGAACCATTCGCACCCATGAGCGACTTCATCGAAACCGTTCGATGGATACGAACACACCCCGGAATTAGACGTGCGATCTTGGCAGTCGGTGTTGTCGGGCTACTCGGTATGCCCATTCAGGTACTCGCTGTAGTGTTCGCCGAAGACGTCTTTGGCCGGGGAGCGACGGCCTACGGACTGATGCTCACAATGATTGGTGTCGGGGCCGTCATCACCGGTCCATTCGTGGCCGGGCGAGGCTCCAAGCTCGATCGATCTCGCCTTGAAGCCGTTGCGCTCATTGTGTATTCGATCGGCATCTTGGCCTTCGCTCTGGCGCCGGGTCTACCTGTGGCATTCATTGCGCTGGCGCTGGTCGGCGCCGCCCATCTCACATCGGCGAGCGTGCTGAATACTGCGGTGCAAGTGCAGGTTCCCGAAGAGCGCCGCGCCAAGGTGCTCTCGGTACACATGATGGTCGTGACACTGTCGAGCCCTGTGGGTCAGCTGGTGCTAGGTCAGACCATGGAATGGACCGGACCTCGACCGACGATGATCGGTGCCGGCCTAGTGATGGCCGCGATCGCCGCCTTCCTCATCGCGACTCGACGCCTCGACAGTCTCGATGCCGAGCGCTGAGGTTTAGAGAGCAGTAGAGGCTCGAGAAACGGTGGTTAGAGGTACCCGGGCTTTTCGTAGTCGGGTGCCTCGCGCTTCTTCATTCCGCCGAGCAACTCGGTCGGTATGTCATCGGGTTCGATCGTGACGACCTCGGTCTCGTCGAGATCGAGGTCGGTGGCGAGCCGATTCGCCTGCTCCTCGAGCGCGGCTTCGAACAGGTTGCGAACGTAGCGGCCGTTGCCGAAGGACTTGGTTCGACCGGCATACGCGCTCGACATTGCAGCGATACCGCCGGTGAATACCAAGGACGACCGCAAGCTCGCAACGAAGCGCTACGAAAGTCCCGACGATTGGCCTGCGGAATTCCACGCAACTTTCGACCGCATCTGTGGTGCCATCATGCAGCGTCTTGGCTATGGCTGAGCGCGCGTGAACGCGCTGTGGGCGGCGGAACGAGCGCTCAGCCGTGACCCTCGGGTCGTCTGCACCCTTAGGGGGTCTCGTTTGGAGCGGTTGGTGCCACTCACCACGATCGGAAACAATGAGTCGATCGGGGGCGACGCTGCGGTTGACAAAATCGTCGGGCGATGGCGCGGCCGCCGAGACCTGTGGACCGAGTGTTGGCAGCGCTATACCAAACACAATGACGCAGCCGTGGCCGACGTGCTGAACCACTAGCGACTCCTCAACCGTCAATCGACGGTCGACCGCAGGTGAGCCGTTTCGCTGGCGCCTTACTGGGTCACCGTTGGGCTTCAATGGTCCGCAGGCCGGTCAGGTTAGTGTAGATTGTTTGTATGACAAAACAGTCTACAACGATCAGGGTGGGCATAGAGCAGCGACAGCAACTCCGCATGCTCGCTGAGCAGCGTGGGTCTTCGATGGCCGAAACGTTCGATGCGGCGATGACAGCGCTTCGTCGCGAGCTGTTTTATGAGCAGATGGCAACGGCCGAGACAGCGCTGCAAGAGGACGGAGCCTCGTGGTCTGACTTTGTCACCGAACGCAATCAGTGGCTCGATGCCGGCCTTGAATCAGCGTGAATTTCGGTGACATCGTCGATGTCGACTTCGGAGCACCGGTCGGGTCCGAGGCTGGCTTCGTGAGACCAGGTGTAATCGTTGTAGCCGACAGTTTCCTGAGGTTCAAGCCGACCACCATGTTTGTTGTGCCACTCACGTCGACCGCGCGACATTTCCCGAGTCATGTGGAGATAGCGCCGGACGCTCGCAACGAGTTGACCGCTACCAGCTATGCCCTAGTTGAGCAGATGCGCGCAGTGAGCACTGCTAGATGCTCGGCGGCCAAGGGCAACGTCGGTGCCGTCGTTGCACGACAGATCCTCGAAGTTCTAGCAATGATCACGGGCATGTGAACATGCATTTGTTCGGGTGTAGTCCCAGATCTCCGTGTCGGTGTTGCACATCTCGATCGGCTCAAGATTCCTCGTCGTGGAGATCTTTGGAAATGAAGCAGCTGAGTCGGGGCGAGTAGATGGCGTAACGTTGCAACGAGTGGACTCTAAACGCGTGCGATGCCATAGCGGCTACTGGACCGAGCCGGTCAGCGGTAGGCGTACTGCGCTTGAGCTCAGCCGCATCATCTCCGGCCCAATCGGCTGACGAAGGTCGATCACCGCAGCCAGTCGCGTCTAGCAACCGCCGATCGAGGCGCTCAGGCTGTGCGTGTGCTTGTCGTGTTAAGCAATCGCCGGTTTCATCAGCTGACAGGGCGGGCGGTGGTTGCGCCAAATGAACCGCCGGAGCCGTATCCATGGCGTATCGACCACGCTGGTGAGACCTACGCCGTCGACCTTGCACGAACGGTGTCGCTCGACAACCTGGGTGAGGTCGTTGCGACGGCTTCGGTCTCTGCGCAGCACCAAGTGATGAGAGCGCTGCGCTTCATCACTGCATAGCGCACGTCTCACATTCGGGATCCGCAGGGATCTCGTGAAGCGGGCGTTGACGGACGCTACGCGAACCCGGATCTTGGTCAGTGGACCCAGAGACTTGGGAAGAACGTTCGGTATCGGATCAGCGGTCGGGCTCGACCCCGACGAGTTCGATGATCCCGTTCGAGGTTTCGATTTCGTGGACCACGTCAGCTCGACGAGCGAACCAGTTCCAGTGAGCATCCGCGGACGTAGTTCGATACCGCTGAGTTCGACGACGCTGTTGACGCTCAACGCCGTGGCCGTCACAAAGTGCAGCCCAATCCAACAGGTTCTTAGTCTGGGCGGAGCTGATCGAGGTCGTCGACGCAACTGGTGTCGAGGGCCGAGCTGGGGTCGGTGATGAACGTGCGAGTGAGGAGCAACAAGCACGGATGTGTATGGAAGACCCCGTGGCCCCCTGCGGGGTGAAGCGCCACCGTCGAATTCGGGAACCGTTCGGCGAGCGCCAAGGTGGGACCTGGCAGGGTGACCGGGTCGTAGGCGCCAGCGAGAATGAGCGCCGGCAAATCGCTTAAGACCGGCTCGTTGTAGTCCGGTGCGGCGGCGGGCCAGTCTGGCGGACACATGAAGCCGAACGCCGCCCGCGTCGACCACCGGCCCGGATCCTCCAACGCTGCCCGGTTTGTTGCGCCGAGATCGAGCTCGGCGTGGTCGGAGCAGATGACGGCGTACCCCATCAGTTCCGACTGAGAAAAGGGGATTTCCGCCGCTGGCCTTATGAGTCGTTTGACGATCGCCTCTTCGCGCTCGGAAATGCGTTCAATGTTGACCGGCAGAGTCGACAAGCCTGCGGTGTCGTACATCGCGAAGAAGATGGCGGTGATGAGGTCGTCGCCCGTGACCTTAAGTGATCGACGTTCACCAATAACCGTGGCCTCGATGTCGAGCGGATCTTCGTTGTAGTCGGTTCGCATCTGCTCGATGGTCTCGCCCAGGTCGCCCCGGGCGGCGCAGGGTTCGCTTGCAGCGCAGGCCTCAACGAGAGCGCTCAGCGCCCGATCCGCGTCGTTAAAGGCTTCACCCAAACCGTCGTACGTTACGTCGAACACCGAGTCCAACACAACGGCTCGGACACTCTCGGGATATTCCCGGATTGTGGTCAGCGTCAGACGGGCGCCGTAGCTGACTCCAATCATCGTCCACCGTTCGTAGCCGAGCGCAATACGCAGGTCTTCCAGGTCGTGGGCACTTGCAATCGAGTTGTAGTCGGTGAGGTCGACGCCCGATGAGGTGAACTCGTCAGCGCAGGCTGCGAAAGCGTCTCGGAATAGAGCGCGTTCGACTTCGTACCCGTCGGTCGTGTCGAGCGCGCTGAGGATCGCCTCGTCGCCGGCGGCGCAGTCGAGCTTGGGTGTGGCCAACCCAACGCCCCGCTGGTCATAGAAGACCGCATCGCGTTCGAACAAAGGTGGGAAGTCGCTGCGGGGGCCATATTCGACCTGACCACCTCCCGGCCCTCCCGCAGGGGCGATCAGCGCGTCGCCTGGCGTGTCCGGACCGGCGTGATGCACAGTGACAACGGGTAGCGACACGATTCCGCCGGTGGGGTCATCGCGGTCGGCGGCGACGTAGAGCCGGTGACAGGTGACCTCGGCATTGGCGAGGGCGGGGCATCGCGGGTCGTCCTCGAGGCGCGGCGTGAACCACGAGGCCACGCCGCCGTCGATTGCAACTCCCGGAACGGGCGTGGCGGTATGCGCGGGTTGCTCGCTCGGGGATGCCGTCGATTCATAGGGTGTTGTGGCTGTCGGCGCCGACGCTGGTTCCTGCTCGACGTCCGCGAAATCGGAAGGCGTCCCAGAGGACCCACAGGCAACCGCAAACAACATGACCACAAGCGCAACGGCAACCGTTTGCACAGCGGCACTCGTCCCGTGCGGACGACACCAGACTGAGAGACTCCTGTCCGATGCCATTCAAACCTCCTTCTCGTCAGTGGAGACGATTGAGACGATGGATCGGTTGACAACCCCGGGTCCCCGCCAGCTCCACCTTAGACAGCACCCGTGCCTACCAACCCCAAAACGCAACAACACGTGACCCATGGGGATTCACTGTGTTGCGAATGTCTTGCGGCATTAGGAGTGGGCCTTGAGACGTTACGCGAACCCGGATCTGCGCTTGCCAGTCAAGAATCTGGCTCGGCTGGTGGCCATAAGTTCAGGACCAGCAGCGTCTCGTCAGCGGTCTCGGCGAACTCGATGATTCGTTCGTTTTCGTCGAGCAGCAGAGTGACGATTTGTGTCGTCGTCGAGTTGCCCGACCGAAGCCAGACGATCTTTGGCGGAGGCTCCTGCAGAAACGCGTATAAGCGAAAGTCGGAGTCCTTCGAGACGATCACGAAGTCGTTGGCAGCTGCGTAGTCCCAGATCTGGCGATCGGTCGCCTCGTCGAGGCCGACGTCGAGCACATGGACGCTCGCTGGGAAAATATCACGAACAGCCAGGACCGCCTTGCGGGAGATGTTCTGGTCGAACAGAAGCCCTCACGCAGAGCTAGCGAGTCGCCGTTCGCGTTGCGCAGCGAAGATAAGCGCTGCGCGGATGTGCAAGTCATCGAGTTATGCGAAGTCGTCAACGATCGCTGTGGGCGTCATGCCAGCAGCGAGGTACTCAAGCACGTCCTGAACCGTGATTCGAGTTCCGACGAAGCACGGCTTGCCACCGCGAACGCCGGCCCGCGACTCGATTGGCAGTTCGGAGTCCGAACCAAGAGTCTAGGCGCTGTCGACTGCTAGGCATACCCCTAGGAACGGCTCAGCGCATGATGAATGGGTTGGCGACCGAGCTCTCTTGGGTGATCCACATCGACTTGGTTTGGAGGTATTCCATCACGCCTTCAATGCCAGACTCGCGGCCCAAGCCCGAACGCTTCCAACCACCGAAGGGCGAGTTGAAGCCGACTGCGCGGTAGGTTTTTGACCCAGATGGAGCCAGCGTTGAGTGCGTCAGATGCCTGCTGTTGCCGATGGACCTACAAGTGGTTCGGGACCTTCCACGACGGAAGCATGGAAGCGCACGAACAACGATCAGGGTGGGCATAGAGCAGCGACAGCAACTCGTTGCGAGCGTCCGGTGCTATCTCCACATTCGAACCATTGAAGCCCAACATTGAGGCATCTCGACGTCGCCGAAAACGAAACGCACCACGATCAGTGTGGGCGTTGACGGACGCAACGCGAACCCTGATCTGCGGTTTCTGCTCGACGTCGCAGCTCCGCTCATCAGACGGCAACAGAGCTTGCCAACATGCCTGTCCCCATGAACATGCGCATCGCAGCAAACCCACTCGTCACGACCTGGTTTTGATCCACGCCACTCCACGTTCTTTTCATCATCGACCCGTCAGTGTGGGCGTTCCGGTGACGTTCATCTTGCCCGACTTCTATACGTGGCCGATCGTGAACGTTCCAATCAGGACCCACGGATTGTATTTGGACCGGACGTGCTGAGCCCGCACAATTGCTGGGGCCCGAACGGTTTCACCCGAGACGTGCGCGTCGATTTCGCCAACCTCTTCCTCCAAGCAACTGCAGCTGCACACGAGGTGCTCTGCCACGACGACGGATGGAGGCTATAACCAGATGCGCCCGCTTACAGCCCACACGTGCAAGCCCAACTTTTATGACGAACTCTTAGATATCAACCGACCCGAACCGGGTCAGCTCTTCATGCCGGCTTAAGACCGTTGCGTCGAAGCAGCGGAAGCCACACCCGGCTCGGATTTGTTCATTGTGGAATGCAGCGATTCGCCGCTTCAGCGGTTCGACTTCGCCCTAGATCGGACCATCCGAATCACAGCAACGCCCGAGCTCTGTGTCGGTGTCGGCGAGGCAGCGGGCGAACCGGCGGGCGGGCCCAGCCATCTCCGCCGCCTGCTGCGCATCTACTCGTGTGTCGACCACCCGGCATCGCTGACGAGTTGGCTCACCCCGGGCCCGACGCTCGGCTGAGCAAAACTTCAGCCCTCGGCTCGGCGCTACGCGCTACCAGAGAACTTCGAATGCGGCTGCGTTGATACCGCTGCCCATGCCGACGAGCATGACCTGATCGCCACGGCTGATGCGCTCGGCATCGACCTCCTTCGACAGGATCGTCGGGACTGATGCCGGGCCGGTGTTGCCGTACTCTGGATACGTGCGTGGCACCCGCTCGGGGTCGAATTTGAGCAAGTCGACGATCATGTCGGTGTGGACCTTGCTGACCTGGTGGATGGCAAAGGTGTGCACATCCTCGATGCACCAGTTGAATGCGGCAGCAGCTTCGGCCCAGCCATCTTCGGCACACTCCAGGCCGCCCAGCAGAAGCGCCTGGGCATCGGTTCGACCGCCGTCGTAGTTGCCGACGCTGAGCGCGTGGTGCTGCGTTGCGGACACGCTGAGTCCGCCCATGAAACGGGGCTGACCGTCGTCTGGCTCAGCGAGTGAAAGCACCATGGCCACGGCCGCAGACCCCAGGGTCAGACACGCGAACTGTTCGCGGAACGAGAGGTCGTCGGTCTCATCGTCCTGCAGGTTTCGGATGGTGTTCTCGACGATTGGTCGAGCGTCTTCGCCAGCAACGATGAGCGCATGCTCAATCTCGCCCCGGTCGATCATTGATGCGGCGAGCGACGCGCCCTGCAGGAACCCCAGGCAGGCACTGCCGATGTCGAAGTTGATGCACTCTCGGCCAAGGCCGATCTTGCCCTGCACGATCGCCGCAGTCGATGGCTCGAGGTAGTCGCGACTGACCGAGGTGTTGATCAGCGCACCGATCGATGATGCGTCGACTGACGTCTCAGTAAGGACCTTCTCGGCGGCGAGCGCAGCAGCATCGCTGGGCGCCATGCCGACGTCCCAGAATCGGCGATTCACAATCCCGGTCAGGTTCTCCAGCAGTCCCGGCGGCATTTCCAACCGCTCCATTGTTGGAAGGATCTGGCCTTCGATCTCCGAAGACGAAACGCTCACGCCTGCGTCCACGTGGGCGAGACCGGTGATTGCGATATTACTAAACCGGGACCGGGGGGCCGCCACGTGTTTCTCCTCTGCCACGGACGGCTCGACAGGGTCAGCGGGCTCTCGATACCGTACTACGTTCCTCATGGAGTCCAGGAACCAAATGGCATGCTTGCCACCCGACGGTCTGGTGGGTCTTGAGCCGTCGTGGTCGAGACTCGTCTCGGCGCCAGACGGCGATGGGATCGAAAGGACCTGGCATCTACTGGACACGGGTGGCGGCGACAGTCGGGGAACGGTGCTGTGTGTGCATGGCAACCCGAGTTGGTCGTACCTGTGGCGGGGAATCGCTGCGGAGCTGTCCGACTGGCGAGTGATTGCCGTGGACCTTCTCAACATGGGCTTTTCGGAGCGGACGGGTGAGCAGCGGCGTTTTGCTGATCACGTTGGCGACCTCGTGTCGTTGACGAAGCAGCTGGACATCGCCGGTCCGCTGGTGACGATCGCTCACGATTGGGGCGGGCCCATCTCGATGGGCTGGGCGCAGCAGCACCTGGACCAAGTCGCCGGGGTCGTGCTCATGAATACCGGGGTTGCTCGTCCTGCACGAGTGCGCGTGCCACCGCTGATTTCGGCCGCTCGCTCTACGCTCCGGGCAACGTGTGAGACCACACCAGCGTTCCTACACGGAGCGCTTCGCATGGCCCGACCGCAGCTCAGCCGTGCTGTCTACCGCGGCTACACCGCCCCGTATTGGTCGGCCGACCGCCGGGCGGGAATCCGAGACTTCGTCGAAGACATTCCGGTGCTGCCAGATCACCCAACCCATCAACCACTCGCGGCGGTTGCCGACGGGCTCGACAGCCTGGTTGACACACCCGCTCTTCTGCTGTGGGGCGCCAAGGATCTGATCTTCTCCGACGCATTCCTTGCTGACCTGTGCGAGCGGCTTCCGCACGCCGATGTGCACCGCTACGCCGACGCGGCGCATCAGATCATCGAAGACACCGACGCTGTATCGGTAATCAAGAAGTGGCTCGCCGCGACGCTTGACACACCTACGACGCCACTGCCTGGCGACGTAGGTGCGGTAGAACGTGTGCCGCTGTGGTCTGCAATCGCAGCGCAGCCTGCTGGCCGTTCAGCCGTTGTCGAGATTGATGCAAAGGATCGTGCCAAGACCGCTCGTTCGATTAGCTTTGGCGAACTTGATACCAGGATCGTTGCTGCGGCGACGGGATTGGTTGCCGCTGGCGTTCAGCCAGGCGATCGCCTCGCCACTTTGATTCCACCGGGGATCGATCTCACCGTGCTGGTCTACGCATGCCTGCGCGCTGGCATCGTCGTGGTCGCCCCCGATGCCGCCTTGGGGCTCGACGGCATGCGGCGAGCGCTTCGCTCGTCGCGGCCCGACGTTGTTGTTGGCGATTGGCGAGGACTGGCACTGGCTACGTCGCTGCGAATGCCGGCGCGGCGCCTGTCGGTCGAACCCCTTGCGCCGGCCTTGGCTAGATCAATGCGGACAACCGGAAGCATGCAAGAGCTCATTGCGGCGTCGGTCGGAGCCGGTCCTCCTGCGGAACCAGCCCCAGATGCGCTCGCAGCGATTGTGTTCACCTCCGGCTCCACGGGGCCGTCGAAGGGGGTGACCTACACCCATGCACAACTCGAGGCGCAACGTGACGCTGTGACCAAAGCGTTCGGGCTCGAACCCGCCGATCGCGCCGTGATCGCCTTCGCTCCCTTCGCTGTCTTGGCGCCAGGTGTTGGTGTCTCTGCGGTGATTCCGAGCATGGATGTTACAAAGCCCGCCAAGCTGAAAGCCCAAGCGCTTGCCGAGGCTGCGGCCGCAATCGATGCGACCGTATTGTTTGCATCGCCCGGCGTGCTTTCCACCATCGCTGCGACATCAGACGAAGTTGATGAAACGACCCTCAGCGCACTCGCTCAAATCCGCGCCGTTGCCACTGCTGGGGCACCGGTTTCACCCGAGCTGCTCAGCGCTGTGCAGCCGGTGTTTCCAAATGCGACGATCTTCACGCCGTATGGAATGACCGAGGTATTGCCGGTCACCGGTGCATCGACAACCGAGATCCTGGCAGCTGGCGATGAGCCCGGCGTCTGTGTCGGGCGGCCCTTGCCCCACGTCGATGTCGCGATTCGCCCAGTCGATGGCCCAAACGGCGGGCTTCCCGAGTCGCTCAACGTTGGTCAGGTCGGCGAGGTCTGGATTCGAGCTGGACATGCGTGCGCCGGCTATGACCGGCTGTGGGCACAGGATCACCACGCCTTCGTTGATGGCTGGCACCGAAGCGGCGACGTCGGCCATCTCGACGCCGCTGGTCGGCTGTGGATCGAAGGGCGAGTGAGCCACCTCATCCACACCCCAGGTGGCGTGCTAACACCCGTTACGATCGAGCTGCGAGCAGAATCGGTCGAGGGCATCGACATGGCAGCAGCTGTCGGCGTCGGGCCGGTCGGAACCCAGCAGCTCGCGGTGGTGGTTGCAGGCCGGGCGCTCGACAAAGGCCTGGTTGCCAGCCCCGATCTTGCGGCCGCGGTGAGAGGCAAGGTCGATGCCGACGTTGCAGCGGTCCTGGTTGTGCCGCAGATTCCGGTTGATCGCAGGCATAACTCCAAGATCGACCGGACGCGTGTGCAGACGTGGGCCGAGGCTGCGCTCGCAGGCCGGCGCCGTCGCCGGCTGTGACATGAAGGTCCTTGTTACCGGCGCGAGTGGCCTGCTCGGACGAACCGTCGCGCAGGCGCTTATCGACCGGGCGCACGAGGTGACCGTGATGCAGCGTCGACCGAGTGGACTTGCGTGCGCCGAGGTGCTCGCAGACATCCGGGATCGATCGGCGATTCACGCGGCGACATCAGCTCAGGACGCCGTCATCCATCTCGCAGCGCGGGTTTCGCCCACCGGCAGCTGGCAGGAGTTCTCCGACGTGAATGTCGCAGGCACACGCGACCTCGTCGCAGCGAGCCAATCCGCCGGCGTCACCGGTTTCGTGTACGTCTCCTCACCAGCGGTAGCGAGCTCGGGAGCGGCCCACATCGGAGTCGGAGCGCTGCCCGCCGATCCTGCGAACACGAAATCGCACTACGCCAGAAGCAAGGCCCAGGCTGAACTGTTTGTGCTCAGGCTCGACGATCCGAACATGGCGGTTGCTGCGATCCGTCCACATCTGGTCTGGGGGCCGGGCGATGAGCAGCTCGTTGCCCGAATTGTTGACCGCGCTGCCAGCGGCACGCTCCGCTTGATTGGCTCTGGGGCCGCTCTGGTGGACTCGACCTATGTCGACAATGCCGCCGACGCGATCGTCGCAGCGCTAGACCAGATCGATGTAATCAACGGTCGCGCGCTTGTCGTCTCGAACGGTGAACCGCGGCCAGTTGCCGAACTCCTACGTTCGCTTTGCGATGCTGCTGGAGTTCCGAAGCCGACCCGAAGCGTGTCACCGGTCGCGGCCAAGTCCATAGGGGCATTGGTCGAAGCGGTGTGGGCTATCGGCCGCACTGCCAAAGACCCGCCGATGACGCGCTTTCTCGCCGAACAGCTGAGCACCGCGCATTGGTATGACCAACGAGAAACCCGCACGTTGCTGCGCTGGGTACCTGCCGTCTCGCTCGACGAGGGCCTACGCCGCCTGAGAGAACATTCGACGTCCATATGAGTGATTGAGTGCCGACCTGTTGGCGCTGCTGGAGCAGCGGCTGTACCAGCCAACATGGAGCGACGGCCTAACCAAGACATCCTCGAAGGTCTCGCAATGATCACGGAAATGTGCGCATTCGCCACCAGATCCCGACGTCGCCAAAAACGAAACGGACCACGATCTGGAGATCGTGGTCCGCAGTTTCCGAAGTGGGCGTTGAGGGACTTGAACCCCCGACCCTCTCGGTGTAAACGAGATGCTCTAGCCAACTGAGCTAAACGCCCGGGAGACAGTAGGTTAGCGGGCCTAGCTCTTGTCCGGACATCATTGGCTGCGGTCTACGTCACAGCCTCGACCGCTATTCTTTAGCCATGACTGCGCTCGCCGTTCGACCACTGCTCAAAGGGTGGTCGCATCTCATTGCTGCGGTGGCGGCAATCGCGCTGTGCCCGATCTTGATCGCACTGTCGCCAGTCGGCACGCGGGTTCCAGCAGCGATCTTTGCGGTTGCTGTGGTCGCGCTGTTCAGCATCTCGGGCATCTACCACCGAGTCCAATGGTCACCGAAGCCGTTCAAGATTATGAAGGCGCTCGACCATTCCATGATCTTCGTGGTCATCGCAGCTACCTATACGCCGATCGCAGCCGTGGCACTTCCGCAAACCGAGGGTCGCGTGATTCTGACCGTCGTATGGCTCGGCGCGCTCGGGGGAGTGCTGCTCAATCTGCTCTGGCCACGTGCTCCTCGGCCAGTCATCGTTGCGCCCTACCTCATGATTGGCTGGGTGGCGTTGGTCGTGATCGACGACATCTGGCGTGCGGTCGGCGTCGCTGGTTTCATCATGCTTCTGTGCGGGGGCCTGCTGCACAGCGTTGGCGCCGTCATCTACGCCCGCAAACGCCCCGACCCATGGCCGACCGTGTTCGGCTTCCACGAACTGTTCCATTTATTCGTGATCGGTGGCATTGCCTGCCACTACGTGCTCGTCGCATTCTTCGCCCTGCGCTAGATCCGTGGAGGCGAGAGGCCTCAGCCTGCGAGGTCTTTGACGAGCGCTTCGACGCGATCACGAATGGCTTGCATAGCGCCCGAAAAATCCTCGCTGAGCATAGGGACAACCCACTCGATCAGTTCGCGATCGGTTGGAATCGTGTCGTGATCACACCAACGCCGATCACGGCTGCGGCGGCTACGACCCACAACGTGCGGACCTTGTAGGCGAAGATGGCGACGCCTGCGCCTACGGCAATTGCGAGCGCAGCCCAATTGAGTGAACCGAAATCGGGCTCGTAGAAAGGCGCTCCGAACTTTCGGTGCTCGGTCACCGTGTCGAACAAGGCAAACATGGCGAACCAGATAGCCAGGTTCAAGACGACCCCAACGACTGCAGCCGTGACCGTCGAAAGGGCCGAGGTCAGTGACGGCCTTCCCCGTAGGTGCTCAATAAATGGCGCGCCAAGAAAGATCCACAAGAACGACGGATTGAACGCGACCCAGGTGGCGATGACGGCGCCAGACATTCCGGCCTGCAGCGGGCTCATGAAACCGGGGTTGCATGGCCCCAAAATCCCGACGAACTGAACGACTTGAATGAGGGGGCGGGTGTTGTCTCTGCCATGCCGAGTCCGCTGATGATCTCGCCCGGCTCTAGCCAACCGAATGTGCTGACTGACTCTTGCGATATGTACGCCGATACTGAATACGCGCCGCCAAATGTCAGCACGGCGGCACTTGAGAAGAACCACGCGACATCGACGAACACCGACCCCTGACCAGCGACGAGTAGCAGCACCAAAACGGGTCCGAACCACAGCGCCAAACCAGAGGTCAACACTCGCGCAGAGCGTCCCCACGAGGGTCGCCCGAGCGCAACATAGGCATCGCCCACGAGTACGTCAGCCCCGTCGGTCACGGCCGCTTCGTCGTGGCCTTGAATCAGGTTGAACCAGTCGGGTCGTGCCTGTCCGCCAACAAGACCGATGACGATCGCAACGGCGACGATGAGCGGAAAGGGCAACTCAAAGAAGAAAATTCCAACGAACGCGGCCGCAGCGATAAAGAACATCGCCGGATTCTTAATGACACGCTTTCCAATCCGAAGCACGGCGCTAGCCACCACTGCGATAACTGCGGCGGAGATGCCAAGGAACAGACCCGCAACCCATGTGAGGTCGCCGTAGGCGGCAAACAGAATGCTCAACACCAGATCGATAGAAAGCCGGGCAAGATGAACAGGACACCGGCCGAGATAGGTGGCTAACCAATCGATGCCACTCGGTTTGACCTGGTTGGCTGTGACCTGAGCCATCACGGCGACAACGTGACATTCGAGGCGATTTTGCGCCGCTACGACCTGCTCGATCCCGTGCTGTGGCGTATTGGCGAGATCGTGCATCAGGCCGATGTCGAAGACGACATGCACGACGCCCCCGAGGCCGAAGGATTCGACACCATCATTCGTGCACTTGGCATGAACTACCGTGATGAAGAGGTCCGAGCCGTCACCGCAACGATTCTTGACAGTCTGTATCTCTATCTCCGCAGAGAAACGCTCGCCTGAAACTGACGGCCCAAACTAAGCCCAGATTGACAGCCCAAACTGACAGGCTGAGCGAACCCGGCGAACGATGTTCGGGCGCGCACGGAGTCGCCGTGACTATTCTTCGGAACCTTGACGAAACAAGCTGCCCTCTCTGATATCGCTGCTCGTTTGGCCGATGTGTCGGTCAAAGAAAAGGCCGCGCTGACCGCCGGTGTTGATGTGTGGACCGTGCCGGGAATACCGGAACTTGGCGTGCCAGCGTTGCGGATGACCGATGGCCCTAACGGGGCTCGGGGTGGCCAGTTCGCTGGCAACGTTCGCTCGATTTGTGTGCCGTGCGGGTCCGCTCTCGGTGCCACCTTTGACCCAGGGCTACTCGGTCGTATTGGCAGTCTGCTCGGTCGTGAAGCCCGCCAGAAACGTGCTCGTGTCCTGCTCGCCCCAACGATCAACCTGTTGCGGTCGCCGCTCTATGGCCGGGCATTCGAGTGTTACGGCGAAGACCCATGGCTGAGCGGGGTACTCGCTGCTTCCTTCGTTGCAGGTGTGCAATCCGAAGGAGTAGCCACCACCCCAAAGCACCTCGTTGGCAACGAGACAGAACACCAGCGTCAGACCATTGACTCGATCATTGATGCGCGAACCTTGCGCGAGGTCTACCTACTGCCGTTTGAGTGGGCAATTCGCAATGGCGGATCGCTCGGGATCATGACCTCATACAACCGACTGAACGGCACCTACTGCAGCGAAGATGCTGCGCTGCTTACCGGGATCTTGCGAGATGAGTGGGGTTTCGAAGGCTTCGTTGTGAGCGATTGGTTCGCCGCTGGCTCAACGGTTGGCTCGCTCGAAGCCGGGCTTGACGTCCAGATGCCCGGACCCGACCGCTTCTTTGGCGCCCCGGTCGCCAAGGCCGTAGCGAACGGCGAGGTCGACCAGTCATTTCTTGATGCAATCGTCGACCGTCGAGTGCACGTGCACACCAAACTGGATGCGTGGGTCGACGACGCCTACGCAGATGAGGGCGGTATCGAAGCGCCTGATGATCGTCTGCTGGCCCATGAGGCAGCCGCAGCGTCCATGGTGTTACTTGAAAACGATGGCTTGTTGCCGTTGGACCCGAAGGTTTCTGAGGTCGCACTGATCGGCCCGAATGCTGTCAGTGCTCACATCATGGGCGGCGGTTCAGCCCAACTCGCAGCGCATCGTCGCGTATCGCCCGCCAAGATCCTTGAAGCGCGCCTGGGCGATCGAGTCACCATTGAACCGGGCTGTGTGATCGACAAGATCGCCCCTGCCATCCGAGCAGATTCTGGCTTCGATATCGAGTTCTTTGCATCGAATGACTGGACCGGCGAGGCCGCCGCACATGGCAGCGCACGATCGGGTCGCGTGATCTGGGTAGGGGAGCCAGCTGAAGGACTCGGCACCGACGCCTTTACCGCCCGCATGACGGGCACGCTCATCGTGTCAGAGACCGGCGAGCACATGTTCACCCTGATCCAGGCGGGCGGTGCCCGCGTTCTGGTCGACGGGACAGTTGTGCTCGACGGCATCACCGAGGACCCGCCAAAGGGCGAAGCATTCTTTGGCCTCGGCAGCATTGAGATGCAAGCGAAGGTCCCGCTCGAAGCCGGTCAAAAGGTCGAAGTCGTCGTTGAGTTCGCTGCTGCTAGCGGCACCGGCATTCGTGGTGTCGCTGTTGGGCACGCGCCGCCCATTCCTGCCGATCTCATTGAGCGAGCTGCCGCCGCCGCAGCGGCAGCGGAGGTCGCCATTGTTGTGGTCGGTACCAGCAGCGAGTGGGAGACCGAGGGCAGCGATCGCGACTCGATCGACTTGCCAGGCGAGCAGGTAGCGCTGATTCGTGCGGTGTGCGCCGCAAACCCCCAAACGTGCGTGGTCGTCAACGCCGGCGCGCCCGTTGACATGTCGTGGTCCAAAGAGCCAGCAGCCGTGCTGCTGTCGTGGCTCGGAGGACAAGAAATGGCGCCAGCTCTCGCGGACGTTTTGTTCGGCGATGCCGAACCCGGCGGCCGCTTGCCTGTGACCTTGCCTCTCGCTATCGAGCACACACCCGCGTTTGGGAACTTCCCTGGCGAATCCAACGAGACTCGTTACGGAGAAGGTCTGCTTATCGGCTACCGCTGGTATGACAGCCGCAAACTTCCCGTGGCATATCCCTTTGGCCATGGACACTCCTACACCACGTTCGAGTGGACGAAGCCGACCGTGCACCAGTCCGGCCCTGCCGCTGGCAGCATCGGACTAACCGTCACCAACACTGGTGATCGCTCTGGCAGCGATGTCGTGCAGCTCTACCTAGCTCCGGACAACCCGGTGCTCATGCGGCCGTCGCAACAGTTGATTGGCAGCGCAAAGGTGCACCTCGGCGCCGGTGAATCACGCCAGGTGACCGTTGCCCTCAACGAGCGCAGTTTCGCCTATTGGAACCCATCTAACCTCGACCACATCGCGTTGCGAGAGCGCATGGGGCGCGCCGCCGACTCGATTCCCGCTGGTGGCAGCGACATCGATGCGACCGACGCGGGCTGGTACATCGACCCCGGCGACTACTCGCTTGTAATCGCTCGTTCTGTTGCTGACCCCGCGTTTGTTGAGACGTGGACCATCGAAGCTCAGATCGGTCCTCTCACTGGCAGCGAACTCGACCTCAGTGTGCGCTAGCTGCAGGCAAGGCCGTGCGACCGCTATTCGAATTCGGCGGCGCTGCGCATCTCGTCGCCAGCGCGTTCGGTTTCTTGTTGGCGAAGTTGCACGCGACGAATCTTGCCCGAGATCGTTTTTGGCAACTCGGCAAACTCAAGTCGACGTACGAGCTTGTAGCCCGACACCTGTTCACGCACGAAGCCCAAGATCGCAGCTGCGGTCTCGGCTGACTCGTCGTGGCCAGGTGCAACCGCGACATAAGCCTTGGGCACAAAGCCACGCAACGAGTGCGGTGATGGAACGACAGCAGCCTCAGCTACCGCGGGATGCTCAATCAGCACACTCTCAAGTTCGAATGGGCTGATGCGATAACCCGACGCCTTAAAGACGTCATCATCACGCCCGATGTACGTGATGTAACCGTCGGCGTCGCGAGACGCCACATCGCCGGTGTGATAGTGCCCGTTGCGCATCACCGTTGTCGTCTTCTCCGCGTCGTCGGCGTATGACTCCATGACCGGCAGCGCCCGATCACCGAGTTGAATGCCAATCTGGCCTTCGTCAGAGGCGATGCCCTCCGCATCGAGCAGCGAAATCGTGTAACCAGGTAGAGGGCGTCCCATCGAACCCGGCTTGATGACAGCGCCGGGTGGGTTGCCGATCTGAGCGGTGGTCTCAGTTTGGCCGTAGCCATCACGGATGGTTGCGCCCCACGCCGCCTGGACCTGAGCGATGACCTCAGGGTTCAGCGGTTCTCCAGCAGACAACAATTCACGCAGCACCACTTGGTGTGCAGACAGATCCTCTTGAATAAGGAATCGCCACACCGTTGGCGGAGCGCACAACGTGGTCACCTGATGTTTCACCAGCACATCGAGGACATCGGCGGCAACGAAACGGTCGTACTTGTAGATGAAGATCGTGGCCTGAGCATTGAAGGGTGCAAAGAAGCAACCCCACGCGTGCTTGGCCCATCCCGGCGAACTCAACGTCCAATGCACGTCGCCCTGTTTGAGACCCATCCAATACATGGTCGATAGGTGGCCGACCGGGTAACTCGTGTGCGTGTGTCGCACCAACTTGGGTTTCGAAGTTGTTCCCGACGTGAAGTACTCAAGCAAGGGATCACCGGCGGCCACCGCCGACGCAGCTGTGAAGTCAGCTGGCGAATCATGTGAGGCAGCGAACGGCTGCCAACCATCGCGCTCTGTTCCGACGAGGACTTTGCCGACGCCCTGGGTCACGGCGGCATCGAGAACGTCGACCGAGGCGGCGCCCGTCTCATTCGTTACGACCAGCGCGGCAGCGCCACGCTCAAAGCGGTCAGCAAGGTCGTTGCCCGACAGCAGCACGGTCGCCGGGATGACCACGGCGCCAATCCTCATGGCCGCGAGCATCGTCTCCCAGAGCGGGATCTCGTTACCCAACATGACCAGTACGCGGTCGCCATGCGATACACCCTGCGAGACGAGATAGTTGGCAACCTGGCGCGATCGTTGCGCCAGTGCGTCGTAGGTAATCGTGGCTTCGGTGCCGTCCTCTTCGACCAGATGCAAGGCCAGCGTGTCGTTGCCGTCGGCGATTGGATCAAAGTAGTCAGCGACCCAGCTAAACGAGTCGGTGAGCAATGGCCAAGCAAAGTCGCCATATGCAGTGTCGTAGTCGTTGCGATGAGTGATAAGGAAGTCTCGAGCGGCGATGAAGTTCGCGGTGTTGGTCACGTGAATCCTCTGCTGGTGAGTCTGAACAATCGGACCGTAGCAAGTGATTCCAGCCTCAGGGGAGTCTCGAGGTGGGCCGCCGACGAGTGCTTTGTCGTTGGTGTCGACCATGGTCCCCACCTGGTTCCTCGGCGATGACGACGGCACCGAGCCAACGATCGAGAACGACTACGCATGGTCGGGCCCATGGCTCGCCGCCGACGCGGTTCGCCAGCTGTCCACGCCTGGCCGACTAGGCATGGGTCACCCCAGTGGTAGTTACTAGAGGCTGGGGCTACTCAAGAAACTCGGGCTCGCGGGCGACGAGCTCGTCCCAGAACGGCTGGAACTGGAACCAACCGGCGAGATCATGGCCCTGAACCTTCCAGCCATCTTGGGCGATTTCGTCGCTCACTTCGATTGGATCCCCGGCTGCTTCGGCGAGCAACTGCGATTGCATGCAACGCTCAAGCGACACGAACCACCAGACCGCAGCATCGACGGAACCACCGGTTGTGATGTGGCCGTGGTTCTGGTGAATCATCACCTTCTTGTCGCCAAGTGCAGCTGCCATCTGCGATGAAATCTCGGTGTCGACGACCGGGGTTCCACTGCCAACGTTGCAGTACGCGACGTCGTTATAGAACATCGTGTGGTCTTGCGTTATCATCTTGAGTGGTGTGCCAAGTGCAGAGAACGTGCGGCCGTACATGGAGTGGCTGTGCGCCGCTGCGATGACGTCGGGGCGAGCCTTATGAAGCTCAGAGTGAATAGCGAACGCGGCGGTGTTCACCGGGCGATCACCAATGACAACATCGCCGTGGTGGTCGACACAAATGAGGTCGCTGACCTTCATGAGCTTGAAGTTGTGACCAAATGGGTTTACCCAGAATCGGTCGGGAAACTCGGGATCGCGAACGGTGACGTGCCCAGCAACACCCTCGGCCAGGTTGAGTCGACCCATCGTGCGAAGACCTGCAGCGAGGCGTTGCTTACGATGGAGCCGTTCGGCTTCGACATCCATTTCTTCGGCTGCGGGTTGCAGCTGTTCCATTGTTTCGTCGAGTGTGTTCGCCATCACCGGGCCCCTTTGAGAAATTATCCTGGTCCGTCAATGATAGTCCGGGTGCCCGATCCAGCGTGACTCGGGGATCTACAGTCCTGATGTGCAGATCTTGCAGATCGACCCAAGTGAACTTGAACAATTGCCCGATGAGCTGCGTGAGCGGTTTCCCGAGGTCGTCGACCAACTCCGCGACGGGGTGATCGACGAGGTACCCGATCGCGTTCTTGATCAGCTGCCAGAAGGCGTTCAGTCGACCATTCTTGACTTGTCATTTATGAACCAAGTGGACATGACTTTTGTCATCATCCTCGCTGCAGTTGCCGTGCTTTCCTTGGCTGGATTCGCCTACGGAATGGCCAAGGCGGCAGCAAAGGCAGCTGCGTTCTTTCTACTCGTAGGCGTTGTCGCCGCCGTGTTGCTCTACGGGCAGTTCTAGAGCACCCATCATGTGGGTCTTTGGGTCCAAAACCCTGCATGATGTGCCGAGTTCCACGTGTCACACGTCACGTAGACAACACCCATGTAATTCGGTACGGTTCTTCTACGTCCCGAGCCCTGAACTCTTCCCCCTGAGTCAGACGCTTGAACAACGCCCCGCCATCCCCCCGGTGGGGCGTTCGGACTTTTTGGGGCGAGTTGCTACGCCAAGACGGCGGCGCCAACAACGGGCCCGGGGGTAAGAAATTCGGGTTGGCTGTAGAAGAACCCTTGTCCGGCGTCGCAGCCAAGCTTTATCAACTCGTTGCGCACCGACACCGTTTCGATGCCTTCGGCTACGACCGTTAGCCCAAGCGAGTGACTCAGATCGATGGCTGCGCCTACGACTGCCATGAGACGGTCGTTGACACTTGCGCAGAATCGGCGATCAATCTTTGCTTCCACGAATGGCAGCTCGCATAGCATCGCCATAGACGAGGACCCGGTTCCAAAGTCATCAAGCGAGAGCCGAACGCCGATAGAAGCAAGATCGTTGAGCACCTTGATGGCAGTATTGGAGCGGTCGAGCTGCGACGTCTCTGTCAGCTCAAGGGTGAGAAGTCGAGGATCGAGCGCTTGGTGGCTTAGTGCTCGACTGACGTCGATAACCAGCTGCTCATCGATCTGCAACGCAGACACATTGACTGCGACACCAACGCCTGGTTCGATTCTTTGCCATTCGGCGGCAGCAGTGCATGCCTGTGACAAGGCGATCCGCCCAAGCTTTTTGATGTTGCCGCTATGTTCGGCCGCCGCCACGAACGCTGACGGGGTGATTTCGGTCAGTTCGCCACCATGCCATCGCACGAGGGCTTCCCTGCGCAGAACCTGCCCCGTAAACAAATCGACGACCGGCTGGAATGCCATTTCAATGCGCTCAGCTCGCAGGGCATCGCGGACGAACCGCACGCACGACGGCGTTGTAGGCGTAACCGCATGCGCCGTGTTCTGCCAGGCGGCTGCTTGGCCACCGCCACGCTTCTTTGCGGTGTACATCGCTCGGTCAGCGCTGTCGATAAGGTCCGCAGCACGAAGCGACGTGACTGGCGCGCAGGCGAGTCCTGCTGAGGCCGTCACCGCGACGCGTGCGCCGGCGACCATCATTGGTTCGGCGACTGCCTGCACGAGCGTACTGACCAGCGATTCGGCTGGGCGATCCTGGAAACCGTGCACGACCGCTACGACGAACTCGTCGCCACCTAAGCGGGCGATGACGGCCTGCTTTGGGCAGTTTTGCTTGAAGCGCTTGCCGATTTCTTCGAGAACAGCATCTCCGGCTTTGTGGCCGAATTGGTCGTTGATCTGCTTGAAGCCGTCGAGATCGATGAAGATAAGTGAGCCATACGATGCTGCGGCGTCGTTGCGACCAGCGGATCCCTGGGCGAGAAGCAGGTCCAATTCGGCCTCGAGCCCTCGCCGGTTCAACAGCTGTGTAAGCGGATCATGGCTTGCTTGAAATTTCAGTTCGTGTCGGACGTGTTCAAGATCGGAGATCGCCTCGGCCTGGCGCTCGAGAAGCGCTTCGAGCTGCAGCTGTGAAATGACCTGTGCTGCAAGGACTCGTAGCAACTCAACTTCGCGCTCGCCGAAATCTCGCGGTTTTGTGTCCAGCACACAAAGTGCGCCGATTGCGGATCCATCGTGCAAGAGGAGCGGGGCGCCAGCGTACGAACGGATCGTGCCCGACGTGACGAGCGGATTGTCTACGAACCGCGGGTCGAGCCGGGCGTCGGGAACTAGGAGCACTTCTCGCGACGCGGCGGTGTACCGGCAGAAGGCCTGCTCGATCGGCGTCGAATCAACGTTGAGACCTACTTCTGCCTTAAACCACTGACACGTTTTGCCAAGCAAGCTGATCGCTGCCATCGGCGCGTTCATCAAGGTGGCGGCCATACGAGTCGTTTCGTCAAAGGACGGCTCGTGAAGTAGGTCTTTCTCCTGGAGTGGATCAATCACCTGCCTCTCTTCGGCAGCTACAGAGCGATAGTTAAGGAAATCTGCCTAGTCCACCAAGATTGGGGTTAAGCCGAACGGCCTAGAACGGAAGCGCGTTAGGGACCGTTCCCTAGGTGCCATTTTTGCACGGGTCACAGGCGCTAGAATCACGGTGTGCTTCGCATCGGTTCCACGATTATGCGCCTGTTTCTCGTTGTCACGCTGCTTGCCGTAACCCTGGTCGCAGCGGGCGCTGCAGTCGGCCCCCAGGTCGCCGCACTTAAAGGAGCGGTGCATGGCGAGGCTGGTTTTGAGGTCTCTCTCGCCGCGCTCGACACCCGCACATTGATGTTTGACCGCGATGGCAATGAGATTTTCAAATTCAGCACTGACGGCTCAAACCGCGAACTGCTGACGCTCGAAGACATGCCCGAACAATTGATCACCTCGGTAGTGACAATCGAAGATGCTGAGTTCTTTAACCACCCGGGCATCAACCTGCGAGCTACCTTTCGCGCGCTTGTAGAAAACGTTGGTGCGGGCGGTATCTCCCAAGGTGGCTCGACGATCTCCCAGCAGCTCGTCAAGACCCAAGTCCTACAAGACGACGAACCATCCATTCCACGAAAGATCCGCGAGGCGGTTGTTTCGTGGCGCATGGAGAACGAACTCAGCAAGGGTCAGATCCTCGAGGCATACCTCAACTCGGTCTACTTCGGTGCCGGCGCGTATGGCGTACAAGCCGCCGCTGAGGTGTATTTCGGCAAAGACGCAACGGATCTCGACTGGCCCGAGACCGCCCTGCTTGCATCGCTGATCGCCAGCCCTGGTAGCTTCGATCCGTTTGAGAATCCGGCTGCGGCGCAGCGCCAGCGTCAGATTGTGTTCAACCGCCTGGTTGAGGTCGGAGCGATCGATCAGGAGGAGGCTCGATTCTTTAACCGAGTGCCGCTGCCAAGCGATGCAAACGAGCTGATCGACGAGCTGCCTGAGGACTACTACGTCGCCGAAGTCCGTCGCCGATTCCTCGACGGAAACCTGCCAGCGAATTCATATCTCGAGGGTCTCGGCATAATCGGCACGGAGTATCAGGACCGCGAAGACGCGTTGTTCCGTGGAGGCTTGCGGATCTTCACCACGTATGACTCCGACGCCCAGGCCGAAGCCGAACGAGCGCGCGACGAAGTCGTGCCGGTCGACTTCGCGATCGTGCCAGGCTTGACCGACGAAGAAAAGGACAGCCGCTTTACAATGGCGATCGCCTCGATCGAGCCCGGCAACGGTGCAGTGCGAGCGTTGGTCGGCGGCCCTCGGTTCCAAGACGAGAAGTTCAACTTGGCGACCCAGGGCGATCGTCAACCCGGCTCATCATTCAAGACCTTTGTGCTCATCGCCGCACTTGAGGCTGGCTTTGTTCCGAACGACACCATCTCGGGTATTGGGCCATGCACGTTCCCTAACCCAGGTTCGGTTGACCCGATCTACAGAGTCATTAACTTTGGCAACTCTGGCGGCAGTGTCGACACGTTGACGAACCAGGTAACGCGCTCATCGAACTGCGCTTTCGTGCGGCTCGGCCAGGCAATAGGTATTCCCAAGGTGATCGAGACTGCGAATCGCCTAGGTCTCGAACTTGACCCAGTGCTTGACAACAACAAGAGCCTGCCACTCGGCGCTACTGAAGTGCGCCCGCTCGAAGTCGCAAGCGCCTACGCAACCATTGCGAATGGCGGTGTTCGACACGAGCCGTACTACATCGACCGCATCGAAGACGCTGCCGGCAACATCTTGTACGAGCATCAAACGCAAGGCACCCGGGTACTTGGGGCCGAGATTGCGTGCCTTGCCACGGCAGTTCTTGAGCAGAATGTGATTCGGGGTACCGGTACTGCCGGGCAGGTCCCGGATCAACCGGCTGGCGGCAAGACGGGCACCACCGAGAATTTTAGCGATGCATGGTTCGTTGGCTTTACGCCACAGCTCGCAACGTCGGTGTGGATGGGTAATCCGCAGGAGCGCGTTGAGATGCGAGGAGTGGGTGGCCGCAACGTGACCGGTGGCTCGTTCCCTGCGCAAGCGTGGGGCCAGTTCATGACTGCGTACCATGCCGACCTTGAGACGGTGGAGTTCCCAGTGTGTGCTGAAACGCGTGGGAGCAAGTTCATTCGCGAAGACGGGAACACGTCAACGCAGAATCCGTGCGCCTCGTTTCCTGGCTATTCGCCGACCGATACCAACAACGATGGTGTCATCGACCAGTGCATTTCGAATCCAGGGTCGTTGGGTTATGTGCGCTGTGGCGTCGTCGACGCGGGTGCTGCAGGCCTATTAGAGCAGTTCTGTCGACCTGGTGCTCGAACGAACCAGCAGCAACAACAGCAGCAGCAGCAGCAGCAGAGCGGACTCTGTAGGGCGGGTTATGTGCCTTCTGACACGAATGGCGACGGGGTGCCCGACGTCTGCTACGAGGTTTCTTCTCGCACCAACAATCCACCACCGCCAACTGCCGGGTGCCCTGCGGGCTTTCCCTATGGCAAGGACACCACTGGCAATGGACAGATTGACACCTGCTACGCAAACCCTGCGTAGGATCTCGCCTGGTTTGTCGAACTGGCTCGTGAAATGAGACACATCATGTCGTTTCAGGCCACACTAGGGCGATGACGTTTGCGCAGCTGTTAGTCGTTCAATCTCACGACACCGCGATCGACCGACTCGTTCATGGTCGGACCAACCTGCCCGAGTTCGCTGCGCTGGCCTCAATTGAGGAAGAGCAAGCCCACCTTGACCAGGAGCACACCAACCTCACCGAGCAGCGACATGTCGTCGATCGAGAGCAAAAGCGCCTCGAAGACGATGCTGCGATCATCACTGATCGTATTGATCGCGAGAACGAGCGCCTGTACTCAGGTTCGGTAACGGCGCATAAAGACCTGCAGGCGATCCAAGAAGAACTCGTTGTTCTCGGTAGGCGTCGAGGCGAAATTGAGGATCTCGTCCTGGCGCAGATGGAACTGGGCGAACCCATCGATGCTGGGATTGCATCGGTCGAAGCCAAGATTGCCGATGTGAGTGGTCGACGCGACGCGGTGACGCAGTCACTCGCTGAGTCGCAAGCTGCGATCGATGCTGAGCTCGTAGTCGAACGCGAGCAGCGCGAGGCCGCCGCCGGAGAAGTCGATGCCGAACTCATGGCGACCTACGAGACAACCAGGGGTGACTGTGGCGGAATTGGAGCGTCTCGCCTCGTCGACAAAACCTGTGAGGGTTGCCACTTGCAGCTGTCGGCAATCGAGATCGATCGAATCCGAAAAGCGGCCGAAGATGAGCTCATCCGTTGCGGTGAGTGCACGCGGATCCTGGTCCGCTGAATCCCGCCGCATATCGTGGTTCTTTGGTTTCTCGCGCTTTCGTTCGCGTTGGTATTGCTCGTCTTTGACTCAGCTGCGCTTGACTACCGGCTGATCATGGCGGGGTCATTGCTGCCGTGGCTTAACTTTGTTTGGGATGATCCCTGGGTGCTGCACTCGGTGTTGTTCCCGGTGGGTCTAATGCTCGCTGTCATGGTGTTTGGTTGGGGCCGACGCCTCGTGCAGAGGCGATGGTTAGGGCTGCCGATCGGAGTCTTCTTGCATCTCGTCCTCAGTGGCACGTGGACGAACAAAGAGGTCTTTTGGTGGCCGGCGTTCGGTTTTGATGTTGGTGAGGCGCAGCCTGGAGTGGCGCCGGCCGTTGCCGCGGTACCTCTTGAAATCGTCGGTGTTGCCGTTGCGGTGTGGTTATGGCGCTATCTAGGCTTCTCCGACGCCGGGCGCCGTGACCGATTTCTTAGAACCGGCCATGTCGACCGTTCGTTGCTCCGCTAGACAGTCATCATGCTGATTTTGCTGCGTCATGGACGAACGAAGGCCAACGCCAGCGGCCTGTTGCAAGGTCACATCGATCCAGAACTCGATGAGCTTGGGGAACGTCAGGCGGCGGCTTCAGCCGCATTGATCGGTTCGGCTGAACGTGTGATCGCCAGTCCACTACGTCGAGCGCAACAAACCGCTGCTGCGCTCGGCAGGCCCGTTGAGACCGACGATCGGTTCATCGAACTCAACTACGGGGAGTGGGAAGGCAGACCGGTCGCCGATGTCCCGGCGGAGACCTGGAACCAATGGCGCAGCGATCTGGACTTTCGACCACCTGGCGGTGAGACGTTAAACGAACTCGGCAGCCGGGTGCGAAGTGGTCTTGCTGAGCTTGCCCAAGAAGCGCAGGACACCGACATCGTTATCGTGAGTCACGTGTCGCCCATCAAGGCGTCAGTTGCATGGGCGCTCGGCACGGGCGACGAGACCACATGGCGGCTGTATCTCGGTCAGGCGTCGGTGTGTCGAATCGCTCCGTCGCCTACCGGCCCCCGACTCATCGAGTTCAACATGACCTCGCATCTGCCACAGGACTAGCTGCGCCAGTGGGTTGGAGGTCAGGTGCGAAGCTTGGCGCTCAACTCTTCGACCTCGCGCTTGAGCCGCGAGATTGTGGCTGTCATTTTTGCTTCACGCATTGTTGATTGACGGGCCTGTTCTTCGGCAGACGCCGAGATTTCGCGCACCCGCGCATCGGCATATTCACGCTGACGTGCGACCGATGATTCAAGCTCTGCGAGCTGGGCAGTGCGCTCCGCTACTGCCCGGTCAATTACCTGATGCGCTTCGGCGCTACGACGAAGTACGTCGGCGCGCAGGGCGGCGTTGCGTTCCCGCTCGCCGTCGAGTTCGCTTCGCGTGACTGAGAGCTCGTCATTCAAGCGCTGCACTGCGGTGGTGTTTTCGGTGTCGTTGTGTCGGGCTTGTTTCTGCTGGTTTGAGAGTTCCGCCCGGATGAGACGGTTCTCCTTTTCGAGTTCTCGAAGCTTGTTGTCGTTACTCTCGCTGCGTTCCCGGAGGGCTTCGATGGTGTCTTTGTGTTGTGTTGTCTGCCGTTCGAGTTCTTGCTTGGTTGACTCGGTGAGCGATGCCATTTCACGCTGATGTCGCTGGTTGTTCGATGTGTGTTTTGCCTCGGCACGTGAGCGGTCGGCCTCGTGGGCTTTCTCGTACTCTGCGTGAGCGGCGGCAAGGTTCGCAGCCTGCTTAGCCCGATCATCAGCGAGCGTTTGATCTAGCTCAGTGCGGTGCGCAGCAAGTGTGGCGCGATGAGTGTGGAGATGCTTGGCGAGTTCTTCTCGGTACTCGCGGCGGGCGTTGTCAAGGGCTCGGTCTGCAGTGCCGCGTTCTTCGGTGAGCCGCTTGGTGTGAGCGATGCGTTCGGCTTCGAGCTGCTGGCGAATGCCAGCAAGTTCAATCTCGAGAGCGTCGACCTGGGCTTCGAGATCCCCCACTCGACTGTGATTTCGGCCAGCACGATTCTGCAGCCGAGCACTTTGAACACGCAGCTGTTTGTTGAGATCAGTTATCTCACTGCGTAGCTCAGCAGTTTGTCGCTCGCGCTCAGCGTCGGCGTGGGCGAGCTCTTGTTGGTGTTTGAGCTCAAGCTCGTACTTGAGCGTTTCGTACTGTGCTCGCAAGGCTCGACGGTCGAGTTCGGAAAGGTCAGCAAAGCTCGCTGGCCCGAGGTCGTCGTGGAAGGCGTCGCCGGAAGTGATGTCGATCGTGGATTCCGAAGAAGCGGCATCGCTGAACGACGCGTTCGAGAACGACCCGGCTTCAGAGGCTGGAGTTTCGGCCGTCAAAGTATGGGTTACGACAGGAGGCATGGTGGCTGGTTCTTTGCTCGGTTGTTCGGACAAGGATGGCGGGGGTTCTGATGGCGGGGGTTCTGATGGCGGGGGTTCTGATGGCGGCGGCGAGGCTAACGGTTCCGGTTGAAAGCTCTGCGGCGTGTAAGCGGGTGGTTTATTAGGGTTCGGCGGCTCGTGGCCCGGGGTTGCTTGGCCTGGTGATGCCGGTGCTTGTTGGCGCGGCGCCTGTGTCGGTGGTGACGGTTCAGCTGGCCGCTGCGGTGGTGTACTGCTCGCTAGCGGAGTGATTGTAGCGTCGCGAGCAGCCACCGTCTCGACCAAACTCGAGTCGAAAGCGGCACTTGAGGGCTCGGACCAGATAGCCCCAGAGCTCGCTCGATCCGGCCGCCATGGGTCTGCGCCGAGGACCTGGGTATCAACTGACTGGGTATCAAGGGCCTGGGCGCTGCGGGGCTGGGGGGCGAGGGGCTGGGGGTCGAGGGACTGGGGGTCGAGGGACTGGGGGTTGAGGGACGCTGACTCCCGCAGGTCGACAGACGGTTGGTCCTCGTCTTCGGCCACGTTCGGTATGCCAACGCCTGACGGCTGAGCCTCAACCTCGGAGCTTCCAGATTGTTCCACTACACCCGTGACTGACGCCGCTGGCGAGGGTCGGCGACCTTGCAGCATCTGGACAACAGCACCAAGCGCCGCACCGACGATCGTTCCAAGTGCAGCGAACGCCAACACAGGCAGTCCGCTACGGCTCGTCGGTAACTCGGCCGCCTGAGCGACTGTTGCGGCAGTATTGGTTTGTGCCGAGACGTAGGTACTCGCAACGATGTCGGCGGTGTCTTTTGCGGCTTGGGGGTCGCCGGCCGTAGCGGTAACAGTGAGCAGGCTTGCAACGTCGGCTGCGGTGATCGTGACCTGAGGCGGGTAACCAAGGATCGCTTCAGCGGCGCCAAGCACCGCGGGGCTCGTGGCAACGGCAACCTCGTCAGCGAGCGTGCCGATCGGGTTATTTATTGTGACAAGCGACTCGGTCTCATAGGTCGGTGTTCCCAATGAATACAGAAGCAATCCCATGCCGAGACCGACGAGGGCAAAGATCGCGATTGTCCAGCGATTGTCCGTTGCCGGCTCTTCGGCCCCCGCTTCGACTGTGCTTGTCACGATTGCAACAGTACTTCGACGAACGATTCGAAGTGGTGAGCCCTACTCATCGGTCTGATACCGGGCAAGTTGCGCCCGAAGCGAGGTAACGATGTCCTCGAGCTCGGCCTCGCGTACTGACGCTCGATAGGCCCGCTCATCGGACTCTTCGGCGAGCACGTCGTACTCGAATCGCGCCTGTTTGCGCACCGACGCTGCAAACGAGTCTGCCCTTGCCATGTGCTCGGCTGCCTCGGATCTCACGGTGTCTGTTTCAGTAGCGATTGATGCGCTGTGTTCGAGGACCTCTGCGACAGTGGCCGCAGCGCGCCGACGTTCCGCGCTCACGCGTTCTTCAGCTTTGGCAACCTGGGCCTGAAGATCATCAAGCTGGACCTGGTACTGCTGCTCAAGAACGGTGATGCGTCGTTCGGCCTCTTGGGCTCGTCGCGTTTCACGGAGCTTCTCGATGTCGACATCGGCCAGACGGACCTCGTGATCGGCCTTGAGGCGCTGTAGGCGATCGACGGTAGAGCTGAGCTGTTCGACCTCAGTCGTGAGGGCGTCTAGCTGAAGGCGGTGAGCGTCGGTGAGTTCTTCGGTAAGCTGCTCAGCAGCAGTCGACGACGTGTGCTCCAAACGCATGCGTTGGTCGGCGATTATGTCCTTGTGGCGTTCACGTTCGGCGTGAAGTTCTCGAACATGCTGGGCATTCAGGTCAGTGATTGTCGCTTCGAGCTCCATCTGCCGGTCGACGAGCTGGCTTCGATACGAGTCGTGCACTTCATCGACTCGTTGCCGTTCGTTTCGCCGTGCGTCGTCGACAAGTCGGTCAGTCTGGTGGGTCAGGTCAAGCAACTCTTTGGCGTGGCGTACGCGTTCGGCCTCGAGCGACTCGCGATATCGGGCGGTCTCAGAGTCAAGAAATTCAATCTGAGCGGACAAGTCTTCAACCCGCCGTTGCAAGGCGTACTCGGTGTCACGGGCTTGGGTTTCACCTGCGTGGGCGTCACGGGCTTCGACACCAAGTTCCGGTTCGAGCACGAGCGACCCAAAGAACGATTCAGGCGTTGCATCGGCGTTCGTCATGGCATCACTTACTTGAGGTCGTAATTCGAATCAATTCCAACGGTAGTCGGCAACTAGTGTCGGGTTCGATATTTGATGTTTACCCGACTGTCGAGGAGTTGCCTGTGAGCCAAGAGCTTGAGACCGGAACCGAGGACTTATTAGCGCGAGTCGAAGATCGCGTAGCGGTGCTCACATTCAACCGCCCCGACCGTCGAAACGCACTCTCAACGGAAATGTACACAGGCTTCGCCACGGCACTGCCGCAGATCGAGGCTGACCCTGACGTCAGGGTCGTCATGCTGACCGGGGCTGGCGGTGCCTTCTGTGCAGGTGGTGACGTCAAAGCAATGAATCAATCGCACGTCAGTGGGCAGGGGCATCGTGCAACCATGAGTTCAGAAGAACGAGTCGCCGACCTGCAACTCCGCCAGCGCGAGGTCTCACTAGCGTTACACAACTTCCCAAAACCGGTGGTCGCCGCGCTGCCAGGCGCGGCGGCCGGTGCTGGACTCTCCATCGCCCTGGCGGCCGATCTGCGAGTTGCATCGCCAAACGCATTGCTGGTTACCGCCTTTGCGAACGTGGGTGCATCAGGTGACTTTGGAGGGAGCTGGTTCATGAACCGCCTGGTCGGCGAGTCCAAAGCCAAAGAGTTGTACTTTCGGTCACCCCGCCTGACCGCAGCCGAGGCGGCCGAGCTCGGCCTGGTGAATGCAGTGCTTGACGGCGACGACTTCCACACCGAAGCGCTGAAATGGTGCACCGACATTGCAAACCAAGCGCCCATTGCCATGGGACGCATGAAAGAAAATCTGAACCGGGCAAGCGATGTTGATCTTGCGACAGCCCTTGACGCCGAGGCCATCGCCATGGTTCACACGATGGCAACGGCTGACCACCGCGAAGCAGCGGCAGCGTTTGTTGAGAAGCGCACCCCGCTCTTCAAAGGCGAATGACAGACATGTCGCGAACCCGATGGATAACCGAAATGGGCATGGGCGTCGACGTGCGCGGAAATGACTACACCAAGGCTGCTCGCCGAGCAGTCTCCGATGCCTTGCGCCACAGCAGCCTGAACTTTTTCAACGCCGCCGGCAAGACCCACGACCAAATGCATGTCGACGTGCGGGTTGGCGTTGCTGAACCGGACAAGGTCGACTGCGACGCTGTAGCCGAAGAGGTGCCCTACGGCACCGTCACCGTCACCGCCGAAATTGGTGGTCTCGACGTCAGAGCGCCAACTGGTGACGGTGACATCGTGATTGCCAACGCGGCGATCCTCGTATCGTTCGACGACTAACCAAGGACCAAGAATGACCGCACCAGAGCTCGTTCACTTCGCAACGATGACCGTGAAGCTAGGCGAACAGTTTGTTATCAAAGGTGGACCAGTCGGCACGCGCATCGTTGCCGAAGTCAACTCGGTCGACGTGGCGGGCGACCGACTCAACGCGTCGATGGTTGGCAAGTCTGCCGCCGACTGGCTCACCGTTGGACCCGACGGCAGCTACGGCACGCTCGATGTTCGCATGACGCTGCAAACCCACGACGACGCCCTTATCTACGTGGAATATTCGGGTCGCATCGATCTGACGACAGGCAAGGCCGTATCAGCACCGCTGTTTCAAACTGGCGCCGAGAACTACGACTGGCTTAATCGCATGCAAGCGGTGGCCGATGGTCAGAACACCCCAGAGAACCTGATCTATGAGCTCTATGAGGTCCGACCGGCCTAGGGCACCGGTACCCCGCACCGGTACCGTGGCATCGGTACATGAGCCGCTTTCACATACCGCTTCCAGATCTCGGAGCGGCGCTGTCATCCTTACAGATTCCTGAGTACCGATCACTGTGGTGGGCGGGTGTCTTTTCGTTCATGTCGGTCCAGGGCCAGTTCGTGCTCCGCGGACTGTTGGCGTGGGATCTGACCGAACGTGAGGGGGCGCTCGGACTCGTCTACCTGGTCTTTGGGCTAACGATGCTCATTACGACACCATTTGGCGGGGTTGTGGCAGATCGCTTTGCGAAGCGTTCCGTCTTGTTATGGAGCCAGGGGCTGATTTTCGTCGCAGCAGCGCTTATGGCGCTGGTAGTCCTGGTTGATGTCATTGAGTTCTGGATGCTGCTTCTTGCCTCGGTGTGCCAGGGTCTTGCCTTTGCGTTCTATGGGCCGGCTCGTGTTGCGATGGCCGCCGAGCTCGTTGGCAGGGAGCAACTGGGTAACGCCATCACACTGTCACTGCTGAGCATGAACGGCACCCGAGTGTTTGCGCCGTCGTTGGCTGGCGTGCTGGCGGGAATTGCCTTCGTTGGAATCGGCGGTGCGTACATATTGTCTGCGTTGATGTCGTTCGTGTCGCTGCTGCAAATCTGGCGACTTCCCCACCGAGTTGCGTCAGACGCGACGCCTCGAAATCCGTTCAGCGAGATTATTGCGGGCGTCAAGTACGTGCATTCAGACCGGTCGTTGCGCCGCCTTGTTGCAGCATCGTTCTTCGTCATCATGTTTGGCTTCAACTACGTGGCGTTTATCCCAGCGCTGGTCGAAGGAATTTTCGACTTGTCAGACACTTGGGTTGGGTTTGTGAGTTCGGCAAGCGCAATCGGAGCGGTTGCCGTATCGCTACCGCTTGCGGCCAAAGCCGACGGTCCCGGTGGCGCCCGCATCATGGTTGTCTCAGGGCTGGGGTTCGGACTCGGCGTCATGCTGCTCGGCGCAGCTCCGACCATTTGGGTCGTATTCTTGATCGCCATTGGCATCGGTGGATGCACGACCGCCTTTCAGTCGCTATCGAACACCTTGGCACTCAGTGCGGCGAGCGATCACATGCAAGGCCGAGTCCAGTCGCTGATGCAGCTGTCGTTTGCGGGGTTTGGCATTGCGGCGGCCCCCATCGGTGCGCTTGCCGAGGCTATTGGCCTGCGCAAGACACTGGCGGTCATGGGCGGTATCGCAGCCGTCGCGACGATGGTCTTTGCGATTCTCGAACGAAGTGCCGTGCGGGGCAATTCGGCAGCGCTGGTAGACGCCTAAGTAATTACCAGGCGAGGTCCGGTTCGATGAAGTTCGACGGATGCGCTGCGTAACTGCGTCGGCGTTGATGCGCCACATGGTCCTCAAGCGAGTAGACCCCAGCGTCACTTCCGTACAGTTCGCTAAGGATGCGATGCGCTAAGGACTCGACCAGGTCACTCATCGTGGTAGACGCAGCAGCAGGCTGTGAGATGGTGCTTACTGTTACGATTGTCATGCCTCCTCCGTCGGCCACATACGGCTCCGCCTCCAGCGAACTAGGCCGTATTAGCCAGGTTCCGCTATCGACAATTAGGTAGGAAGAACGACCTGTCATGGGTCAACTAGGTCATGAGAACTAGAAGCCGGGCATGATGACACCTGCCATGCAGCACGACCGGCACGATCCCAATGAGTAGCAGGGCAACACCATGTCGTTTGGCAAAGCGGCGGTGCGGTCCGACAGCTGGCGGATCGTTGCCAGCCTCTGGGTCCCACCTGATGTTCGCAGAGACTAGCGCTGCGTCGTGCGAGCCGCATGCAACTAGGCCGGACAAATGTAAGCCGCTTCACAGACGAACCGAAGAGGTTCTGGCATGGTCACTCTATGGCTGACAAAAAGCGCGAAACGATTGATCAGCGCCCACGACACGGGTGGGAGCGACCTATCCCGACGGATCACGATTCCGCAAAGGAGCAGACAACTTTTCGGGCCGACGGTCCGTCACCAATCGAGGAAGTCCTCGCAAAGCACGAGGCCGAGATTGGTGAAGGCGAAGTGGAACCCCTGGTTGAAGTGCGCGCCAGCGATAACGGCGTCTACACATTCTGAGTTGGAGACCTGAGCTTGGAACCTGACGTTGCGGAAGACAAGCTACGCCTGCGGCTGGCCTAGGATCATTTCATGAGCCGACCCACTGGTAAGAGCCGTGTCACGCCCAAGAAGCCCAAGCCGGTCGACGGTGATATCCGAGTGCGTAAGCACGGAGATCATTCACACACCGAACGTTGGTGTGCGAACCATAAGCAGTGGGAGCAAGTGAGCTGATGAAGGTCGCCGTTCAAGCAAGTCCATGGAGCCGGGTTGACCTGCTTGAAGCGGCGGGGTTCGACGTCGTCGAGGCGCCCGTTGCCACCGAGGATGAGTTCATCGATCTGTTACGTGACGCCGATGGGGCCACGATTGGTACGCAACCGTTGACGAACCGGCGGGTGCTCGAAGCCTGCCCCAATCTCAAGGTGGTCAGCCGCATGGGGGTTGGTGTCGATTCGATCGACCTTGCCGCGGCAGCCGAACTCGGCATCTTGGCCTGCAACGTTCCCGGCGTCAATACCGCTGAGGTCGCCGACCATGCAATGGCGATGTTGTTGTCGCTTACTCGACGCCTGCCCGATGCGATTCGGACTACTCGCGAGGGGGCTTGGAGTTCCGACCGCGACCTCACGGTGCACTACCTGGAAACGGTACGGCGTATTGCCGGCCATACCGTCGGGATTATTGGATTCGGCGACATCGGCCGGGCATTTGCCAACCGGGTTCGGGGCTTTGGCCCGGCGCGCATTGTTGCTGCGGATCCTCACGTGCACCCATCGACCGCCGAAACCATGGGCGTTGATTTGTTGCCGCTCGAAGAGATGCTCGCAGTTTCTGACTATGTCAGCATTCACTGTTCTGCGACTTCAGAAACCCGACACCTCATCAATGCCCATACGTTGGCGTTGATGAAGCCGACTGCGATTTTGGTCAATACGGCTCGCGGCCCAATCGTTGACGGCGCGGCTCTGGCCGATGCTTTGGCTGCTGGCACGATCGAGGCGGCAGCGCTCGACGTGACCGAGATTGAGCCCATCCAGTCTGACGACCGGTTGCTCCAACTGCCGAACTGCATCGTCACTCCTCACTGTGCTGGGTTTTCACCGACGTTCTTAGACCAATGCACAAAACGTCAGGCAGAAAACGTCATGCGGGTACTCACAGGCTCGGCAGCTCCTCATGGTTTGGCGAACCCCGAAGTGATCAAGACCATCGCGGTCATGCGCCGCACGGAAAACCTCGGTCGTTGGGAAGGCGTGCCCGACTTCTCAACCGCGCTCCCGCTCTAGGGCGAACTTGCGCTGGTTCTAGTCGCGACACAGGTCGACGCAATAGTTTGGATCCATGGAGCTACAGCAATGGATGTAACGGCGACGACGGGCACCAAGATGCAGTTCTTGATCAGTCGGCGACCCGGCGTTACTCGTGACGAACTCGCGGTCAATTGGTTTGCTAACCACATGGCCGCAGCGATGGCTGGGCAGACCCGAAGCGGCTTTCTGAACGTCACGACACGTCTCACGGCCACGAGTGGTGTCGATCATCAGGCCTTGACCGACCATTAGCTCAATGTGCATGCCCGGAATGTCGCCGACGTTATGGGCCAGGTGGGTGCGTTTCGCTACGCCGTGAGCATCGCTCAGGAACCAACGGTCGATCCATACGTGGGAATGGCTGAGTTGTATTTCCCCGACGCCAACTCGCTGCGTGACTATGTGGAACGGTATGAGAGTGACGGCATCGAGCAGTACTTCGACAGCGATGCCCAGTTGATCTTTCGCTCAACCACCGAGATGGTCGGGATTGCTAGAACCGCCGGGGGCGAGGGTCACCTAGTCTCGGCGCATGAGGTGGTTTCTCTTACGTCACGATATTAACGGAGCATCGGTAGTTGTGGCCGACTACGACTCGCAAGAAGCTGCACGCGAAGCAATGGCTTCGTATGAGCACCACTACCCGCACCATGGGCCGTACTTCGTCGAGAGTCGAGATTCGGTGCCCAAGTCAGCGCGCGAACCGAAGTCTTCAGGAGCGTTCCCGTGGGTACTCGGGGCCATTGTGATCGTGACAGCGGTCCTCGGCGTAGCGTTTCTCCTGTTTCAGCTTGGTCGCGTTGAGGTAGCGCTTGAAGGCGGACCTCGCTTTGTTCCTGCTGAACGCGCAACGCCAGGTGACGAACCAACTGCGCCACCGGTCGCGGCGCAACCCGAACTGGATCAACCTGAGGGTGCCGAACCCCCGGCCCGACGTCCGACCGTTGAACCAGAAGAAGTCGATGAAGTCCGCCTTACTCAAGGGGCAGGCACGACAGCACAGGTTTTCGCTCGGGGCGTACTGAACTGTGGGGTATCAGGTCGCGCGTATCCCTTCTCGGAAACTCAGGCCGATGGGTCGGTGGTGGGGTTCGACGTGGACATGTGTCGTGCGGTGGCGGCGGCGATGTTGGGCGACGCCGACGCAGTGAACCTGGTTGAGCTTTCTGCGGCAGAGCGATTCACCGCCCTGTCTGTTGGCGATGTCGACGTGCTGATGCGAAATAGCACGTGGACGCAGAGTCGCGACACCGACGTGGGAGTCGACTTTGGCCCAACCACGTACTTCGACGGACAGCAGCTGATGGGCCGGGCGAGCGACGGATTCACAGCGAGCAGCCAGATCGCCGATATCGATGGAGCGATCGTGTGCACGACAGCCGGCACGACAACGGAATTAGCCATGGTCGCCGAAGCCGACAATGACGGCGTCTCGATCGAATTGCTCACGTTTCAGGACTTCGGGGAAGTAACCGAGGCGTTCATCGAACGAACCTGTGACCTGATCACTATCGACGGAAGCTTCTTGTTGAGCCGTAAGGCTGAGGCGCAGCCGAGCGACCAAGAGTGGGTGATCTTTCCGCAGGTCCCATTCACGAAAGAGCCACTCGGCCCGATCTATCGGCCTGATGACTCACAATTTGC
>Ga0114956_1000185_pt1 | contig 40009 bp, 36 predicted proteins | sample MaitaG_FD_87304 | JGI IMG/M metagenome (GOLD analysis project Ga0114956, IMG submission 87304) | Marine algal microbial communities from Maine, USA - Maine_Asex2 metaG | ecosystem: Host-associated > Algae > Red algae > Unclassified | place: Maine, USA | collected 2015-01-05 | reverse complement strand
TATCCCACAACCAACTTGCAATCACATCGGTTAGCCGTGTCAACCACGCGTTGCGCATCGGCAACGGTTGTTGCCATGGGTTTTTCAAGGAACACGTGCCGCCCTTTCTCCATGGCAGCGATGGCGTAGTCTGCGTGCGTGTCCGTGTACGTATTTATCGAAACCACATCGCACTCCACCGATTCCAGAGCGGCGTGGAAATCGGTGTACAGAGAAATGCCTTGCAAAGATTCAGGCAGCATAACGGGAGAACGATTGACCAGCCCAACCACCTCAAAGCCCGGATGAGCATGACAAGCCAGCGCGTGACTTTTGCCCATATTACCCAATCCGGCAATCAGAATTCGCAGTACAACCATCGTCGCCTACCTCCGCATTAGTCTATTGCAAGCACGCCTTAGAGTGGAAAATAACAGGCTACCTTGTGCTGTTCATCATCAGCAAGCTTCGGCGCTTCATCACGACAACGTTGTTCTGTCTTCCAGCAGCGTGGATTGAATGCACACCCTGCAGGCGGGTTTAACGGAGATGGCAACTCACCCTTCAACTTGATGCGAGTCTGCTCCCGAGTAGGATCAGCTATCGGCGTGGCAGACAGCAACGCCTGTGTGTATGGATGCCTCGGTGTACTGAACACTGACTTCGCAGACCCGTATTCCACCACGCGTCCCAGGTACATCACCATGACATCATCGGCCATGTGTTTTACCACTGACAGATCATGGGAAATAAACAGGTAGGCCAGGTTCAACCGCTCCTGCAGTTCGACCATAAGGTTGAGAATTTGCGATTGAATGGAAAGATCCAGCGCTGACACGGGTTCATCCAGCACCAGTATCCGAGGTTCCAGCATCAAGGCACGTGCAACCGCTATGCGTTGTCGCTGACCACCCGAGAACATGTGCGGATACCGGTCATAGTGTTCGGGTCGCAGACCTACCATGGCGAGCATGTCGCGCGCCTGCTGCTGACGAGCGGCGGCTGCAACTGCCGGTCGATTGATCAACACTGGCTCTTCCAGAATGCGGCCAATGGTCTGCCTGGGATTGAGTGAGCCGAAAGGATCCTGAAACACGATTTGCACCGACGCCCGCAATGAAGCGCGTTGTTCATCGCTTAATACAAGCTCGCTACTGATCCTGTGACCATCAAGGTGCAGTTCGCCGGCACTGGGGGTTTCGATCATGGTAACAACGCGAGCCAATGTAGACTTTCCACAGCCCGATTCACCCACAACGGCCAGTGTTTTACCCGCCTGAAGTTCGAACGAGGCATTACTCAGGGCTTTCACCGTTGCCGTACGACCAAATGGTCCACTGGAAACTGTGTAATGTCGCGACAAGCCACTGGCCTGAATCAGGGCTTCACTGTTTTTGTAGACCGTGCTGTCAATACCGCTCATGAGGCGCTCCGCTGTGGCACACCTTGCAGCAAGGGATAATGGCAACGAGCAAAGCCCATAGCTTGCGTAGCAACGTCTGGAGAGGTGGCGTGACACAACTGATCAGCGTGTGCGCACCGCGGCGAGAACAGACAGCCTGCGGGGCGATCAAACTGACCGGGGACAACCCCTGGGATACTGGGTAACGATCGGGTGGTCGCCCGCTCCGGCAAGGCTGCCAGCAGAGCGCTGGTATAAGGGTGATGAGCATCGGCGAATAGCTCACGCACGCCTTGCTCTTCCACTTTCTGACCCGCGTACTGCACACTCACCCGCTTTGCTGTTTCCGCCACTACGCCCATATCGTGCGTTATGAGAACCAGCGCCATACCGGTATCTTTCTGGAGATCGAGTAACAACTCCAGTATCTGCGCCTGAATCGTTACATCCAGTGCCGTAGTCGGTTCATCGGCAATCAGCAGGCGAGGCTTACAGGCAATGGCCATTGCAATCATCACGCGCTGACACATGCCACCAGACAACTGATGCGGAAATGCGCGCAAACGCCTCTCAGGTTCTGGCAAGCCAACCTGCTCTAACAACTCGATTGCCCGCTGTTGACGCTCGCGGCGTGTTAATGGCAAGTGTGCCTTGAGCGCTTCACGCAACTGGAAGCCTACGGTGAAGCAGGGATTGAGGCTGGACATGGGTTCCTGAAAGATCATCGCCACATCCTTACCGACAATGGATCTGCGTTGTCTGGCATCACAGTTAGCCAGATCCACTCCGTCAAATAGCATGGCATCAGCTGATACTGTTGCAGTCCAGGGGAGCAGACCCATCAATGCAAGCATGGATACTGACTTACCGCTACCGGATTCACCCACAATAGCCAGTACGTCTCCTACATCAACTTGTACATCCACACTGTCTACCGCACGGAATTGACCATCTGAGGTCTTGAAATCCACGCACAGGTTACGCACATCGAGTAAAGGCACAGTATTCTCAGCTCCGTTTCAGCTTTGGGTCCAACGCATCGCGCAACCCATCGCCCATGAGATTGATCGCCAGGACATTGACCAGGATCGCCAGCCCCGGAAATGTCACCACCCACCACGCACGCAAGACGAACTCTCTCGAGTCCGCCAGCATGGTGCCCCATTCCGGCGTTGGTGGTTGAGCTCCCAGCCCGAGAAATCCCAGTGCTGCAGCATCCAGGATAGCCGTTGAAAATGATAATGCCGCCTGTACGATAAGCGGAGCCAGACAATTGGGCAAAACAGTAATGAACATCAGTCTGGCCTTGCTGGCACCCACAACACGAGCACTGGTGACATAGTCCTTGGGTAGTTCTTGCAACACCGCCGCACGCGTCAGTCTGACGTACTGAGGTTGCAGTGTTATCGCAATGGCAATCATGGCATTGACCAGTGACGGACCCAGAATGGCAACCATCACCAGAGCCAGTAGAAGACTGGGAAATGCGAGCAGAATATCCATCAGTCGCATGATGAGTGTGTCTACCCAACCCCTGGCGAAGCCTGCTATCAGTCCGATCAACACACCCGTACTGGCCGCAATGACTACAACAATGACACCAATGAAAAACGAATAGCGCGCACCATAGATAAGTCGTGACAATAGGTCGCGTCCGACAGCATCAGTACCCAGCAGGAACTCACTGGTGCCACCTTCCAGCCAGACTGGTGGTTGCAACAGTGCCTCGCGATATTGTTGAGTAGCAGAATGGGGCGCTATGACATCGGCCATTATGGCAATCAGTACAAAGGTCATGAAAACAACCAGGCCAATAACCGCTCCACGGTTCTCACTGAAGTACCCCCAGAACTCCTTGAAACGTCCGGGCCGCGTTCGGTCGGGCCGCGTTCGATCTGACCCGTTCGTATCGGTTGATGCACCTCGTGTGGAATCAGGTGAGGAGGGTGTGTGATCAGACGCCATTATTTACGTATCTTCGGGTTGATCAAGCCGTACAACACATCAACGACCAGATTGACCACCATGACAATCACGGCAATCATCAGTAGCCCTCCCTGCACGGCGGTGTAATCGCGACTGTTTATCCCCTCAACCATCCACTTGCCTATCCCCGGCCACGAAAAAATAGTTTCTGTCAGGATGGCTCCGGCGAGTAGTGTGCCGACAGACAAACCAATAACGGTTATCACTGGAATCAATGCATTTCGCAGGGCATGCAAGCCGTTTATTCGCAACGGACTTAAACCCTTGGCTCTTGCGGTGCGCACGTAGTCCTCGCTGAGCACTTCCAGCATTGCAGAGCGAGTCTGACGCGCAATGACTGCCAGCGGGATAGTGCCCAACACGATTGTCGGCAATATCAGATGCTGGACCGCCGAGGAAAAAGCACCTGCCTGCCCTGACTTCAGACTATCGATCAACATGAATCCAGTATCGGCAGGAAAGAAAAACATCAAGGAAATTCTTCCAGAAACAGGCGTCCATCCCAACATGCCTGAGAACAGGATGATCAGTAGCAAGGCCCACCAGAAAATCGGCATCGAGTAACCGATCAGCGCGGTTGACATCAATGCCTGATCTGGCCATTTGCCACGATTGACAGCGGCGATGATTCCGGCCGGTACACCCAGCACTACCGCAAATGTAATGGCGCATAACGAAAGCTCCAGTGTGGCAGGAAACAAGGTAAAGAATTCGTCCCAGACCGGGCGCTTGGTTTTGAAAGACAAACCCAGATCGCCCTGAAACAAACCGGTCAGGTAATTCCAGTACTGTGCCAGCAGCGGTTGATCAAAACCGAACTGTGCCATCAACTCGGCGTGACGTTCCGGGCTGATACCACGCTCACCTGCCATCAGCATGATGGGGTCACCGGGTAACAGACGTATGAACAGAAACGAGATGATTGATACGCCGATAAACGTCGGTATGAACGTGCCAAGTCGTCGCAGTATGAATGTCAGCACGTCAGGATACGGCCATGGTTCTGGTGATCGCTTGAGTCGCGTAAAGCACTACCCTACCACCGTCAGTGTCTTGTCAAACTGCGTAAGAGACTCGGAACCCGTATCGGTAATCAGCACATCGTCTTCTATACGCACACCCATATCAGACAATTCATACAAGCCAGGCTCAATCGTGTAAACCATGCCTGGCTCAAGCACTTGATGATTACCGCGCATGATGTAGGGATCTTCGTGAATATCTCGGCCAAGACCATGGCCGGTCTTGTGCCGGATGCGATCGGCATAAGCCGACGCCTCCAGTACACACGTAGTAGCATCATCGACGTCGTGAGCAGTCGCACCCGGCATTGATGCCAAGTGGCCTGCTTCATTGGCAGCCAATACCGTGTTATAGACATCCGCTCTTTCATCACTGCAATGAGACACAAAGAAAGTGCGTGTCATGTCTGCACAGACACCGCCAGCGCGAGCGCCGAAATCGATCAACAGCGAATCGCCCGCTTTAATCTCATAGTCTTCGCGGGAATGCGCATGGGGTTGCGCAGAGTTTTGCGCGGCAGCCACAATAGGGGTAAACGCAAAGTCTTGGGCACCTTCAGCAAACAGGTGTTGCACCAGAATATTTTCTATCGCACGTTCAGTCATGCCTACTTTCACAACATCAATCGTGTTCGCAAGTGCTTTTTGCGTGATACCAATGGCCTTGCGTAAAGCCATGATTTCTTCTTCGCTCTTGTGCAGCCGAAGCGCAGCGATCTGTTTTTGTGCATCCTGAATGGCAATAGCTGGAACCGCTTTGCGAAACGCCTGATCAACAAATACCCGCATCACCTGACCTTCCACACCCAGGACGTTGACCGGCAGGCTTTGCATTAATTGATCAAAGGCTGCCTGATAACCGGTCTGGTCTCGCCAATCGAACACTTCACCTTCAAAACCGATGGATTCAAATGAAGCCAGCTCAAGATTTGGCACTATGGCGGCGGGAGTTCCGGAGACTGGAATAACCACGACCAATGGACGCTCATTCTGATGGAATTCCTGACCAAACAGTCGAGCGAAATTAGCCCCGGGCACTATGGCCAGAGCATCCAGGGAGGCTTGCCTTGCTACTTCGCGAAAGGGTTCATATCGATCAGTCATGAATCTGCGTTCCTGGGGCGCTGGGGCGCACGGTTGAATGGAATCAAACGAAAAACGGCCGCGTAGAGCGGCCGTCCGTTGTTGACTACTGTCGGGCGCAAGCCATCTACTTAGCTAACGATACTCCGTAAAAGATATGTCCACCAAATGGATCAATCTTGAAGTCCTGTACTTCCTGGCGTACAGCTTTGTAGACCACCGAGTGAGCAATGGTAGCCCACGGCGCCTGCTCCTTGAATACGACCTGAGCCTGTTCGTACAGCTTGGTACGCTCAGCCTGATCAGAAACCACCTTGGCCTGCTTCAACAGATCGTCGAAAGGTTCGTGACACCACTGTGCTCTGTTGGATCCACCGACAGCATCACAACCCAGCAGCACAGCGAGGAAGTTGTCCGGATCACCATTGTCACCGGTCCATCCCAACAATACTGCACCGGCACGGTCGAGCTCCTTGGACAGCTTCAGGTACTCGCCCCACTCATAGGATACGATCTCAACTTCAACACCAATTTTTGAAAAGTCTTCCTGCATGACTTCAGCCATTCGCCGAGCGTTAGGGTTGTAGGGGCGTACGACTGGCATCGCCCAGATTTCCATCTTGAGATTCTCCACCCCTTCAGCCGCCAACATCGCCTTGGCTTTTTCAGGATCATAGGCATCGTCTACCACAGCATCGTTGTAAGACCATATGGTAGGCGGGATAGGATTCTTCGCAGCCTTGCCAGAGCCCTGAAATACTGCATCCAGAATGGCCTGCTTGTTGATACCCATGTTCAAGGCTTTGCGCACATTGACGTTGTCGAAAGGCGCCACTGTGGTGTTATAGGCCAAGTACCCTACATTCAGGCCTTCCTGCTCCAGAACCTGCAGATCCGAATCAGCTTGCATCGACTCGACATCTGCAGGATTAGGGTACCCCAATACATGACACTCGCCCGCGCGGAGTTTCTGGTAACCCACTGAATTATCCGGAGTGATAGCGAATACCAGATTGTCTACATCTGCCTTTCCAGCCCAGTATTCATTGTGCGCCTGAAAACGAATGACCGCATCTTTCTGATAGCCCACGAATTTGAACGGGCCGGTTCCAACAGGTTGTTGATTGAGTAGTTCAGGCGTGCCAGCCTCCAGCAGAGACATTGCATATTCCTCTGACACTATCGAGGCGAAATCCATACCCAGATTGGCAATCATGGGTGCCTCAGGACGAGTCAGGTTGAACTTGACGGTCAGCTCATCCACAGCCTCTACCGATTCGATCAGATCGGGCATGGACATGGCGCTGAAGTATTCCCATGTTCCACCAGACACCTGGTTGTATGGGTTGTCTGCCAGACGCTGACGGTCGAATGAGAACACCACGTCATTAGCGTTCAGATCACGCGATGGTGTGAAATATTCTGTCGTGTGGAATTTGACACCGGGTCGCAACTTGAACGTGTATTCCAGACCGTCTTCAGACACCGTGTAGCTTTCGGCCAGGGCTGGCGCGATCACCGTGGTACCACGATCGAATTCAACCAGCTTGTTGTAGATCTGGCGTGAAGATGCGTCAAACGTTGTTCCCGAGGTATACAACGCGGGGTCAAAGCCGTCGGGCGAACCTTCCGAGCAATACACCAGGGTATCCTGACTGTAAGCCTGTGTACTAAGCGCAAGCCCTACCAGGCCAAGGCTCATCAAACCGAGATTCTTGAGTGCCATTGTTTTTATTTCCTCTCCATTATTTAGATAAGCCGCGTTAATAAAACTGGTCACAGCCAGATTCCACATGACAATCCTGTGAGATCCTGACAAGTGTACCCCAGTCATCCTGTTGCGGGAAAGCAGAGGACAAGGCGAAGTATTGCGGCCCAGACCCTTACCGTCTAATGCGGTTAACACCTATGTGCAGTTGATAGAATCTTTGAGGAGCCCCGCTGATCTGCAATTTTTCTCAGGGCTCCAGAGTCTGGCTTGTTAACGAACCAGTACTCTCAGCGCTCCCAACGTTGGTATCATGGAGCCAGACCCAGACTGGAAGTCAGAAAAATCATGAGCACGGCCATCGAAATGCTTCGCCATGTTTCTCTATTTCAGCACTTGACAGACGTGCAACTAGAGGAGCTCGCCACACAAACGCGCGAACTAACCTTCAGAAAACACGCAATATTAATGACCGAGGGTGACCTTGGTGAGTCGATGTACATCATCAAGAGCGGTTCCGTCAAGGTCTATGTCAGCGATGACGAGGGTCGTGAGCTGGTTCTCTATGAGCAGGGGGCGGGCGCCGTCATAGGTGATATCGCCCTGCTGGATGATGAGCCCCGCTCAGCCTCCGTCAGCACGCTCGAAGCGTCTACTGCATTGATGATCGGTAAGCAGGCGTTTCTGGAATCGTTGCGCAACAGCCCGGAAATGGCCATCAACATCATCCGCTCCCTGACCCAGAGATTGCGGGATGCCACCGATGGCAGCCGCAGCCTGGCTCTGGACAACGTCTATCGGAGACTGGCTGACAAGCTTCAGGAACTCGGTCATGGCGTCGATGATGAACACAAGTCGTTGCCGAAAAAGTATTCTCATCAAGAGCTGGGCAACATGATCGGGGCCTCTCGCGAAATGGTGGGCAAGGTCATGGCTGAACTCACCAAGGGTGACTATATCGAGATGCGTGACGGCAAGATTCATCTGCTACGAAAATTACCCCGCAACTGGTAATAGGCAGTCAGCACTTGTTTTCACGTCCAGCTGGCAATCTTTAACTGTCGCTGGTCACAAACCATGGTGAACGGTCTGTTCTGATCGTGATGCGCAAGTGTTCGTATCACCCACCACGCTTGCGTTTTTTCCCCTTACCGGGTTGTGCGCTCCTGGCGCTTTCCTTCCGCTCGCTTTCAGCCAGTCGAATGCGCTTGAGTCGATCGTGTGGCAGCTCCATCGGACGACCTTGAGGTTTGAAGGCGGTTGTCGGAAGCCAGTCGCGAAACTCATCGCCATACAATTCCCAAAGCGTTACAAACAGCGCCGCGATGATGGGCCCGATAATGAAGCCCATGAATCCGAACATCAACAGTCCTCCCAACGTGCTGAAGAAGATCATCAGCTCGTGCATCTGAGTGTCGTTACCGACGAGTTTGGGTCTTAACACGTTATCAACAGTGCCCACTACAACCCCGCAGAACGCAGCCACAGCGATGGCGCTGACGTATTGCTCGCCCACTAACAAGTAGAAAACAGCCGGTATCCAGACCAGTGCCGCGCCTACTCCGGGGACAACCGACAGCACCATCATGGCTACAGCCCAGAACAGAGCGCTGGGAATACCCGCAAAGTACAGAGCCAGACCGGCGAGTGCTCCTTGTAGAAACCCGATGACCGCCGTACCCTTCAGAGTTGCTCGGGTGACAGAGGTAAAGCGCTGCAGGAGCTTGGTCTCATCTTCATCGTTGAGGGGTAGGTAATACAACACGTAGAACAACAGGCGATCGCCGTCTATCAGGAAGAAAAACAGTGAATACAGGACGATCAGTACACTGAGCAGCGCACTGAATGAACCCAGAGTGGCGAATTTGAGCGCACTAACGACCCATCCGCTAACCAGACCCGCCAAGTCACCCAGACGCTCAACCGCCTGATCTCGATAGGGCTCTATCACACTGTAAAAAGGCAGCGATTCCAGCGATTCAGTGATCGTTCCGGGCGTGGCCAGCTGTTGGCGCACCCAGGGAACAGCCGTGTCTGCGATATTCAGTGCCTGCGTCGCCACAACAGACAACAGTAAACCCAGCGGCACCACGACAAATAGAATGACTGTCAGCAGCGTGAGCGCGGATGCCAGACTACGTCGATCTCCAACGTACTTGAGAAAACCCCGATAAAGCGGCGTAAACAGTGCGGCAAAAAGAGCGGCGATGAAGACCGCTTGTAGAAACGGTTTGATCATCGCCAGAAACAACAGCGAGATGCCGATCAAAAGGCAAATGAGCACACCACGATTGACGAGACGTTGTTGCATAATCAATTCAGGCCAGCTGGCCCCGTAAACGAGTTTATCTTCGCAGGCAAGTACACTTGCGAGCCTCACACACTGACAGAATCGGACCCACTATGCTCAACCAACGACCCGAACTCAACGATACAGCAGCGATGCTCATGGTAACAGCCGCACGCGATCACGCCCTGTCTATCGGCGTCCCACAGAACATCGCTGTGGTTGATGCAGGCGGTCGGTTATTGGCATTCTGTCGTATGCAAGGCGCTAAGTTCCACAGCATCGAGACCTCGACAGCCAAGGCGGTCACCGCCGCCTCGATCTCTGCGCCAACAGGCGGCGCACCAGCAGAATTCGGCATGCTACTGGGCTTGGCCACTCAGGGTCAATTCACCAATCTGAAAGGCGGACTCCCGGTGATCATAGACGGTCAGCTTGCCGGTGCTATCGGCGTCGGATCTGGCGCACCTGATGAAGACATTGCCGTGGCTCAAGCTGCCATAGATGCGTTAATGAAAGCTCTGTAGACAGGTAATCAGCTCCCTCACCGGTACACCTGAATGTTACGTAGCGTAAGACGTCTCAGACAGAAGCGGGCTCGCATCGGCAGCCCGCTGTTGAACGTATCCTTAGGCTTTAGCCCAAGCCACCACTGCCGTTTGCAGTCAGGTAAACGCTATACAGCGAAGTGGTGCCGCAAATGAACAGCCTGTTGCGCTTAGGTCCGCCAAAAGTCACATTAGCAACCAGTTCTGGAATAGTCACCTTGCCAATCAGCGTACCGTCAGGCGATAGGCAGTGCACGCCATCAGCGGCGCTGCTCCAGATTCTACCCTCGGTATCGACACGAAAACCATCGAATAATCCTGCCGAGCACTCTGCCAGTACGCGCGAGGACTTCACCGATTTTCCGTCCTCAGCCAGGGTCAGGGCTCGAATGTGCTTTGGCCCATCGATCTGGTGGGATATGCCGGTATCCGATACGTAAAGCATTGTCTCGTCAGGCGAGAATGCCAAACCGTTGGGCTTCAGAAAATCCTCTGCTACCGTGGTCAGAGTGCCATCAGAATCAATCCGGTAAACATGACACGGCAGTTCCGGCTCAGCTCTGTCACCTTCGTAATCGCTTAGAATTCCGTAGCTGGGATCGGTAAACCAGATACTGCCGTCAGACTTGACCACCACGTCGTTGGGTGAATTGAGCCGCCTGCCTTGCCATTGATCGGCCAGAACCGACACAGTGCCATCGTGTTCCGTGCGCGTGACACGACGCGTCAAGTGCTCGCAGCTGACCAGACGCCCCTGCAGATCGACGGTATTACCGTTACTGTTGTTGCAAGGGGTACGAAATTCAGAGACCTGATTAGTGGTTTCGTCCCAGCGCAGCATCCTGTTATTGGGAATATCCGACCAGACAAGGTAGCGGCCAGCGGCAAACCATGCTGGCCCTTCAGACCAGCGCGCGCCAGTCCAGAGCCGTTCTACTCTCGCATGACCCACAAAACAATCGCCAAATGAATCTTCCAGGACCTCGAACCCACAACCTTCCAACTCTCCAAACATGCTTCAGACTCCTGCCAAAGTGTTGATGAAACTGCCATGTTAACGCTATCATCGCATACTATCTCCACCCATCCTGCCAGCAACACGCTCCCGGTATCTGCATGAACCCTACTGCATGAATCATCGTGCGAAAAAAGCCAGAAGCGTCACCAGTCGCGATGTAGCGGCACGAGCGGGCGTGTCCCTGATGACGGTATCACGTACGTTGCGCACGCCTGACCTGGTGTCGCCAGCCACACGACTGAAAGTTGAAGCGGCAGCACGAGAACTCAAATATGTGCCGGACCTGGCCGCCGGTGCACTGTCCAGCCAACGCAGTGGGCATGTCGCCGTTCTGTTGCCTTCACTGCGCCATAGCGGATTTCTGCGAACCGTCGATGGACTGTCTGACACCCTGCGTTCAAAAGGGTATCACCTGCTGATTGGCGATTGCTACTACTCCCCGGATGAACAGACCGAGCTGCTGCGACTGATGCTGGGTCGTCGACCTGAAGCCATTGTGCTGGTGTCCAGCATGGATTCACCAGAAGCACGTGAATTGCTCGATCGATCAGGTATTCCGATTGTCGAGACGTGGGACTGGCCGACGAACCCGGCCGACATGGTCGTCGGGTTTTCTCAGTTCGAAGCGGGTTATGCATTAACGGAATCATTGGTCAATACTGGCTATACCCGAATCGGATTTCTTGGCGGTCCGGCGCATTCAGACCCTTACGGCGAACAACGTCGCAGAGGTCACGCTGCAGCGTTGGAAAAAGCCGGTCTGAGAGTAGACATACAGGTGACCGTCAGTGACACCCCAATGGAAATACAAGACGGTGTAACCGGCGTTACGGTGTTGAAAAATACCTTCCCTGATACCCAAGCACTGGTTTGCGCAACCGATATGACGGCTCTGGGTGCCCTTACTGAGTGCCAGCGCCTCGGCTGGTCAGTACCAGACGAACTGGCGATAGCGGGTTACGGCAACTTTGATTTTGCCCCTCACCTGACACCCACGCTCACTAGCGTCAAACTGCCCAGCTACCGCATGGGTAAACAGGCAGCAGAATTGATCGTATCGCAAATGGAAACGGGGGTACGACCTGCTCAAGCCACCAGAAATCTGGGCTTCGAGATCATCCACAGACAGAGCACCCAACGATGAAATCTCGCACACAAATGACTCAGCCTAAGGTCATCGTTGTCATGGGTGTCAGCGGCTGTGGAAAATCAACGGCTGCCATACACATCGCAGAACAACTGAACGCGCATTGTAAAGACGGGGATGAGCTGCACCCAAAAGCTAACATCGACAAGATGGCATCTGGCAATGCTCTTGATGATGAGGATCGGCAGCCCTGGCTTGAGGATGTTGCCCGGTATGCCCGAGAACATGCCGAGACACATGGCATCTGCGTCATTGCCTGTTCTGCTCTGAAAAAACACTATCGAGACACTATCAACAAGGCCGGTAATGTGGTGTATGTCTTTCTCGAGGGCTCATTTGAACTCATAGCCTCACGCATGCATCAGCGAACAGGACACTTCATGCCAGAGACACTACTGAAAAGCCAGTTTGCCGCGCTGGAGGATCCTCGCAATGAAGCCAATGTTGTTATCGTCAGTATCGACAAGGAGGCGGACTACATTGCCAGTGATGCGATTGAAAAGATCAAGGCGCTCGAATCGTGATGTACAACACAGCAGTGCGTTCGCACAGACGGCTTGACGCGCTAGAAAATCGTTAGATAGACACGCTAACCATTTTTTGAACACCACCGGTCCAGGAACTTAGAAAAGGAAACTCGACAATGCAAGCTTGTGCCATCCATGCAGCGAAAGACTTACGTCTGATCGATATCGATACCGTCAAAAATATTGGGGACCATGAAGTCCGGGTTACCTACGGTACAGGTGGTATATGTGGCTCTGACATTCACTACTACCATGAAGGAAGGGTGGGGAACTTTGCCGTGAAAGAGCCCCTGATACTGGGTCACGAAATAGCAGGCACTGTGAGTGAAGTGGGTTCTGCTGTCGTCAATCTAAAAGCCGGGCAACCGGTAGCCATCAACCCGAACTTGCCTTGCCTCGACTGTCGTTATTGCCTGGCAGGGCAGACTAACTTGTGTCAGGAAATGATGTTCTTCGGCAGTGCCGCTGTGACACCTCATATACAGGGCGGCTTTAGAGAAGAACTTGTGGTGCCGCAAACTCAGTGTGTCGGCCTGCCAGACGGTTTTGATCTGGGTATTGCTGCATTTGCCGAGCCATTGGCCATCTGTCTGCACGCGGTGAATCGTGCAGGCAGTGTGCTGCATAAATCCATTCTGATCACCGGTTGCGGCCCTATCGGTTGTCTAATGATTCTGGCCGCGAAAATGGCGGGCGCAAGACACATCACAGCCACAGACGTTGAAGATACCGTACTCGCTGCTGCCAAATTACTGGGCGCTGATGAAATCATCAACATTCGCACCGATAGCAAACGCATCGCAGAGTACGAGTCAGGGCGCGGTCACTTCGATGCCGCATTTGAATGCTCTGGTAATCCGCAGGCTTTACAGACTTGTCTTAATGCCGTACGGCCTCGTGGTGATATCGTGCAGACAGGGTTGATGCCCGTTGGTGAAAATCCGGTACCGGTTAACAAGCTGCTGGCGAAGGAGCTATCGTTAAAGGGCACGTTCAGATTTCATGAAGAATTTGATATTGCCGTGGATGCGCTTGTTAACCAACGGCTGGATGTTTCATCATTACTGACCGGTGTTTACTCGTTCAAGGATGCAGATGAAGCGTTCAAGGCAGCTGTAGACAGAAGCCGCCACATGAAGATTCAATTGCGCTTCGATTAACCTATGAGCCCTGTCATATAGCGGCAACACCTATCACATGCTTACCAGCAAGACACATAAGTGGATCAGGCTGGTCTTCGTTTTAAACTACAAGGAAACATTTTATGGTTAATCCACTGTTTGATCTCAGCGGAAAATTTGCGCTACTGACTGGTTCAAGTCGCGGGATCGGTAAGCATTTGGCGCATGGCCTGGCAGAGGCTGGCGCTACGGTCATTATCAATGGCATGAACCCCGAAACTGTTGATGCAACCGTCAGCGAGTTTACGGCTCAAGGCTTGTCGGCTTTCGGCAAAGCTTTCGACGTTACAGACAGTGATGCTGTTAACACAGCCGTTACCCAGATCGAAGACACGATTGGCCCCATCGGCATTCTCGTCAACAACGCCGGTATTCAGCGTCGTACACCACTGCTCGAATGTGATGATGCAACGTGGGAAGAAGTCATGAATACGAATCTAGCTTCAGTGTTCAAAGTGTCTCGCGCAGTTGCCAGACACATGGTTGAACGCAAGCACGGAAAAATCATCAATACCTGCTCCATTCAGAGCGAGTTGGGGCGCCCCACTATTGCACCGTATGCAGCATCCAAAGGCGGGGTAAAAATGCTGACCAAAAACATGTGTGCGGAGTGGGCACCACACAACGTTCAGGTGAACGGTCTCGGACCCGGCTATTTCGCTACCGAGCTCACCGCCGCATTGGTCGACGATGCAGAATTCAGCAGCTGGTTGTGCAAGCGTACTCCTGCTGGGCGGTGGGGCGATGTCAAGGAGTTGATCGGTGGTGCTGTGTTTCTTTCTGCACCCGCCTCAAACTTTGTCAACGGCCATATTCTTTACGTGGACGGAGGGATGTCCGCTGTCGTGTAGTCCGGGTACTTCAAACGGGCACCTGCCTGTCTTGCGCCCTTGTCACTCGTTACGAATCCTGTTCAGACGTCTAGGTGTTCCGCTTTCATGCAGGTTTCAGCCTGTCAGAATTAATCGCTCAATGTCGCTAAGGAAGAGCATGATCCAACAATACAACTGCCTTTCTAACAGCCTTAATAACCGAATAACTTGTTGAGAATACAAATTCATGAGTCAGACTCTTATATTAATGGGACCTTTGCTGCCATCTGTCATGGCTACTCTGGAGTCCACGTACACTGTACATCGCTACTGGGAATCAAAAGATCAACCCGCGTTACTCAGTGAGATCGCTGACCACTGTGTCGGGGTAGTTACTGACGGCGGCCGTGGTGTTAATGCTGACGTCCTGAAACAGCTACCCAATGTGCGCATAGTTGCCGTATTCGGAGTCGGTGTTGATGCAGTGGATCTGGAGTATTGCCGTAGCAATGGAATCCCTGTCACCAACACACCGGATGTTCTCAGTGACGATGTCGCTGACATGGCCGTTGCATTGGCTCTGGCTGTATCACGTCAACTCGTTAATGGAGACGCCTATGCACGTGCTGGTCGATGGCCGAAAGAGGGAGCCATGCCCCTGACCCGACGAGTCATGGGGAAGCGTGCGGGAATTTTCGGCATGGGCAGTATCGGCAGAGCTTTGGCCAAACGCCTGCAAGGTTTTGACATGGAAATCAGCTACTGTAATCGCTCGGAGAAAAAGGATTCAGGCTTCCGATTCGAGCCATCCCTGCAAGCACTGGCTGAGTCAGTTGACTATCTGTTCGTGACCGCGTCGGCTACACCTGGCTCGGTTGGAGCTGTCAACGCCAGTATCCTTGATGCTCTTGGAGAAGAGGGTTACCTGATCAACGTATCGCGTGGAACGTTGGTTGATGAGCCTGTTCTCGTGTCCTATCTTCAGGAAAACAGAATTGCGGGGGCAGGGCTTGATGTATTTGCAGCTGAACCTGCCATTCCTGAGGCTCTTTATGCGCTTGACAATGTTGTCCTGCAACCACATAACGCTAGCGGCACGTGGGAAACTCGCGAAGCAATGGGCCAGCTGGTTCTGGACAACCTGTCTGCACACTTTTCGGAACAACCATTACTGACTCCGGTCAGTTAAGTGCTATCACTCTCAAAGGGAGTCAATGTATGAGCGAATCAGCAGACATAGCCGTAATCGGCCTAGCGGTAATGGGGCAAAACCTCATACTGAACATGAACGACCATGGATTCAAGGTAGTCGCGTTCAACCGCACCTATGAGAAAACCAAGGCGTTCATGGAAGGACCCGCAAAAGGTACGAACATTATAGGCGCCGAAACACTGGAGTCACTAGTCGATTCTCTCGCCACACCGCGAAAAATTATGTTGATGGTCAAAGCAGGTGCGCCAGTTGACGCGGTCATCGCCAGCTTGACGCCCTTGCTCGATGCGGGCGATATCATCATCGACGGTGGTAACTCGAACTTCGAAGACTCTGAGCGTCGTGCCAGATCACTCGACGATCTTGGCTTTCTTTTCGTTGGTAGCGGTGTTTCCGGTGGCGAAGAAGGAGCACGCAACGGCCCTTCACTGATGCCCGGTGGACACAAGGCGGCATGGCCCCATTTACAGCCAATCTTTCAGTCCATTGCCGCCAAGACTGAAGCCGGGGAGCCCTGTTGCGACTGGGTGGGTGATGGGGGTGCCGGTCACTTCGTCAAGATGGTTCACAACGGTATCGAATATGGCGACATGCAACTCATCTGTGAAGCTTACGACTTCATGCAAGAAGCTCTGGGGATGGACAACCAAACCATGCAGCAGACCTTCTCCGAATGGAACAAAGGCGATCTGGACAGTTATCTCATTGAGATCACAGCAGATATACTCGGTTTCCAGGAAAATGGCGAGTATGTTGTAGACACCATTCTGGATCGTGCCGGGCAAAAAGGTACCGGCAAGTGGACAGGTATCAATGCACTGGAGCTTGGCGTACCACTAACACTCATAGGCGAGGCAGTTTTTGCCAGGGCACTCTCTGCCATCAAAGATGAGAGAGTCAAGGCATCATCAATACTTGACGGGCCGGCCAAGCAGGATTCACTGAGCGGCAGTGACTGGATTGATGGGCTGGGTCAAGCGTTGTTCGCGGCAAAGATCATCTCGTATACACAAGGCTACATGCTGATGCGTGCCGCGGCCGATGAGTACGACTGGGATTTGCAATACGGCGCTATTGCTCAGATGTGGCGAGGTGGATGCATAATTCGCTCTGCATTTCTGGATGACATCAAGGCTGCCTATGACAAGGATCCTGCGTTGGACAACTTACTGCTAGATGACTACTTTCGTGATCGAATACACGAAACACAGAGTAACTGGAGACGTGTTATCGGTGAGGCAATGGCAAGAGGTATACCGGTACCAGCCATGAGTTCAGCTCTGTCGTTCTATGATGGATACCGTAATGCGCGTCTACCGGCAAACTTGCTTCAGGCACAACGCGACTACTTCGGTGCGCATACGTATCAAAAGGTGGATGGAGACAGTAGCTGGCATCATACTGACTGGATAGGTAGCGGCTCATCGGTTTCCAGCAGTACCTACGATGCTTGATCAGTAGGTGCTTGACAGGGGCACTGTTTGATTCTGATTATGATAGACAGAGCGGACAGATGCCCCGTGTAAGGAGCTCAGTAGAGTTGCGTAGTGTGATACCGGGCAAACCAGGGCTACTTACGCGGTGCACTCAAAACTCAATTTCTCTAATAACGTTTAAGACTCGTTGAATAGTCTGCGTTACGCTACCAGCAACACTCCCAATAAAACGGGCAGGTAAAATATCGCGCCCACATGAGTTACCAGAATCAGGCCTGATACCTCAGCGCTGTCTCGGCCATGCTTCGTCGCCAACAGATAATTGAAAACGGCAACCGGCACCATCGTCTGGATGATCAGTACACCTCGCGACACACCCTCGAGTCCCATGGAGGCCGCTACTGTAAAACCAATGATTGCAGCAATTGCGCAACGTATACCAGACCACAGCAGGGTCATTGGCAATTGTGACGCGCGCATACCCGCCAGACTGACTCCCAGCGTGATCAACATGAGCGGAATGACAATCTGGCCGACCAGTTGGCTACTTTGCAGAATTATCTCGGGTGTCTGCCACTCCATTATACGAACCAGTACACCGATCCAGACGGCGTGCAATATGGGTGAACGCAGCACACGAGTGATACTGGCATTACCGGCGTAAATTGCATCTCCAATACTGAACATCAACACACACTGGACAGCAAAGAATGTCACCGCATAAGCCAGACCCTCCTCACCAAACGCCAGAAAGCAAACCGGTAGCCCCAGGTTGCCTGTATTTCCCACTACGTGGGCGACACATAGCCGCCAGTCTTTCCCTGCGACTTTAAGAACCAGTACTGTCACGCCGGTAAACACCACGTGTACGATCAGAGTTGCCAGTACCATCTTCCCGAGTGCTCCAATCGGCACTATCGACGTGGATAGTGTGTGGAACAACAATGCCGGCATCGATACGTTAATCACTAGCGTTGTCACAAAACCGACAGGAAATGGAGGGCCTTTGTGAAACCAGATCAACCCTACACACGCGAGGATCATTCCTGGAGCCAGGATGTTGGCAATTTGCGCAATCAGCTCACTCACGATCTGTAGTCATCACTAGTGTGTAAACCCGCGAGTATACTTGGCTACCGAAGCTGCGTGGCGCAACACACTTGTCCAGATTTCACCTATTTCTGCTGATTGGCATCAATGCGCTCTGGGGGCTCAATTTTGTTGCTGGAAAAGCAGGAACAGCCACCTTCGGCCCGCTACTGTTCATTACTTTGCGTTTTTCCATTGTGCTAGCACTGCTCTTTATCTTTTTACGATGGGTGCCTGGACAAATGAGTCGAGTCGTAGCCATCGGATTGTGCATGGGTATCGGTCACTATGGATTCCTCTTCTACGGAATTCATATTGCAGGGTCTTTATCGTCAGTGGCGATAGCAGCACAGCTGACCGTACCGTTTTCCACCTTGTTAGCTGTTCTGTTTCTACACGAGCGTGTAGGGGCACCTCGTATATTGGCCATCATGGCCTCGTTTGCAGGCGTTGTGATCATTGGCTTTGAACCTATTGGCTCACAACATATTATTGCCCTTCTGTATACCGCGATCGCCTCTTTGGCAATGGCCGTCGCCACGATACTGATGCGTCAGCTCAAGGATGTTGGGGTTTTTAATCTCCAAGCCTGGGTGGCCTTATGTTCCGCTGTATCCATGGGCCTGGTGACGTGGCTAATCGAAAAACCTGACCTGCACATACTGCTTGACACGCCTCTGCCAGCATACTGGACAGCCGTGTATTCAGCTGTTGGAGCCACGATTATTGGCCATGGATTACTGTACTACCTGCTTCAGAGGTACTCCATTAACAGCGTTGCCCCTTTCATCACATTGTCCACACTGTTTGCTATCGCATTCGGAATTGCACTATTGGGTGACGCACTCACATTGAAAATCACATTAGGCGGTATATTGACTCTGCTGGGTGTGACTATAGTTGCGATTCGGAACGCTCGAGAAAACGCACCCAGTGGCATCAGGGCTCCTCGCTAGTGCAGTGTGATCTGCCTATTGCAAGACAAATCGCAATGAGTCTACTTTGCCAGACTCATTGCGACCGCTACCGTACAGATTGCCACGGGCAACCTGTCGTACGCTTCACTACGTCACTACACTATTATGCTACTGGGCAATATCCTCCTGCACTACCACACCTGATACAGGATCAAGATAGGCAGTGACGCTTTGACCTTGATCGTTCAACCCTGTTAGTTCATAGCAGTACCCTTCAGAGATACCCATAGTCTCTATGGTATACCCCAGCGTTTCTACCTGTTGCTGCAATGCTTCTGGCTCCATCCATGAATCGTCCTGACTTGCCGCACACACTGGACTTTCGGCGAAGGCTATAGAGCTCAGAGCTAAAGTACCAAGCACGATTGTGGCAGAACTGATGAGACGTGTTTTCATTGTGTAGAACCTCATTGGTGATTGATATGAGTTGCATTGTCGACCAGTGCGTTTAGGCGCTGGACGAACCAGACACTACTGTTTGAGCACAGTTGCAACAAGTTACAGAACGCAGATTGAGCGCTTGTTTATCTTCTGTAACCTGACCAGTGCTTACACCTACACTGGTTCGTTAAAACACGCCACAAAGTAACACTGGCGTCATGACTTACCTGTGGTTGTGTCATGTCCGTTTAGTCAACAGATCAGGATCATTGCATTGCAGCGTTCACCGCACCAGCTTGCCACCCTGAATTGATCCGAAAGTTAATAACCTATTCCACGTCTAACAAGGCTGGAAAATAGTGGGTGTGTTGTTGCCACCTTGCGTGGCATTGCAGCTGGAAAACCTCTACCAGACCTCATTTCCATAGTGTGAAATGCGACAGAGACGCAGAGCTATTGTCGTTAGCTAAAGGGTTTCAATGTTCTTGCCGCCTATCTGTCCTAGTACTGCGATTTGCTCCTATTCCCCTTCTCAAGACTGCTATTGCATGATGACATTTGAACTATTACAGAGCAACAGCACAGCACTGAACGCCAACAGACTAGTGAGCAGTATCAAGCGGACAGGATTTGCCACACTGTTTGCAGCACTTTTGACTGCTTCAGCTCATGCCGACGATATCGACGTCTATACCGCGCAGATAGCAGCAAACCAGAAACCCAATATTCTCTTCGTGCTCGATTACTCCGGCAGCATGAACCGGAACATTCGCGGCGGACGAGCGAATCGCAATAACCCGGCGAAGATAGACATTCTCAAAGAAGCCATGGCACAGGTTCTTGATAGCAACGTTGACCGAATCAACGCAGGTATCGGTTCTTTGTATAGCTTTTCCACAACTGGAATCCGTTGGCCTGTTAGTGAACTCAATGCCGATGCAAACAGTGTTGATGCGGGTATACCTGCAGGCAAGTTTACCGTACGAGATATCATTGAAAAGCAGGTCAGGGAACGTAATGCTGGCGGAATGACTGCTACTGTCGATGCTTTGGTCGAAGCAGCGCAATATTTTCGAGGTGATAGTGTTACTCACAACGACAGTCCGCTAGCGCCTGCTAACAGACATCAACCACAAGACTGGGATATCAGGAAAGAGCAGTATCGCGGTGGCGATGCCAACGCTGCCATAGCATCCAGCTATAGCCCTTCTAACGCCTACAATCTGAATCGTGATGGTACCTATTTTTGTAACGATTTTTCGGTATCAGGTGGCCCTGACTACTGCGAAGATAAACTGACTACGAATTGTGTTGTCAGAACTCCTGACGATAAAACCACGACCGGCTTCGAACGTCTCGAAAACATGTGGGGCAACTATCGACGTTGTGAATACAGCAGCAATCTCGCCTGGACTGGTGCTCGCTACAACTCGCCCATTACCAAAACGTGTCAGGCAAACGCTATTGTACTGATTTCCGATGGACAGCCAACAGTCATCAATGACGGTGAATCGTTGAGAAGTGTTGCCGGGACCGGAGTCAACGGTTGTGAGGATTTGAGTCTGACTATATTCAATCAGGCTCCCGGGACAAAGACTGACGGAAATTGTGGCCCCGAGGTATTACGTTCTCTCTCTGGTCGAGATCAGAATGCAGATATTACGGGTAGTCACGTCACAACCTATACCGTTGGATTCAATATAGATGGAGCTGGACAAGACTACCTGACCCTATTGGCGAAGGCAGGCAAAGGCAAATTCTTTAAAGCCGATGAGCCCGAAGAACTCAACACCGCATTAAGTAAAATTGTGGATGAAATACGCGGCGGTAGCGAAAGCTTTGCATCTCTGTCCATAGACATTGACAAAGCCAACTTCTCTCATGACAATCGTGCGTTTTACAGCTTGTTTTCTCCGAGTATCCGGCGAGGTTGGAACGGCAACCTGAAGGGCTATTTTGTTGAACGTCGAGGACTGGTAGATATCAATGGTGCACTGGCAACAGTGGTTACTGAAAAAGGCACTCAATTCTCCGACGATGCCCAGAGCTTCTGGTCAGCGAATAGCGATGGGAACAAAGTCACCGATGGAGGTGCTTCCGCACAGCTGTTAGCAGGTAGGCGTAATCTGCTGACATTTACCGGCAACGTTATTCCTACTACAGGTGCACAACTCACCCGCTCTGACAATCATAAACTCATCAGAAGCAATACAGCAATTTCTCATGCAATGATGGGTTTGCCATCAGGCTCTGCAAAACGAGAGATTGCTCTTGACTGGATACAGAATGCACCGATGGGAGACCCACTACACAGCAAGAGTGTCAGTGTTAATTATGGAGCTCGTCAGGTCGTGTATATCATGACTAACCAGGGATTGGTTCATGCAATCGATGCAACAACGCCTACTGACCCAGATGCTTCTGACAACTCTGGAGGAGAAGAGCTTTTTGCCTTTATGCCTCAACGGCTACTCAAGAATCTATCCGCACTGGAAACCAATGCCAACACCGGAAGCCATATCTATGGAATGGACGGCTCGATAACCCGCTGGCACGCTGACGACAACAACGATGGCATCGTCAATAACGGTGAAAAAATGTTGTTGATCATGGGCATGCGTAGAGGCGGCAATGCGTACATCGCACTGGATGTCAGCAACCCGACAGCACCCGTATTACGCTGGACTTTAGACGACACTAACCCCTTGTTCCCTGAGCTTGCACAGAGCTGGTCACGCATGTCGCTCATCAGTGTCAACGACAGAGGTGCAACACGTCGGGTTATGGTTTTCGGAGCTGGCTATGATGCAAGTGTACAAGACAATACGACTGCACCAACAGCATCCAGTGGAAACGCCATCTACATGGTCGATATCAACGGTAATTTTGTCTGGAGCGCGACAAGTCAAGATCATGGCTCGATGATCTATTCCATACCGTCAGACCTGACTGTCATTGATACAGACAGCGACTCCATGGCAGATCGCCTTTATGTTGGTGATGTAGGTGGTCAGCTCTGGCGTATTGACTTCGAAGATATCAGTCGTAGCCCTGACGTTACACTCTTCGCTAATCTTAACGATGGGCATCAACCGTTCTTTTATCCACCCAGTGTTGCAATGAATAACGACATCAGTGGGAAGTATCTTTCTGTGAGCATAGGTTCTGGTAACAGGACTGACCCTTTACTGGCCGATACCCAGAACTATCTGTACATGATCAAAGATACCGATTTAGCTAAAGGCGCACCGCAGACCAGATTCTCATCAACGCTCAGCGATGATCTCTATGACGCCACTGCCAACACAATCGGCTCCACAGACAGAGCGAAAGCCAGCGTCGCCCAATCAGATCTTGACAGTGCACGCGGCTGGAAAATTGCCCTGTCGCCCAATGAAAAAGCTCTTTCTGCACTTGTGACTTTCGAAGGAAAATTACTCGCTACCACCTTCGAAGCCCAGTTACCCACCGATAAGAATATTTGTGGATTTGAAACCCTTGGAAAATACTACCAGATGGAAGTTGGTAACGCCAAGCCTGTAACCTCACTTATCAACGAATCAGAGACCGCTACATCTGATTCGTTGATCGCACGCTATACAACGTTAAGCAGCTCAGGCATTCCCAGCGCACCGGTCGTCATTTTCCCGAAAGGTTCTGCCTTCGCTCAGGTTGTTGTAGACAAAGAAACCGTTAACCTGATCAATCAGCCAATTAAACAGGTCTTCTGGCACGCAAAGTAGAGCGGGTAAATTCTCGTTGATTGAAAGCAAGTATATGGACAGGCTCCTGATAGGGATACACCTATTGTTACCTGTCTTGTATTAAATGTTCTCCAGAATACGCCGATACGCCAGTATTAAACATGAGTTATAGAAACTCGGAGTCAGCATGGATATCAAAGCACTACTCAAACGCCTTGTTGATTTCGACGGTTCCGATCTTTACCTCGCCACAGGTGCACCACCTAGTGCCAAATTTGCTGGCGAACTAACAGCACTCAGTGACGCGCCACTAAAAAGTGGGGAAGTAGACAAGATTGCTCGCGAGATCATGAACAGTGATCAATGCGAGGAATTCGATCGAGAGCTGGAGATGAACCTTGCCATAGCGCTAGAGGGTATCGGCAGGTTCAGGTTGAATATTTTCAAGCAGCGAAATGAGGTATCTCTGGTTGCCAGGAATATCCAGACAGAGATTCCACGCTTTGATGATCTCGGATTGCCTGAAATACTCAAAGATGTAATCACCGCCAAGAATGGTCTTGTTCTGTTTGTTGGCGGTACAGGATCCGGAAAATCAACCTCGCTGGCAGCTTTGATTGATCACCGCAATTCGTTCAAGGGGGGGCACATCATTACGATCGAAGATCCGGTTGAGTACGTTCATCCCCATAAAAAATGTATCGTTAATCAACGAGAAGTTGGTGTCGATACCAACAGCTTCAGTGCGGCTCTTAAAAATACCTTGCGCCAAGCACCAGACGTCATATTGATCGGTGAAATACGCGACCGGGAAACCATGGAACATGCGGTAGCATTCGCTGAAACCGGGCATCTCGCCATTTCTACTCTACATGCTAACAATGCAAATCAGGCACTGGATCGTATTATCAACTTCTTCCCGGATGAGCGAAAAGCCCAGCTTCTGCATGACCTTGGAAACAATATCAGAGCCATAGTTTCTCAACGATTAGTCCCGACAGTCGATGGTAAACGCTGCGCTGCCATAGAAATTCTGCTGGGCTCGCATACGATCAAGCAGATGATCATGAAAGATCAGTTGTCAGACATAAAGGAGGCAATGCTAAAGTCTGAGAATCAGGGAATGAAAACGTTCGATAGTGCATTGTTCGATCTTGCAAGACAGGGGAAGATCACCGAAGAAGAGGCGCTGAAAAATGCTGATTCTGCTAATAATTTACGTCTTAAGTTTAAGCTCAGTGGACCTGCCAACGACGAAGATCAAAGTGAGCTGTTGTTGCGCGGCAAACTCCCAAGCCAGGTGGCTGCTGCTAAAGCCGCTGAGGAAGCCAAGGCCGAGGAAGAGGCCAATGCAGACGACAAAGAAAGGGCTGCCGCCAAGATAAAAGCGGCAAAGGAAAAACTTGCCTCCATAAGACAGACAGCAAACCAGCAAACATCCCCAACTCCAGAGATGCCAGCTGCGACAACAGATATACACGCAGCCATGGCCGCTAATATAGAAGATCACAAGGCTGCCAATGACATGGATGGAGCGGCAAAAGAGACGGGCGAACTTGCAGCGGCGGCGAAAGCTTTCGAACTGTCTCTCGAAGAAGATCCAGAACCTGAAGCGCCAGAGACTGATTCTGGCGATCCTGAAAAGCCAGTCCAGTTCGGAATGGGCAAAATCGGATAGATCCTCAAGATGCAAGGATGCTGATCCTCCCATTCTTTATGGCGTCAGCCTGAATCGCAGAGCACGATAGACACATAAAAACCGCGTAGTCATGCAAGCGACGCCGTTTTGCATAATGATCACTAAAGAGCCCTTTTAGCGATCAAATAGGCCTGTTTAAGCCAATAAAAGAGCCGTTTTTTCCAGCTTTTTATTGCCTAATCAATCACTTATGGGGGTCTGACCCAGTAATTAAATGGCGAGGTATTCGTGGCGGAGGTCTTCGTTGTTGAGAACTTCTTCGGCGGTACCGCTGAAGACTATTTCGCCGGTGTCCAGTATCAGGGCGGAGTCTGATAATTTTAGGGCGGCTACGGCATTTTGCTCGACGAGTATGGTCGTGATACCCATGCTCTTGACTTCGATCAAAGCCCGTTCAATGTCGTGCCTGACAACAGGTGCGAGACCCTCGTATGGCTCATCGAGTAACAGCAATTTGATATCACGAGCCAATGCTCGACCGATTGCGAGCATTTGCTGTTCACCACCAGAGAGCGTCGTGCCCTCTTGCTTGCGCCGCTCCTTGAGTCGTGGGAAAAGATCGTAGATTCGCTCGTAATCCCAGCCAACAGCGCCTTCAATACGGGCGATATCCAGATTTTCCTCAACGGTCAGTCCCGGTATTATCCGGCGATCTTCGGGAACCAGCTGCACGCCTTCTAACGCTGCTTCAAAATCCTGTTTTTCGTGCAATGGAACATCGTGCAACCAGATCTGACCGCTACGGACCTCGGGATTAGCAGCACGAGCAATCGCTCGCAGCGTTGACGTTTTACCCGCACCGTTACGGCCAAGTAAGGCGACAATCTCGCCCTCGTTCACACTGAACGAGACATCCTGAACAATATAGCTATCGCCGTAATAGGCTTTGAGGCCTTCGACCCTGAAGTAACCTTTTGCAGCACCCGGCGCGGTAGATTCTTGTGTCGCACTCATCAGACTTGCTCCTCGCCCAGATAGGCTTCCTTGACCCGTGGATCAGCTTTGACTTCTTCAGGGGTTCCCTGACAGATGATGCGCCCACCTGCCAAGACCGAGATTCTGTCGGCCAGACTGAATACCACGTGCATATCATGCTCAATGATAACTTTGGTCATGCCTTGCGCCTTGATCCGCTTCAACAGATCAATAGTGGCATTCGTGTCATGGCGCGCCATACCGGCGGTAGGCTCGTCGAGTAACAACAGCTTGGGCTCTTGCGCAAGACCCATCGCCAACTCAAGCCTGCGTTTGTCACCTCTGGACAGGCTGCCCGCTTCGCTGCCAACGAAAGAACCCAGACCGAGATCTTCAAGAATTCCTTCGGCTTTGGAGCGGACGTCTTTCTCACCGGAGAAACGTCGGAACCAACGCAGCTTGAACGAGCCGTCGCGCTTGGCGAGGACAGGAATCATGACGTTTTCCAGTAGTGAGAGCTCAGGAAAGATTTCCGGAGTCTGGAAAACTCGCACGACACCTAGCTGGTTGATCTGATGGGGTTGTTTGCCCGTCAGATTTTCACCATTGAAAACAACATGCCCTGAATCGGGACGCAGTCTGCCAATGCATACGTTGAGCAATGTGGACTTGCCAGCACCATTGGGACCGATGATGGCATGCGTCTCGCCTTCTCTGACGGATAGATCGATATCGCTTAATGCGTGTAGGCCAGCGAAGCTTTTATGCACATCCGCCACGTGCAGTACGACGTTTTCCATGCTCAAGGCTCCTATGAATGCGATGAAGGTGTAGCGCTTTCAGCTGCTACAGCGTTCTTCTTCTTGCCCGTGAAGAGCGTACCGATACGGCGTACACCTTCCATGATTCCACCTGGCAGGAAAATAACTGTAACCATGAAAAGTAGCCCCAGTGTCAGATGCCAGCCTTTGCCCACAAACAGACCCGTAAAATCTACAACATAAGGCTGAATGGAATCAGGTAGAAAGTCGAAAATCTGATTCAGGTTTGTCGTGTTGTAGGCAGAGAATATATTCTCGAAATACTTGATTAGAGAAGCCCCGAGGAAAGGCCCGACCAGAGTGCCGGCACCGCCCAGTATAGTCATGAGTACGACCTCACCAGATGCCGTCCACTGCATTCGCTCAGCACCTGCCAACGGATCGGTTACCGCCATCAGAGCGCCCGCAGCTCCCGCGTACATGCCGGATATCACAAAAGCCCATATCAGATAGGGTCTGGTGTTCAGACCGGTATAAGCCATGCGCGTCTGATTAGATTTAATACCCTTCAACATCGCGCCGAAGGGTGATCTGAAAATCCGCAGCGATATAAAGAAGCCCAGTATCAGCATCGCCGCACAGAAGTAGAATCCGGGCATTCCGCTCATCTTGGTACCAAATAGATTGGTCACTGGAAGTGAGCGAGTCACCTCGATCCCGGCCATGCTGTCTAGCACACGGGCGTCTGACAATGACAGTTGCAATCCAGTCTCGCCATTAGTGATGGGAGTAAGCACCGAGTAGGCAAGGTTGTACGACATCTGAGCGAATGCCAGTGTCAGTATCGAAAAATAGATGCCCGATCGACGCAGGCTGATGAAGCCGATAATGAAGGCAAACACACCGGCAATAACAACACTGAACATCAAGGCCGGAATCACGTTCATTGTTAACAGCTTGAAGCTCCAGACTGCGGTATACGAACCGATACCCAGAAACGCTGCATGACCAAAAGACAAATAGCCTGTAAGGCCAAACAGGATATTGAAGCCGATAGCAAACAGACCAAATATTGCAAAACGTTGCATCAAGTCCGGGTAGTCCGCACCAAAAGGTGCAAGCCAGTAAGGCATGGTCAGCACGGCAGCAGAGAACCCGAAAAACAGAACCCAATCAGATACAGCAGACAACTTGTTCATAAGTATCTCCTAGTCTTCCATTATGCCTTTGCGACCCATGAGGCCGCGTGGCCTGACGAGTAACACGATGACCGCAACCAGATAGATAATGATCTGATCGATTCCCGGAATGATACTTTTGATCTCGTTCATTGATGCGAACGATTGAAGTATGCCCAACAGAAAGCCGGCAAGCACAGCCCCACCGAGCGAACCCATCCCACCCACGACAACAACAACAAAGGAGAGCACCAGGAAGTCCATACCCATGTGGTAATCGGGCGGCAATATGGGCGTGTACATGACACCTGCAAGACCAGCAACTACCGATGCCAATCCGAACACAATCGTAAAGCGACGCTGTATGTTGATGCCCAACATCCCCACCATTTCTCTATCTTGCATACCGGCGCGCACCACCATCCCGAACGTGGTGAATTTGAGAAAAGCGAACACCCCTCCGATAATGGTTAAAGAGAAAGCCAGGTAAATCATGCGCCACCACGGATAGACAATATTGTCTCCCAAGCCAAACAGAGCGCCCACGTTCGCGCTACCCGAAACAATATCTGGCGCGGTTTGCGGGATGGGATTTGCGCCAAAGTAGTGTTTGATGATTTCCTGAATGATGATCGCCAGACCAAACGTCACCAGTATCTGATCTGCATGCGGACGATTGTAGAAGTGGCGGATAAGGCCACGCTCCATAATCAGACCCACAGCGAGCATGATGGGGATGGCAAACAGAATGGAAAATGGCACCGAGTATTCGACGAGAAAACCGCCCACCACCGGGAATTTGGTTTCCAGAATGGGAATCTCTTTATAGGCATCGAAGAAAGTAATGCTTTCATCTTTGACCTTGGTCGAGATTGTCAGGATTTTCTCTAGGGTGACCGCGCAAAATGCGCCGAGCATAAACAGCGCTCCATGGGCAAAATTCACCACGCCCAATGTCCCGAAGACGAGAGTCAGACCCAGCGCGATTAGCGCATAGGCTCCGCCCTTATCAAGGCCGTTCAAAACTTGCAGTAAGATTGCGTCCACTAGCGTGCCTCGTCTATGTTCAGGCCGATCATCGGCAACAGCTCCCCCTCACGCGGCGAAATACGCAACGGCGTTATAGACGAGAAGGGAAGAACAGATTGAGTTAGCTCAACGGCTGGGGGCAATAGTCGGAAACGACAGAGCTCAAAACAGCGATTGGCTGGTTGTGCCTGCCAACCCGGCAAATGCGGGTTGGCAAGCGCATCAGACTGCGACAGAAAAATCTGTCGCAGCGGATCTGATGTTAAACCCCGTTATTGCAAGTACCCAGATCACCACCAGCAAACATCGGATGGTCAACTGCATATTCAACCTGAGCACGTGGAGTGACTTCAACCACTTCAAGCAGGTCGAACTGTGAAGACGGGTTGTCTTTACCTTTCACGACCAGTACGTCCTTGAAGCACTGGTGATCCTCGGCACGATACTCTGTTGGGCCATTGCCCATACCGTCGAACTTATGGCCTTCCAGAGCTGCACCCACCTGGCAAGGCTCGAAAGTTCCAGCTCGCTCACATGCATCTGCATACAGCAGTGTCTGTACGTAGCACGTGTGTGCTGCCTGAGAAGGAGGGAAGCCGTACTCCTGACCGAAAGACTTAACGAAAGCCTGACTACCTGCATCAGTCAAAGACCAGTGCCAGTTAGTGGATCCGAAGATTCCTTTTACATTTTCGCCAGCACCCTGTGCCATCAGACGTGAGTACAAAGGAACAACGATCTGGAAATCCTTACCATCGACCAGCTTGTCCTTCAGACCGAACTGAATGGCCTGTGTCAGGGAGTTGATCATGTCCTTGCCGTAGTGGTTCAGGATCAGAGTATCTGCGCCGGAATTTGCTACCTGCGTGATGTACTGACCGAAATCACCCGCGCCAACCGGTGTCATGACTTTTTCTACAGTTTCCCAACCAATGGATTCAGTAGATGCGATGATTGACTCTTCCTGTGTCCAGCCCCAGGTGTAGTCGGCTGTCAGGTGATAAGTGCGACGTTCTTTGCCGTATTCTTTTTCCAGCACCGGACCCAGTGCAGCACCGGACATGTAGGCATTGAAGAAATGGCGAAAACCGTTAGCTTTCTTGTCCTTACCCGTTGTGTCGTTTGAGTGGGTCAGGCCGGCCATGAAGATAATGCCTGCGTCCTGACACAATCCTTGTACAGCAATGGCAACACCGGAAGATGATCCGCCAGTAACCATGACAACGCCGTCTTTCTCAATCATGCGCTTGGCTGAAGCACGAGCCGCATCACTCTTGGTCTGAGTATCACCTGTTACGTATTCGACCTTCTTGCCGAGGATACCGTTGCCTTTGAGCTCACTGGGCTGCATGGTGTTCATCATGCCGCCGTCGCCCTCGCCATTAAGGTGCTTGACTGCCAGCTTGTATGCACGAAGCTCGTCTGCGCCTTCGTCAGCATAGGCGCCAGACTGAGGCACGTTGAAGCCTAGTGTGACGGTTCCGGCATCACCGGGGTTGTTGAGATATTCCGCACCATAAGCGTGGCGTGAAAAGAACAGGGGTGCGCCGCTGATCGCGGCCGTCGCTGCGCTGGTCTTGAGCACGTCGCGACGTGTCCAGTTACCCGTAGTGTTTTTCTTTGTCATTAATTCACTCTCCAAGAGGTACTGATGTTGATGGCTGAAGGGCCCGATCGTGTTCTCAAGCTAACTGATCTCAAAAACACAGATTCGTCACGCTCGACGGTGGTGTGTCGACGCAAAGCTAGTGCTGGCCCTCGACCGGTAAACCCTATTTAGTGCAAGCACAGCACAGGTGCTATGCCAGACCCACAAAAGCTTGCGGTAAGTATAGTGAATCTGCCCCGTTACCCAAATGTTCATTATTTGTCAATGTAATCAGAGCTTTATATACTGCCTGTGCCCCCACAGATCTACTGACCACAGCTTGAAGTGATGTTTGTTACGAAAAGTAACGATTATTGAAACGTGTATTTGTGTCGTGGTGAACACCACCGGTGACCTACTGCACTGAGTTCTACGAAAGCGGCTTATCGAACAGCCAGGAGTCGAGGACAGCATGCACGTCATCAATACCGGTTTTCTTCAACGCTGAGAAATCCTGCAGCGTGGCGTCGATATCGGCTTCACTGAGTGCGCTCTGAACCTTGCTCAGCGTTCGGGCCACCTGGTTTCGTGAAAGCTTGTCTGCCTTGGTTAACAATATATGTAAGTCAGTGTGCCCACGCTGCTGTAGCTCGATCAGTTGCCAGTCGCTATCCGTTAAAGGGTGCCGGATGTCCATGACCAGAACCAGTCCGCGCAGACTGTCTCTCGAGATCAGGTATTGCGTCATGGCCACTTGCCATTGTTTCTGCCTGTCCTTGGAAACCTGTGCATAACCGTAACCCGGAAGATCAACCAGAAACCGGTCATCACCAATGGAGAAGTGGTTAATCAGTTGCGTGCGTCCTGGCGTCTTGCTCGTACGAGCCAGCTTGCCCTGCCGAGTGAGGGTGTTGATGGCACTGCTCTTGCCAGCATTGGATCGACCGGCAAAGGCGACCTCTACCGAGGACTCGGGGCAGGCGTACGGATCACTGGCACTGGAGTGGAATTGTGCTGAAAAATACACCGTGTTCATGCCCTGCGCCCTTATGTTTGTCGTCAGTCTGCTAAAATTCCACGATCTCTTGCGGTCTCGACTGCGTACAGTCTAACGACTAGGCCAAAACTATTGACGATTTATCCGTGCCTAGTCCCATTTAACGTTATCTATCGGAGTTTCAATGAATAAGTGGGCCTTAGTTGTCGCTTTAATCGGCGCATGGTTTGCCAACCCTGCAGTGGCTGCAGGAGACGCCGCAGCCGGTCAGTCCAAAGCGGCTGTCTGCGCAGCGTGCCACGGCGGTGATGGCAAGGCTATTCAGCCTGCCTACCCGAATCTTGCGGGCCAGCATGCTCTTTATATAGCCAAGCAATTGACCGACTACCGCGACGGTAACCGGGTCAATGCTCTGATGTCTGGTCAGGCTACCAATTTGAGCGATGAAGACATTCAGGATCTGGCCGCCTACTACGCTGCCATGCCCAAGATAGAAAACGTTGCCGCAGAAGAAAATCTTGAACTGGGCATGAGCATCTACCGCGGTGGCATCACGTCCGCTGGTGTGGCAGCGTGTGCGGCCTGCCATGGCCCTGCCGGCGAAGGCAACCCGCTGGCCGTCTGGCCTGTCGTCTCAGGACAGAATGCCCAGTATACGGCTGACCAGTTACGCTACTTCCGCTCCGGTGAACGTGCTAACGATCCTGCGGCCATGATGCGTGGCGTATCCAAAAGAATGACTGATGCAGAAATCGACGCTGTTGCCAACTACATCTCAGGACTGCACGCCACCAACCCCTGAAAGCTGCGGTGAGCCTCAACACCGGCTGACAGAGCTCACGGGCAAGCCTGGTTGGCGATGCAAGCTGTGCCGAGACGTCCAACACGGCTTTTCCTCATCGGGGTGCTATCACGTTAAGGCTGTGGCAAGGTAACTTGAGCGATACTGCATCGGATCTCAGAACGCGGTGTTGAGCACCTGAAGCCGAATCAGCATGATGTTCTGGGCAAATTGGATTTTCTGAGATTCCGCTCATACTCCGGCACGGATTTTGCGCCGTGTCGGATTACGGCCCTGTCGTCCTGAATCCGCTGAACCTTCGGTGTCGGATCGGGTCGGTACTGTTTGTTTTCACCGCTCCATGAGGATTTAACCTATGACTCACTCCAGACGCGAGTTTCTGTCAACTGTCGCTGCGACCGCCCTGACGGCGAGCGCACTGGTCATGACTCCCGGAACAGCTAATGCTGCCGCAGGCTACGAACTCGTTAATCCACCACAGAACACATCCTCACCAGATAAAGTCGAGGTCATGGAGTTCTTCTGGCTCGGTTGCCCACATTGCTACTCCTTTGAACCCACTATTGCTGCGTGGGAAGAAAACATGCCAGAAAACGTCACGTTCGTCAGAGAAGCACCTCCGCTGAATCCATCCTGGGAACAACACTCACGAGGCTTCTATGCTGCTCAGTTGATGGGGCAGGAACTGCCATTCGTTAACGCCATGTTCAAGGCGATCCACGAAGACAAGCAACGTATGCGCAAGCCTGACGACATCGCGGAGCTGGCAAGCACACTGGGTATGGATAAGGACAAGTTTCTCAAGACGATGAAGTCCTTCGCTGTACAGACAAAAATGAATCGCTCGATCCAGCTGGCCAAGGGCGCAGGCATTTCAGGCGTTCCAGCCATCATGATCAATGGCAAGTATCGTACAGGGGCGAGCGTTGCCGGCGGCAATGCAGCCATCATTGACGTTATCAACGAAACCATTGCCATGGAAAAGCAGGCAATGGGCATTAACTGATCGTTATTGCCAAGGATTACCTTGAAAGGCCGCTCTTGTAGCGGCCTTTTTCATGGCGATAGCCAAAAGCTACGCGTTACACCGCGTCAAGGCGCTAGCGCGTCGTCGAGCTTGGCAATGGGAAACGCTTTGACAAACGGCAGCAGCACATCAGGACCCAGATCGTCGGATGTGATGTTCAGCATGCCACCGCTCTTCAGCTGCACCATGTACTGGGCATTACCCCCGTCACTCATATCCAGAACTGTTCGCTTCTGTATACGCATTTTTTTACCCGTGCCAGCCCCCAGTCCCATGCCCAGCTGGGCCAAGGCGGCCAAGCCACCACCAGCCACGCCGGTAGTTAGTGACACGCTGACATCGCCATCACCATTGGTGTAGGTACGCTCCAGTATGGTCATGCCCATGGCGCTCTGGTTGTCTAGGTCCCCTCCGTCGAAACCGTCAACTGAATCCGGGAATACCGTCAGCATGGCCTGCTGCTTGATCTGCTGCAGGCTCTCCACACACCACTTGGCTTCATCTAGCGCACTGGCGAAGTCTTCTTCATCTATTAACCGCGCTGCTTCTGTGCAAGCCGTAGCCGCCTCGTCTGCAGACTGGGCAACCACCTGACTGCTGACAACACACAGGCAACCCAGTGCAATTCCAATAGCATAATTTTTCATCAGACTCCTCCTGTCTCGTTTTCCGGTACAGCAATCACACGGGGCAAATTACTGATTCTATAGCGTTCGTCCATGGTACTGATATTGTGGAATGAAACACCCTCACGCTGCAGCGAACCATAGCCTTCATGTATGTGACCAAAAAGATGTAACGATGGCCGTAGATCTCGCACTCGGGTAAGTAACGAGGGGCAACCGGTGTTTTCCATCTTGCCGTCAGAGCGATACACCTCATCAAGAATACCCTGTGGTGGGCCGTGCGTGATCAGAACATCTGTGGACTTTGGTATCAGATTCCAGTGCGCCTCGATAGACTCACCAGGATCGCGCATGAACGACCAGTTGAAAAATCGCGGTGTAATTGGTGAACCCCAGAACGTAACGTTATCCAGCACGCAACCGGAATCATTCAGCAACACCACTCCAGACTCCTCCGCGTATACCGCAGATTGAGCTGGCTCACGCTCCATGAATCTGTCGTGATTACCGGCAATACACACTTTATACGCGTAGTTTTGCGAACCCAACCACGCCATGAATGATTGTGTTTCTTTACCCGTACCGTGTGCAGTGACATCTCCGGCATGAACCAGAACGTCACCCTCTGGAAGCTCAAGACGCTCATGATCACCGTGCGTATCACTAATACAAACAAGCTGCATAATCGCTCCTGAAGGACGATGAGTGAATAGACGTAGGGCGCTACATGGCGCTCTATCTGAAAGCTTGACATCAGCGCGAGCGTCATCTGCTCAGCCGACAACGGGTCCGTTACCGAGACAACCTCCCGCCACACTAACGCTGACCAACCACCACTTCCATTCTCAGCAGCACACCGAAGGATTTTTCGTAGTTGTTTGTCGATGGCCAGGAAACTGAAGGCCAGAATTCATAGAAAAACCACGGACGCCAGATATTGTGACGCCATCGAATGCGTAATTCGTGTCCCCGGAAGCGATCTTCCACTCCCTCGTTCAACGAGGTGTGATAGGCCGCCAGAAACTCAAGGGCCAGAGAGCGGGCATCATCAATCTGTGTGTATTGTCCAGTGGTGTGCCCAATGATCGCGCCCTTGCGACCATTGCGCCAGTTAAACTCGGTAAAGGATCTGAAATACAGGTCCTCGTTGAAAAACATGACACGCCTGAAATCGAAAGACAATCTGTCTTCAAACCCAGACTTGTTGTAATAGAAATAGCTGTTGTTGACACTGGCCGTCCAGTGACGCGCCAGCTCTCCGCGGTAACCCAGATTCAGGCGTGTAAAGTATTGCACCAGACTGTCACGTTGACGCAACCCCAGATCCAGATCAACACGCCCATTGGTTCTTGCTGTACGAATGAAACGTATCGCGACTGACGCGTTCTGATCATCCCGGCTGTTTGATGTTCGCCCAACGCTCTCACCTATGATTTCGCTGTCGTCATCTTCTGTACTGAATAGAAGCTTGAAACGGCGCTCGGTTTCCGGCAATACCACTCTGACTTTCAGCGAAGGCTTGACCTCTGCATCCTCGCCACCCGGTTTGATCCCGTCAAGCCTGATACGAGCCCAGCTCTCATTACTCAGAGCATCCTCGTTAACACCCGCGTTACTGAAAAACCCGTCAACCTGCCCCATGAAATTACCAAAGCGTTCGGATGCCTTGCGCTGAGCCTCGTCAACGTAGACAGTTGCCTTACCAACAATGCCAGGCTGAACTTCAGAATCTTCTGTCGCTGCCTGTGCCAGAGACAACGACAACAAAAGTGGTGGCTGCGGCTCCGATGCAACGCTGGCACCACTAAGAATAACAAGTAGCAATCCTGTGCATATACCCTGGAAACCACTACGCATCAAGACAACTCATGAGTGCTGCCATCTGCTCAGGTGTTCCTATCGATATCCGCAACCATTGATCCAGGCGCGGCCTTGTCCAGTGACGTACCAGAATACCCGCATCGCTGAGCCGGTTGAACAGTGGGGTAGCCGTCTTGTCCGAACCATCCTGCGGCACTCGGGCAAAGACAAAATTGGCCTTTGATGGCAACACTTCAAAACCACGCGCCTGTAGATCACTGACAGCCTGCTCACGTGTCTTGACAATGGTATTAACCGTTTGCCTGTAATAGGGTTCATCCTGTATGGACGCTACGCCGGCTACTTGCGCAAACGCATCGACAGGGTATGAATTAAATGAATTCTTCACTCGCTGCAAACCTTCTATCAGATGAGGGTGACCAAACGCGACACCCAGTCGCAAGCCAGCCAGAGAACGACCTTTGGAAAATGTGTGGCTGACCAGCAGGTTCGGGAATTCATTAATCATCCCGATGACGCTCCGCGCACCAAAATCTGCATAGGCTTCATCAACCAGCAGAACCTGCTGAGTATGAAGCTCCAGCAACGAGCGTATGGCATCGTGTGTTACATCAGCGGCCGTGGGTGCGTTGGGATTGGGAAATACAATACCGCCAGCGTTAGCCTCGTAACGCTCGAAGTTGATTGAATAGTCAGGCTCCAGCGGAATGGTTTTCGCCTCTATACCGTAAAGATCGCAGTAGACGGGGTAGAAGCTATAGCTGATGTCAGGAAACTGCAACGCCTTGGCGTTAGTGAAGTAGGCCAAAAAGGCAAGAGCCAGAATTTCGTCCGAACCATTGCCCACAAACACCTGACTCACATCGATCCCATGGTAGGCGGCCAGCACTTCGCGCAATGCAACACTCTCCGGATCGGGGTAGAGACGCAGTTGATCCCCCGTCAGTGCACTGACTGCCTGCATGACAGCCGGCGTGGGTGGATACGGATTCTCGTTCGTATTCAACTTGATAATATTGTCACCACGACGCTGCTCTCCCGGGACATAGGGCGTGAGACGAGTGACGGTATCGGTCCAGTAATTGGTCATGCAGACGGGAAAATGTGGTTGCAGAGTGTATGACAGGTGGCTTGGCGGTGTGAATCTATTCGTCGAGCAATTCACTTAACTGTTCACCGGCAGCCTGAAGGTGCGGCAGGAAATCAGATACTGCGGAAAATGGCAGACGCATGCAAGGGGCATGAAATGACAGAGTCGCATACAAACGCCCGTGTTGATCCCGAACGGCAACAGCCATCGCAACCATCCCCTCGATGTACTCTTCATTATCCAGAGCAAAACCACGCTGTGCGGTGAGTTTCAGCTCATCTGCCAGCGCGCTGTGACTCACCAGTGTGTTCGCGGTATAACGCTGCAACCGGGTATTTCGTATGACGCGATCACGGCGTACATCAGAGATCGAACTCAGGTACATCTTGCCTCCTGCTGTCGCGCAGGCTGGCACGCGGCTGCCCACTTGTAGATTGATACGCACCGGCCAGTGAGTTTCAGCCCGGTCAAAGTAGATCATCTCCGTACCATCTGGCACCGCGATATTGCAGGTTTCTCCAATATCCTGGGACAAGGTGGACAGTATGGCGCGCCGTTGCGCCTGAAGGGGTGCCGCTGATAGCACCCCTAGAGCGAGCCGGTTCAATCGGTTGCCCGCTTGCAAACCACGGCCATTCAGACGGGTCTGGAGAAAGCCATGTTCTTCCAGGGACGAACAGAGACGATGGACACTGGCTTTGGGAATGGCCAGCTGATCAGCTATTTCGGTGGGACTCAGAGGACGATCCGCGTCTGCCACTGCATCCAGAATATCCAGCACCCGCGTGACGGTAGAACCTTTGGAATTCCGGGTTTCGCTATCGTTGTCGTCGTTCATCGGCTTTTTTCGGTGCTGTCTTTAACTGCGTTGAACGAACGTCGATATCACAAAGGTATATCGAAAATGAGATTTCCAGTACCATTATCGCTAAATGACTATATTTCTGTCTTGAGACTGATATCAGCACAACATGCCGGACACTTATGATTACGTCGTTATTGGAGCCGGTTCTGCCGGGTGCGTTCTGGCTAACCGCCTAAGCGCCGATGGTACAACAAGCGTAGCGTTGCTGGAGGCTGGCGGCCGTGACTGGAACCCCTGGATTCATGTCCCTGTGGGCTACTTCAAGACCATTCACAACCCCAATACAGACTGGTGCTACGTCACAGAGAACGACCCCGGGCTTAACGGCCGCTCTTTGAAATGGCCACGGGGCAAGGTTCTTGGCGGATCAAGCTCTATCAACGGCCTATTGTATGTGCGTGGCCAGCGTCAGGACTATGACCGCTGGGCTGAGCTAGGCTGTACCGGCTGGAACTACGACAGTGTTCTGCCCTACTTCAAGCGCGCTGAAAACCAGTCACGCGGTGAAAGCAAGTACCACGGCGTCGACGGTCCCCTTCAGGTCAGCGACATGAGCTTCAAGCGACCCATTTGCGATGACTTCATTCGCGGTGTTGCCGAACTGGGCACACCTCTGAACGACGATATCAATGGCGCAGATCAGGAAGGCGTTGGCTACTTCCAACTCACCGCCAGCAAGGGTCGCCGCTGCAGCAGCGCAGTGGCCTATTTAAAGGAGGCTCGATCTCGCCCCAATCTGCATATCATCACCCACGCGATGGTGAAGAAAATCGATTTTCTGGACGGCCGGGCCAGCAACGTTCAACTGGAGCGTAAAGGCGTGCCCATGACATTGTCTGCGCGCGAGGAAATTCTTTTGTGTGCCGGTGCTATTGGTTCGCCACAACTACTCCAGGTCTCGGGTATCGGCCCGGGTGCGCTGCTCCAGTCACACGGTATTGACGTTGTGGCTGATTCACCGGAGGTGGGCGAAAATCTTCAGGATCATCTTCAGATACGTGCGGTATACAAGACGCGCAAACCCGTGACGCTGAACGACGAACTGTCCAATCCGATACAAAAAGCGCGCGCTGGCATCGAGTATGTTTTAAAGCGTAGTGGCCCTTTGAGCATGGCTGCGAGTCAGGTGTATGCGTTTTCCCGAACCCGACTTGCCAACGAACGGCCAGATATTCAGTATCACTTTCAACCGCTGTCTGCAGACTCTCCGGGTGAAGGGCTTCACCCGTTCTCCGCTATCACCGCATCGGTGTGCCAGCTGCGACCCGAGAGCCGGGGCAGCATCCATATTCAGTCGCCCGATGCCAACCATCATCCAGCTATCGTACCCAATTATCTTTCGACTGATCTGGATTGCAAGACAGCGATTGAAGCGGTACGGTTCACTCGGCGCATCATGCAATCAGACGCGATGAAGGACCACATAGCAGAAGAACTTCTTCCCGATCCAGAGGCCACCACCGATGGGCAGTTACTGGATCAGGCGCGCAACATCGCGAACACCATCTATCACCCGACCAGCACCTGTCGCATGGGAGCCGATGACAAGGCCGTACTCGATCCACGGCTACGAGTTAAAGGCGTAACCGGACTGCGAGTGGTTGATGCGTCGGTCATGCCTGAAATTGTGTCGGGCAACACGAATGCCCCTACCATCATGATTGCCGAACGCGCTGCAGATCTGATTATTGAAGATCGCAAGGCGCGTCAGTAAATATCAATCAACACACGGCAGCTTATGTTTACAGGTTTCAAATCTGTCTCTGTATCAGTCGGAGACTACAACATCACAGGCGTCACCGGCGGCCAAGGACCCGCTCTGTTGCTGTTGCACGGATACCCGCAAACCCATGTCATGTGGCACAAGGTTGCACCTGCATTGGCGACACGTTTTACACTGGTGATTCCTGATCTGACAGGCTACGGCAATTCTGGCAAACCCGTTACCGATGCAACGCATACACCCTATAGCAAGCGCGCCATGGGTAACGATATGCTCAGCGTCATGCAGCAGCTCGGGCATGACTCGTTCTATCTGGCTGGCCATGATCGCGGTGGCCGGGTGGCTCACCGTCTCACTGTTGATCACTCAGAGCATGTCCGGCGTGTCG
>Ga0114956_1000181_pt1 | contig 40054 bp, 31 predicted proteins | sample MaitaG_FD_87304 | JGI IMG/M metagenome (GOLD analysis project Ga0114956, IMG submission 87304) | Marine algal microbial communities from Maine, USA - Maine_Asex2 metaG | ecosystem: Host-associated > Algae > Red algae > Unclassified | place: Maine, USA | collected 2015-01-05 | reverse complement strand
GCGATACCAAACGAATCGTGAGTCGGCTGGAGCGCTCGATGAGGGTAATCTGTTAATTGCGTGCTCAGCACCTGATGCCAGGCATGCGTGTATTCCTGAAAGGCAAGAATATCAGGCTCGACAGAATCAATGAATTCCAACTGCGCATCATAATTGGTATTTGCTCGCAGCAAATTTGCACTTAGCACCTTCAGCTCAACAAAGTCTGCTCGATCACCTACATCGGCAGACAGCGGCAGCATAGAAAACCCCACCGCGTAGCCATGGACTGCTAAAGCCAGACTGATAAGCAATAATGAAATGGTTTTTCGAGCGTAGACTGCAATGATCAGAGCCGGCACAAGCAGAACGATATACTGAACGCGAAAGTGGCTAATTAAGTCGAAGAGTAAATGATGGCCAGAAAAAACAGCACTAAGGCTTGCAACAGACCCAAATGCGGCTAAATAGGAAATTGCCTGAAGTAACGGAAACTTAACCTTGGGGGTTGAACTCATTTCAAGTGGATGTCAAGCGGCAAGTTCAGTAGCTTCTTCCACAATTATCTGCGCTATTTGCTCGCAATCATCAATCGAAAAGGTAAGCGGAATACGACAATCGTAAAGGCGGTGCAACACCTGATCAGTGTTCTCAAGACGAGATGAATCAACGTAGCCCCAGCTCTCATAACGACTGGTGTACGCAACGGGGTCATTTGCGCCAAACCATTTTAGCTCGACACCACGCTCGAAGCAGTTAGCCAAAAACTGTTCATTTTGTGCATCACTAAAATCCGGAATAGAAAACTGGAAAGAACTCGATACTTCTTTTGCTGACGGGTGAGGCTGGGCAAGTGCAATTGAGTTGCACTGTTTCAGCGTATTCATAATAGATACAAAACGCTCATTCCAACGAAGACAATTTTTATCCAGATTACGAAGCTGAGGTCGAAGAATGGCAGCTCGCAAGTTATCCATGCGTCCACTGCAATTGGGTGTCTGCAACCGAATGTTCTCGAACGCCTTTGCAGGCGGTGCAGCATCGTGACGTTCGTAGAGCATGTACGAGCCAGAAAGCACAATCGACCTTGCCATTAACTCGTCGTTATTAGTCGTTAAGAACCCACCTTCGCCAGAATTCATGTGTTTGTAGGTTTGCGTGCTAAAGCAAGCCATCTCACCGTGGCAACCGCTTTTAATACCGTTGAAAGTAGCGCCCATAGTATGAGCACAATCTTCAATCATGGTGATATTGTATTTTTTCACCAACGCGCTAATGGCATCCATGTCAGCAATATGACCGCGCATATGCGATAACATTAAGACTCGCGAGTCGGTGGCGGCCGCCATTTTTTCCAGGTGTGCAATATCGATAACCAAGTCGCTAGTGGTTTCTATAAGAACAGGCTTGCCACCAACGGCATCGATAGCGCCCGGAACAGGAGACAAAGTGAATGCATTGGTTAACACTGGCTCACCAGGTTTAATATCCAAGGCTCGAAGCGCTGTTTGCATGGCATAACCACCCGATGCTAAAGCTAATGCATATTGCTGATTCTGGTATTTGGCAAATTCACTTTCGAGCAATGCTGTCTCGGAAGGTTCATCGGGGTTTGCAACATTGTAGCGATGCAGTCTGCCACTGCGCATCACAGCCACTGCACTGTCGATTGCATCGTCGCTAATGGCTTCTTGTTGAGTAAAGTTGCCAGTGAATCGGCGGGGTGTAGCTTTCTTGGTCATCAGGAAATAGACATTAGAGAAGGTTATGTTTCACTATAGCGAGAGCGGTTTTGTTTTTTGCCGGTTGGTTCCACCATCAGCTTTGTTGTGATAAGTGCAACCAGAGCACCAGCTACGGCTCCAATCAGATGACCATCCCAGGATACCCCTTTTTGAAATGGCATGACTCCATTAAACAAAGTGCCCGCATACAACCCACCCACCAGCAAGGCAATAACAATTGATTTGAAACGACGTTCAAATATGCCAGAGCAAATATGAAATGCGATAAGTCCAAACACCAGGCCGCTTGCACCGATATGCAAAGCTTCGCGACCGAAAAGCCAAAGGCCGCTACCGGCAAGTATGGTGATTAAAACAACAATGGCTCCGCTATTGGCACGAGAGCCAGCGAGCAGCAACAGAGTCACTACAAGTGGAATGGTATTACTGATAATGTGTGAAAGATCGCCATGAAGAAATGGCATGGCAACGATACCGATAAGACCATTAATGCTTCTTGGAACCAGCCCGTATTGCTCCAGTTTCAAAAAGCGGTCGACAATAAACACTAGCCAGATAAGCGCAATAAAGCCGGCGATAGCAAAGAAGTCACTGCGAATCGTGTGCACATTGCGTGAATCGACAAGCGACCGAAGAATTCTGACGGGCATTGCCTACTGCAACATGTCACGAAGCTTGTCAGCGACGTTTTCAATTTTCTCTGGCTTAACTTCACCAGGGTCACCGGTTTTGAGTTGCTGGTATTCTTTTTCGTTTATTTCAAGTCGTGGTGAATCAGATTCACGCAAGTTGAGTTCTTTTAGCATCTCGCTGATATCTGCAGTCAGATCACCGAAGTCGAGCAATTCGTCGTTATCGTCAGCCAAGTCATCGCCATCGTTCTGTGTACTATCACCCAGCTCCAAATCGATCTCCTCGTTCGAGTGACCGTTGGTTGCAGAGTATTGTGCGCCGCTGTCTTGTTGGTTACTTTGGTACTCACTATTTTGGTATTCACTGCCGAGGTGCTGATTGCCTTGGTGGTCACTGTTTTGGTGCTCATGCTTTTGTTGCTCATTGCCTTGTTGCTGGGGCTCAGAAGCGACCGCTGCAACTCCGGCTACACCTGCAACTCCGGCAATAGCAGCGGCTACGGTACCAGCATTTGAATCGGTGTTATTGGAATGCCCTGAGTTTCGACCAGATTGATATTCTTCGGCATTAACTCCAGCTGTTGCTTCGTTGTTATCGACACCCGTTGTTTGCGTTGACCGATAATCGTTCGAGTGTACGTCAGAGGCATTAGCTGCATCAGTTTCGCGGGATATTACCGAAGCGTCGGTCTGTGTTGGAGAGACTACTGTGTCGGCTTGAACTGTTCTTTCGTATTCGCTGCTGTTGGCTGGCATGCCGACTTCTTCACTACTAAGGGTTGCAGTTTCGGCAGTGAGATCCATAGTGTCTGCACTTGAGCTGTCTGCAGTAGCGAGTTGCTCAGATGTTCCTTCACGAACAGTTTCGTTGTGCCCGGCTGCTGGATCAGCATCATTGTTGCGCTCGGCATAAAGCAGGGAGGGGCTATCGTGCGGCGGAGGCACTGGCGTGCTGCTGTGTTGATTGTGAAATGCTGCGGTATCACCATTTCGCTGAGCGTCAGCGTCTGGTTCCGAAACAGATTCAGGCACATGTTCAGACGTACGGTTGTCGTGCTGACACCGTTGAATATGCCGAGCGCGTAGCCCTTGATAGATAAAGTATGCTGCAATTATCGCCAGAATGAGTAAGACAAACCAAATCATCAGTGCACCTCTCCATTGAACCGTGTTGACTGTGTGGTGAACTACTACTATTTCCAGTCAGGCAATTGATCTGACAATTGACTGAAATCGGAACTGTGCTCATGGCTAACTGCTAAAATACCTGCCTGAGACGATTGCCGTTATTTTACGGTACGCGAAGCACTGACGGAATCAGTGCAGTTACCCTGTGTTCGATAAATATCTTACCACTTTTAGCTGAGAATTCGACTCTTATGGTCCGCGCGGACAAATCAATAGTCAAACGCTTTAACAGTCTTAAACAACACCTGGAGCGCGAAAACCCTGTACTTCTCGAGGCCATTGGTGGCTATCAAAAGCTCGACCGTATCGGTTATAACATGGGTTTGCTGCGAACTGATGAATCTTATGCCATGCAAATCCCCTGGTGGCCGTTGGTTTCTATCCTTGGTGTGTTTTCAGCTGGCAAATCTTCGTTTATAAACAGCTATCTGGGAAAGAGTTTGCAGAAAACGGGTAATCAAGCCGTGGATGACAAATTCACGGTAGTTTGCTTTGGGAAGGAAAACAACAACCGGGTGCTGCCAGGACTGGCACTGGATGCCGATATGCGATTTCCTTTCTATCGTATAAGCAACGAGATTGAGAAAGTTGCCGTGGGCGAAGGCCGCAGGATTGATGCGTACCTGCAACTTAAAGTTACCGATGCGCAGGTGTTGCGTGGCAAGATTTTGATCGATTCACCCGGCTTTGATGCGGATGATCAACGTACATCCACCTTACGGCTGACTGATCACATCATGGATATTTCCGATTTGGTGCTGGTGTTTTTTGATGCGCGACACCCCGAGCCCGGAGCGATGCAGGATACATTGACTCACTTGGTTGCCAATACGATTAATCGATCAGACAGTAATAAATTCTTGTTTGTGCTTAATCAAATGGACACGGCTGCACGAGAAGACAACACGGAAGAAATAGTTGGCGCCTGGCAAAGAGCGTTGTCTCAAAAAGGTCTGACGGCAGGGCGTTTTTATACGATCTATAACAAAGAAGTTGCACCGCCAATTGAAAATGAAACGGCACGCACCCGATTCGAAGCAAAACGTGACGCTGACATGAAAGAGATCCATACTCGTATAGAGCAGGTCGAAGCAGAGCGTGCTTATCGAATAGTTGGAGATATGAAGTCGAAAGCCTACAACGTGCGAGAAAAAGCCGTACCCGCAATTACGCGATTAAAAAAATTGTGGCGAAAAAGAGTGCTGCGATTTGATCTGCTGGCATTAGCTATAATTGCCGGGCTAGTAGTCGGTGCTTCCATTTTTTTTGGTGCGATTGGCGCTCTGTTGACTTTTTTGCTGAGTATGATCGCTAACCCCGTCACTATGTTGGGTAGTATTGTCATCATTGCACTGCTCGCTATGGCCGTACACTTTTTTATCCGATCAAGAGTTGCCGGATACATGGTCAATAAAATGGAGGACACAGACGACGCTGAATACCAATCTGCATTTGTAAAAAACACACGGTTCTTTCGCAGCGTATTCAAGACGTCTCCAACAGGTTGGAACGGTAATAGCCGCGCAGATATTGATGAAGTTCTGGAGGAAGCGTCGGAATTTGTACAGAAGCTCAACGATCTATATGCTCTGCCATCAGGCTAATACTTATTAATGCCCGGGCTACAAAGTAACCCGAGCCTGCACCGCTTAAAAAACTTAGTCACCAGAAGATTCCGAAGGTGCGGTGCTTTTACTACTGTCGTTATTTTGTGGTTTTACGTCTGGCACTTTTCTCGATGCGAACGACAATCCACTTTCTGAATTTCCACCTGATGCGCCTTCATCTTTGTTAGCCAGCGATCTGACCGAGCTTTTTAGTTGACTCGGTTGCCGTTGAGAAACTTGCTGAGTTTCACCATCTGAAGTTGAATTGCCAGCAGCCTTTGTACCGTTGGTTGCATTGGTGCTCGAACTCGACACCGGTGCCGAACTCGATGCAATCGCACTGGTTGAAGATGGGCTGGCAGGAGCCGAACTTGCCGCACCAGAGCTTGCAGAAGTTGAGCCTGCAGAAGTTGAGTCTGCAGAAGTTGAGTCTGCAGAAGTTGAGTCTGCAGAAGTTGAGCTTGCAGAAGTTGAGCTTGCAGAAGTCGCTGGTGCGGAACCGAATGTTTTTGAACTTGCAGGTGCTGAACTAACCGACGCAGCGCTGGAATCACGAGCACTCGAGCTCTTCTCACTTGGCTGACTACCAAACGATACTGACGGTTTTTCGGTGTCACTTTTGCTTTCATCTTTGAGTGGCGCTTTTTCCGCTATAGCTTCAATTTTTGAGCTGTTGTCCGAGGCGCTTTCCTGTTTGGCATTACCCGAGTTTGCCGATGCATCAGTAGCTTCTGCTTTGTTGCTAACGCGTTGACGACGGCGGCCTGGTCCGCGACGTCTGCGCTGGCTGTTCGAATCCTCTTTGTCTGCGTCTTCATGCTTGACCAAATTGCCATTGACATCGTCAGGCACGGCCGGATCAGGTGTAATGACGTTACCATTTGGTTCAGCCGAGTTGCCACTGGCAGGCGCTTCAGATTTTGCCGAAGTTCGCGCAGGCTTTCGATTCTGGTGTCGATCGTTTTGATTTTCCGAGTCGGTGCTTCCAGCAGTTTCGCCAGCAGTCTCGGTTGAGTTAGTTTCTGCTGATTGCTGATCATTCTTGTTTCTTGATCGGGCAGGGCGACGTCCACGAGAGCGCTTAGGCTTTTCCTGTTTTTCGTCGCCACTAGTTTCGGCAGTGTTCTCACTTACGCCTTCTGCGCCTTCAGCAGCTACTTTATCGTTCTTCTGGTTGCGTGATCTGCCACGACCACGGCCGCCTCTGGATTTGCCTTCTGACTGTGTTTGTTTGTCGCGTGATTCATTTTCGCCTTCTTTCCTGGCGCTGCGTTTTTTACCGCGTGAACCGGTTTTCTTATTACCCTGGCGTGAATTGCGTTCGTTGTTCGAATCGTTGTTTCGACTACGACGCTGACCGGACTTCGCATTGCGTGAATTTGATTGATGCGGCTTGGTCTCGGCTGCCCCGACTTCTTCAGAGGCAGACTCTTCCGCTGTTGGCGTCACACCAAACATCGAACTAACCGCACCGAAGAAACGGCTGATACCAGCCTTTTCAGCAGCTGGTTTTGCATCTTCGCGGCGAGTTGGAGCAGGTGCGTCAGGTACAACGCTGCTTACCGCTGCTCGTTCCACCGGTTTTTCATCGCGTGTTTCGGTCGGACTGTAAGTGGCTTCACCATCGGTTTGTAACTCGTAGCTTTTCAGCTTATGTGCATTGTGTTCGCCTTCATTACCGCGAATGCGTTCAAGCGTGTAGTTTGGTGTTTGCAAATTCGGATTAGCGACGATAAGTAAAGTGACTTCATTACGTGCCTCAATTTCGCCAATGCTGGTGCGCTTTTCATTTAGCAGGTATGTGGCCACTTCAACCGGCACTTCAGCCAGTACACGATCAGTGTTGTCCTTCATCGATTCTTCTTCGAGCAATCGCAGAATGGACAACGCGGTGGATTCGATGCCACGAACAGTGCCGTGTCCCTGACAACGTGGGCAAACGTTTTCACTGGTTTCACCCAGCGATGGGCGAAGCCTTTGCCGCGACATTTCGAGTAAGCCAAAACGTGAAATTCTGCCAACCTGAACGCGCGCGCGATCCTGTTTTAGTGCTTCACGCAAACGGTTTTCAACGGCACGCTGATGTTTATTTGACATCATATCGATAAAGTCGATAACAACCAGTCCACCCAAATCACGCAGGCGCAATTGCCGGGCAATTTCATCAGACGCTTCCAGGTTTGTGTTGGTTGCTGTCTCTTCTATGTCATGACCTTTAGTAGCACGGGCCGAGTTTATATCGATCGATATCAGTGCCTCAGTATGATCAATGACCAGCGCACCGCCAGAAGGCAGTGTCACTTCCCGGCGAAATGCAGATTCAATCTGGGACTCTATTTGATAGCGGTTAAATAACGGCACGTCGTCCTCGTGCAGTTTTAGCTTGCGGTGATTTTGCGGCATGTACATGCGGATGAACTCGGACGACTGATCAAACGTTGCCTGTTCATCAGCAATGATTTCGCCAATATCACTGCGGAAATAGTCACGCAGTGCGCGGACGATAATGTTACTTTCCTGATACACCAGAAACGGTGCACTACGACCAGTCGATGCTTCCTGAATGGCGTTCCAGATTTCAGCTTGATAGTCTAAATCCCACTGTAACTCCTCAGTGGTCCGACCAACTCCTGCTGTTCTGACGATGGTGCCCATACCTTCAGGGACGACAACATCGACCATAGCCGCTTTGAGTTCATTACGATCGTCGCCTTCAATGCGGCGTGAAACACCACCAGCCCGAGGGTTGTTTGGCATAAGAACGAGAAATCGGCCGGCAAGGCTGATAAAAGTGGTGAGGGCTGCGCCTTTATTGCTGCGCTCTTCTTTTTCAATCTGGACAACAATTTCCTGTCCTTCCTTGATGCCATCGCGAACGTTTGGTCGTCCGCTGTCGCTTTTTTTGCCCTTGCTGTTTATGTACTCGCGCGCAATTTCCTTGAATGGAAGAAAACCGTGACGTTCAGCGCCATAGTCTACAAATGCGGCTTCCAGGCTGGGTTCAACCCGGGTGATTTTTGCTTTATATATGTTGGACTTTTTTTGTTCCCTGTTTTTACTTTCAATATCTAGGTCGATTAACCGTTGGCCATCGACGATGGCGACTCGCAGCTCCTCTTCGTGAGTTGCGTTTATTAGCATTCTTTTCATGTAGGTAGAGATCCGTTCCGGACTCCCTGTTTACTCTGATGTGTGCGCGCGCAGGCTCTTTGCGCGCGGGGTGCTGTATGCACCAGGCGCCAAGTAAGGCCAGTATTATGAAAATTGCGAACATCATGATTGAGTTGATCGGGATTTATCCGAATTATTTTAGGTTGTGGAAGCTTGCGCAGACTTGTGCGCAGATCGGCTTCTCAATTAACTTCGTCAACTGGACGGACAACCAGAAATGTGATTGCCGGCCGGTGTTCAAACTGTGTATGCCCTGACGCTGGGTCCCTTTTTGTTTGTTTTGGGATAGTTGTAGTCAAGGGATGCGTTCATTGGGTTCCTATGAACGTCATCTGTCGGCTGTGCTCCGTTTCTCAGCCGATTCTGTAATATAGCAGTGAAGGCGCGATTGGGCAATTGCTACCGCGCCGGTTCAGTGTAATCCAGCGTAATTTAATGCGAAGCAACATTCATGCAAGATAGCGACAGTCCCGCCACAGGCGTACGGATGGTAGAGGTCGGTGAAGGCGAGGAGGGTCAACGAATTGACAACTTCTTGCTGCGGCGTGCCCCTGGCGTGCCTAAAAGTCATGTCTATCGTATCATTCGAAAGGGTCAGGTCAGAGTGAACGGTGGGCGGATAAAGCCGACCAGAAAGCTTGTGCATGGCGATATAGTCAGAATTCCCCCAATGCAACTCAAAAAAACCGGCGATGTTTCTGTGCCGGACAGGTTAGCTTCCTCGATCGCCGAGGCAGTGGTTGATGAGCGCGATGACTTTCTGGTGCTGAACAAACCTCCCGGTCTGGCCGTGCATGCTGGCAGTGGTCTCGCATTTGGCGCTATAGATGCCTTGCGACAGGCTCGTAAAGAGCCAGAGCTTGAGTTGGTACATCGGCTCGATCGTGGCACCAGTGGCGCTCTGCTGATTGCCCGAAATGCTGGCGTAGGACGAGCCATGCAGGGCTTGTTTCGAAACCGACAAATCAAAAAATTCTATCTAGCTCTACTCGATGGGCAGTGGCTGGCCGGCGACAAAACGGTTAATGTACCGCTGGCTAAAAATAAGGAGCATGCAGGTGAGCGGCGCGTCATGGTGAGTGCTGATGGGCAGTCAGCTGTTTCTCACTTCAGCTGTCAGGCGCAATTCAACGATGCCTCTCTAATGCGAATTGAAATTGAAACAGGCAGAACCCATCAAATACGGGTGCACTCGAAACATTGCGGCCATCCGGTTGTTGGCGATACACGTTACGGTTCCAACTCGAACAACGCTGCGTTCAAACGCCGAGGTCTGAATCGCCTCTTTTTGCATTCAGAGTCGATGCAATTTGACTGGCAAGGTGAGTTTGTTGAAGTGCGTGCAAAACCCGGTGCGGATTGGGAGCAAGCACAAAAGGAGCTCGGCAATGGCTAAGGTCGCTAAAGTTCACACTTATCACGTTGCAACCGAGGAGGACATGAGCGCACTTGGGGTTCAACTGGCGAGCCAGTTGGATAGTCCGTGTGTTATGACGTTGTCAGGAGAGCTTGGTGCCGGAAAAAGTGTTTTGGCCAGATCGGTTATCCGCGGGCTTGGGCACGAGGGTGCTGTAAAAAGTCCGACCTACACATTGGTCGAAACCTATGAGACGGCAAGCAGGAAAATAGCGCACCTTGATCTTTATCGGTTGAACGACCCCGAAGAGCTTCATTACCTGGGTTTTGATGACATTGTTGTTAACAGTGATTTGTTAATCATTGAGTGGCCAGATAAAGGTGAAGGCTTATTGCCAAACGTCACTCTTGCAGTCACAATTGAGTATGCAGAATCGGGTCGCTGTGTCACTGTCGACTCGGCACCGGTTATGTAAATACCTTACGCGCCTGGTAAATTTTTCCGCCATCCCGCTTGGCAAATCCAAAAACTGCACTATGCTTTAATCAGCAGAGCTTTCGTTCGCTTGCGCGTGAGTGTGCTCTGTGAATGTTTTCAGATAACGGTTCAGTTTTGGGGGAAACATGGGAAACAGTGCAGATATAGCGCGACGACGACTTATTCAATTGCTGGGTGGCTCGGTACTGCTTGCCGGTCACAGCACGCGAGCAAGTGCAAACGTGATTTTGTCGGGCTTTAGAATGGTGCAACAAGACAATGTTATGTTGCATTTCGATCTCAGCAATTCAGGAGGGAATGCAAAACTCTTTACTTTGACGAACCCTGATCGTCTGGTCATCGATTTGCCAAAGACGCAAATGGTCGAGTCAATTCAGCCGCAACAATTTTCGCAAGGTGCGGTCAAGGCATTTCGTTTTGGTGTGCACGAAGGTGACAAGCTGCGAGTGGTTATCGACCTGCACCGACCCGTGTCCCCGTCATTCAGATATATTCCTCGCCAGGGTGGGCAGAGGCTAATTGTCGATTTAGGTGTTAAAGGTAATCCTGAATTGTCAGACTACAAGGCGCGTATTACAGAACAATCTGCACTGCGTAACGTCGTGGTTGCAATTGATGCCGGTCATGGTGGAAAAGACCCCGGCGCTATTGGCCAGCGCAAGTCTCGCGAAAAAGACATAACACTGAAAGTGGCGAGAAAACTCTACAAGCGATTGCAAAATCAAGCAGGTGTAACGCCAGTAATGATTCGCGACAAAGACTACTACGTACCTCTGCGCGAACGCATTCGTATTGCCCGGTCAAAAAATGCTGAACTCTTTGTATCGATTCATGCGGATGCATTCAAGCGTAAAGCTGCGCATGGCAGTTCGGTCTATGCATTGTCATTAAAAGGTGCAAGTTCTGAAGCCGCCGCCTGGTTGGCGCAAAAAGAGAACGAGGCTGATGTGTTGTTTGGTGATGTTGCACTCGACGGGTTAAGCGAAGATCTCAAACAGACGCTACTTGACCTGGCGCAAAACACCACACTAGAGGCGAGCATGGAAGTGGGAGGTGACGTGTTGGCAGAACTTAAGAAAGTCGGTGCTGTGCACAAGCCATCAGTGGAGCAGGCAAACTTTGCCGTATTGAAATCGCCGGATATTCCATCGGTGTTGGTAGAAACTGCCTTTATTTCAAATTTGAAAGAAGAGCGCAAGCTCAACAGTCCGCGTTTTCAGGACCAGTTGGCTGTGGCGATACAAAAAGGCATTTATGGTTACTTGCAACGCCGTGCACCGGAGGGCACAGTGTTGCACGCTAACAAAGGCTGACGGTTTTAAACGACCAGTTGTTGGCTATACAGTTTGTCGAATTGGCTAACGAACTTTGCGTGTTCTTGTTCGCTGCCGATACCAACCCGAATAAATCTGTTGAGTGGGCTTACTGACGGCATACGAATGAACACGCCTTGTTTGTTCAACGCATCAAGCATGCGGCTTGCCCTCTCGTTAGTTTGCAGGTCTACAGCAACAAAATTGGTGGCTGATGGTAAATAACTCAGTTCGTGTTTGTCGGCAAATGCGTAAATGCGTTGTCGCCCCGATTCAACCTGTTCGCGTACCGAATTCAGAAACATTTTGTCATTCAATGATGCCAGTGCGGCAATTTGAGCAAGTCGATTGACACCGAAGTGGTTTCTGATTTTGTTAAATCCTGCAATCATGTCTGGATGGGCAATGGCATATCCAATGCGCATACCGGCCATACCGTATGCTTTGGAAAAAGTGCGGTAACGAATGACCTGTTCGTTACTGGTGTCGATTTCCGGCGCGGTGTCTTCACCGGCAAATTCGATGTACGCCTCATCTAACAATAGTGTGCTGTTGGCTGGTACGGCATTAATCATATTCGTCACCGTCTCGGCTGAATGCCAGGTGCCCATCGGGTTGTCAGGATTGGAAAAATAAATCAGTGGTGCTTGTGCGGTTTGCGCTGCTTCAAGTAATGCATCCGGGTTTTCATGATAGTCGAGGTAGGGGACTTTGTTTAAGACACCGCCAAAGCCTGCAACGTGATAGTTGAATGTGGGATACGCACCCTCAGAGGTAACCACATTGTGGCCCGGTTCCATCAGCATGCGAACAGTTAAACCCAAAAGTGAGTCGATACCGGCGTCGACGCAAATACAGGCTATGTCGATGTTGTGGTGCTCCGCCAATGCACTGCGCAGTGCATGATTTTCGGGGTCGCCGTACCAGCTGCAACCGCTAACACCCAGTGCATGAGACATCGCACTCAATGCGTCTGGCGACAAGCCAAAAGCACTTTCATTCGCACCAATACGTGCACCAAACGTAAGCCCACTTTGACGCTCCAGTGTCTCTGGTCCGACGAAGGGTACGCTGACCGGCAGGGCGTTTACTTGACGGGTAAAATTTATGGTCACGGCAGACTCCGGGAGGATGCATGGAAAATTACCACACTCACTGCTGTGATGCCCAGTGTTGCTGATAAATGGCGCATAATATCGGTTCCGAAAGCGGTTCGTGTCACAAATGTCTATACGTCAATTACCTGATCACCTGATAAACCAGATTGCTGCCGGGGAAGTGATCGAGCGCCCTGCGTCCATTGTTAAAGAGCTGTTGGAAAACAGCCTCGATGCCGGTGCGACACGTTGTCAAATTGATATTGAACAAGGTGGGTTGGAGCGCATACGGGTTCGTGACGATGGGCGAGGCATTCTTGCCGATGAGCTCGAACTGGCACTGAGTCGTCATGCAACCAGTAAGATCAGTTCAATGAGTGATCTTGAGTCGGTTGGGACGATGGGTTTTCGCGGCGAAGCTTTGCCAAGTATTGCATCAGTATCACGACTGACGTTGAGTTCTAAAACGTGCGATGCGGACAACGCCTGGTTACTGCGTTACAGACACGATGGTGCTTTGGAGAAAGAACCGGCATCGCATCCGGCCGGCACCACAGTTGATGTGCGTAGTTTGTTTTACAATGTACCAGCACGTCGAAAGTTTATGCGAACACCGCGCACCGAATACAGCCGCTGTGAATCTGTTGTTAAAACACTGGCCATGGCAAACAGTACATGTGCATTTACGATGACGCACAATGGTAAAACAACATTTGAATGTCGCGCTGCCGACTCGCAGGAGCTTCGCAACTCACGCATTACCCGCATTCTTGGTAAAACATTCGGAGCGGCTGCCCGGGTTGTTGACATTGATGGTCCGGTTGTCGAGGGAGCCAGTCTGCGTTTACATGGCTGGGTAGCAGACCCAAGCTTTTCGCGCAGCCAGGCCGATATGCAGTACTTCTATGTTAACAACCGGGTTGTCCGAGACAAGGTTATTGCCAATGCGGTCAAACAAGCTTATAGCGATCTAATCTATCACCAACGCTTCCCGGCGTTTGTGCTGTTTCTGGAAATGGATGCCCGCGCAGTCGATGTGAATGTACATCCCGGTAAGCAGGAAGTGCGCTTTCGCGATTCGCAACTCGTGCACGGGTTTATTCGTCGTTCATTAAAAGCATTTCTGGCAACGGTGACACCGGCGGATACGATTGGAGTTGAGGGCGAGAGTAGTAATGCTCTGGCATTCGAGGGTGCGTCGTCGGGTTCGAACCTGGCGCGCAGCGCAGTTGGTGCGCAGCCGTATCAATCGTCAATACCGTTGGGAGTTCGCGAACAGTTTGATGCGATGTCGCGACTCGGCGCAGCTAACCCTCATGCACCAAAGCCCATTGATCCTTACGCGCGAATTGCTGAGAATGCGCCTGGCGCTGACTCTGCTGTGGCAGATAGTGTTGATGATACTCAAGCACCACCACTCGGGTTTGCGCTTGCGCACTTGCATGGTGTCTATGTGCTTGCGGAAAACAAGCACGGACTTATCATCGTTGATGCACATGCAGCTCATGAGCGAATTACTTATGAGCGGCTCAAGCAAGAATATAATGAAGGCCTTATTAAAACCCAGGCGTTACTGGTGCCGGTTACGGTATCGGTGAGCGAGGCAGAGGCCGATTGTTGTGAAGCACAGATCGCCTGTCTGAGTGAGATCGGACTCAGCGTGGACAGGCTGGGTTTGGAAGAGGTTCGAGTTCGTGCTGTGCCAGTCATGTTGGGCCATGCAGACTGTGCAGCCTTACTTAAAGACGTGCTATCAGACATGATTGAACACGGAACTAGTGAGAGGATAAAGCAGGCGATCGATGCTGTGCTCTCATCGATGGCCTGTCATGGCTCGGTCCGCGCCAATCGCATGCTTAGTGTTATAGAGATGAATGCATTGTTAAGGCAGATAGAATCAACGCCAAATAGCGGACAATGCAATCATGGTCGCCCGACGTGGACGCAACTTGATATGCAGTCACTCGATGCGCTGTTCATGCGCGGGAGATAATAGTGAGTCACTCGCCAGTCGTTTTTTTGCTTGGTCCGACTGCATGTGGCAAGACGGCGTGCTCAATACAAGTTGCGAAACGGCTCAACGCTGAAATTGTCAGTGTTGATTCTGCACTGATTTACAAAGGCATGGACATCGGCACTGCCAAACCGGACATGCAGGAACGCGATGGTATTGCGCATCATCTTATAGATTTGTGTCATCCAGATCAGGCCTATTCGGTTGCCCGTTTTTGTGATGATGCACTGGATGCGATCGCTCAGATTCAATCACGTGACAAGCTGGCGTTATTAACCGGTGGCACCATGTTGTATTTCAACGCGCTTGAAAAAGGCATTGCGTCATTGCCAAATGCCAACCCCGAGGTACGTGCTGCATTGAGTGCCGAGGCTGCAAATACGAGTTGGCCGGCCATGCACGAAAAGCTTGCTTTGGTTGACCCGGTCGCAGCTCAGCGAATACATCCGAACGACCCGCAACGACTGCAACGTGCTTTGGAGGTGCATCAGCTCACCGGACAAGCCTTAACCGAATTGCAGAAAAACACAAAATCGTTTTTGCCAGTGCCGCCAGTAAAATTTTCATTGATACCCGATTCGCGGTCGTGGCTACATGAACGAATTGAACGACGTTTTAGTCTGATGCTCGATTCTGGATTTCTTGATGAGTTGCAAAGACTGATGGATGCATATTCGCTGCATGACAAAATGCCATCTATGCGCAGTGTCGGGTATCGCCAAGCCTGGCAATACCTTGCCGGCGATATCGATAAAGACGCAATGATTGCTAAAGCCGAGGCGGCTACACGACAATTGGCTAAGCGACAGATTACCTGGATTCGTAGTATGGATAAACTGAATGCGGTGAGTTGCGATATGCTGGAGCTGGACGAGCAGGTGGCCCAGATAGTGAGTACCTGTCATGAACAATTTCGCTCCGTTAAATAGAAAGGTCGAACATAAAGGTCGAAAATAAAGGTCGAATAAGAGAAGACAATGAACATACCAACACTGATTGAGCAAGTCGGCAACACACGTTTGGTGCCGATTCAAAGGCTGGCAAAGAACAGCAACAATAACCGCGTGTTCTCGAAACTTGAAGGCGATAATCCGGCCGGCTCGGTGAAGGACCGTCCAGCTACCAATATGATTCGACAGGCTGAAGCACGCGGTACAATCAAACCGGGAGATCTTTTAATAGAGTCCACCAGTGGCAACACCGGGATTGCGTTGGCTATGGTGGCTGCATCGATGGGCTATCGACTGAGACTGATCATGCCAGACAACATGACGCAGGAGCGTCGTGCATCCATGGGTGCGTATGGGGCGGAATTGGTGTTGGTGACTGAGGAGCAGGGTATGGAGTATGCCCGTGACTATGCACTTGAAATGCAGGCAAACGGTGAAGGTCTGGTGCTTGATCAGTTCGCTAATCCCGATAATCCAGATGCGCATTATCGCAGCACAGGGCCAGAACTGTGGGATGCAACCGAGGGCAGCATCACGCACTTTGTCAGCTCCATGGGAACCACAGGCACCATTATGGGTGTCTCGCGATATTTAAAAGAAAAGAATCCGAATATCCAGATAATTGGCGTGCAGCCAGAAGACGGTTCGAGCATTGCCGGCATTCGACGCTGGCCAAAAGCCTATTTGCCAAAAATCTTTGAACCAGAGCGCGTTGATCGGACACTGGATGTTAATCAGTCCGATGCTGAAGAGATGGCCCGGCAATTGGCGGCTCAGGAAGGCATCATGTCAGGCGTGTCTACGGGTGGTGCAATGGTTGCCGCGCTGAGCCTGCTTGAAGAGCTGGAAAGTGCCGTGATTGTTACGATCGCGTGTGACAGAGGCGACAGATATCTGTCCACTGGCCTGTTCCCGCAATAGCTAAATCGTGGCATTGTCTACAAAAACTGAAGTATGGAGTAACCGTTAACAATTAGCGCGGAGAACTGGAGACTGAACCTGTAATTTATGCTGGTTCCTATGCAATACTCGCCAAAATGACAGCAATACCATAATCAGAATAATCAATGCTGGTGAAAATTAGCCAAACCCCGAATCTCGCCAAACCACCCCCACAGGCCAAAATGCAATGTGCACTTGTAATTATGTGCTTTGGGTTGCTGTGTGTTCTGAATCTGGCCAGAGCAGAGGTGTTCAATCCGGAAACAACCGAAGGCCTGTTGGCAGCGTTTGTACAGGTGGGTGAAAACCGGCAAGATGATGTTATCGATCTTGGCAACAAAGTTTTTATACTTGAAAATGAACTCGTTTTGCAACCGGACGAAGGTCATGGCCTGGTCTTACGCAACGGGTCATTTGTGCGACCCGATGCTGCCGATTTTTTTCGGCTCCTGCGATTGGTTGAGGTACCGAGTCAATTCGAAGATAGCAGCAAGCCGGTTCGCATCGAAGACATGCAATTTAGAAACGGCTTCAATAATGAGGCTGAATTAATCGCTGATAGTGGTGGTGGAGCAGTGAAGAGTCATCGGGCAACTGTCATCACTGACTCGCGATTTTTTAACAATCGAACCATGGGCAACTCCTCTGGTGGTGCTATCTATCACACACATTCTCTTGAAATATCAAAAGTCTTTTTTGCCAACAATGAAGCTTTTGTCAGCGGTAAATCGCAATTGACAAAAGGCGGTGCCATTGCGGCCCGACCAGGTGCTGGATTATTTGTTGCACACAGCTACTTTCTGGGTAACGCCGCAAATGAAGGTGGCGCTATTCATGCCGATTATAATGTGGCCAATTTTAATATCACACGCAGCACCTTCGACGGCAACAAGGCAGATACCCTGGGTGGCGCTATTTGGTCGAACGTTGGTGATGGGGAGTTGCGCATAAGTAATACCAGTTTTATCGCGAATGAAGCGCCGCTCGGTGGTGGCGGAATCTATACGCAATCTCTGTTCGCGACCATAATTTTGAATCACCTGACTTTCTGGGGTAATCAATCTGAATCCGGAAACGGTGGTGGTATAAGAGCCTTGATTCCAAGAGACGGCAGTAAGATAGTTTTACGTAACTCGGTGGTGACCAACAATGACGGCGGCAACTGTATTAGTACAGAAGGTGAGCACTTGTCATTAAAACACAGTGCGTACAATCTGGTTGATGACGAAAGCTGTGGCATGGATGGCACGAACCTATTAACTGGTATTGGGTCCGTATTTTCGGGAAAGCTCGATTTTTATGGAGGCTCTATTCCTTCATTGCCAATCCCTGAATCCAGCCCTGCCAGCAATCTGGTGCCTAGAGAAATGTGCCTCGGTTATGATGCCAGAGACGTACCCAGACTAGACAACAGCGATGAACTCGACGCTTTTTGTGATGCCGGAGCGTTTGAATTTGTACCGATTGAGCAGATAGATGCTGACGGTGACGACGTCCGCAACCGTGTCGACAACTGTGTTGATTCGTCGAATCCATTACAATCGGATATCGACAACGATGGAATTGGAGATTCATGTGACAATCGCGATGATCGTGATACCGACGAAGACCTTGTTCTAAATTTTCAAGACAACTGCATGACCGTGAGTAATTTTCTGCAACTCGATCGCGATGAGAATGGTATCGGTGATGCCTGTGATGTGAGTGCAGGTGATATAAACGTTGTACCTGGCGCAAATCGCTGAATCAACCAGCAACTACGTTATTCCTCGCCTCGCGTAGCGCCGCTAATCAGGTTGTTTGACCAAAGTCGCTGCGTGACACTGACCTTACAGAGCTCCATTCGCTCCAGTGCCCGTTCCAACTGTACCGCGCGATCGCGAGCAATCCTGATCGCCTGTGCCGTCGATACTGAAGCAAAGCGAATGCTATCACCAGTTCGGTGCTGAGCCAGGGTGTCCTGGTCGGCCGAGATAACCGTCGCTATTTTAGGATAACCTCCGGCAGTATGATGGTCTGCCATCAGACAGATCGGATCACCGTGTCCCGGCACTTGAAGTGATCCGCGAGATATCGGCTCCGATGGCATATCCAATGCGGCTGCTATTGGCAATGTACACCCGCTCAGGCGCATACCCATGCGATCGTACTCAGCTGAAACGCTGTACTCATGATTGAAGAAGTTTTCAAGAGTAACCACCTCGAAGTAGCGCTCTTGCGGACCAACAACCACCCGAATTTCATTCTGCACAGGCCATGGGCCGGGTTCGCCAAGACTAATCAGTTCATTAGTATTTGTTGTCGCATTTTGTATGCTGATCACATCGTGTTGCAGTATAGGTCGACCACATAAACCCGAATTCAGATGCACCGAATAACTGTCCAGCCAACTCGGTGACTCGATTAGCCCGGCAACAGCCAGGTAACACCAGCTGCCCCAGACCCCGGGCTTGATCTTTAGCGTGTCTCCCGTGTGAATCGTGAACGCGGACCATATGGGGAGTGTTTTTTCATTGAGCTGCGATGTAAATGAACCACCAACGATGGCGAGTGATACAGAGCCCTCGGTGCATTCCAGTGTGATACCACCCAATGAAATCTCGATCGCCGGGTTTGATGTTGGGTTGTTCAGTGCTGCATTGGCAATAGTGAACGCCGCTCTGTCCATGGCTCCTGATCTGGTTACACCATAGCGCAAGTGGCCCGGTCGACCAGCGTCTTGTACACTAACAGACGGCCCTGCCTGCTTAATATTTAGCTTTGCCAGCATGTGCAGACGTTAGTGCTGCCGGGTCTGTTTAAGAAAATCGGTCTCGTTCATCGGGACAAATTCGACACTGTCGCCAACGTTGAATATGAACGGGTTATTTTTATCCATTTGCAATGGTTTGAAGGTTGTCATTCCAATTCTCCACCATCCTGTTGGCATGGGCAGTGTGGTTATAAGGCATTGTGGTCCGGCAATCATGACGGTTTGAGGTGGTACGTTCATCACTGGTGCGGTTTTTCGAGGCGTCCGGATTTGTTCGGGCACCCCGCCCATGTATGCATAACCGGGTGCAAAACCATACATGATGATTTTATAACGACCGGCGCTATGGTGTTCAACAATGTCATGAGCGCTAAGTCCAAGTCGATCACTCAGCTGATCGAGATCGGGGGCCATTGATTCTGCGTAACACACAGGAATGTCCCAGTGTGTTGAATCGACGGTATCAACGTGTTCAGCGCTCAGGAATTGTTCGAGCTGTTCGCAAACCCGATCGCAATCTGTTTGCAACGGGTCATAGCTAACCAGCACACAGGTGGATGTTGGGACACATTCAATCAGGCCGTTAACGTTTGCTTTTCTAACGGCTGAATCGAAGTCTAGTACAAGCTGATGAACCTCATCATTCGCCACGTTGCCGAATTCTACCAGCACGCCGGTATCGGCAATAGGGCGAAGGTTTGGATAAGCTTGCTGTTGTTGCATGATGGGCTAAAACGCAGTTCAGCTGACAAACGGCGTGACGCTAAACCCGTGTTGCTCTAGTTGCTGCCTGATGGTTTTGGCCATTGCTACGGCAGCTGGATTATCGCCATGGATACAAATCGATTCAGCTTTGAGCTCAACGGTGCCGCCATCGATGGTGGGCATATCACCGGTTTCCAAAAACTGCAGGAGGCGTTCACTTGCCTTGCCTGCATCGTGAATTACTGATCCTTCAACGCTTCGCGGCACCAGTTGGCCGTTCGCTTGATAAGCTCGATCTGCGAAGATTTCTGAGTAGGTATGCAGCTCGTATTGTCGTCCGGCCTTCTCGAGTTCTGTTCCTGATATAGCCAGCAGTGCCAAATCGGGTGCAGATTGTTTAACGGCTGACGCAATCGCCCCGGCAATATCCGGTGTTGCGGCAGCCCAGTTGGCCAGAGCACCGTGTGCTTTTACGTACCGCACATTTGCACCGCACAGTTTTGCTATGCTGATGAGTGCGCCCACCTGCGATGCGATGAGTGTTTGAACCTGTGCGGCGCTCATAGGCAACAGGCGTCGACCGAAAGCCTGTTTGTCCGGAAAACCTGGATGAGCCCCAATGCTGACCCCGTTTTCGGCAGCTAGTTGAACGGTTTTCAACATGGTATCGGGGTCGCTTGCATGACCGCCACAGGCGATATTGGCGCTACTCACGATGGATAACATACTTTTGTCATCACCCATTTGCCAGGGGCCGAAACTTTCGCCAAGGTCGGAATTCAGGTCTATGTTTGCCATGTTTGGATAGTAAGCTGAATTGAATGCTTTGTGAATGTGCAAAGTTTGTATCGTAGATACGATATAGGATTGAGTATAACGTCCTGAATGGTCGGAATGGGTAATAGTCGACTGTGTCACAGTTGCGATACAGTTGAGTTGTTGGAAGTAGTTCTCCAATTTGGTGCAAGGCAACTTAAACCCGCTCTTCAAGAGCGGGTTTTTTTATTGGTGAGGAAGTGGTGCTGCATCGATAAAGTGAATGATGCTGTTACTGGCCATCAGATCAGTCACGATGACTGTTGATTCACGAACAGATTACGGCCTTTGAGTGTCACGGCCACTTCTTGTAACTTTAAGCAAGCTTGGTCCGGTTGATTGCAGCACGTTCGCTAACCAGTTCTGCAACGATCGAGATAGCGATCTCGGCTGTGCTCCGACCACCTAAAGATAGTCCTACGGGACTGTGTAAACGTGCTAGTTCACGCTCATTAAGCAAATTTGATAATCTCTCGCAGCGTTTAGCGTAGTTGCGCTTTGAACCGAGCGCACCAACGTAAAAACAAGACTGAGGCAATGCTTCGAGCAAGGCCATGTCATCCAGGTTTGGGTCGTGTGTTAATGCGAGAACGGCCGTGTGAAAGTCGGTTGCACATGTCAGTACAGCCTCATGTGGTTGCTGTTTTAATAGCGTTGTTCCTTTAACATCCCATGTTTGTTGAAACTCGGGTCTGGGATCGCAGACCAGCACATTGAAGTCAGTTGCTAAAGCAAATTGGGCAACATATCTTGATAGTTGTCCTGCACCGATCATCAGAATTTGCCAATCAGGACCAAAGACTTTTTTTACATTTTTACCATCAAATGAAAATGTGTCTGTGGCTTCGGCGGGCTGCGTTGATGATTTACCTGTTTCGACGTTGGTTGTTCTGACAATGCGTTGGCGTTTTTGCAGGTTTGTGACAACTGTTTGCAAACAGGCTGCATCATTCAATGTCTCGAACACCAGTTCTAGCTGGCCACCGCAAGCAAGGCCAAACCGTCTGGCTTGTTCATCATCGATTTGATAACGGTGGACTGTGTTGCGTACGACACCTTTAAAGGACTCTGCCAGTAGTTTCTCTACACAGCCTCCAGAGACTGAACCGACCAGCACACCATCGTCGCGCACGGCAGCCAGTGATCCCAATGGTCTTGGCGATGAGCCCCAGGTTTTAACAACAGTGACGAGCTCGACCTGATGGCCGGCGCTAAGCCAGGCGATACAGGTTTCAATGACTTCAAAATCTGCGTTTTTCAATCGATCACTAGCCCAGTTTTTCCAGATTGGTGACCAATGGACTGAGCTTAGTTTAACTTAACTGAACAGAGCCAGGCTAAGCCTGGCTTTGAATAGCTTTGGCTGTCTCATTTACCTCTTTACTATGCCAGCGCGCTGCCTTGTTACTCGGCGGTAGTGCTTCGTCGTAAAAGAATGCTGGAAGCTCATCATCAGCATCGGTAAAACCTGCTGCTTTATTGAACTGAGTTTCGAGGTCCAGTGTTTGCTGACCAAGTTCGCGAAAAAAAGATTCTGCAAGCTCTATTCCGTGTGCTTCGTTTACCGCATTGATAATAAAGTCGACATGAACATTGGTTACTGAGCGACCGAAAATACACAACCCTAAAGAGTCTGCCGTTGCGCACATGACTTGTAAATCCAGACTGGCGGCGACGAGTTCGTTGGCGTCTTTGTCTTTGCAATCGTATTGAGGTGCGTTGCCTGTTGTATGGTCTGCACCCTGAGCGGTCATCATCATGGAAATGCCGGTGACTTCGATCACACGCGGGTCGTAAGCGCTGATTGCCTGCCGCTTTATCACTGGCACTCGAGCTACTTTGAAGTGTTCACCTACAGCTGCAGTTCCCTGCGCGTACAACTTACCATCTGTCGTACCGTTGCGAATGTCTTCGAGCACACCTTCCATGTATTTTGCATCGCCAAACTGACCTTTGCCAGCCTCCATCAAAACGCCAATCATGCCACCGAGTTCAATTGTATCTATGCCCAGATCGTTGGCAATGTAATTTAGATGCGCTAATTCATCAGGGTCGGTCAGACCGCAGTTAGTACCCAGCAAGCCAATGGTTTCGTATTCAACCGGTGATACAACTTCATTGCCGTCTTTGTCTGCATATACGTTACTGCATTGAATGATGCAACCGGGCATACATGCATGGGTGGTTTCACCGCCACGTTCAATATTCTGTGCCCGAAGCGCGTCACCACCAAGTTTAAAAATTTCCTTATCTGTATCAACCGCACGTCCGATAGCGAAATTTTTTACCGGCAGACCGCCTACATGGTTTGTGTAGTCGGCAACCATGGCGGTGCCCAGATCCTGAAAAGCTGTTATCGCAGGTTCAGCATCAAGGAGCTTTTTATATTCTTTGACCGCGCCCATAACTTTTTTGCGATCGTGCAGTGTCGGCATCTTGTGCAGATCGAGCACGATTGCTTTTAGTTTCTTCGAGCCCATCACTGCCCCGACACCACCTCGTGCGGCAAGACGAGACGGACGTAAATCAACATCACTAAACGAAATACCAGCTAGTAGTCCCTGGTATTCGCCCACCGGACCACAAAGACCGATGCTGACTTTTTTGCCGTATTTCTCGTGTAGCTTTTCCGCCGTTTCAAAGTTGCCCATTCCCATAAATGGTGAGGCGTCTTCAAACGTGATATCGCCATCTTTGGTAATGCGCAGAATTTGCCAGCTATCGCAAGCGTTGTGCAAAGTAAAGCCAGCGATGTGCAACTGGCCCATAGCGAAGGCGAAATTTCCGCCTGCGTTGGCCTCTTTGATACCGCCAGTGAGTGGACTTTTACAACCGACACTTAACCGGTTAGCATTTGAAAAATTGGTTCCGGCGAATGGACCGGCGGAGAATATAAGCGGGTTTTTGTCGGACAGCGGATCGACAGTTGCGATATTGTTTTCGAGCAGGGTTTTGGCTATCAGGTATCGACCGGCGCGTACGATGGCTTCGCCATGCAATTCTTCGGATGTAACTGTTTTAGTAGCAAGGTCAATTTGGTGGTAGTGACGCATGAGTAAAACCTGTTTGAAAATTCAAACAGCAATATATCATGCGCCATAGTGCACCGGTGTCAGGAAAGCATGAATTCTACGTCGATGCCGGCAACATTGAGTCGGTCACCGCTGTGCAGCATGACCGGGTCGTCGCCGATTGTGTCGCGATTAAGGGTTGGCATTTCAACGCTGTCGTCACTCTCTATATGCATTAAAAAGTAGCCATCAGGCTTTCGCATAATCGCGGCAATTTGAATTCCGGGTCGGCCTAGTGTGGTTACCGGCTTGTCGATTGGCAATACTTGCCCCGACTTCGCCCCATTTTGAATTTCTATTACGGCACCAGCGGGTCTGGCAATAGTGGCTCCACCGTTCTCGGTCAAGACCTGATCTGCAGGCATTGGGTGGTCGATTTCCTCTGCCATCTGGTTATCCAACCCATCTAGCGGGTGAGTTTCGGCCGGAGGATTTGCCGGAACAATATTTACCGCAGGGGCTTCAGCAACCGCTGTGTCGGAGTCGTTGGCAAATGCTCTGCTGGCAGCAGCTGATGCGCTGGTTGCTGCAATACCTGCAGTTGCAACGGCCTTCAATCCATTTCTTTGCGATGGGCTACCGGTGCTGCTTTCGCGGCTGGTGTTGTCTCGTCCTAATGCCAGTTTTGCTTTTTCGGAAAGCGTCATTGGCCGATCATCGTCTTGCTGACGGCTCAACGCCTGACTTGGCTCACCAACGTAACTATCATCACCATCATCGAAGTCGTCTTCTGAGAATTCCAGCTCAGAGTGGGCCGGCTCAGATTGCTCCGCATCAAACTTGTCAGAATCGAGTTGCGACTCGTAAGCATGGTCATTGTTCAGACCACCATTTGAGTTTTCATTGAGAAGGGCTGCCGCAGAAGGATTCGGTGCTGGTGCTGCATTCATGCTGCTCTCCGGTTGCACAGCATTTAATGTTGGCGGCTCTATCTGAGGTTGAGCGTTAGTACCGCTAAGTTGCACCTGCACTCTCGTTTTGCCGATAACAATTTCATCGTTTTCGTTAAGTAACTGTCGCGATATCAAGCGTCCGTTTATATAGGTGCCATTAGTACTGTTGTTATCTTCGACAAGTGCGCTATCTCCATCTATAGTGATGCGAGCATGCACACCACTAACGGATAGGTTAGGTATGCAGACATCGTTTGTTGAGCGCCGTCCGATGCTAATGATCTGGTCTTGTGTATCAAAACCAAATTCATCTATTTCGTTATCTTCATGGGTAACGATTATTGTGGTCATTCCGATTGTTCCTGCAATGCTTGCTAACACGGATTAGTGTCTGTTACTTCTGCTTCTAACTACAACTGCAATTATCGAATTTTCAGACGCTTACGTCAACCTATGTGTTTCCGACCAAATAGGTAGTCCGGCGGATATGATGCACGTAAGACGGCGAAAATAGTGCTATTAGAGTCATTAAACTGACTTTTTAACCGGATGTTGGCTCTGTCACGACTATGTTTAGCGTATCACCCGGATGGATGACATCACCGCTCAGGTCTTTCCCGTCGGAGTGCGAGATATCTTGCACATTAACAGAGAAGGCATCGGCAATTTCGGACAAAGTGTCACCGATAGACACAACATACTCGACTACCGATTCGGGTACATTTCGCGCATCAATGACCGAAAGCTTCTGGCCGATACGAATCCTGGTGTCGTCAAGGCCATTCATCGCCAGCAGGCGGCGTTGAGAGATACCATACTTGAGAGCGATGCTGCTTATAGTGTCACCGCTTGCCACATCATGGGTTTTTGGTTCCGAAAAAACCGTATTTTTGTCAACGTTTGCGAAGCTCTGTTGAAAACGTTCGCCAGTCCCTGTTGGTATTAATAGATAGTGCGGGCCATTCGGTGGCGTCACTCCATGGATAAGTCCTGCGTTTAATGCGCGAAGTACATCTTCATCGATATCGGCGATTTTTGCTGCACGATCGATGCTGACGCGAAAGCCAACATCGATTGATTCAAAAGCGGGTTCCATTAGCACATCAGGCATGTCGAATCCGCCATGATCTTTCCTTTTAATCAGACCAACCAGCGCCACAAGCTTTGGCACATAGTTCAGCGTTTCGCGTGGTAGATCCAAAGACCAATAGTCAGTTGGCATTCCAGCCTCTGCGTTCTGTTTAATGGCTGCTCGAACGCGCCCGGGACCAGCATTGTAGGCAGCCAGTGTTAATTCCCAATCGCCGTTGAACTCAGCGTTCAGGTAGCTCAGATAATCGATTGCAGCGGTTGTAGATGTAAGAACGTCACCTCGACCATCAAACCAGACATCCCGCTTGATACCGATCTCACGTGCAGTTATTGGCACTATCTGCCATAGACCAACCGCACTTCCGGCGCTTTTGGCGGTTGGTAAATAGCCGCTTTCGATCGCTGGAAGCAAAGCCAGTTCCACTGGCATGAAACGCTGATCGAGGGTGGCAACAAGGTGGGCCAGGAATGGCGAGCCCCGGCGTAGTATTTTACTGATCCAGAGCGATTCGCGCAGATACTGATCAGTATAGAATTTGACCCGTTCATGTTTTTTTAGTGGCAGGCGGTCTGATTGACTAATGCGCTGCCAGACGGTGTCGTTTGGAACTGCCTGATCAGTGAATAACGCTGCTGCGGGTAAATTCGCGTGTACGTCCGAAATCAGATCATTTGACCGAGGGGGCAGCGCATCTGATATCGCTTTCGCGGAAATTTCTGCCATCGCTGCGTCAACGTTGTTGTCCAGGAGTGCTTTGGCCGCTTCGGCATCAGCAGTTTCTTGTGATGAAGGCTCAATGTCCTCTGGCACTTTGCTATCTGCTAGCTGCGCCCCGGTGTTATCCGAAGCGCTGGAGGGTTGATAAACGTAGTCATCAGCGACCTCCCGACTCAGTATACGATCAAGAGCCTCGGTATTGCCCAATGCTGGCAACGGGTTCAACTCGGCTGCAAACAGCGCAGAGCTGATAGACAATCCGGCGGCTGGGAGCAGAATGAGAGCTATACTGAGTCTGTGAAGACAAACGTGCGCGGGTGAAGGCATGCTATTTTGTAGCTGATCCGTGTAGCTGATTCGAGGTTTATCTATGCAATTCAAGTTACACCGGGCTCCGGTTTGGCTCGACGCTCAACAATCGTTGGCGCAATGGTACGCAACCGGGCTCGGTCAGTCCATACTAACGAACCTTGAAATTCAACTTTCGGATGGTTTGCGAGATGTCTTTGGTTATCAGGGGCTGCTTGTTGGCAACTTTGAACCCGGCAGGGATCTACTTGTCAATGCCGGGCTGCATCGCAAGCTAACGCTTGATGCACCGGGCCGTACAGCGGATATCAATGCCGATGCTCTGCAGCTCCCCATCGCCAGTGACACGATGAAACTGGTTGTCCTTTGGCACACTCTGGATTTTTGTGACAATCCTCATCAGGCATTGCGTGAAGCTGATCGTATCCTGATGGAAGATGGCCAGCTCATTATTATTGGTTTCAATCCTGTGAGTGCGTTTGGTCTTCGTCATCTTCTGGCTGGATGGCGCAGAAAATCACCGTGGCATGGCCGATTCTATTCGCGCTGGCGGTTGAAAGATTGGCTGTCGGTACTCGATTATCGGATATTGCGTAGCGAGGCTTCTTTTATTCGTCCGCCGATAAATAGTGAGAGGTTGCTAAAGCGTTTGAAGGGAATGGAACGAATGCAACCATGGCTGGGTGGTCTTGGTGGTGTTTACATTGTACAAGCGCGTAAGCAGACTATTCCGATGACATTGTCGCGCCGGCAGTGGCGCCGTCAAAGAAGTAGTGTGACGGTTGGTACCATCACTCGTACCGCAGACCATGCCAGCAAACCCAAACGAACTACTCAGAAAAAGCACTAACATGGCAAAGGTTGAAATTTTTACCGACGGCGCGTGTCGCGGTAATCCGGGCCCCGGTGGTTGGGGTGTGCTAATGCGTTCCGGAAAGCACGAGAAAGAGTTGTGTGGCGGTGAACATCACACCACCAATAATCGCATGGAGATGATGGCTGTTATTCGGGGGCTGAGTGCGTTGAAAACAAAAAGTGACGTTGTGCTAACCACCGACTCCCAGTATGTGCGAAAAGGTATAACGGAGTGGCTTGAAGGCTGGAAGAAGAAAGACTGGATGACCAGCGCGAGAAAGCCGGTTAAAAACGTTGATCTGTGGAAACAAATTGATGAGCTAAGTGTGCAGCATGATATTGATTGGCGTTGGGTAAAAGGTCACAGCGGACATGCAGAGAATGAACGAGTTGATGAGCTGGCAAATCGTGGTATTGATGAGTTGCCACCCAAAAGCGCCTGAATATTAGTATGAGTAGACAAATTGTTCTGGATACAGAAACCACCGGTCTCGATCCGAAAACCGGGCATCGAGTTATCGAAGTCGGTTGCGTTGAGCTGCGAGAGCGCAGGCTCACTGGCAACAATCTGCATCTGTATTTACAACCCGATCGAGATATCGACCATCAGGCAATGGAAGTGCACGGCATCTCGAACGAGTTTCTGGCCGACAAGCCGCGCTTTGCGGAAGTTGCTGTTGAACTCAAAGCGTATTTAAGTGGCGCTGAACTGCTTATTCACAACGCACCATTCGATGTTGGCTTTCTTGAGTCTGAGTTTTGCATCATTGGTGATGAGTTCCCACTAACGAACATTTGCACCGTCACCGATACATTGGCAATGGCCAGAAAAATGTATCCGGGTCAGCGTAATTCCCTTGATGCATTGTGTAAACGCTTAGGCATCAATAACGGCCACCGCACATTGCACGGCGCGCTACTCGATTCCGAGATACTCGCCGACGTTTATCTGATCATGACTGGTGGTCAGACAGCCCTGGTGCTTGATTCTGAAAAAGCGGCCTCTGAAGGCGACCCTGAAGTGGTTGTTTCTTTGCAAACTGAGAACCTGATTGTTGTGCACGCAGATGAATCAGAACTGGCAGCACATGAGGCCTGGCTGGCAAAGTTGGAGGGGCAGGGGAATTGTGTCTGGTTGAATAACGGGCAAAGTTAGTAATTAACAGTGGTTCCGATAAAGAACTGATATTTCCCGACATCCTCACCGTGCACCAAGGGTACGGCTATCTCAAATCGATTAATTGCGGCGGTTGAGCTTCGGCTTGGGGAAAGTAGAAAGCCGACGCCCACATTGGCAAGTGATTTTGCATCGTCGCTATCGGTCCAGGCACGACCGGTTTCTGCGAAAATTGAGAATGCAGTATGTGCCAATGAGTATGGTGACCAGTTGGTTACATGTTTGTATTCAATCATTCCAATAGCCCGGTTTTCCCCACGCTGAAATTCATGCGGATACGCTTTCAATCCATTCTCGCCACCGACCATCTTGTGACTGATTGGCGAATAGCCCTGAACTTGTTCGGCCGTTAGTCGGATATTGAGCTGATCCTTTTGAGTAAGCCACCGAAAGTATCTGTAACGACCACTAGTCGACTGTTTTTTTTCAACGCTGTTAAAAAATTGTGTGTGTTTAAATTCGAATTTATGAAATGCTCTGGTGCTCATCTGCCAGCCTTTGCCAAACCCGAGTTGCAAGCGAAGCTGGTTGCGCTGGTTGTTGTCAATTCCCTTGGCAATGAATCCCGCCTCAGCTGCAATGGAAATTCCAAGATTGATGTCTTCGTTTACACGAATGTTGTCGACGTTTTGCTTTTTTAGCCAACGTTTTCTTCCCCAAGCTGCGCTAAGGTATGGGTATGTGTTCTGATAGTCTGTCAGCGCGAAAGAATTTGTAACGTTATCTTTGAGATGCGTTTTTTGGCGAGCATAACGAACCCCGCCACCAACTATAAAACTTGAATTGGTTGAATGCTGCAAGCGATGATTGTAGCGAAGGTCAGCTAACTCAGTGTGCACTGGAATTAGTTGGTTTGACTGGTTTGTGGATGTATATGCCAGCGTTTGTGAGCTGATGTTTAACCACCATGCGTGTGTACTACTATGTGAGTAAAACGGCAGACCGGTTTGAATGTCAAAGAGTTCGCCGTCGTCGTTGTCGCCAATTTCCAAATGAATTTGATGACGGCCACCAAGAATATTGTCATCACCATAAATAAAAGTAGACTCGCGTAAATCGCCAGATCGTTGGTCATGCAGTTTAAATTCTTTACCCATACCCAGAAAGTTAAGATCTTGTATCTCAATGGTATAGGTGCTTTCCCCGCCAGCTCGGCCAAAGGACAGCGATGGCGTCAACGTCCAGTTATCAATGGTATGCACATCGATTACCACGCCCTTATCGCAAATCGTATGTGCTTTTACAGTTGCATCGCGAATATATCGTTTGCTTCTGAGCACTCGCTCGCTTTCGGCCAGCAACGCTTGCGTGAAAACATCGCCGGCGCGAAACGGTAGTGCAGCGGCTATTGTTTGATCACGCGTTTTGAAGTGAAGACTGTTGCTTAAACGGTGTACAAGGCGCTGGTGGTCAGCTTTACCCAAATCGAACAGATCGCCTGCGTTAATTCTGATTTCAGCAACGTGCAGCGTTTCTGATAGCTTGTGCTCATTACTATCGATATATAGGTTGCAATCATCTTCTGTGACCGCTGTTGCGATCGTAGGAACAACCAATATTGGCGCAAGTGCAAGAAATAACCTTAAAAACATGGGTGAAGTATGTATTGGCCATCTGACTTCTCGCTGAGTTACAGAATTTAAAAAGCGAATTTGCAGCTTTTGAGGCAGAATTCACGTTTGCGACGTTGTAAACTAGCGCCATGCAAAGTCTTGTTCAACGTCAATTCAGATCAGTGGTGCCGGGAATCGTGCTTACCTTGTTAACGGTGGGTATTGTTGTTGATTTGCTGGTGGCAAAAAAGCTTGAAAAGGAATTTGATGCGTTGCTCATTGCCAAGTCCAGCGGATTGATCGCCCTGACCGAAACCAGCGATGAGGGCTTTGAAGTTGAACATTATGAAGTGACGTTACCCAACTATACCGATATTGAGAACGCGGATTATTTCGAATTTCGAAACGATGCTGGAGAAACAATAGAGAAATCGTTGTCTCTCAACGACGATGCTTTCCTGGTTGACTTACATGCGGAGCAGTCGGCAAAATTTCTCAATGTCGTTTTACCCGATGGTCGCGACGGTAGAGTAATACGAACTCGTTTTCTACCGCGTGTTGATTTCGATCCCATTGCCGCTGATAGCGGCAGCATAGAGCTTGCTGCCAAAATTCTTGAGTTCCCTGGCTCGTCAATTGATGCAAATACAATCGCTGCCATAAGCGGGTTGGAAGCGCTCGAGCGTGCCGAGAATTTTCGAAGAATTCCATTAACACTACAGCTGGCTAGTAGCCGTGAAAATCTGGACAGCCTGATTCGTAGTATTCATTTTCTGTTCATCGCAGCTGGTTTATTTACCACTGGCTTAATATTGATTGTCCTTAGCCGTGGAACAAACCGTGCTATGTTGCCGCTTAAAGAGCTGGGTGATCAAGTGGCTGATATAGATGAGCTTCGGCTTGATAAACAATTGGCCTTGCATGAACCTGTCGCTGAACTCAGCTTGTTGACCGATCGTTTCAATTTTCTACTGAGCCGTTTGCAATATGCGTTTGCTCAGGAGAAGCGGTTCACCGGCGACATGGCGCATGAGTTACGCACACCCGTCAGCGAAATCAGATCGCTACTGGATGTGCACAAGCAGTGGCCTGACGACCCGGAACTGCAAAAAACGTTTATCGAAGATGTGGATACTGCCACGTCGCGTATGCAACGAATAATTGGTAATCTGCTGGCGTTGGCCCGTGCCCAGACTCAGTCTGCCGGTTTGCGCGTGAATGACAACCTGGGGCAGGTAGTACGCCACCGAGCTAATGCATTAATCGAGCAGGCAGTCGAGCGAAAAATCACGTTCAATCTGGATTTGCCGACTGCTCCAATATCGGCTGCAGGTTGTGATCAATGGACTCAGATTATTGATAATCTGCTTGGTAATGCAGTTGCGCATGGTACGTACGGGTCGGTTGTTGATGTCCGGCTATCCAGGGCAGTAGAGCTTGAAAATCGATGTGTGCTTGAGGTCAGTAATGATACCGGCGATCTCGAAGAGCAAGATTTACCGGTTATGTTTGAAAGAATGTGGCAAAAAGACCCGTCCAGAACATCTGATCAACACGGTGGTTTAGGGTTGGCTCTGGTTTTAGCTTACGCTGAGCAAATTGATGCATCGCTGGAATCTGATCTGATCGATGGCAGGCTGACGTTACGAATTTTGTTTACTTGCCTGGCGTAATATTGCAAAACCAAAAGTTTCATTCGAGACGATTAAAGATATCAAGCTTCTCATTGTAAACACTGCTGCGCAAGCCGAAGGCACCCATAATGCTGTGAAATACATTCGCGTGTGAATATGGTCCGTTTTTAAACTGTACTGAGTCTACTTTGTTAACCTGTTTAAAACTCTCTGACATCCAGATAATAAACGGGATTTCCAATTGGACAGCTGGCGCTATTGCGTTGGGTGTGCCGTGCAAATACAATCCGTATTCTCCCAAAGACTCCCCATGGTCAGAAACGTACAGCATCAATGCAGGCCTGTTCTGGATTTTTTTCAATTGTTCTATTGTTCGATCCAGAAAGAAGTCTGTATAGACTATCGTGTTGTCATACGCATTGGCTAGTTCAGCGGCTGTGCATTTTTGCAGTTCAACAGATTTGCAAACGGGCTTGAATCGCTCGAAGTTTCCCGGGTATCGAGTGTAGTAGGAAGGGCCATGACTGCCTTTCGTGTGCAGCACCACAAACACATTGTCTTTGTCAGATGATTCTATTCGCTCAACCAGTTCAGTAAGTAAAACTTCGTCATAGTCGCAATGCGGACCATTGCAATTTTCTTGCAACTGCGCGGCGTTAACATAGTCTTCAACAACTAACGGAGGTTCTCCCCAATTGTTTGTTCGCCATACCACGTCGATATTGTGTCGTTGTAAGTAACTTGGCAAAGATTCAGTAGAGCCTCGTGGAGCACCATCGTGAGCGAGCATGCAATGGACCGATGCGGTGGTGTACGTTGAACAGGCTTTGGCATTTGGTAACGCGATGGCATCGGTAGCACTGATCAATGGATTGGTTTGTCGATCGTATCCATATAAAGAGAAATTGTTTGCGCGTGCCGTTTCGCCAATGACCAGTACCACCACCGATTTCTGATCAGCGATCAAAGTTATCGCCGGCAAGAGCGTGATTTCTACATTTTCTTGAAAGCGATCGTTTAGCAGACGTGCGCTGTTAATCGTGTATGACCATGGCACGATCATACCGCCGAGTCTTCTGGAATGTTTGTCAAACCACAAAGTGGTGCTGGCATTGACGTAAATAGTCGCCAATGTGATTCCAAGCATAGCAGTCATATAGATAAGTGCAGGAACACGACGCACACTTTCTACACGAGTCCTGACAATGATCCAGGAGGGAATTATTCCCAGCACAATGATATAAATGAGTAGTTTCGGATGCAGAAATTCTGCTGATTCGCTGGTTTGGGTGTTGAGTATATTTCCCATCATCGACTTGTCGAGAATTACTTGATAGGTCGTTATAAAGTACAGCGCCAAAGCATTACCCACAGCTGCAATGGCCGCGATTAATTTCAGCAGATGAGTTGATATAAGTGTAAATGAGAAAAATAGAATAACACTAACCGCATAAACGATAACCAGTAGTGTGAATAAAGTGCGCAACCCGTTGAGCGAGATAGCGTCGATATTGTCCAGGCTATACGCCGCCAGAGGAAGGTGATAGATAAAAGTATTGGCGGCGGCAAGAACAAAAACGAACCAACTGGTGCTGATTAGTCTTGATTCTGGCGCACACAGGTTATTGTGATCTGTTTTCATTCCACGAAACTACCAGCGTTGGGTAGGTAAGCTGTAGCGATACATAGGTTTGTGTAAAACTCAGTTTAGCCCGGGTATAGTGACCAATAATCAAATAACCAGAAGTTGCTATGCCGATAATTGCTGCCAGCCAACTTACTGTTTCGGGGTGTGGTGGCTGGGTATAAAGAGAAGGAAGTAACGACACACTCCAAAATAACAAAATTAGTCCCGGAATATGCTGATGTTCAGTTTGTTTGATCCAAATCCACCAGCGTGAGTAGCGTTGAGTGAGAAAAATGCCACTTAAACCACCAAAATAGCCACACAAAGCACCAAAAAATAAATCCAGCGGCCAGTGTGCACCTACAGCAACGCGCGATGCGGCAAGGGTTAGCGTTGTCATCAGCAAGCCAGTTAAGATAAACCATCGACTGCTGTGTCGATTTGAAAAGAACAGCGTAAGCATAATCACTGTCCCTGCTACGAATACCGTCGCTGTGTGTCCCGACGGTAAACTATCATGCCCGGTTAGCTGCTCCCCAACGACATGTATGAGGTTTTCATCTAACACTGCTGCGGGTCGCGGGATAGATGCCAGAGCCTTGCCACCATGGGTGAGTAATGTCCCAAGGGGTATTGCACCAAAAAAGGCTGCCCAGATAGCGGGGCGTACGATGATGAAGAATGACAGCAGCGGTAGCAGAATAAATGCGTTACCAAGCTGCGTGAGATTCAGCCATAGCTCTGGATGTGAAGAACAATAGTGATTAAACGCAATGAACCAATCTATTTGGCTATTCCAATATTGATCTCTGCTCCATTCGTGATGATTCAACCATGCCAATACCGGTAGCATTAACATCAGTAGAATGCCAGAGATAACAAGGCAGGCATTGAACGGTACTGAACTGTTGGTTATGCTCTGTTTTTCAAGGTAATTATTCATATTATGCTTCGATGTTCATTGCGATTGGCTCGAAGCAGCGCTTGGATTTCTTGCGAAAGTCCATTTGTATTCTCCGTTTTGATACGCGTTTGCAGCCCAGGTTGCGTGAGCAAGCGCTTTGTCTATCAGCGTGATCGATGGGGCTGGTGTTTTTATAAGTTGATCTCCGTCAAACCTGAAGGTCAAAGGCTCCAGTTTTTTCTGCAACACAACGACCTGATCGTCTTCCATGTACGCTTGTATAGCGTTAAATTGCATGATTGCTCGTCCTGGAAAATCAGGATCGAGTTTGGTGAAATCAAGTCCTGGCATGGGTGATAGGCCAGATACGCCCATCAAAGACAGAAGAGTTGGTCCAAGGTCGACCTGACTGGCAATGCGTTTTTCATGACTGGGTTCTATACCATCGCCAAGGATTATCCCGGGTATGTGAAAACGTTTTATAGGTACAAGGGCAGAGCCATAGACACGTGAGTTATGATCAGAAACAACCAGAAATAAGGTGTCTTTCCAATAGCTCGACTGGCGAGCCAGTTTGAAAAATTCGCCGATAGCATAGTCAGCGTATTTAACTGCATTGTTAACGGTTTGCTTTTTTTCATCAAACAGCACGATTCGTCCATCCGGAAATTCAAACGGTGTGTGGTTGCTTGACGAGAACACCAGAGAAAAAAACGGTTTGTCTTTCTTTTTCTCAAACTCTGCGTGCGCACGTCTCATTAAATCTTCGTCTGACACTCCCCACGAACCCATAAACACCGGATCGACATAGTCTTTCTCATCCACAACAGCGTCGAAGCCGTTGCTCATAAAAAAACGCCGCATGTTGTCAAAATGGGATTCGCCGCCATAAATGAAACTGGTGTCATACCCTATGTTTTTCAGAAAACCGGCGATTGAAAAAAAATCTCGTTGAGATTTGGCGAGCTTCACAACACTTCGAGACGCTGTTGGCAAGAAACCGGTAGTAATCGCTTCAATGCCTCTGACTGAACGCGTACCTGTTGCATACAATCTGTCAAAGCTCATGCCTTGTTCCCGCAACGCATCGATATTTGGAGTTAAGTCCAAGCCACCCATCGAACCAACAAACTCAGCTCCGAGGCTCTCTTGTAAAATGATGACAAGATTTTTTGGTTGCGGGTGTTGCAGTGTCGGTTCAAACTTGTGCCATGTCGTGCCGGATTCATGTACGAAAAGTGCTTCAGGGATATGCATATTGTCGCGAACAATCTGTATCGCTTTTTGTGCATCCATGCTTCCATAGCGTGCGCCACCACTGTCTTCGTAGCTCAGTTCGTAAGCTGCATAGGCAACGCTATACATTGAGCTTAACGGCAATTCGTTGACCAGCGAGTCGGTTGTTCGGGCAACGACAGACGGATTAACGGGGCGGTGATCGAGAGTCGATCTGATCGCCATACCGCAAAGCAACATGAGTACAAGACTCAAAGGCAATGCTTTTACAATGGATACCGGTTGTGCATTTATCAGCACTCGCCGAATACCTCTATGCAAAAGATAGCCTGCCACCAGAACTACCGCGACACCCAATACTAACTGCAACCGATATGCGCCCCACAGCATGTTGAAAATTTCTACTGGCCGATTCAAATAGTCGAAAAAAAGCACGTTCGGCCGGGCATCAAACTGTTCGGCAAAAGGGGGTGTTGCCAGCTCTAAAAAGAGCACGATCATGATGATCAGTGGAACGTAGGCGCTGAGTAGTATCAGCCACAGCCAATGAGTGAATCGATTCCAGGCAAGCAATACAAAAATTATCAATGGAATAACGGTGATCATGCCCAGCAGTACAAAGTCGAATCTCAGGCCCTGTGACATGACGAACCCAAGTGCACTGGTTTCCTGCACTCTCGAATACCACAGAAAAACCAGAATGACTCGTGAACCGGTTAGCGTGACCAGCACAATACCGACCATGATGAATAGCGGCTTAAGGTTATGCCAGATGTTTGTCATGCAATGACTCAGACTAATCAACAGTTTTACGAAGTCTATTGAGTCAACCTGACGATTCACTGAGTCGATGCAGAGAATGTGCTGATTACTGCACTGGTCCGCCGCTATTGTCGATCACTTATCCAGTTGTTGAGTTTTTGGATTACTATGTGAAATAGAATGCGTGAACGGGGTTCAAAAAGTAGTGAAACTATTGTTGGTAGAAGATTCAACCATATTGCAGCGCTCCATAACCGCTGGATTGTGCAGGTCTGGTTATGTTGTGGATCAGGCTTTTGATGGTCAGCAAGCAGAGCAATATATAGCATCTGTTACTTATGACGCTATTATTCTTGATTTGATGATTCCGAAAGTTGATGGTCTGACTTTGTTAGCGCAACTAAGACGCTCAGGAAATACAACGCGAGTTTTGATCTTGTCTGCTCGCGATACGTTGGACGATCGCATCAAGGGTCTGGATATCGGGGCTGATGATTATCTGGTTAAACCATTTTCTTTCGAAGAGCTGTTGTCTCGATTAAGGGCAATTATGCGAAGAGAATTGACCAGCGCGTACGCCGATAAAGGAGCACTCAATATTGGTGAATTGAAAATCGATACTCACACTCGAACAGTTAGCTATAAAACGGACGCTATCGATCTGACATTATCAGAATACGTCATTCTGGAACTACTCGTTAGACAACGTGGCGTTGTCTTCACTCACGAACAATTGATCGACAAGGTGATGAGTACAGAGAAGGCTGTAACACGTAATGCTGTCGAAGCCAGGATTAGTTCATTGCGCAGAAAGCTTCGAAGCGCCAACGCTCCAACTTTGATTGAAACGCGCCGCGGCTTTGGGTATTTCATTGCACGTTAGATTCAAACCACTCTGCACCCATCAGAAATCAGTAGCAACTCCACCTTGTTCAACACGTTTTGCTACAAAAGAGTCTAGCTCTTCATTAACGTCAAGCTCTAGTTTGGGTTCCACGTATTCTGCTAGTAATGCTTTATAAACCGTGTTGGCTTTTTCGACTGCTGTTGGACTTCCGGCTTCAGCCCAGCTTTCAAAATTCCGCCAGTCTGAAATGATGGGTGAATAAAACGCAGTCTTGTAGCGCTTCATGGTATGCGGTGTTCCAAAGAAATGTCCGCCAGGACCAACATCGAGTATGGCGTCCAGTCCTAACGCTTCTTCGGTTATTTCCACGCCTTGCATATAGGTCGCCATCATCTGCAGTAGATCAGCATCAACCATCATCTTCTCAAATGATGCGCTCAACCCGCCTTCCATCCATCCAGCACCGTGCATAACAAAATGACTACCACCGCTTATCGCACCCCATAAGGCCATTGTTGACTCATAACCGGCTTGTGCGTCAACACTGTTAGCAGCACAAACATTTGATGAACGAAACGGCATCTTGTAGCGTCGAGCCAACTGGCCGCTGATCTGGGCGGCCATGACATATTCAGGTGTACCAAAAGCCGGTGCTCCAGATTTCATATCGACGTTCGAAGTAAAGCCACCATAGACAGCCGGCGAGCCGGGGTTCACTATTTGGGTAAAAGCAATGCCTGCCAGTGCCTCGGCATTTTGTTGCACCAAAGCGCCAGCAATGGTCACTGGTGCCATCGCACCTGCGAGTGTAAACGGGGTGAGCACAACAACTTGATTGCGGCTGGACATTTCAATAATGCCTTGCAGCATGAATTCATCGAGTTTTAACGGGCTGTTGCTATTGATAATGGTGAAAATCGATGGCTCGCGGGCAAACTGCTCATCGCTTATGCCTCGACCGATCCGGGCAATTTCCATTGCATCAAGATTGCGTTGCCGGCCCAGTGAATAGCAGTGAAAGACTTTGTCGGTAAGCTTTACACAATCAGCCAGACAATGCAGATGACGCATTGAAGGATGCAAGTCGATAGGCTCTACAGGATAGCCAGACGTAAAATGCAATATATTCAACGATTGCATTAGTCGTAAAAAAGTGCGGAAGTCTTGCTGGTTACCCGGTCTGCGACCGCCATCAAGGCAGTTAGTGTTCGGTGCGCTTGCTACCGTGCCGAAACTGACAAAATCACCGCCAACCTGAATATTGTGCGCCGGATTTCGCGCGTGTAATGTGAATTGCTCAGGTACGCTCGAAATCAGCTCCATAATCATCGCCCGGTCGAAACGCACTCGTTCGCCATCAACGCTGGCACCGGCTGCAACCATCATTTCTCGAGCCTGTGGCAGCAGTACGTCAATACCAATGTTTTCGAGCACCCGCATGGAACCATCATGGATAAGATCGAGCTGGTCTGGTTTTGCAATTGCCGTTGGCAGGAACGGCATTTTCAATTGTTGCCATGGCAGCTGTTCAAAGCCTGAGGCCCTAATTGAACCGCCGCCAGCATGACGTTTCCGCCTGGTTTTTCTTGCCATCAAATCCACTCTATGCCACAGCGCTTTCCAGGTTGGCCAGTATATTCGAGACCCGCTAGGTGATCGCGTACTTTCGCACGTTATTTTCAGAGTAGATATAATTCATATATCTAACCCTCTAATCCACTTAATTTTAAATATTTAACCGTGCGGTCACGGATAGCCCTAAAAAAAACTACTATAGTGTCGCTATCACTGTGCAGCTGGCCTTTTGGCTAGCATTGCATTTGTGGTGCTATTTGTTGTAGCCAAAGGAAATGAACATGTCATCTGTACCACTAGCCCGTGTCCGGCAGGTGCGCGTCGACGCCATTCAGGCCGACTCGCTGCTCGAATACTTGTATAGCTTTTTCAGTCTTGATCAATTAAAAGAAATGCGCGAGACACATCCGGGTATTGCTACCTTGCGAATGTGGGGTGTAACAATAGAGGAATATCAGGCTCAAGTGCTCACGGCCATCGACTACGTCATTCAAGATTGACTTCTTCGACAAACAAAGACAGGGTGTGTTTCAGCACCCTGCGTTTAAAATCTGTTTTACACTTTATCAGCTCGTGCCAGAGCTCCTTTGATGAGTCCAGCGCTGATGGCAGATGTTACTGCACCTGCAATCCAAAGACTATCTTTGCAATAATCCTGTCGAACGTGCTTACTCAATAAAGTGTTCCCCTGCCTGCGCTCTTACATCCACCGGCACACCTGACAATCTTGATGCCAGCCCACTCAACCCTGCACCTATGATCGTAGTTTCAGGCTGAGTCACTTAGTGAATTCTGACCACGCGCTGCTTATCACGCTGCCAATCGCGATCTTTAATCGATGCCCGTTTGTCGTATTCCTTTTTACCCTTGCCAAGGCCAATCTCGATTTTTACCTTGCCGGATTTCCAATACAAGGACATGGCAACCACAGCATAGCCCTTGCGATCAACCGCGCCGATCAAACGAGCAAGCTCACGGCGATGCAGTAGTAGCTTACGGCGACGAATGCCTTCGGTTGTGCGATGCGTAGAGGCG
>Ga0114956_1000180_pt1 | contig 40124 bp, 34 predicted proteins | sample MaitaG_FD_87304 | JGI IMG/M metagenome (GOLD analysis project Ga0114956, IMG submission 87304) | Marine algal microbial communities from Maine, USA - Maine_Asex2 metaG | ecosystem: Host-associated > Algae > Red algae > Unclassified | place: Maine, USA | collected 2015-01-05 | reverse complement strand
GATTATCGAACAGCTAGCCAGCAGCATTGAGTACCGACGGGTCGACGAGTCCAATGAATGGCTTGTCACCTTCGACGGCTAACGCACAACATCCACGACGGTCGATGCAACAACTGCTCGGACCAGCGCATTGGACTGCACCGGCTTGGTGAGAAACCCGGTCACATGCGTGACACGGTCGTCGTCGAGTTCGTCAGCTTCGCCAACGCCGGTCAACAGAATGAATGGGGGGACCTCACCGGATTTCTCCATCAGCGATGCAAGTAGGTCGAGCCCGGTCTGGCCAGGCATGTGATAGTCGCACAGGACTACGTCGATGGACTCACTGCCGGCCTGAAGCGTCGCCCGAGCTTCGTCGGCGTTCGAGGCGGTCACGACGACATGTCCCGCGTTTCGAAGGATGTGTTCGGCGACCAGCATGCTCACCATGTCATCATCGACGATGAGGACCCGTAGCGACGGTGGTACGGAATTGGCCACTACCAAGACTCGATGAGTTCCTGAGCCGAGTCGCCCATCATGAATACTTGATCGAAACGAGTAAGTGAGAAGACGCGAGACGCATCAGGGTGCCGTGACCCAACAACGCGGAGGTCTCCGCCGCCAGCACGACAGTCCTTCATGCCCTTGGCGAGCGAAGCGAGGCCAGCACTGTCGACGAAGGTCGTTGCACTGAGATCTACCACGATGCGAACAACGCCGTCATCGATCGTGCTGGCCAATGCCTGGCGCAACTCGCTGGCCCGAAGTGCATCGAGGCGGTCGCTAACTGTGAGAGTACGAATATCGATCTTGTGCGACGAAGACTGCGTGTCCATGCCACTCCGTCGGCAATTCGAGCGCTGACTGAAGCGTTCGTTACCACTCGATGTTTTCGGCTTCGCCAAAAACTCAGTACGTGCTTGGCCCGAAGGCCCAGACCAACGATTACAACTTGGTGGTTGATCCGCCAGCGGGCGAGTTGGCAAACATCGATTCGCTGTCGAAACCAATGCGAGTGTCGGGGGTGATTTCGATCACCACCCGGCCTGGTGTCTCAAGGTGATGCACGAACGCTTCTTGTTTGGCTTGGTCGCCAGGGCGAACGCGGGCCGCAAGTGCGGCGTAGAACCACGAGGCGATCTCGTCGTCTTCGTGCACGATGGCTGAAGCTTTGTAGGTGATCGACTGGCTCACGCCGATATCGGTTCCTCGGCTGCTGATCGCAACCGCGACCCGAGGCCGAGCTTCGATCGCTGGAACCCGCTTGCGGCGCCGGGTGCAGGTCACCCAGAACCGTCCGTCGTGCCAGACGAAGTTCATGATGACGCCGACTGGGTCGCCCGCCGAGGTCGTCCACATCAACGTGCACTCGGTCTGGGTTGTCAGCAATGTCTCTTCGCGTTCGTTGCTGAGCGCGAAGCTCGACACGTCGTCGTAGCTCTTGACATAGTCGCTCATGGCGCAGCGTCGTTCATCGTGAGTTTTCCCCTTGGGTGGCGGTCGGGGTGCAGCCACCACCTCGATCTAGCCCCAGATTCGCCGACTTCGTAAACCATGGCCCCGAATTGCTTTGGAATTCGTCAACTGCCACACTATCGAACGGATCGGTCAGGGGGCCGGCCACGAAAAACCTGGAGGGGTAGATGAGATCAATGCGTATCTCGAAAGTGCTGGCATTTTTGCTGGCGCTCGCAGTTTTTGCAGTGTCATGCGGTAGCGACGGCGTCGGTGACGTTGTCGATTCCGGCGACGACACGGCTTCCGACGCCGTTGACGCCGCTTCTGATCCCGTCGACGATGACGAAGCTATGGATGACGAAGCCATGGACGATGACGCCATGGACGACGAAGCCATGGATGACGACGCCATGGATGACGACGCTATGGATGACGACGCCATGGACGATGACGCCATGGATGACGAAGCTATGGCCGATGGCATGGCGATGGGCGAGTGCTCGGGCGAAGAGATCAAGATTGGTTTCCAGAACCCGGAGGGCGACCCGAACGGTTCGTTCCCTGAGTATTCCGCAGCTGCACAGGCCGCCTCGGAGTACATCAACACCGAGCTCAACGGTCTCGGCGGACGCTGTATTGAACTCGAAGTCTGCGCCATGGCGATCACGCCAGATGATTCGCAACGTTGTGCGAACGAGCTCTCGGCATCTGGTTCTGAGCTCGTCGTTTCGAGCCTGAACTTCTTCGGCAACCACTTCCCGATTCTTGCCGGTTCGGGCATTCCAGTAATCGTGGGCACACCCATCACCATTGGTGACTTCACCTCGCCTGGCGTCTACGCCATCGGCGCTGGTGGTGGCTGCTTTGGTGTGCACACCGGCCTGATCCAGTTCGTGACCCAAGACATTCCTGGTCTCGAAGACATCGAGGTCAATCGGGTCGGCGTGCCATGGGCCGACACGCCTCCGGGCGTCGTGTGCTACAACGACCTCGAAGCGAAGCCGCTTAACGTGATCCGAGGCACTGCGCAACCTGCCACCGGCAAGCTGGCGGGCAGCAACCCCGATCTTGAATTCATCGGCGTTCCGGTGTTGCCGGCCGCTGCTGACGTAACGCCGCAGGCGACGCAGGTTCTCGACTTCGACCCCGATGTCATTATCTTCTCGGCCCAGGGTGCTGATTGCTGGAACTTTGTCGATGCTATGGGTCGCCTTGGTTGGACACCTGACGAAATACCACTTGTCTTGTCGGGTGCCTGCACTGACTTCACTGCCATGGAAGCAGCCGGCGATCTCGCCGTGGGCGTGTATCTCACGTCGACCGAGAAGGGTGTCTTGAACCCACTCGAAGGTCTTACCGGCGAGTGGCTCGAAGACGCGACTACGTACCAGACCAAATCGGTCGAGTACGGGCTCAGCGAAGACGACAGCAACAAGGGCTTTGCCGGGCAGGGTTTCGTGCTCATGATGAACATCTGGCAGGCAGCTGCTGACATTCATGATGGCGGCGGCGAGGTCACCGGCGAGAGCCTGAACGATTGGTTCGCAAACAGCGACGGCTCAGTGTCGACCTTTGGTGGTTCACCGCTCGACTGCGCTGGCGCCCCGCAGCCATACATCGCAGTATGTTCAGCTCCGATCACCATCAACAAGTGGGATGGCACCAAGCTGGTCCCGGTCAATGGTGGAGCCACCGTTTCGGGTATTGACCTGGTCGCCGGCACCGAACTGTGCCCATCGGGCACCGAAGATTCCTGCGGCTAGCCGCAAACTAGCGAAGTAGTAAGTCGGGGGTGAGGCCTGGGGGCCTCACCCCCGGCTAGTCACGTCTGTCTACGTCTGATTGAACCTGCTGCTCTAAGGGGGGTCCTTGAGCGAAATTATTTTCTTTGCATTGCTAGGCCTAGGAATCGGGTCGTTGTACGCAATGCTGGCTGCCGGGCTCGTCATCGTCTACAAGGGCTCGGGCGTCATCAACTTCGCGCACGGCGCATTGGCGATGTATGGCATCTTCACATTTGACGCCGCATGGAACCGCGGTGAGCTGTTCTTGCCGTGGCTTGACTTCTTGCCAACCCACAAGCTCAACGTTCCGGTTCGCATCACGCTGAGCAGCGAAGGCTCCTGGCCGCTGGTCCCCTCATTCATTCTTGGCATTCTGATGGCGGCGTTCCTTGGTCTGATCGCTCACTTCTTGATCTTCAAACCGCTCAAAAACGCCGCGCCCCTCGGCAAGGTCGTTGCCTCGGTTGGCTTGATGCTGTACCTGCAGGGCACTGCGCTTTTGAACTTCGGCACCTCGTTCCCCCAGCCCAAGGCGATCATCGGCGACGGTTCGATAGAGAACTTCCTCGGACTCGGACGCGCTTTCCCAGTCATCACCCTGTATGCCATTGGCGCCGCACTGCTGATGGGTGCCGTGTTGTGGGGCGTCTATCAGTACAGCCGCTTCGGGCTCGCGACGCGAGCCGCTGCCGGCAACGAAAAGGGCGCGATTTTGCTTGGCTATTCGCCTCAGCGTTTGGCGGCCATCAACTGGGTTGCTGCTTCGGTGCTCGCAACACTCACGGCGATCATCGTTGGTCCGCTGCAGGGAACGATCACGCCCGGTGGTTTGACGGCGTTGATCGTGCCTGCGCTCGCAGCGGCCTTGGTCGGCAGTCTGCGCAGCATTCCCGTCGCAATCATCGCTGGCCTTGCGTTGGGTTCGGTCACGACGCTTCTTCGCATCAAGCAAATCGACTGGTTCGGCGCCGACGCCGCATTCGGATCGGTAACAAAATACTTCGAGAACGGCATCGTTGATTCTGTGCCGTTGCTCGTGATCGTGGCGGTGCTGTTCTTTAGGGGTCGCTCCTTGCCGACCCGAGGCGCTGTCGAAGAACGACGACTTCCGCTGTCGCCTCAGCCTCAGCGGGTGTGGCAACACGCGCTCGTCTGGACAACGATCGCCACCCTGGTTGCGTTCATGGTCGAGAACTCGGGTAGCCGCACCGTCGTAGGCGGCGCTATCCAGCAAGCACTCGTGTTCGGCATCATCATGTTGTCGATGGTTGTACTGACCGGCTACGTCGGGCAGATCTCTCTGGCTCAGATGTCGCTAGCTGGTGTGGCGGCGTTCTTCATGTCACGCATGGTGGCTAACGGCACTGAAACCATTCCAGGATTTGGTGCAGTTAATGGCCCCGACCTGCCGTGGTGGATCGCAGCACCACTCGGGGTCGCCATGGCGGTGATCGTCGGTCTTGTGCTGGCCTTGCCCGCACTGCGTATCCGAGGCGTTCAGCTTGCCGTAGTAACAATTGCTGCGGCCATCACCGTGCAGACCCTGTACCTCGAGAACGAAGAACTCACCGGCTTGCGCGCTGGTGTGCCTGCCGGCACCAAGGTGCCGACGATATTCGGCCAAGATGTCGGTGCCCGTAGCGTGCGAGTACAAAACGACAATCCGTGGTTTGTTCTGTTCGCGGCAATCGTTCTCAGCGTCGTGGCGATCGGCATTGCCAACTTGCGTCGCACTGGCACGGGTCGCCGTTTCCTGGCGGTGCGGGCCAACGAGCGGGCCGCAGCAGCTGCGGGCATCAACGTTTCGCGCACCAAGCTACTGGCCTTCGGGTTGAGCTCGGCCATCGCCGGTATCGGCGGCGTCATGTTGGCGTTCAAGCAGGTCGATGTCTCGTCGGCCAACTTCTTGTACTTCGCGAGCCTAGGCGTGTTGGCGTTTGCCTACCTCGGTGGTGTTACGTCGATCAATGGCGGTGTCTTCGCTGGCATGCTCGCCGCAGGTTCGGTCTTTGCCGTGGTTGGCAACTACTTCCTTGGCGACACGAACATCGAGCGCTACATCACGCTGCTTGGTGGCTTGGGCATGATCTTCACTGCCATCATTCACCCTGAGGGCGTCGCCCCGTTCTTCCAAGGAATAATGGCCCATGCCGGGAACTGGCTCACCGATGCGATTCCCGGCCTGCGGTCGTGGCGCACTGCCTGGGACAAGACCCACCCCCGCTTTGCCCGGGGAGCAGCGGCCACCCTGGTGATCGGGTTCGCCTTCTGGATTTACTTCTTCACCAACGACCTCCGACCTAAACGTGGGGCTGAGTCCGCGCCGACGAGTTTGGCCCCTGGCTTTATTCCTGACTCTGGGTTCGTGCGCACGCTCATTTCACTGGCCTTGCTGTGGGTCGTCGTAATGGTGATTTCGATGGTGCGCTTCGGCGGTATCGGACCAACGTTCGGCGAGGCTGGCGGCGCATGGAAGAGCTGGGCGATCCGCTTTGGCCCCACCGCACTTGCTGGCTGGATCTTCGGCCTGGTCGTTTGGCCGTTGCGAGTCCAAGAGCGCTACAGCATGCTGTGGATGCCGCTGCTTGGCGCTGGCATTGCGCTGTTCATCCGGTCGATTGTCATGCAGATCCGCGAGGCTAAGGCAGCGCAGTCCAATGAGATTGAGGTCGATGTCGCCGAGGTTCGCGACGCGGTTCCTGAGCGAGAAATGGTGGAGGTCGGCTGATGCCACTTCTTGAGACAACTGGCCTGACCGTCAGCTACGGCGGGCTCAATGCCAATGACAAGGTCAACCTCAATTGTGAGGCGGGCAAGCTGACCGGCCTGATCGGGCCAAACGGCGCAGGCAAGACAACGTTCATCGATGCAATCACAGGGTTCACGCCGCTCTCGGCTGGTGCCGCGATGTTCGACGGCCACAACCTTGACGGTCACTCACCTGACTCACGTGCCCACCTCGGTCTCAGCCGCACCTTTCAGTCCCTCGAGCTGTTCGAGGACCTCACCGTACGCGACAACCTGCTGGCAGCTGCTGAGCGACCTAAGTGGTGGTCGTTCATGCAAGACATTGTGCTGCCGGGCCGCGGCGAACGGGCGTTTCTCAAACAAGTCGATTGGGCCCTCGACATTCTTGGACTCACCGAGTTGGCTGACAGGCTTCCGAGCGATCTGTCCCACGGCCAACGCAAGCTGATCGGCGTGTCTCGCGCCTTGGCGGCCAAGCCAAAGTTGGTGCTGCTCGACGAGCCCGCTGCCGGCCTTGACACCACCGAGTCGGCGCTGCTCGGCGGCCATTTGCGTGATTTCCTCGACCAAGACATCAGTGTGTTCTTGATCGATCACGACATGGGTCTGGTGCTCAATGTGTGCGACTACATCTATGTGCTCGACTTCGGTGAGATCATCGCCGAAGGCAGCCCGGCAGAAGTGCGAGCAGATCCGGCTGTGATTGCGGCCTATCTCGGCGAAACCGCCGGCGAGGCGCAGGCCCAAGCGGGTGCACGAGCCGGCCTTGAGACCGCAGAAGGATAAGACATGAACGAAGCAAACGGCACGGCCCCCGAACGGTTGATCGACATCCGCGGGCTCCACGCTGGCTACGACGACATCGCGGTAGTTCGCGACCTCACCATCCATGTTGATCCTGGCGAAGTTGTTGCGCTGCTCGGCCCAAACGGCGCCGGCAAGACCACCACATTGTTGACGATTTCGGGGTTGCTGAAACCGCTGCAAGGAACGGTCGACGTTCTTGGCGAGCCAGTAACCGGCGACAAGCCGTATCTCATTCCGCGTCGGGGTTTGGCACACGTCGCTGAGGATCGCTCATTGTTCTTTGACCTCACGGTGCAAGACAACATCCGCCTCGGTCTGACCGGCAATAAGGCAGAGCGTTCCGCCTCCTATGACCGGGCGCTCGATCTATTGCCAGCACTTCGCCCGCTCGTCAACCGAGAAGCCGGTCTGTTGTCGGGTGGCGAGCAGCAGATGCTCGCAATGGCGCGAGCGCTTGTTTCGAACCCCAAATGTCTCTTGGTCGACGAGATGAGTCTTGGATTGGCCCCAATCATCGTCGAACGGCTGCTTCCGATCGTGCGCGATATCGCTAATGACACTGGCGCCGGTGTGCTCGTTGTCGAGCAACACGTAGCGATGGCGCTTGGGGTCTGCGACCGGGCGTACGTTCTCAACCACGGCGAACTCACGATGTCTGGTACCGCAGCCGAGATGATGGACAAGCGAGAACTTCTCGAAGCCAGCTACATGGGTGAATCGACCGCGCACTAGCACTGAGCTACTCACGTATCTGACGCATGGGCACCTGGATTCTCTTTCTGCTTTTGGGCCTCGGTACGGGCGCGCTCTATGCCGCTCTCGCGCAGGCCGTCATCCTCGTGTATCGGGGAAGCGGGGTCGTCAACTTCGCACTCGGGGCAATGGCAATGTTCCCCGCCGTCACCTACGCAGAGTTGCGCCGGTCGGGCGATCTCATTCTGCCGCTCATCGTGGTTCCAAATCGCTACGCGTTGGGCGCACCATTGGGGTTCTGGGCGGCGACGGCACTTGCGCTGGTCGTGGCAGCTCTGATTGCGATCGCTTCGTATCTGTTGATTTTTCGACCACTGCGCAACGCTCCACCCCTGACATTGGTAGTTGCGACCGTTGGACTAACGATTGTGTTGCAGGGCCTCGCTATCAAGGGTTTTGGCACGGGAACGCTGCGCACTCCCAGCATCTTGCCCGAGGGCACGGTGCAGATTTTCTCGCGCACCGTCCCCGTTGACCGATTCTGGATGGCGGCGGTCGTCATGATCACCGCGGCACTGCTGGTCTTCGTCTATCGCTACACGAAGTTTGGTGTGCTCACTCGCGCGGCACAGGAGAACCCAAAGGGAACCACCCTGCTCGGGTACGACGACCGCCAAGTTGCGCTGGTCAACATGGTCATTGCCTCGGTACTCGCTGGTTCGATCGGCATTCTCGTTACCTCACTCGCTGGGGTGAATCCCTTCACTTACAGTCTGTTCGTGGTGCCGGCGATGGCCGCCGCATTGGCAGGCCGGTTGCGCTCGTTCGGGGTCGCAACCGCGGTAGCTCTTGGCATCGGTGCCTTCGAAGCGCTGACGGTGCACCTCGTTGCCAAGCAGTACCTACCGAACTTCTTCCAAGGCGGGTTCAGCTCGCTAGTGCCCTTTCTCGTCGTTGTCGGGGCGCTCGTGTTCGTCGGGCGAACCCTGCCGAACCGAGCACTCATCTTGGACCGAGCGCAAAACAGCGCTCGAATGCCAAGCATGAGCCCCGCGGTCTGGGCGCCACCCATTTTGGTTGTGCTTCTGGTGATCTCATTCGGTAGTTCCCCCTTGCGGCTCGCGGCGATCCAATCGATGTTTGTGATCACCTTGTTGCTGTCGTATGTGACCATCACTGGCTACGTCGGCCAGGTTTCACTCGCCCAGCTCGCGTTCGCTGGATTTAGTGCGTTCATGCTGGCCAAAATTGAGACGGATTGGGGCGTGCCGTTTCCGTTCAGTGCGTTGCTCGCGGTCGTATTCACCTGCGTGCTCGGCGTCGTCGTTGCTCTTCCGGCCGTGCGCATCCGTGGCATCCAGTTTGCGATCGTCACTCTGGCAGCAGCCGTCGTCTTTGAGCAGCTGATCTTTCGCAGCCCGTCGTTTACCAGCAGTGCCATAGCGACGATCAAGCCGCCCGAGCTGTTCGGAATCGAATTGGCGATCCTGGGTAGCGGCGAATTCCCGCGACGGATCTTTGGCTACATGATGTTGTTCTTCACGGTCATCGCAGCCCTGATCGTCGCGAACGTGCGCCGTAGTGCGGTGGGTCGTCGATTCCTTGCGGTGCGCATGAATGAACGGGCAGCAGCCGCTGCCGGAATCAATGTGCCGCGAACCAAACTGCTCGGCGCCGCAGTTGCTTCGCTCATCGCTGGCATGGCTGGTGTGATGTTCGCCTACAAGTCACAGCAGTTCAACGGGGGAGGGCTCGAGGCTGACGAAGGATTACAGATGCTCGCGCTTGCCTATCTGGGGGGCATAGGCAGTATTGCCGGCGCCGTCATCGGCGGAATGTTGGCGCCAGCGGGACTGCTGGTCGTCGTTCTTTCGTCGGCCCAACCTTCAGTCAACCAGTTTCTCGGCACGGGTCTGGCGCTTGTCATCGTTGCGCGTTGGCTGCCAGGCGGGCTCGCTCAACTGCTGACCATGGTGCGGGCCAGAGTAGAGCCAGCACCGCATCAGACCGATGACGGGGCGACGCGACCGATGGATATAAGCGTGTGAGAGGTTGCATGCGTTGCCATGCATATCCTCGGGAGTCATATGGCCGCTGACTCGTCCCGTGGTGCAGCTGAGCCTTTGAATACCCGCACCCGCTTCTCGAATCGGCCTCACGCCGAACCTTCGACGCGATTTGCAAATCTGGCCCTGGGTCTCGATGCTGGGTTCTGCAACGTCGTTGGTCTGGCCTTTGTCTTGATCGGCGCATTGGTCGCTGAGAAGCTTGGTGTCTCAGGTTGGTCCGCAACCGTGTTCGGCATCGTCGTCTTGCTCTGGTCGTTTCAGGTCACCCTGTACGCCAATCGCAAGATTTCACGCTACGCCGAGGTGTTGCGGGTGATTCGGGCCAACGCGGTGATCGTCGTGTTGGGGCTCGTGTTGTTGCTCTGGCCCGGCTCGATGACAATGGCCGGCAAGATCTGGCTCGCCATCTTCACCGGGGTCACCGCAGCCTTCGCCGCCGCCCAGTTAGTCGCACTGCGAACTCTTCCGCAACAATAGGAAACGTCGATCATTCACCGATCTTCGCCTGACAATCCGCACAGGGTGCCTAGCGAAGCGAACCCCCGATTGGGAGCAACACTGTGGAGAATTGGATTACCGATACCGAGATTAGTCCGCGGTTTCCGTATTACACGCGGGCCAACGCTGACGAGGTGGGGCCAGATCCGTTTAGCCCACTCGGGTGGAGTCTTGGTTGGGTCAAGGGCTGCATACCGGGCGTGGCACAGGGCTTTGTCGAGTTCGGTGTGCTCGACGAAGATGAGTTTGCGCTGACGCCTCGTGAGGTGTTCGGCAACTGGGGTGGGTACTTCTACAACCAGCTGTCATTGCCCCGTGTCATGGGCATGCGCATGCCAGGTGCCACCCCCGCAGCGATCGACCAGGCCTACTTCGGTGATCACCCTGGCGTGCCGCCCTACACCGAGCACCCCGATGACGACAGCGAACGCCACGCGGCCAAACTCGCCGAGACCATGGGCTGGGCCATGAGTACGCCGAACTTTCCGCTTCAAGATGACGCTGCGGCCATGGCGCGCGCCGCGGTCGATACCCGCCCTGACCTGACTGCGCTGTCGAACCCTGAGCTGGTCGCTCGTGCTCGCGAGATGGCGGTCAAGCTCTCTGAGGCGTGGGTTTCGTACTGCCAATCGGCCCTTGGTGCATCGCTCGGCCCGGGCGCGGTACAGGCGATTTGCGCAGCGATCGGCCGGGGCGAAGACGCGGTCAAACTAATGACGGCAATCGGCGACGTCGAGTCAGCCCAGGCGTCATTCGTGATGTGGGACATCAGCCGCACGGTTAAGAACTCGCCTGAACTCACTGCGGCATTCGATGCTGGCGTCGATGGGCTGATCGAGCGGGTCGGCGCGGCTGACGACGCGGCGTCGGCATCATTCGTGACCCAATGGCAAAGCCTGATTGGCGAGCACGGGCATCGCGGCCCGAACGAATGGGATATGCGAGCGCACTCGTGGACCACCCAGCCGTCGCTCGCGCTCGGCATGATCGACCGCCTTCGCCACCAAAGCGACGACCGATCTCCGCACGACGCTCAGCGAGCTGCCGCAACTGAGCGTGAGGCTCTGACGGTCGAAGTCCTAGCGATGGTCCAAGACGATGCAGAAGCCCACGGTGGTCTGTCGGCCGGCATCAATTCGGCGGCCGTGTTTTTTGGTCTGCGCGAGAAGGGCAAGAACGCCTGCATCCGCGTGATCCACGAGGCCAAGCTCGCGATGATGCAGCTAGGCGACCGCATGGTTGCTGACAAAGTCGTAGCCGATCCGCAACAGGTCTTTATGCTGCTCGACGAAGAGCTCGACGGCTTTCTGGCAGACCCCGCCGCGTTCAGCGAGGTGATTGCCCAACGCAGCACCGACTTCGCAGCACTACACGACCTCGAGCCGCCCTACATCGTCAAGCTCGAAGAGGGTGTGCCGCCAATCTCATCGTGGAGCAAGCGAAATGCAGGCGAAGTGACCAGCGCGACGGCTGGCGAAGTTCTGCAAGGCACCGCCGGGGCGCCCGGTGTGGTCACCGGCGTGGCTCGGGTCGTGTTGGACCCATCAGACCCTGGCGCAGTCGGTCTCGGCGACATTATGGTTGCGCCGACGACTGATCCGTCATGGACCCCGTTGTTCCTCTCGGCTGCTGGCGTCGTCGTCAACGTCGGTGCTGTTGCGAGTCACGCAGCGATCGTGTGCCGCGAACTCGGGGTTCCCTGCGCCGTTTCGGTCATCGACGCAACCCGACGCATCCCCGACGGTGCCACGATCGAGATCGACGGTTCGACCGGAACCGTCACGGTGATCTCGCTCTAGCTCTGTTGACCTAGTTCTGTTGACCTAGTTCTGTTGACCTAGCTCTGTTGACCTAGTGAAGGCTGCTGGCTGCGTCGCGACCGCTGATCCAACCGAACGTAAGCGCTGGCCCGATCGTGCCCCCAGCACCGCCATAGACCATGCCGGTGGGTGCTGCCATGGCATTGCCGGCGGCCCACAGCCCCTCGATCACGCCACCGCGCTGGGCCAGCACCCGGCCGCGCGTGTCGGTCTTTGGGCCACCGTTGGTGCCCAGCGATCCTGATTCCATCTCGACGGCGTAGAAGGGCGCTTCGAGCAGGGGACCAAGGGTGGCCTGCACGCCAGGCAGCGTGCTGTCGCCGTTGATCGTGTCGTAGGGACTGACGCCACGATGGAAGTCAGGGTCGGCGCCGGCCGCCGCATGGTCGTTGAAACGCGCCACCGTGTTAGCGAGCGCGCCCTCGGGAACGCCGATCTTGCGAGCTAGTTCTTCGAGCGTGTCTGCGGTGGCGAGCCACTCGGGCACGGTGTCGCCGGCCGGCGCCGCAGCCACGTCGTAGCGCTGCTTATGTGTGTGGTCGAAGATCAGCCAACAAGGCAGGTTGGGATAGTCAAAGGCCTGAGGGTCGAACTGATGAAACACACCGCCCATGGCGTTGTAGTTGCCGGCCTCATTGCAAAAGCGAGTTCCGGTGCGGTTCACCATCAGCGAGCCGGGGCGGGTGCGCTCTAACAACACCAGGTGCACCTTGGGTGCGCCGAACTGCTCTTCGCCAGGCACCCTGATCACCGGGACCCACCACGAGCTACCCATGTTGGCGAGCCGCGCACCGGCTTGCATCGCCATCACTAGGCCGTCGCCGGTGTTCTCGGGCGAGCCAGCCGGGCCGGTCATTGGGCCGCGTAGGAACGCGCGTGCGAGGTCTTCATTGAACTCGAAGCCGCCCGTCGCAATCACGACGCCCGCGCCAGCAGCTACGTCGGCGACTTCACCGCCGCGCTCGATGCGCACTCCGCTCACGCGGCCGTCTTCAATCAGCAATGACTCTGCTCGGCAGCCAAGCTGAGGTTCGATACCACGATCGAGGCAGCCTCGCAGTAGCCCACCGACCAGGCCGAGGCCCATGCCGTTCTTGCCAGATGCAATGCGTTCGGCGAGCACGTCAGCCGGTGGCATCTTCGCAGCGCCACCGAGCGGAGTCTCGCCGAGCGCGAGCGGCATCGCGCCCCGAGTATTGCGGACCTGGCTAGCCCACTCACCCAACTCAGTAAACGCGAAGACCTCTGTGTCGACCGAGCGACCACCGTCAGCCATGGCGCCGGGGTGTTCGGGGTGGTAGTCGCTATAGCCCGCGAGCACCTTGAACTCACACGGCGTTTGCTCATGGACCCACCGCAGCGCCTGGGGACCGTTGTCGATGAACGCTGCTGCCATGTCAGAGTCGATCACGCCAAGCGAGAGCGATTCGAGATAGGCGAGCGCAGCTTCGCGGCTGTCGTCGATACCGGCCTCAGCCTGCAAGTGGTTGTTCGGCATCCAAACGACGCCTCCGCTCATTGCGGTGGTGCCGCCAACGAGGTCGCTCTTGTCGTAGAGCCCAACCCGTGCGCCCTCGTCGTGGGCGGCCATTGCGGCAACGAGCCCAGCGGCGCCAGTGCCGAGAACAATTACATCGTGGGCGGGTTCATCATGAGTGGGGGAATGCACCCTCTGAAACTATGCCAACCGCGCATGCAGAACCTGAAGCCGATCGGTCGCGAGTGCGAATCCGCAACGCTCGTAGAGAGCGACCGCTCGATCGTTTGTGAGTTGGGTGTTGACCAGCGAGGTGGTTGCACCGTGACGCCAGGACCACCACAGTGAGTCGTTCACCAAGCGTTTGCCCCAGCCCTGCCCCTGGGCCTCAGGGTGCACGGCGACGCGCTGTACATACGCGTTGCGACCACCGAGACCGGTCACGTGGTAGCCGGCGACTGGCTCAGCCTTGGTTACATGAAATCGGTGACGAGGCGTGGCTGCGATCGCGTCGGCTAGACCCTCGCGATCGAACTGCCAGAAATCGTCGAACGCGAGATGATCGAGTTCAAGGACTGATGGCCAGTCTTGTTTGCGGCCGCGGCGGGTCGCAGTGCGCTCTCGCTCGGGTTCGGCCGTGATGTGACACCGAAGCAGATGTAGCTCTTCATGCAGCTCGAACCCAGAGGCAACGAACGGCGCCGCCTGGCTTGGTGCGAGGGCAGCGGTGTAGGCCTCGCGGAAGCCAGCGCTGACCGCCTGGACGGTCGCATGGCGCACGGCATCGAGTGGCAAGGTGTCACCCGATGGGAACGGCACGAAGTTTGCGATGTCACTGCGCGACTTCCAGCGACCGATCTGCATTCGATCACGTCCGTGATGCACCATCAGCCGCTCGGAGACCATGGTGTGTTTTACCTCAATCCGGCCGCGTACTGCTGGCCTCCTAGGATGTGACTGTGAGTTTGCTCTTCATCACCAACGACCTATGCGCGGCGCATCTCGGTGATGTGGCGCATCCCGAGCAGCCCGCTCGCCTCACTTCGGTCGGGCAGGGCTTGCTGCGAGCTGACCTGGGCGACGCGGTTGAAATAGTCGAAGCGCCGCTCGCTCCGCTCGAAGCAATCACCACCGTCCACGCCAGCGAAATGGTCGAACAGGTCAAGCAGCATGCGCTGGCCGGCGGGGCCAGCATCGATGCCGACACGATCGTTACGGCGGCGTCGTTTCAAGCCGCCCGCTTTGCTGCGGGTGCGGGGCTCGAGGCGATCGAACGTCTTCGTAGCGGTGAGGCAGCCACCGCATTTTGTGCGGTCCGCCCACCGGGTCATCACGCAACCGCAGCTTCCTCAATGGGATTCTGTCTGTTCAACAACGTCGCGGTCGCAGCCCGCGCCCTCGCAGACGCGGGTGAGCGCGTCGCCATCGTCGACTACGACGCCCATCACGGCAATGGCACCCAAGACATCTTCTATCGCGACCCGAGGGTGCTCTTCATCTCGTTTCATCAGTGGCCCGCGTATCCCGGAAGCGGCCGCATCGACGAGTCAGGCACCGGCGCAGGTGTGGGTTCCACGATCAATGTGCCGCTACCCCAGGGCGCGACCGGCGACGTCTACCTACAAGCCTGGGATCGCATCGCAGCACCGCAGATAGACGCGTTCGGCCCAACCTGGCTGCTGCTGTCTGCAGGGTTCGATGCCCATCGGGCTGACCCGCTCACAAACATGGGCCTTAGTGCTGGTGACTTCGTCGCCCTCACCTCTCGCGTGCTTGGCGTCTCGACCCCCGAGCGTCGCATCGCGTTCCTCGAAGGCGGCTATAACCTCGATGCACTCACAGAGACGTCGGCTGCGGTGTTCTCGACGCTTGCTGGTCAAACCTTTGAGACCGAGGCCGAAACCAACGCCGGGCCAGGCGCCCACGTGGTTGACGAGGTCGTTGAACACTTCGCTGCGATCACCTAGCCAGATGACGTTCTTGCACCTGGACTCGGTGGTCGAGGCAGTCGGTGAGATCGCGCACGCCTTTCGCGCCGCTGAGCGCCGGTTGTTTCTCGTTGGTGGCATCGTGCGAGACCAGTGGCTCGATGCCGAGCTCGGCGACAGCAGCGATATCGATCTCACGACCGATGCCCAACCGGGCGAGATCAAAGCCATTGTCGCTGACCTCGCAGACGCGCTATGGATCCAAGGCGAGCGCTTCGGCACGATAGGACTGCGTCATCAAGGTCGCGCCATCGAGATAACGACACACCGCAACGAGACCTATCGCAATGATTCGCGTAAGCCTCAGGTCGATTTCGGCACCGATGTGGTGGTCGATCTCTCCCGCCGCGATTTCACGGTCAATGCAATGGCCGTCGAGGTCCCCGACGGCGAGCTCGTCGACCCGTTCGGCGGCACCGACCACCTTGAGCAACGCGTGCTCGCGACGCCACTGACACCCGAGGTGTCCTTTAGCGACGATCCGCTGCGCATGCTGCGGGCCGCTCGTTTTATGGCGCGGTTCGACCTCACGCCGGTGCCAGAACTCACCGAGGCCGCGACCGCGATGCGCGAACGGTTGCGCATCGTCGCCATCGAACGCATTGGCGATGAGATCGAACGACTGCTCTCGCTCGCCGATCCGTCGCGAGGGCTGGCGTTCCTCGCATCGACCGGATTACTCGAGGAGCTGCTCGAATGGAACGACCACCCGTTGCAGCCAGTTGAACGCGCTCGCCTGTCACAGGCGACGTTGACGTCGGGCGCCCTGTCAGCACCGTGGACGCAACGACTCGCAGGTCTGCTGTTCGAGGTGTATCGGACACCAGAGGCTGCTCGGGCTGCGTGTCGACGTCTGCGCCTGTCACGAGACGATGAGCGAACCATTGTCGACATCGTGCGTGGGTCTCAGCGCATCGAAGCGGCGCACGACGACGAAGCAGACGTGATTGACAAGGCGGTGGTGCGGCGATGGGTGCTCGAAACTCGTCACCAAGCCCAAGCAATCGCGTTGGCCTCGGTGTCGACTGCGGCCGTCGCGGCTGCAGCATTTGCTGCCGCGCTCGAAGACTTGGCAGCAACCGAAGACTTCGCTGCGCTAACAACGCTCGACGGCGCAACCGTTATGGCGCTTCTCGACGTCGACGCCGGGCCACTGGTAGGCGAAGGCATTGCAATGTTGCGCCAACACGTGATCGAGCAAGGACCGCTTCCGGAATCGACCCAGCGCGGCCTGCTCGTCGACTGGCACGCTGCAAAGGCCTAACGAAGACCCTTTGGGGTCCGACCGAGGAGCAAACAATCGCCATCGGTTCCGCCGCCGACGGTTCTGTTCGCAATTATCTTCGGTCGGACCTCCATAGGTGCCGCCACCGCTCACTCATCATCGACTAAACCGCTCGTTCGTTCTGTGTGCTGCCGCACGTTCGTTGGGTGGCCTTGGTCACACCCCGGCTGTGCACCAGCGCTAAGGGCCGACCTACGATGCGATCATGGTGTTCCGGGTCCCTACCACCGGCGAGGGAACTGACGATCTGAGCCACGTTGACTATCGGCTCGCACGAGCGGCAACCGTTCGCGAATATCGATACGGCGATCTCACTCGCGCCGATGTCTGCGACGCCCACCCAGAACTGCTCCGAGCCGCACATCAACTCGGCACCGATGCAACAGGCGAGTGTCCCGTGTGCGAAGCCGCCAACCTGGTGCACGTCACCTATGTGTTCGGACCTCGGCTACCACGCCACGGTCGATGTATCTCGCTGCGAGGTGAACTTGAACGGCTGGCCCAGCGACCGGGCTTGCATGTCGCGTATGTGGTCGAGGTCTGCCGTTCGTGTTCGTGGAACCACCTTGTTCGGCGCACCAATCTGTCTGCTGAGGGTGCCTCGTCTAGTGCCGAGGCTGGCGACACGTCGGTGTGAGCTACGCATTTCGCGACCGCTTCCTTGCGAGCAGAGGTGCGTCATGGTTTCATGGGGTAACCGCTGGCAACCACAGGTCGCGCGACGGTGCGCACCTCGGTGCATGAGAGGGAGTTCTATGGCTAAGCGTCTCACTGCTCCGGCTATTGCATCGCGCAAGGTCGCCAACGGCGGCGAACCACTCGTGATGATCACGGCCTACGATTACCCGTCGGGGCGAATGGTCGGTGACTCAGATGCCGACATGATCCTCGTTGGTGACTCGCTGGCCATGGTCGTGCTCGGCTATGGCGACACGCTGTCAGTCACGGTCGACGACATGGTCCACCACACTGCAGCGGTGGCGCGGGCAGAACCCAAGCAACTGATCGTGGCCGACTTGCCGTGGATGAGTTACCACGTGTCGGTCGAAGACACCGTGCGCAACGCTGCCCGTTTGATCAGAGCGGGTGCTGGCGCCGTCAAGCTAGAAGGCGGCACCGAGCGACTGCCGATGATCGACGCGATTATCGACGCGCAGATGCCTGTGATGGGCCACCTCGGTCTCACCCCACAATCAGTCCATGCCATGGGCGGCTTCAAGGTGCAAGGCAAAAGCGCCGAGGCCGCAATGGAGCTCGTCGAGCAAGCCAAGGCACTGCAAGCTGCCGGGTGTTTCAGCATCGTTATCGAAGGGGTGCCACGCCGTGTAGCTGATCTGGTCACTGAGTCGCTCGATATTCCGACCGTGGGTATCGGTGCTGGGCCCGGCACTGACGGACAAGTCCTGGTGTTTCACGACCTGCTGGGGCTCCAAGACGACTTCTTGGCCAAGTTCGTGCGCCAATACGCAACGCTGAAGACCGACGGCATCGCTGCGATCGAGCGTTTCGTTGGCGACGTGCGATCTGGGGCGTTCCCCAACGACGACGAGAGCTACCACATCTCCGACGACGAGGCCGAAGCCCTCGGCCTCTACGGTTCCGGCAAATAGCCGCTCGCGCTTAGTCAGAGTCTGAGCACGACAATCCGCAGAGCGGGTAGTACGTATCCGACTGGGTCGGATACTTCGTGAGCTAAATCCCCGTCGGTCCCGGCACGACAATCCGCAGAGCGGCCCAAGGAGCGAAGCGACGACGCTGCGATTGCGAAGCTACACCGCGAAGCAACACCGTCATACCCCCGTGTCAGGGTGGTGGGGTGAGGCAACTTGGTCCAGGGGCCGCTATCGTGCATCTCTTCAATAACCCTGCTGTGAACGCCACAGCCCTGCTCTGCAGGTCCAGAGGGAGGTGCTCAATGCGAGCGTATGAACTGATGGTCATTTTTGATGGCGATCTTGACGATTCGAATGCCGCTCAGGCGTCGAATCGGGTAGCCAGCTATGCCGGTGAAGTCGGCGCAACAGTCGAGAAAAACGACTGGTGGGGCCGCCGCAAGTTTGCCTACGAAATCGATCACAAGGCCGAGGGTTACTACCTTGTGCTAGAGCTTGTCGCCGAGAACGGTGCGTTCATTGGTGACCTTGACCGGAACCTCCGGCTCGCGGACGACGTCGTTCGCCACAAACTCATACGACTGCCCGACAGCGAGGCGTTAAGCCGCGGTCTGCTCGGGGCAACCTGAGAGGGAGCACCTCATGGCTTTTGGAAACACCGTCAACGTTGTTGGCAATATCACCCGCGACCCCGAACTTCGCTATACGCCCAGCGGCGCATCAGTAACGAACTTCTCGATTGCATGGAACCGTCGCTACGAGCGCAACGGCGAGCAGGTCGAAGAGGTTTCCTACTTCGACATCGTCTGCTGGGGTTCGTTGGCTGACAATGTCGCTGCGTCGCTGGCGAAGGGCACTCGTGTCCTCGTCACTGGTCGTCTCGACCAACGTTCGTGGGAAACCCCCCAGGGCGACAAGCGAAGCAAGGTTGAAATTACCGCCGACGACGTGGCACCAAGCCTGCGTTGGGCATCGGTCGAAGTGGCACGCAACCCCCGCAATGACAACTTCGGAGGCTCCCAAGGTGGGGGCGCTCCACAGGGCGGACCCGCCCCCCAGGCGGGCCCCGCACCAGCGGCTGCTGCGCCGGCCCAAAACTACAACTACGACGAGGAGCCTTTCTGATGGCTGGCAAACCAAAGCGCAACTCGAAGCCGCGCGATAAAGAGCGCCGTGGCGGCAAAAAGAAGGTTTCGGTCCTGCTGCAAGAGAAGATCGAGTACGTCGATTACAAAGACGTCAACCTGCTTCGCCGGTTCATGTCCGATCGCGCCAAGATCCGGGCTCGTCGAGTAACCGGCAATGACACGCAGCAGCAGCGTGAGATTGCTCGAGCGATCAAGAACGCTCGTGAGATGGCCTTGGTGCCATACACGAATCGTGTGACCTCGCAACGTGGCGGCGGTAATCGCCGTGACGGTGGCGATCGCGGTCGCGCCGCTGGTCCTGCACCTCGTCCGAGCGGGCCCCCTCCGGCTGGCGACGCTGAGGGTGACGAAACAGAGACCACCAATGACGCCGCAACGCAGAGTGGCGCAGCGCCCGAGAGCAGCGATGCTCTCGTTAGCGACGCGGCACCGGCTGAAGACACTGGCTCAGCTCCCGAGAGTGACGACTGATGAAAGTTGTACTTCGAAGTAACGTCGATGGCGTTGGCAAGCGCGGCGACATCCTTGATGTCTCTGACGGCTACGGCCGCAACTATCTGATTCCTCAAGGGCTCGCAATGCGCGCTACCGAAGGTGTCGAGCAAGAGGCCGAGGCGATGCGCCGGGTCGAAGCACAACGTGATGCCCAAACGCGCGAACAAGCGCAGCTGGTGGCATCTCGCCTTGGCTCCATGCCAATGACGATCGCTGCTCGCGCCAGCGAAGAGGGTCGACTGTTCGGCTCGGTTGGTGCGACTGAAATCGTAGGCGCAGCTGCGCATGCGGGTATCGAGATCGAACGCCGCTCGGTGTTGCTCGACGAGCCCATCAAAGAGCTCGGCGACCACTCGGTCAGCATTTCGTTGCACCCCGACGTATCGGTCGCCATCAGCGTGACCGTCATCGCTGACACCGAGTAGCGGTCGTTCGTCGCTCCGCTCCTCACTACACGAGTTGCTCCGCAACTCGCCAAGAGCTGAATACCGCGTGAGCTAGGTCGGTTTGCTCGCGCTGGTGGTATGTCATGACTTGTCGTAGCCCTCTGTCACGATGGGGTAGTGAGACGCGCCGAGAGTTATCCCCACAGTTCACACAGGCAGATGTGGTGCAACTCCACAGGTAGCGCCAACCTATCCCCAGCAAATCCCCAGGCAGTGGCTACGAATCCCCAAGACATCCACCCACGATTCACAGGCACTTCGGGGCAGGCTGAGACCCGATGAATCAGCCAGCCGATCAACTTCTCGCGCCAGTAACCAGTCGCGTGCCTCCGCACAATCTAGAAGCCGAAGCATCGTTGCTTGGTGCAATGCTTTTGACGACCGACGCGATCAGCGACGCGTCGCAACTGGTCGATGCGGCTCACTTCTATAAGCCGGTCCATCAGTCGATTTACGAAGCGATCCGAAATCTTTACGAGCGCGGCGAGGCCGTCGACGTCGTTACTGTCAACGACGAGCTGGTCCGTGCTGGCGTCGATCAGTCAGTCGTTGGCACCGGCACGCTCATGTCACTGTCGGCTGGCACGCCGTCGGCTACCAACGCAAGTCACTACGCGCGAATCGTCTACGAACACGCAGTGCTTCGCAAGCTGATTACGACTGCCAACGAGATCGCAGAGCTCGGTTACTCCCAGCCTGACGATGTCGTCAAGGCCGTCGATGAGGCCGAGACCATGGTCTTCAACGTCGCCCAAGGCCGAGTCAACGACTCGATGGCCTTCATGCATGAGTTGATGGGCGAAACGCTTGACGACATCGAGAAGCTCTATGACCGTGGCGACGCCATCACGGGCACACCTACCGGCTTCGTCGATCTCGACCGGCTGACCGCTGGCTTGCAGCCAAGCAACCTCGTCGTTGTCGGTGCGCGACCAGCAATGGGCAAGACGGGTTTTGCGCTTGGTATGGCTGCTCACGCTGCGATGAACGAGCGCCGACCCGTGCTGTTCTTCTCACTCGAGATGAGCAAGCTCGAAATCAGTAAGCGCTTGTTGTGCTCCGAAGCCCGGGTCGACTCGACGAACATTCGCAACGGTCGGCTCAAAGACGACGACTGGACAAAGCTGGCTCAGGCGATGGGTCGTCTCGGTGATGCTCAACTGTGGATCGACGATGATCCAAACATCACCGTCATGGACATTCGAGCCAAGGCTCGCCGGCTCAAGAGCAAGGTCGGCGATGTCGGCATGGTCGTCATCGACTACCTCCAACTTATGACGGGCCGTGGTTCGGCGGAGAACCGCCAAGTTGAGGTCTCCGAGATGAGTCGTGGCCTCAAAATTCTCGCTCGCGAACTCGAATGCCCGGTGGTTGCGTTGTCCCAGCTCTCGCGCCAACTCGAACTACGCGCCGACAAACGACCAATGCTTGCGGATTTGCGAGAGTCGGGCGCCATTGAGCAAGATGCCGACGTGGTGATGTTCTTGTACCGCGATGATGTGTACAACCCCGAAAGCGCCGACATGGGTCAAGCCGAGGTCATTGTCGCCAAGCACCGCTCGGGTCCGACTGGCGTTGTGCGGCTCGCATGGCTACCGCACTACACCCGCTTTGCCAATATGGCCCGCAACCCTGGCGAATAACCCACCGAGGCCAACAAACCCAGCTACGAGGCGTTTCCGAGCGAGGTTGAGCGGTGGTCGTCGTAGTGGGTGGCTTCGTCGATGAAGATCGGCTCTTCGGGAGCTGCAGTGAGGCTCACAAGGGCCCAAACGGCCGCCAACGTGCCGAGGCCGATCATCATCAGCGATCGACCAAGTGGCGGCCGTGGCAGCAGATCGTCGTCGACTTCGTTCGCGAGCGGAATTCGCGGTCGCACCAGGGCCAGCAGATTGCCAACTGCAAGAGCGGCGCCGAGAGCAAGCACCAAGAGTGCAAGCAGGTTCTCTCCGAAGATCATCGAGTCGTAGCCTAGCGGTGGGCCTTCTGCCCCGTATCGGGGAAAACGGGCTCAGCCCCTGTAGGTTCCTGCCGATTAATAAGCACAGAGCAAGGAGTGCGTCGGCAACGGTGTGCTTTCTCACTATCCAGCGAAAGCATCGCCACAAGCGCTTGAACGAGCGTCACCGCTGTCAACGCCTCCTTGTTTCTGCCCTCCGCGATGGCAACCAGCAGTGCCCGGGTCGCTAGGTGGGGCCGCAGGGCGCTACGCCGGCTTCGATCGATGTGGTGATCTTGGCGAGAGAGTGAAACCGAGATCCTTGAGAACCAGGATCTGAACCTTGGCAACCTGCGCAAACCGACCTGTTACAAACACGGCACTGTCAGTGCTGAAACATCGCAGTGTCAGTACTGATGTCTTCTGTTGTATACGAGTCAAGCATGAATCGCAACGATCTGGCGCCACTACGGGCCTAACCCAAAACGGCAAGAAACCCCCGTAAGTGACCGTCGTCACTCCCGAGGGTTTCTTGAAGATCGACGTAACTGAGTTACGTCATTGCGCACACGCTCGAAGTCGAGCGCACCTTTGGATTAGAAGAACTTGCGGCGGCTACCAAGAGCCACTGCGCCGAAGGCAATGAGGCCGGAGCCGATGAATGCAATTGCGGTGCTTTCGCTACCGGTGTGGGCGAGGCCGCCACCAGTGCCACCACCACTGTGTGCAGGTGCAGGAGCAGTAGCTTCGCCAGCTTGCACGTTCAGCGTTCCCCAGCCGTAAGGACCGGTAGGTGCTGCAGGAGCGTTCGTGAACGGACCGGTGTAAGCGATTGCGTCATTGCAGCTTGCGTTGTTGGGAATGCCTTCGATGCCTTCAGCACCAAGTACGAAGTTGCCGTTCGATGACACTCCCACTATGTAGTAAGGGCAGGTGGGGTATCCCTCGATTGCGTCGGCTTGCGTCGTATTGAACGCAAGCGTTGCCGCCATCATTGCAGCTACTGCGAGGCAGACTGCCAGAGTTTTACGAATCATTATTGGTTCCTCCCGTGAGTCCCGTGACTCATCGTTTCCAAAGGTGTGCGCGTGTGCGCTGTGCAGACCGTCAGTATAGACAATGAGAGGGCGGCGTCAACTCATTGTCGAAATTCTTTCGCGATTGCTTGGGTACGACGAACTTCCCCGGAATTCCGCGGAAGTTAGTCGGTGCTAGAGCGCTCAAACTCGACCGAGAACACCTGGTGATGGTCAAGGCTCGCACGAGCGGCCCACGATCCATCATCAGCAACAGTGCCAACAACGGCCACATTTTGGGTTTCAGGGCTAGACGTGGCGGGGTCGATGACCCGCCAACCGGCTGCGGGGCGCACGGTCACCGTGATTTCGCCGATGTTCGCGACTTGCTGGGCGGTGACCAGCAGGTCGTAGCGGCCAGGGCTGGCCAGATGGCCCGAAACATCAAGAGCGATCTCGGCGACCCCACCCAACGGAATCTCGGCTCGAGTGCCACCACGTTGGTAGGTCAACGCATCAAGCGGATCATAGGGATCAAAGGGTGTCTCGGTCGGACTGCGGTAGTTGCTCAGATTGGTGCGCCCGTAAATGAAGATGCCCATCAAGTTGTCGCCGAGCGGCAACGACCGATCCGGGTCGATACCTGACTGCACTTGATCGCCGAGCACATAGGTGCCAGCGTTTGCAGGCGCGTCATTGCGAAGTGTGAGCTGCAACGTGCCCGACGCTTCGCCGGTTGCAGGGTCAACGTCGACGACGTAGTGCATGTCGCGATGGGCATATGCGTCGAGCTTTCCGGCGACGCCGGTTTGGGTATAGACGCCCAACATCTCGATGTTTTCGGCCACGATCGGCATGTTGGCGTCGAGCAAGACTCGAGAGAAGAACGCGTTTTCGGCATCGTCAAACGTCGTCATGGCGATCCGGTCGCCACGGGCGAGCGGCCCGAATATCTCGCCAAGACGCTCGGGCCCGGGTACCTCGATACTCAACAGCTCTGCAAAGGCTCGCGCCGCTAGTTCATTGAGGGCGTCTTGGCGGATTTCGCGATCGTCGTCGTCGAACTCCAGGTACTGGTCACGCAGCAGATAGTCGGCCACGTTGTCAGCGGCGATGGGGTCGGCGCGACCTTCGAGCGTGATAGGGCCAGTAAGTTCGAGCATTCCGGCCAGCGCAAATGGGTCGATGGTGATTACGCCATCGATCGAAAAGTCTGGGTCGAGCCGCCATTGCGGAAGCAGGTCGTCGAGTGCCCGAGCGATCGTGGCCAGATCAGGGGTGCCGGTGACGTTCTGCGGGTGCACCTGGGGCAGCTGGAAGTAATAGGCCTCGGTAAACTGCGTAGGGTCGCTGAACTGGGCGTCGCCATCGCCGATGTCGTCGTTGAAGGCGCCCGATTCGAGCAGTTCGAGCTGCCCACCGTCGGCCTTGAGTAGCCCGTACGCGGCAGCCAGTCCGCCGAACTCACGCGCCTCGCTCGGTTGAATGAACAGCACCAGGTACTGCCGGGGGCCATTGGCGCCAAGCAGCCCAGGCACTACCGCGGTTGCATGGTTTGCCAGGTCGATGTCGGCGACGACGTCGACCAACTCGGCGTCAACATCGCCCAGACGGGTGTCGAGCAACCCGACCAGCCACGGGCTACGAACCTCGTTCAGTGAACGCTGGGCATCGCGAAGCACCATGTTCGCGTTCGTCAGCTCGGCATTGACTTCTTGGACCAGTTCAAGGTCGATCGCACCGTTGTTGCCTCGAATGGCTTCGACATCAGCGGTAGTGACGGTGCGCACCGCGGTCGAGGCCAAGGTCTCGCCTTGCGTTGCCGCAACCTCGAGCGCTCTGCTGTGTTGGGCCACGATCGGCACGAAGCGCGATGGCCACGCCAATGGCCCACCAAGCCGGCCGGCGGCGGCGCCGAAGTTGTCCTCGGCGTCTTCGAGCAGCACTTTTGCGCCGACCTGATCGCCAGCGAGCAACGCGTCGATGCCATCTTCGGCTTGGTCGATTCCGTTCAGCACCGCCCCGCGGGCCCAGAGTGCTGCGAGGCCGGTGAGCGCTGTAGCAAGTACGACTGCGATCGAAAGGCCGACGAGTGCCCGTTTCGCAAACGGCTTTTGTTGATCACCAAGTCCGAGGAAACCAGCGATGATCATGGGAGCGACCGCTACCGCGGCCGTGAGTGAGGCGCTGGCGAAGAAGCCAAACGAAGGAAGCCGCAATACCGCCAACACGACGAGCGCCCCGACCACGCCGCCAACGATCGAACGGCTATCGGCATCGAATTGGCGCCACGATGTAACCGCCAAGGCCGCCACAAGGCCAAGGCCGGCAAGTACGACGGCTGGCAATTGCAGACCGCTAAAGGCCAACGCTAACGCCGGCGCGAGCAGCAAAGCAGCCGGGCTAGCTGACCTCGCCAACCAGACAACTGCCGCTGCGAAGCCGGCTGGCAACAAGAAATCAGCTATTGGGTTTCCGGTCGCTTCGGTGCCACTGAGGGCTGCGCCGATCGCAGCGGCGGCCATGATCAGCGGAGCTGCCGCCTCGGCGTTCACCCCAAACGAGACAGGCGCAGACGCCGATTCGTCGGGGTCGTCGACGTCGGTTGCGTCGTCGTGAATGTTGTTCGCCGGCACTTGTGACATCGATGAGCACCTTAGGACTTCAATTGACCGTGTCAGAGGCGCTTGGGCACCGAGAGGTGCGATGTTGAGCCGAACGCGCAAAACTAGGGGCAATGAGCACCGAACCAGTCGCCATGGCCGATGCCGCGGCCCAGCCGGGTGAATTCGATTCGCTGAAGCTCGGCGGGTTGGCGATTTGGCCTCCGGTGGTCTTGGCGCCGATGGCTGGTGTCACCGACGTGCCGTTCCGTGCCCTGTGTCGCGAGTTCGGGGCCGGGCTGTATGTCAACCAGATGATCACCGCCCGAGCGTGGCTCGAAGGTCATCGCAAAACTCTAAAGTTGGCCGAGTTTGGCGCCGACGAGCACCCACGAAGCATTCAGCTCTATGGAACAGTCCCGGCCGAAGTCGGCGAGACGGTGCGGCGGCTGGTCAGCGACGGCGGGGTCGATCACATCGACATGAACTTCGGATGTCCAGTGCCCAAAGTCACTCGCCACGGCGGCGGTGCGGCGTTGCCGGTTCGCCATCGCCTGTTGCGCCGAATCGTGCGTGCTGCGGTTCAATCCGCAGGAGCAGTGCCGGTCACGATCAAGTTTCGCATCGGCGTCGATGACGATGTCAAGACCTTCATCGAGACCGGCAAGATCGCACAAGACGAGGGGTGTGCGGCGATCGCCCTGCACGCTCGCACGGCCGAGCAGTTGTACTCAGGTCAGGCCCAGTGGGCGGCGATCGCCGAGCTCAAAGCAGCTGTCACATCGATCCCCGTGCTGGGCAACGGCGACATCTGGGAACCCGCTGACGCGCTAGCGATGATGCGCGACACCGGCTGCGACGGTGTCGTGATTGGTCGGGGATGTCTAGGCCGGCCGTGGCTCTTCGGCGCACTGGCTGCTGCGTATGACGCCGAGCCGTTGCCCGCGCTTCCGACGTTTGGACAGGTCACCAGCACGATGGTTCGCCACGCCGAGATGCTTGTCGAGTGGTACGAGAGTGAGTCGTCGTTGCGTCAGTTCCGCAAGCACGCTCTCTGGTATCTGATGGGATTCCCGATCGGCGGCGAAGCCCGCAACCGCTTTGCACGGGTCGACACCCTCGGCGAACTGCGCGGACTCTGCAGTCAGTTTGATCCAGACATGGCGTTCCCCGCCGACGTTCTGCGAACGCCGCGTAGTCACACCGGCGGCCCGCGAGCCGTGCACTTGCCCGAAGGATGGCTCGACGATCGCGACAACGATCAGCCACCCGGTAGTGGCGCTGAGGCCATCGTCAGCGGTGGATGATCGGGTCCAGCCGACACCGGGGATCGATCTCGTACTCGGTTCGTCGTCACCACGTCGACACGCGTTGCTCGCCGAGCTGGGGTTGCGCTTTGTGGGGCGCAACGCCGACATAGCCGAACACGTCGACCACGCGAACAGCGCCGTCGACAACGCGCGTCGGCTGGCGCGCGCCAAGTTCGAAGCGATCTCGGTCAGCTCCGTCGATGATCCGGTGACCGCGGGCATTGCCCTACTTACGGCCGACACGCTCGTCTCGTGTGGTGCGAACGTGTTGTCGAAACCCCGTGACCGCCACGATGCCCAGCGCATGCTCGAACTGGTTTCGGGCCGATCGGTAGAGGTCACGACGGCTCTCAGCTTTGGCGCGATCGGGCACGTGACCCCGACGAGCGAGACGCAGACCTCGACCACGGTCGCGCTGCGACAACTGGGATCCAACGAGATCGCGCGCTACCTCGACACCGGAGCTGGTGACGACAAGGCCGGCGCGCTTGCACTGCAACACGACGCCCTACCTTTCGTGACCTCGGTGCAGGGCTGTTGGGCAAACGTCATTGGGTTGCCGCTGTGCGTTGTCAGTTCGCTGGTCAGCGAAGTGACCCGCAGTTGCACTGAAGACTTCTGCGGCTGCGCCGAGAGTGGCCGAACTGTCACCTAGTGGACTAGGTCGGTTGGCCGCGTGCTCAATTTCTGACGAGCTGATTATCCTTGAGGTTGTTGGCCGCCGACCGGGTGGCCCCTCCTGGGGGAGTCAGCTCATTCGTCGTGTACTAGCCAGCGGACTGGTTGCGCTTGGTGTCTTGTGCGCGCTTCTTGCCGGATTGTTCGGATTCGTCAACAGTCATTTCCACTCACCTGAGACATTTGTTGACAACAACGCAGCGCTCGCTGACAACGCCGACGTACGCGAGCGCCTGTTCGACGGATTCCGCGCCGAGATCGTCGCGATCGCCGAAGGACGTGAGCTGGGTGAGCAGGTCGAAGAAGCAGACGACGCAGCAACCAGCGAATCTGACAACGCCGACGAATCTGATGAATCTGATGAAGCTGATGAGTCCATCGATGATGCTGACCCGATTACCGACGCAACGATCGCACGTGACCAAGCAATCGAAGCGGTCTTGTTCGATACGTTCGATAGCGAGCTGTACGCCGACGTGTTCACCGACGGTTTGGTCTCGGTTCAGTCTCAGCTAATTCGTTCAGCCGACATCGAAGAAGCCGATCGCCTGCGCGACAACGGCGACGTGACCTTTGACGCCCGCCGCCTCTATCGACCGATTTACGAGCAACTTGCGGCAGATCCGGCGACGGCAGAGATCACGCAGAACGAAGTGCCGCCTCAATACGGCATCTACAAGATTGCAGATCGCGAGACCACCGTCGACCCGGCGTGGTGGATGATCCAGAACGGTCCGAATTGGCGCAGCCTTACCTTTGCACTTGCGATCGTTTCGTTCCTCGGAGCCGTTGCGGTTGCCGAGCGGCGTCCGACGCGGGCAATCCAGTACGGCGCTGGCTTGATTGGTTTAGCGCTGGTCGTGATAGTGCTCGTTTACATATTGCGCGCGGTTGTGCCGCTGTTTGCCGACGGGCGTGGTTCTGACGGAGCTGTCGTTGCGACGTATGCGTCAAATGTCGCACCGCTGGTGTCAGCAATGATTCGGTTGGTTGTGATCGGTGTTGTGCTCGCGGTCGTTGGTTGGGTCGCCAAGCTGATCTGGCCTGATGACTGGGTCTACGGACAGGTCTCCGACGACCGTGGCGTGCGGTCGGTGCGATCTCGCCGCGGTGCACGCCGGGCCGAGCCCCAGCAACAACAGCCAGTGCCCCGCGCCGCGGCCGCCGCGCAGCCCGCGCCTTACAACCCGTACGCACCTCCCTATGGCGGCGGGTACCCGCCAGGTTGGGGTCCAGCCCCGTACCCGGGTCAGCCGTACGCCCAGCCCACCTACGGCGCGCCCTACCAGCAATACCCGGCTGGGCCTTATGCGCAGCCAGCCCAACCCGCTGCTCCGGTCGTCAATACCGGACGGCCGACCGTGCCGGTCATGCCGATTCCCGCGACAACGGGCGAGACGCCAGTGGCCGATGCGGCGCCTCAAATTTCTGGGGACCTACCTGCTGACGCTGCTCAGATCGTGCCAAAGGTCGTAGCTTCGGCTACGTCGCCGGTGCTCGAACCAGTTGCAGAAGCTGCACCTGCTGGAGCAACGCCACCCGAAGTCGAAGAGGTCGCCGACGGCGAGCCCGAATCGCAGCCGATCGACGGTTCTGTTACCCGAGATCAGTGGGCGACCGACGCCGACTGGTAGTGCTTAGTTCGGTGTGACGAAGTCGCTGGCGACCCAGACGTCGACTTCGCCGTTGTTGATCTGCCACCACACGAATCCGTCGGTGATGTTGACCAGGCACTCGCCCGTGAAGCTCAACCCCGTCGACCCGGCTTCGAATGATCCGACGAGGTCGCCGTTGATCGATGGCTCGCTGCGTTGGTTCAGCGGGGTCTCGATCGTGTCGACGATGTAGGTCGCGGTCACAAGCGGTGCTCGATCAGCGCTGCAGGCTTCGAAGCCGCTCGGCACAGAAGTCGCAACCGCAGTGGGCTCAGCTGCCGTCGCAGCCGCGGCTGGCGGCACGGGCGTTGAAGTCGGAATCGGAATTGCAGTTGGCGCGGTTGTGCTCAGCGACGTAGCGGTCTCGTCGTTGTCACCACCGAAGAGCAGGAACCAGACCGCAAGCAGAATCGCAAGCATGAGTAGCGCGAGTAGAGCCCCAAGAACCGTGCGGCTCATGGCTGGATTGCCTGAGCGTGACGCTTCATCGCCCCACAGTTCGTCATCTGACACGCAGTAAACCTCGCAGGTCGGCTGCGCCGAATCAAGCACCCCCCACATTGGTGCAGATCGGCAGGGCTATCGCGGTTGGAGATCGGCGAGCAATGCCTTGAGATACGCGCCTTGCGCGAAGCCGATTGGATGGTCGAGGCAATGCTCGGTCCTGATCGCATTCGCAGCAACGAATCCGGCTCGGTCGATCTCGTCGGCAACCAGATCATGGAACTCGATGTTGTCGATACGACTTGAGCACGAGGCCTGAAAGAGCGTGCCGCCCGAGCCGAGTAGCTCAATTGCCAGCGAAGTGAGTCGCCGGTACGCGCGTCGCGCGCCAGCGAGTGCGGCTGCGTTGGGAGCAAACGAGGGCGGATCGACGATGACAACATCGAAGCGGGCGCCTTCGTTGGCGAGTCGTTCCATAGCGTCGAACGCGTCAGCAGTGATGTAGCTGTGTTCGGTTGCAGCGGTCTCGTCTCGATTGAGTTCGACGTGGCGGCGAGTTGCGTCGATCGCGTGCTCGCTGATGTCCACGCTGGTAACACGTCGCGCTCCGGCCGCGGCGGCATGCACGGTGAAGCCGCCGGTGTTGCAGAAAACATCAAGCACCGTGGCTCCGTGGCACCGCGACGCAACGAGTTGACGATTGTCGCGTTGGTCAAGGAAGTGACCGGTCTTTTGGCCCTTGATGACATCGGCTTCGAACAGAAGCCCGTTTTCAACAAACTCGATGGGTGCTACGGGTGCAGGGCCCACGAGCGTCGTGCCTGATGAAAGCCCCGGTGGGAGGCTGGCGGAGATCTGGCGGCTGGTGCGCAGAACGATCGATGTTGGTTCTTCGATCTGGGTGAGCGCATCGACGATCGAACGCAGGTGCGGGAGCCACGCAAGCGTGTCAAGGCGAACGACGAGCGTCGTCGCGTATCGATCGACGACGAGACCCGGAAGTTGGTCGTTCTCGCCGTGTATCAATCGCCAAGCACTGGTCTGGTCATTGTCGGCAATTCGTTGCCGCTTGGCAATGGCGTCAGTGACTCGGTCGGCAAAGAAGTGGTCGTCGATCGACCGCGGGCTGCCGTGGTGAAGTAGCCGAACAACGATTGGCGACTCGGGGTCGTACAGACCAATGGCCGCGAACTTGCGCTTCTCGTCGAAGACGACTGCGAGGTCGCCGAGCTGTCCGGTGCCGCTGATCCGCTCGATCGACCCGTCCCAGATCCATGGATGACCAGCGCGAATGTGGCGAAGCGCGTCGCGCGTGATGTGAACGCCAACGTTTGAACCGGAGGGCTCGGGCAACAGATCGAGAGTCAAGGTCGGCAACCGTATCGGTGGGCCTGATGGGTTCGCTGGGCCAAACGATCTAGGTTTGCGCTATGGGCACTGCAGCACATCGCTAGATTGTGATGGTGCGCGCTTGGCAAGTCACCGGGGATCTCGTTGGTCGCTCGGGTCGAAGTGAATGGGGACCGCCAGAGTTGCGTGTGCTGTTGATCGAACAACTTGATCAGCACGGATTCGACAGCGACAGCGCCGACGCCTGCGTTGAACAGATCGCACAATGTGTCGGGCCCGCAGCCAAAGCGTCGCTGTTTGTCGATCTGGGCGCATGCCGGTTTTTAGATGGTGATGTCGCTGGAGCGATAGCGGTTTGGCGCCAAGCCATCGCGTCGGGTCAGCAGGCGCCCGCCGTTCGGGCGCTGTTCAACCTCGGCATCTTGCATGAGCAACTGCAACTCGACGTGGTCGCTGCGGATCTGTTTCAGCGCGCTGGAGCGCTGCATATCGAGCCATACTCATCGTGGGCGGTCATCGCGCAAGCGCAATGTGACTTCCGCGCTGGAAACCTTGAGGCTGCTGCTCGGGCGATGACCCGGCTTGCCGAGTCGCTTGTCATCGAGAACCCCCAGAGTGATCTGCTGGGTCGAGCGCTACTCGGTCTTGGTGATATCGCAGAGGCTAGCGAGCGCAATGACCAAGCCGAGCAGGCGTACCGGGCCGCCGCATCGGCGGCGAACCCCAATGTCTCGCGCCTCGGTGCCCGTGAACTTGTTCGGCTGTTGCGAGCGATGGGCCACGATGACGAGGCCGACGAGATCGCCACGTCGTCGTTGCCAGCGTCGAAACCAGACAGCGACGAGCTACTCGCCCACGCAGAGAGTTTGCTGCATCGCGGACGTCTCGGCGAGGCGGCCACGCTCAGCGATGGCATCAGCGCTAACGATCTATCTGTCATGCAGCGCTTCGATCTTGTGAGGCTGCTCCGACGAGTCGACAAGCCCGAGGCTGGGCTCGACGAGCTCGAAGTGCTGGCACAGTCCCCCGACGCTGAGACCCGAGGCCGCGCAACGTACGTGATGGGTGAGATGTACGCAGGTCACGAGATGCACGATGAGGCTCGGGCCATGTTTGAGCGTTCGGCTGACGAAGGAGCTCGATACTGGTCCGAAAAGTCTCACATTGCTCTCGGTGACCTCGACTTTCATCAGGGCGATCAGCGTTCGGCGGGTATGCGATGGGCACAAGCGTCGGGCAGCTCAGTCGCTGCGATCGCGACCGCAGCGCGAGAGCGGATCATTGACGCACTCGACGCTCCCGTGATGAGCATGGCAACGACTGAAAGTAGCGTCGACGTCACTGAAGACAGCGCCGACGAGATCAACGACATGGCTCCGATAGCGACGCCCAGGCAGGCAATCGACCTCGACATGTCGATCTCCGATTCAGGCGGTGGTACTGCTTTGGATGGTGGCGCTGATTCAGGCGGTGGTTCTGCTTCGGATGGTGGCGCTGATTCAGGCGGTGGTACTGCTTCGGATGGTGGCGCTGATTCAGACGGTGGTACTGCTTCGGATGCTGGCGCTGATTCAGACGCTGGTACCGCTTCGGATGCTGGCGCTGAGCTTGCGCCTGCGGTGGCGACGTTCGAGGCAAGCAACGTCGATGTGGTGACCCACGAACCAACGGTTGTGTCGCTTCGGAAGCCCCAGCCGTTGGCGGTTCCTGCGCCTGCACCCGAACGTGTCGAGGTAGCAACAGAGACCGAAGCGAGCGTCGCTCGTGGCACGGTCATTGACCTGCGCAAGGTTCGCGATCGCGCTGCAGACAATCCGTACGCGGCATTGGCGCCGTCGGCCCGCCACGACGACGTGTCGCCGTCGACGCGGAACCCGTATGAAGAACTCGCTCCGAACTATGCCAGCGACGACGACGACACTGCCGCGACTGAGGACCTCTTTCGATACTGGTCCGACCCGGCCGAGGACAGCTTCACCGAACTTTTCTGACCTACGCGGCCAGCCGTCGCTGTTCGATGTGCGAGCCGTTGCCGTCAGCGCTTGGGACCACGGTGATGCCTCGAGGCAGAACGTCGAGCAAAGCAGGCACGTGCGTGATCACACCTACCATCGCCCCTCGGCCACGGAGTTCGTCGAGCAGGTCGATGGCCCGCTCGACCGAATTCTCATCAAGTGCGCCGAAGCCTTCGTCGATGAACAGGGCGTCGATATGCACGCCAGCGCTCTGGTTCATGACGACATCAGCCAGCCCGAGTGCGAGTGCCAAGGACGCCTGGAAGAGCTCGCCACCAGACAGCCCGGCGGTGGGCCGTTGCGTGCCGGTGACCGAGTCGACGACGGCGAGATCGAGGCCCCACGTGCCACGGCGCGTCGTGCCTTCGTCGAGAACGCACAGCTGGAATCGCTGCTGAGTCGAGCGTGCGAGCCGCACATTGGCCAACTCAACGACGTCGCGAAGGTGAGCGGCTAGGACCCAGTCTTCGAGCGAGGTGTTGATCTGATTCTTGCCACTCACGATCGCAGCGACCCGTTCGGCACGTTGGGCGCAAGCCTCATCAGTGGATCGCGCCTCGATGGCGCGCCCAAGTTGGTCGACCTCGGCGCTGAGATGTGAGAGCCGGCTTTCGAGTTCGACCATGGCCCGGTGCGCGTTGTGCGCCGATTCATTTGCTTGACGTTCGCGTTCGGCGGCGGCGCCGACATCGGGCGCTTTGGGCGGCAGATCACCAAGCTCGCGGAGCTGGCCGTCGAGCTGATCACTGGCGGCGGCGTATGCCGATGTCGAGGCCTCGAGAATCTCGATTGTCTCGGGGTCGATGAACGCTTGTTGAGCGTCGTCGATGCTGCTGAACATTGATGCCGATAGTTTTTCGTTCAACATCAGGTGGGTGCGCTCAGATGCAGCCGAGGCGCTCGCTCGATCGACCAAAGCCCGCTCGACGACCTCGATGTGTTCGACGCAGCCATAAAGCGCGTCGAGGACGGCTGCAAGGTCGAGGGACGAACCCGTCAGTGCATCGCTGTGAGTGGCCTGCAGCGCGGCAACCGCAGCTTCGTACTCGGTGATGCGCGCTGCGAGCTGCGAGTCGAGGGCTGAGCGTTCGTTGGACAGCGCCAGTACCGCCAGGTCAAGGCTCTCGATCTGGTCCGAGAGTTGCTGAGCTTCGAGTTCGAGGCTCACCATTCGAGAAGCCGCGATTGACGCGCGCTCGACATTGCGTTGCGCGAGTCGCACGTCGTTGTCGACGTCTTCGATCGATCGTGTGCCATGAGCCCCGAGGGCGCCCGTGAGCTGATTGCGGTGGTCAGTGACCGATCGGAGGTCGTTGACCAACAACTCGTGCTTAGCGTCGTGCTCGACGCGCTGAGCACGCAGGTGTTCGAGCCCGGCGGTCTGCTTCTGGTTTTCGTCGGCGGCACGCTCGGCGGCGACGGCGTTGGCCGTTGCAACTCGCACCTGGTCGGCGAGGTCTTCGCTCGAGAGGTCACCAAGGTCACCATCGCGCTCGTGAAGCGCTGAAAGCGTCGCTTCGAGCTGTTGGCGATGCCGCCCGGCCGCATCACTATGACGACGAGCCTCGTTGACATCTTCTTCGGTTGCGGAGGTGTCGGAGGCTTGAGCGGGGCTGGGGTGATCGATCGACCCGCAGACAGGACAGGGACAGTCGTTGGTCAGCGTGTCGGCGAGTCTGGCCGAAGTGCCTTGGATAAAGCTGTCGAAGAGCAGGTCGTGGTGCTGCTGGGCCTGCGCGTGCTCGCGTCGAGCAACAGCGAGGCGTTTGGTCGTCTGACGCCAACGGGCGTGGGCCTCGCGACGACGTTGCGTGTCGGCCAGTGTCTCGCAGGCTTGCTCTGCGGCCATGTTCAGTTGGGGCTGTCGGCGCTGGGCCCGCTCGGCCTCGTCAATGTGCCCAGTGAGGGTGGTCACCGCGGCGCGACTCGATGTTACGAATTGCTCGGCCTCGCGCTCAGCAGCAATCACTACCTGCAACTCGTGCCGTTGCGCCGCGACCGCTCGTAGGTGTTCCAACACCTGCGTTAGCTCAGCGCTATCGCCAGCGTCGAGGAGGTGCTCGCGGGCTGCGGCAATGTCAGCTCGCTTGGCGACCAGACGGGTGTGTTCGTCGTGGGTCAGATTCTGTTTGGTGGCGAGACGTTTGGCGCTCTGCTCAAGCTCGTGCACCGCAGCGCGCGCAAGTTCGTGTGATTCGATCGTACGTGCGGTCAGCGAAACGGTCTCGATCGCGGCATGCACATCAGTGCGGGTCGAGCGTGCGGTTTCGCTGGTGTCGAGGTCAGTTGGTGCAGGACCGTGGCCGTTGGCGTGCAGCGGTGCGAGCGAACGGCACACTCGTGCTTGGGCGTCGCCGAGCGCAATTTCGCAGCGGCGGCGGGTCTGGTCTTGGCGAGCGGCGACGCGTGCCAGATCGACAACCGGTACCGCGGCGCGACCGCGATCGAGGCGGGCCATGTCGTGATGGTGCGCCACCAGCTGCTCGCGGTGTGCGTGTAGTTCAGAACGAACGCGGTCGCGCCGTTGAATACGGGCCGCCACGGTGCTGGCTCGTTCGTGTTCAGCGGTTGCGATGGCAGCTTGGTCGTGCAGGGTCGCAGCCTGGGCCTGCAGCGGGATCAACGCCCGAGCGCGATGCTCGTCGAGGGCGGCGCGCAGAGCGTTCGAGTCGTGGGGAACCTCGGCGCCCACCGTTGCACTGACTCGGTCGGCCAGCGTGGTGAGCTGCTCGTCGTGTCGCACCTGGAGTGCGGTGTCGGCTGAGGTGATAGCGGTGGCGTCGAGGGTGAGCGCCCGAGATGTATCGCCAAACACCTGTGACGAAAACAGCGCGCTGAGAAGCTTGCGCCGCTCGGGCGTGGGATCGCGCAGCATGCGACTGAACTCGCCTTGGGGAAGCAGCGCGACCCGCTCGAACTGATTGCCGGCGAGGCCGACCAGCTCGATGCATCGCTCATTGACTTCAATGGGTCGATTGAGCTCGACCACCGCACGCGCACCGTCGAGTCGAGACAGCGTGGCCCGCTGGCGTTCGAACACCATGCCGTCGCCGCGTCGCTTCGGGCGTTGTTGGCGCGGCAAGCGCTCGACTCGCCAATGCGCGCCCTTCGCAGCAAAGTCGAGGACCACCGAGCACTCGATGTTTGGCGCTGCGTGATCTGAGCGCAGCTGCTGGTACGACGATCGCCGGCCTGGCAACGAGCCGTATAGGGCGAAGTACAGCGCGTCAAAGATCGTCGTCTTGCCGGACCCGTTGCCACCTGCAACGACGAACAACCCGAGTTCGGCGAGCGCGTCGAAGTCGACGGTCTCAGTGGCCGCGTAGGGGCCAAAGGCGGTCAGGGTTAAGCGCAGTGGACGCATGGTGAATTCGAGGGCTACAGAGCGTCGCGCTCGACGCGTCGCAGCGTCGCTACCGCGAGCTCGATGTCTTCAGGGTCGACATCGCTGTCGACGGTCTGCATGAAGTCTCGGACGAGTTCATCGGTCGAACGTTCGCGCACAGCCGAAGCGGTCAACCGATTGGCTGGTGCGGTTGGCCGCGCGCAGCGCACGATCTCGACGAGGTGAGGGAAGTGGTCGCGCAGCCGACGATGAGCATCGGCAACCGGATGTTCGTTGGTTAGTTCGACGCGCACCCAGTCGTTGAGGTTCGCACGGTCGCCAAGGAGTTGTTCGAGGGTGCCGCGCACGGTTGCAACCCGGCGGCCAACGTCGATGGGGATCGGCTTGCTTCGGGCATCGCCGTCGTCGTCGAGCTCGATGAGCACGACTTCTTTTTGGGCGGTTTCGCCAAACGAGTAGGCCAGCGGTGCCCCGCAGTACCGGACCCGCTCATCACCCCCGACGATCTGGGCTCGATGGAGATGTCCCAGAGCGACATAGTCGAACCCGTCGAACACCGATGATGACACCATGGCGGCATCACCGACGGCGAGCGTTCGCTCAGAGTCGCTTGGTTCAGCGCCGGTCACGAAGGCATGCGCGATCGCCAAGGTGCGCACCCCAGCCGCCACGGTGTTTTGCGCCTGCCCAATGGCCTCGCGCAGCACTGTCTCGTGGGTCGCTCGACCCGTGGGCGACAGGTCTGTAGGGGCGAACGCGGGATCAAGGAACGGCAGGGCAACGATGGCCAAGGGCCCGTCGGAGAAGTGCCGAACGGTTACATCGCTGGCGTGGCGGTAGCCACCGCGCATCAACAAGCCAGGCAACATGAGCCCATCGAGGCTGCCGACGCGCTCGGCGCTGTCGTGGTTGCCTGCAATTGCTGCGACCTCGATGCCGGCTTCGCTACAACGACGAAGCGTTGCGTGAAAGAGTTCGACAGCGTCAGCGGGAGGCACCGACCGGTCATAGAGGTCGCCGGCGATTACGAGCAAGTCGACGGCTTCGGCTTTGGCAACCTGCACGAGCCAGTCGAGGAACTGAGCCTGGTCGTCGATCAGGCGGTGATCGCCGAACGAGCGGCCCAGATGCCAGTCGCTGGTGTGCAAGATGCGCATGACACGAAGGTACGACGGGGGTGTGACACTCTCGCGGACCCTTGCGGGCTTGGCGCGAACTAATGTGCGAAAGGGCTTCAGATCAAGCTGGTGATCCCGGCGGAAGGAACAACACGATGCAAGCAACGGTGCGGCAAGGTCCAGCATTCGGGGTAGCCCGAATCACGATGGAGCCCAACGAGAAGGTTCGTGCCGAAAGTGGCGCTCTGATGGCGACCACACCGTCGGTGCAGGTCGAAGCCAAAGCCGAGGGTGGGGTCATGAAGTCGCTTAAACGCGCAGCACTGGGTGGCGAGTCGTTCTTCTTGACGACCTATACCGCGCCCGCCGAGGGCGGTTGGATCGACGTCGCAGCGCGGCTTCCTGGAGACACCCAGGTAATCGACGTGCAACCGGGCCAAGCCTGGTTCGTGCAAAAAGGCTCATGGTTGGCCTCGGACATCGACGTCGAGCTCGACACCAAGTGGGGTGGCTTCAAGAACTTCTTCGGTTCAGAGGGCGGGTTCATTCTGCGCGCTGAGGGCCACGGGCCCATGGTGATCTCGGCCTACGGCGCCATCGAGGCGTGGGATCTTGAGCCCGGCCAAACGATCACGCTCGATACGGGCCACATGGTCGCCTACCAAGAGTCGGTCACGATGAATCTGCGCAAGGTCACCGGTGGACTCGTGCAGACGGTCAAGAGCGGCGAGGGGCTCGTGTTCGACTTCACCGGGCCGGGTCGCGTGATGATCCAGACCCGCAACCCCCACGAGTTCCTTAGCTTCATCTCGGCCGCTGTTGGCACGGGTAACTCAGGTGGCGTCGGCGGGCTCGCCGGCGGCCTGCTGGGGAGAGACTGACCCATAGTGGAACTGCGAACCTTTACCGAGCCTCAGCAAGGCGCGACCTACGATGATCTGCTGGCCGTTGCGCTCGCCAGTGAGTCGGCCGGCTTTACCGGCTTTATGCGTAGTGACCACTACCTGGTGATGGGCGATGGCTCGGGGCTACCCGGGCCAACGCACGCATGGATCACGCTGGCTGGTCTCGCCCGAGACACCTCGACGATTCGGTTGGGCACCTTGGTGAGCCCGGCGACGTTCTATCAGCCTGGTCCACTCGCCATCGCGGTCGCCCAGGTCGATGACATGAGTGGCGGTCGTGTTGACTTCGGCTTTGGCGCTGGTTGGTACGAAGCTGAACACGGCGCCTATGGCCTCGACTTTCCCGAGCTCGGTGAGCGCTTCGACCGCTACGAGGAGTATCTCGAACAGATTCACGGACTCTGGACCACACCCGAGGGCGAGACCTACAACCACGACGGGCGGTTTCACAGCTTCGCCGATTCGCCCGCGTTGCCTAAGCCGCATCAGACACCGACACCGCCGATCATCATCGGTGGAAGCGGCAAGACCCGCACACCCGCGCTGGTGGCCAAGTATGCGGCGGACTTCAACGTGCCGTTCATGGCACTCGACGACGTGCCCGCGGCGATCAACCGGGTGAATGACGCGTGCGAGTCAATCGGACGTGATCCAGCTGAAGTCGTGAAGTCGATTGCCCTCGTTGCCTGTGTGGGCTCGACCGAGGCTGAGATCGAACGCAGGGCCGCCGCCATCGGCCGCGAAGCTGATGAGCTGCGAGAAAACGGTGTCGCCGGCACGCCGGCCGAAGCCGTCGCCAGACTTGAGGCGTTCGCAGCGGTCGGCGTCGAGCGGGCCTATCTACAGATCCTCGACCTGGCCGACCTCGACCACATCGCGCTGATCGGATCAGAAGTGCTCGTTGCTTCGTCCGCGTTGTGACGAACGATGCACCGACGTTGGGTCGCGTCTAACTCAGATCGCGTCGGGGTGGAGCACGTCACCGAGTGGGGTGGTGATGGTGATGTTGCCGGTGGTGGTGTCGCGGGTGACGGTGTAGCCGCGTTCTTTGTGGCGGTTGTGTCTTGGACAACCTGGCTTGCCGTTCCATTGGTTGGTCAACCCGCCTCGGGCCGCCGCCGTTCGCCAATCAACGCGAGCGTTGCTCAGCTCTCTAAGCGAGTTTGGCTCCGCCAAACTCGGGAAGTGACGAGCGGAGCGAGGAACGGCGCCAGTAGCACTCGTCTGCGGTTAGCTGAATCCCGAGTCTTGCTAGGCCTTTGTAGAGCCGTTGTGCGGTGGAGAGAGCGATTGTGGTGTTGGTGGAGTCGATGACGACTCGTCGCCATTGCGACGTCAACGCATCCGCGAATGCGAGGTAGGGGTCGAGGGGGAGGCCGTCGAGGGTTTCGCACCGGTAGGTGTCGGGGTCGAACGCTCGGGCTGCGAGCCCGG
>Ga0114956_1000179_pt1 | contig 40169 bp, 40 predicted proteins | sample MaitaG_FD_87304 | JGI IMG/M metagenome (GOLD analysis project Ga0114956, IMG submission 87304) | Marine algal microbial communities from Maine, USA - Maine_Asex2 metaG | ecosystem: Host-associated > Algae > Red algae > Unclassified | place: Maine, USA | collected 2015-01-05 | reverse complement strand
TGTCAGGAATTCCATCGTTATCCGAATCCAGATCGAGATGATCTGGTTGGCCATCGCCATCGCTGTCAACAGGTCCGTTGGCCGCTTCAACTGCATCAGGGATGCCGTCGCCGTCGGAATCCATGTCTTGTTCATCAGAGATTCCGTCGCCGTCAAAGTCTGGGCCTTGTGTGCCGGCACTGCCGTTATGTAAGCCATCATTATTAGCATCAGTAAAACCGTCAACCACGTCGTCGCCATCAGAATCACTGCCGCCAGCTTCAACTACATCAGCCAGACCATCGTTATCAGAATCCAGATCAAGGTGATCGGGTACAGTGTCATTATCAGTGTCAGTGAGCGGCAGCGGTGTGGTTGCTGTTACATCATTCAACCCGTCATTGTTTGCGTCAGCAAACCCGTCTATCACGCCATCCCCATTAGCATCGAGTATTGCACCCGGTGCATCGGCTTCATTAGTATCAGTAATGCCATCGTTATCGCTGTCCACATCAAGGTGATCAGCTATACCGTCATTGTCAGTGTCCGGTTGTGCTAGTGGCCCTGCTTGAGTCGCATCGTCCATACCGTTGCCATCGCTATCGGTAAAGCCGTCTATGACGCCATCACCATCGGCGTCGATACCACCGGCTTCAACTGCGTCAGTGATACCGTCGTTATCACTGTCCAGATCAAGATAATCTGATTGACCATCACTATCGGTGTCGGCTGGCGTTAACGGAGCGGCTGCAATACCATCATCCAGGCCATCACCATCCACATCAACAAAACTATCCACCACACCATCGCCGTCTGCGTCTGTGGCACCGGCTTCGCTCGCATCGCTCAACCCGTCGTTATCGCTGTCCACATCCAGATAATCCGGCTGACCATCTCCATCAAAGTCAACCGCTGCGGCTGTGTCATCTATACCGTCGTTGTTCGCATCAACGCCACCGGGAATTGCATTCACATCGAACGCATCATCAATACCGTCACCGTCGGTGTCGACACCACTAGCGCCGCCTTCAACACTGTCGGGAATACCGTCGTTATCAGAATCCAGATCAAGGTAATCAGGGATACCGTCGTTGTCGCTATCCCCACTGCCTTCTATTGCATCGGGAATACCGTCGGCATCGGAGTCGTAGTCCAGATGATTGGTATTGCCGGTACCGTCGGTGTTCGGGTCAACTAACTGAATAGCTGCTGTGTTGTCGTCCAGACCATCGTTGTCTGCATCAGTAAAGCCATCGATCTCGCCATCGTTGTTCGCATCGGTACCGCCGGCTTCGGTAGTATCGCTGATGCCATCGTTATCTGAATCCATATCCAGATGATCAGGCGAACCGTCACCATCCAGATCTGGTACCGAAGGTGGTGACGTCGCGGTGGCATCATTCAGACCATCGTTATCGGCATCAACAAAACTGTCGACCATGCCATCACCATCGGCATCGGCACTGCCTGATTCAACCGCATCGGTCAGACCGTCGTTATCAGAATCCAGATCAAGGTAATCGGGTTGGCCATCGGTATCAAAATCATTCACCGGCAGGTTCGTTGTTTGTGTAGCATCGTTCCAGCCGTCACCATCGGCATCAACAAAGCCATCAATCACACCGTCACCGTTAGCGTCGGTGCCGCCAGCTTCATTGGTGTCGGTTAGACCGTCGTTATCGCTGTCAAAATCGACATGATCTGCAATGCCATCGGCATCAAAATCCGGTGGCGTTGTACCGTTTGCACCAGCACCTGTCGGGATTCCGGAAACAGGGTCAACCGCACCATCAAACACACCATCACCGTCGGCATCTACACCGCCGGATTCAATCACATCAGGGATGCCGTCGTTGTCGCTGTCAAGATCATGAATATCAAGTACGCCGTCACCGTCAGTATCGGTCAGGCTTGCACCAAAGCGACCATAAGCAGCGAAACCAGCAGCACCAATGACGCCGTTATCCTCTATAACAAATCTAACGGTGTTAACCCCTGTTTGCAAAACCGATGTATCAAGGGCTGTGCGTGTTACCTGATTAGGGTCGAGATACCAGACAACATTCGTTGTGACACCGCCATCGAGCAGATTGCTCACCAAAACATCGTTTATATATATTTCAATTTTAGATGCATCTGCATATTCTCTGTGCTCCAGAAAGAAGTTACCGTACAGGCCTAAATCATCTACGGTAAACTCTGTAGTAAATTCCATATGGAACAAATCCGCTTCAAAACTCAGTAGCTGCGGAGAATCCACGTTACTCGAATAATTTATCCCGTCATCCGGATCAGGTCGAGTCTGTGAATAATTTCCGACAACATTAGAGGCAGTAAACTCAACGTTATTTCCCGCAAAGTCAGGAAAGCTGTCATCAATAGTAAAGTTGGCGGTGTCATGACTGGCACCAAATGTCTGGGCAGCACTGGCCTCTAAAAAGTGCAACGCGTCAGGATAAGCAGTCAACGATACCGGTTGCGTTGGGAAGGGAACGCCCGCATTCTCTACATAGGAATTCGCCGTATCGAGGGTGAAAGTGCCAATCTCAGCTGGCGATGTCGAGTAAGAATTTACATTACTCGCGGAAGATGTACCGCCATTGATAAAGTAAACCGATGAGCCATCAACGACTTCTTCACTGTCTGGGATGCCATCGTTGTCATCGTCCAGGTCAATGTAGTCTGGAATCCCGTCGGCGTCGGTATCCGCAGGCGGATCGACGTTGTAATCAATTCCAGTAAATCGAGGCGACCATTCATTCCCACTATTTGGCTCTCCAGCCCCGTTACTCTCTGAGGTGTCATCGTATTCTACAGACCAGTCCATAGTGCCTGCACCGGTCCAGATAAAATCGGGCAGCGTTATGGTGGTCAGTCTTAAATCTCCAAGACCAGCCGGCGTGCGATTGGTTGAACAGGCCGCCACTGTGCCGCCACCTGTATCGGTGTAAACAAAATCACCCGGGTTAAATGTATGAAGTGTTCCAGTGGGGTCAGTGATTCGAAACGCGGCTTCGTCTTCGCAAGAAAGATCGTAGACACGAAAGAACATTCTTATAGAAATACCTGAAACCAGTGAACCAGATTGATGTGTCATCGCATCCGGTATAATTTGGTTGGCGTTACTGGTGAAGCCGATGGCATCGGTTTCAATATCGATGTCTGATGTAAGCGAAACTGCCACTGCAAACGCGGATTGGCTTATAAAAAAACTAATGACAGCGACCAGGAAAAGGGGCGTAAACATCCTTAATTTGCGCTTCTGTGGAGAAGCCCAAGCATGCGTACCGAACGCGAGAAACATCGCTAAAATGGTTTTTGCAACCACTACACAAGGCGAGCCCTGACTTCCACTACCAATAAGACTACGCTCAGTTGTTCTGATATATCGCATCGTTACATCCTATATATTCAAAATTTTGGTAGATGCCCCAGAGAGTTCAGCCATTACTCTGTTAGTACGTACTCTGATTACAGACTCAATCAGGCGACTAGAAAATTAACGCTAGCCGCTCGTGGTGGAGACTCACGACACTTTTACAAAGCGTTATTCGATACAATTCTTTATCGGGAACTATTTCGAGACTCTACCTTTCCACCTGCGTTATCTTTGAGCGGCTCATTGCAATGAGCTCTAAAGCTCAGGATGAACCCGAGTTGTCAATCAATGTTACAAGCGAATTATTCTTGAGCTATTCACATCTTGCATTTCAGACTTGTCTACGTTCTACATGTTCTCCACTTGCATAGATGAAGCCTGCCTACCGAACAAATAACCTATTCATTGGCTAATTAAAGATATTTAGATTGAAGTCGATGGGAACAGTAAAAATATTAGGATGGCAGGGTTAACCGGAAAAATAACCCTTAGTTGATGATAAGAAGATATATTGGCCAGCGTTTGGCACAGCGGCAAATAATCGCTATGTATTATGTCATCGTCAGGTGACCAAATTCATCTGCGTTTCCGATAGCTTCAATTCAAGACTCACTTGATACCTAGACAGGAACTCGGAAGGGATGGGCGCTACGAACAGTTGAGCAAACGTAGTTGACGCTGCAAAACACCATGCGCCAGTGACCTCGTTATTGCCATAACACAATGATTTGAATTGTCGGTGTTTAGTACGCCTTAAACTTACATCAGCCCGCGCTCAGCCAATGACGTCTGCACCCCCTGCCCTAAAATTAAATGGTCCAACACACGAACATCAATTAAAGCCAAAGCATCAGTGAGTTTGCGCGTAAGCCGCACGTCAGTATCGCTCGGCTCAGCCACCCCGCTTGGATGTTAGGTACTAAGTTAATTTGTCTATCGATTGGAAACGTTCCAAACGACACTAAACTTAATAATGAGAACTGCAACATTCATTATTTTATAGACACGCTTATTCTTGACATGTGTGAGTGCATGTGTGAATATCCACACATGGCAACTAATCTATCAATAGATCCTGAACTTCTGGAAAAAGCGCTAGAAGTAAGCGGTGAAAAAACTAAAAAAGCAGCTGTAACTCAGGCTCTAATTGAGTACATAGCCAAGCGCGAACGTGCTCGGGTCAAGGAGCTTTTTGGCCAGCTAGAGTGGGATTCCAAATACGACTATAAGAGTGAGCGGTCACGTTAGTGGGTTTAATGGTAGATACCAGCGTGTGGTCTCTAGCCTTGAGGCGCGATGAACAGCCGAATTCCCCAGAATTAAAAATTTTGGTAAAGGCAATAGATTCGGGTGAAGAGATCTACAGCACTGGCATTATCTTACAAGAACTGCTTCAGGGATTCTCCGGCGCCAAAGCAGCGGGGGCGATCATCGATAGGTTCTCGGCCATTCCAATGCTCATCCCTGATACGGCTGATCATATAGGGGCGGCTGAGATACGCAACAAATGCCGACGTAAAGGCGTACAAATCGGAACTATTGACGCGCTTATTGCACAACTCAGTCTGCGCTATAAACTATCATTGCTTACAGCTGATAAACATTTCAAACACATGAGCAAAGCAGTAAAACTGAAATTGGCATAGATCTCACCACTACATTAACCCACGCTCAGCCAAAGACGTCTGCACACCTTGTCCGATAATCAAGTGATCCAAAACACGAACATCAATTAAAGCCAAAGCATCAGTGAGTTTGCGCGTAAGCCGCACGTCAGTATCGCTCGGCTCAGCCACACCGCTTGGGTGGTTATGCGCAAAAATAACCGCCGCCGCATTAGAAGCTAAACAACGCTTAACAACTTCACGCGGATAAACCGCAGCTGAATCAATAGTACCCGTAGACAACTGCCGGTACTCCAATACCCGGTGTCGATTATCAAGAAACAATCCTGCAAACACTTCGTGCTGCAAACCACTCAAATGTAGAGACAAGTATTCACGTACTAAATTAGGTGATGTCATTGCATCAAACTTTCGCACCTCGCAATACACATGTCGGCGACTGATTTCCAAAGCAGCTTGCAACAACGCGTATCGAGCCAGCCCCATTCCGGGTTGTGCGCAAAAGCTTTTCTGATCGGCCATTAGCACATTGCCAAGCCCATCAAACTCGTTGAGAAGGTCTCTAGCTACCTCCACCGCAGATTTACCGGGCTGACCAGTTTGCAAAAACAGCGCAAGCAGCTCAGCATCACTTAGCGAACCAACACCTTTTTCAATGAGTTTTTCTCTTGGGCGCTCGGAGTGAGGCCAATTTCGTATGGACATGATCATCTTCCTTGTTGATCTGATTTAAACAAGCCTCAATCCCGAGGCTTAAAAGATACTAACACAAGTTTAGCCAATAGCCAGCTCGCCAAAAAAAGTGATAAAGCTACTTTACAGCTAGTCAACGTGTACTGATTCCGCAATACGCGGTATCAATTCCTCGAATTTTTGAAAAGAGGTTACATCAGCGTAGCGCCATCGACAAAACCGCGCAATAAAAGCACTATGCAATAGCACGTTGATTCAAATACGCGATAATCTCACTCGATTCATATAGCCAACGAAACTCGTTGTTTTCTTCGATTCGAAGACAAGGCACTTTGACTCGACCGCCACCTTGTTCTAGTTCTTCTCGATACTTAATTTCCTTGTTGATATCACGTAATTCAATATCTACCCCCAACGCATGAATCGCTCGGCGAGTCTTGACACAAAATGGACATGCTCGAAACTGGTACAACGACAAACCATTAAACATCGATTGAACACGAATTTGCTCCGTGGGCGAACGTTGTATTGATTTAGGACGAGATACCCAATCAATAAACACAACAACTGAACCAAGCGCGTTACGAACCAGTTTTACAATCATATAAATCATTTCAAGCAGTGAGAATCCTGTCGAACAATAACCAACCAAGTCAACAGTGTAAAGCGCTTATTCGTTCAGCTTACGAATTTTCTTGCGCCGACCTTCACCCTTTATATTGTATTAACCAAAAAATGCCTCTGTTGTTCACCGATAAAGACTTCATTCCTTTTGTGGATAAACTCAATTTAATATCCGCTCTTGCCTGAGTAGTATTGGCCAATGTACCGTGATAATGTCATTATAATTACAACACGGCTACAGGAACTCCAATGAAATTAATCCATGCAAGTGCATCGCCGTTTGTTCGAATAGTTAAGGTGGTGCTTGAAGAAGCCGGACAACGTGCAAACGTCGAGATTATCGACGATACGGGTTCACTAATGACGCCCGATAAGAACACGTTGGCTGCCAATCCGGCCGGTAAAATTCCTTGCCTGGTGCTAGACAACGGAACATCGCTCTACGATAGTCGAGTAATCACCCGTTACCTGAATTCAGCATTCAAGCTATCACTTTATCCAACTGGCGATAAAGAATGGAGAACGCTAACTCTGGAGGCGCACGTTAATACCATTCTCGATGCAGCAATACTCTGTGTCTATGAAGTACGGTACAGAGATGAACATGAACGCTCGGCTGATTGGCTGGTCGCGCAACGCGGCAAAATCAGTCGGGGTTTAGATACACTGGAAAATCGCTGGATAACACATCTGCAAGGCGATCTTGATATTGGCCACATTGGCGTTGGCTGCGCGCTGGAGTATCTGGATTTTCGAAGTGAGATAGGGCAGTGGGATGATTGGCGAAAAGAACGTCCAAAGTTACGCGACTGGGCGAATACATTTCTGCAACGAGCGTCGCTTAAAGCCACTGTGCCAATCTGAATCTAACTATCGGAGCTGTTGCTAAACATGCTACTACTCAATGTCAAAGTCGACTCGTTTTGAACCTGAAAAATTTTATAACAAGTCAGAAAAACAAACTCGGCATTGAAATCCGGACAACTCAGGTTATACATCCAGGCGGGAATATACGCGCTGCACGATCCCCTTACTACCATTGAGCACCTTCATAAGGGACAAGAGGAATCCTGTACTGGAATGTTTCATTCGCAGCAAACATCGTTACACCGGGATTGTCAGTCCAGCTCGACCGAACGGTTCGAATTCGAGCAGTAGCGGTTGTAACCACCGCAACCATGACAGGCATATAGGAGATTTGATAGCATATATGCCACTTTATTTGCACTGAAGATACCAATTAGCTTACCCGAACAGGCTATGGAGCGAATGGTTTCTTCCTCGACCTGAGCTGCGAGTACAGCGTGGAGTTATGAAAAACCGTAATCTCAAAAACCTCTTTTTGTTTCTTTGTTTTTTTCTATCTTCGGAAGCTATCGCAGCATTAGATTACACCGATGCCGATTTTTCAGCGGTGGATGATAGTGCCTCGACCGCCAACGAGTTCAACGCAACTTTCGACGTGCTGGTCGGCGGTAATAAAGTTGCTGATGGGGAGATTATCGCCAACAATTTTACCGGGGCTTTTGTTGGCGACGGCTTGGCGTTTAATGTAGCGATAGCTAATTCAGTGAATCCTGGCGGACGGTTGTTGAGATTAAGGATGGATGCAGGAGCAAATCCGCCAGGGAAAGACCCCGTCTCAACCGCAGATGTTGCCTTTAACATAATACCGGTTGCCGGATTCAGCAGCGCTGGCATCTCATTGAGCTCATGGACCTCTACATTAGCCGTCGATAATATTAACAATCTGACTTTTACAGGAACCACAGCAACTATTCAGGATGATGAGTCTGCCGTGAATCTAATCAATGGCGCTGGTGTTCTGCCAGTTGCATTTTCGAGCGGGTCAAACATTAACTTTATTGTTGGAAACTGGAATGGACCTAGTGGATTTTCAAGCGCTATACATCGCGAAAAGTGGAGTGTCGATGTTGTTAATGGAGAATCTACCAATTTCACATTTGTCACCGGCAGGCCAGGAACCATTGCCAGGGAAACACTGGTTTGGGGGGTAGAGATAAAGCCGTTGGTTGACATGAAAATAACTAAGTCAGTCGATGACGCCTCACCAAATTACGGAGATACCGTCACCTTTACCCTTTCAATTGAAAATATCGGTGTCAATGACGCTAACGATGTCCTCGTTACTGATATTGTGCCGAGCGGATTCTCTTATGTAGCGGGATCAATATCAGGTGCCAACAGCCGCAATGATAACTCACCTTCCGGTAGCGGCTTAAGTTGGGTTATTGATAATTTTATCGTCGGTGATCCGGCTGTCAGCGTAAGCTTTGATGCAGTCGTCATTCCACCATAGCAATACACAACCTTGTATCATCAACCACACACATGAAAGAAAGCAGCGCGAACAGTCGACTTCGATACAGCTCCAGCTTACAACCGGAAGAACTCAATTGTGCAGCTGGTACTATCCATTCACCCAGTTGATCATTTAATTAATATCTGTATACTCCCCCTCATGAATTACTCACTAACAAATCAGATCGCCACAAGCGCACACAGTCTCTCTATACAAATAAGGGACGGAGTACGCGCGCGGGTTTAATAGTTTCAGTTAGTTTGAAGTTATCAAGGCCCGCTTATAGCGGGCTTTTTTTTGCGCGTTAATTTATGACCAAAAGTCTGGTTATTAACACGATTCATAGTAAGCGTGATGGTTATCCACTATTTCACGCATTGTTAACGGAGACGAACATGAACGATCGACAGGTATACACAGGAAAAGATTTAATTAAGTTGGGTTGTGCAGAAGGCCCTGAATTTGGAGAAGTGCTACGCATTGTGAATGCCAGCGCTCATAGCGAGGATGAAGTACTCGCGGTCATAAAGCGCATGGTACCTGTGCGCGCGCCTGTACTTGCTCAACATAGTGAGCCTGCGCCTTGCCAATACAACATCACAGCCAATAACGATGCTGAAGTAAGCAACGTTGAATCTGTGCGTGCCACTATGAATATTGTTCTTCGAACGCCTGTTGTTGTTGAAGGTGCGGTTATGCCAGATGCCTGCCCTGCTGGTTCAATGGGTACCATTCCTGTGGGTGGTGTCGTTGCTGCGCGCAATGCCATCATTCCTGGAATGCACTCTGCTGATATTTGTTGCTCACTGATGGCAACAGTGTTTGAAAACTCAACACCTGCACAAATTATGGAAGCCGCTCATAAAGCAACCCATTTTGGTCCGGGAGGTCGTGAAAAAGAACGGGCGCTAACATTACCCGATTCTTTGCTCGAATCTATTGATGCGTTACCTTATAAGGGTTTGAAAGACATTGCGCGCACGCATATGGGTACGCAAGGTGATGGTAACCATTTTTTGTATGTTGGTACGTTAGAGTCAACGGGTCAAACGGTGATGGTTACGCATCATGGTTCACGTGGTTTCGGTGCTCGTCTATACAAAGAAGGCATGAAGCTAGCTATTCGCTGGCGGGATAAGTTGTCTCCTAGCACCCAAAAACCTAACGCATGGATTCCGTTTGATACTGAAGACGGACAGCAATACTGGAACGCATTGCAAGTGGTTCGTGAGTGGACGTTACAGAACCACACATGCTTGCATGAGCTAACACTTGATTCGGTGAACGGTGAAGTATCGGAGCGCTTCTGGAATGAACACAACTTCGTTTTCCGAGAGGAAAAAGAGGATTGCAATGTGTTCTGGCATGCCAAAGGTGCAACACCAATTCATAACGACTTTATGCCGGATACCAATGGCGTACAGATCGTGCCATTGAACATGGCAGAGCCTGTGTTGTTTGTGAAAGGCGAGCGCAACGACATCAACCGTGGTTTTGCACCTCATGGTGCCGGACGAAACATGAGCCGAACGCAGCATAAGAAGCGAATGGCTGGTCGGACAGATGCTGAGATTCTAAAAGCTGAAACCGAAGGGCTCGATGTGCGCTTCTACACAGGCGTAACCGATGTTTCTGAGTTGCCTAGTGCATACAAGAACGCCGCATCGGTTATGGCCGATATGCGCAAGTTTGGATTGGCTGAAGTTGTCGACCGCGTGATGCCTTACGGTTCAATCATGGCTGGCGACGGTGGTCGGAGTGCTCCATGGCGTAAAAAGCAGAAGCAACGCTCTCAGCAAAAGCAGCAATGGCAAAGCGATAAGCAAAACCGGCTGCGCAATTGAAAACGTGTGTCGTCGACATTCGTCGGCGGCACATTGCAACCAAGTCGATAGCAAGCTGGCATAATTCAACGATCAACAAACCAGCCTGCGCTCCATGACCCTACCCGGCACAACCGAGATTAACTCATCAATTAAATTTCGCAGTATTAGTCTGCTTATCGTTGCCGAGATTCTAGCGATGAGTCTTTGGTTTGTTTCAGCTGCGATTCTTGGCGATATGTCCAGCGAAGCCAACTTGTCACCTGGTGTACAAGCGGCACTGAGCTCTGCGGTTCAAGCTGGTTTTGTCGCAGGCGCCGTTCTCTCTGCTGTGTTTGGTATTAGCGATCGTTTTGAGCCGCGATTTGTTTTCGCTTTCTTTTGCATAAACGCAGCGATCGCAAATGCCTTGACGTTGGTGGTTGAGCCTGGAAGTATTGTCGCTATCTTTTTACGCGGTATTACTGGTGCATCTCTGGCTGGTGTATACCCGGTAGGTATGAAGATCGCTGTTGGCTGGGGCCAAAAAGATCGTGGACTTCTTGTAGGCTTACTGGTTGGAGGGTTAACACTGGGGTCTGCATCCCCACACTTACTGGCCTATTTTGGCGGTGCTGATTGGCGTAGTACCGTATTGGCCGCCAGCGCGCTAGCCGTGCTCGCCGCCATCATTGTGCTGGCAGTTCGTAACGGTCCCTTTCACACTAAGGCTGCTGCATTTAATCCCCGGGTAATTACACAAGCCTGGACCAACAAAGCCATTCGCCGCGCTTATGGTGGTTATCTTGGACACATGTGGGAACTGTACGCCATGTGGAGCTGGATTGGAGTTGCCTTAAGCGTAAGCTTCGTGGCGCACATGCCTGAAGCGGAAGCCTCTCAATTCGCGAAACTCATGACGTTCATCATCATAGCGGCAGGAGCAATCAGTTGCGGTGTTGCCGGTTGGGTGGCAGATAGAATTGGCAAAGCCGAACTCACCATTATTGCAATGGCCGTCAGTGGAATTTGCGCCATGTTGTTTGCAATAACGTTTAGTGGCAGCGTTTGGCTTACCGTGCTTATTGCTATCGTTTGGGGTATCGCTATTATTCCCGATTCGGCGCAGTTCTCGGTATTGGTTGCTGATCACGCACAAGCTGATCAAGCAGGTTCGCTGCTGACTTTTCAAACTGCGCTAGGCTTTGCATTAACCATCGCTACCGTTCAGCTAGCACCCATTATTGCCGAACAAGTTGGCTGGGCAGTAATGATGGGATTACTGGCTCTGGGGCCTGTGTTTGGCATCATTTCAATGTGGGGATTAAAAAAGCCGGCCTGAGCATTGTTCAAATAGTAGTATTCATGTATCTTATACATGAATTATTTGCCACTTCTGGCAGAATCTGGCTGGAAAACTCTGCTTTGCAAACTGTAGCGACCCCATTAGACACCGCACCGCTGTATCAGCGTGTGGCTGATCGTATTGCCAACCGAATCTACGACGGTCATTGGAAGCCGGGCGAGCCTATTCCGAACGAGTTTGCTCTGGCAGACGAGTTTTCTGTTAGCCAGGGTACCATCCGCAAAGCCATGTCAGTGGTTGAAGAAACCGGACTGATCGACCGGCAACAAGGCCGGGGCACGTTTGTCAGAAAACTCTCAGAGGAACGCTCTTACTACCATTTTTTCAGATTGGCTCATCCTCAGGGTAAGCGCGTCACACCGGAACCAGATAAAGAGCGCGTAACAACGCGCAGCGCTAATGAGACTGAACAGCGAACTTTTGATTTGGATAACAACGCAGAAGTTATAGAGATTGAGCGATTGCGCTGCGTTAATGGAAGTCGCGCTACCTGCGAACACATTGTGGTTCCTGCCAGTCTCTTTCAGGATTTGCCTGCCTTTGGCGATCCGCTGCCGCTGGCTTTATATCCGTTTTACCACCAGCAATACGGCATTTTTGTTTTACGTGCAGACGAATACATATCCGCGATTATCGCTGACAAGCAAACTGCCAAAGATTTAAAAGTGAAAGTGGGTAGTCCAACGCTACAAGTCAATCGAACCGCGTTCGACATGAAAGAACGCGCCGTTGAAATTCGTACAAGTCAGTTTCGCGCTGACCTGTTTCAATATAATGTAAACCTAAGTTGAATGAACATGAATCTATTCTCAATTACGGCGCATCTAGTGGCAGTTCTGTCATGAGTGCACCCGACGTTAATCAGGCATTACTTGCCGAACTAAAAAAGAACGGCGCCGACTATGTTGTATCGGTCCCATGCAAGCTTCTGGGTGGTTTTATCTCAACCCTGGAAAAGGATGACGATATTACTTATCGTGCTGTCAACCGTGAAGAAGAAGGTCTGGGCATTTGCACCGGCGCTTATCTTGCCGGACGAACACCGGTTATGGTCATGCAAAACACCGGTGTTGGCACACTCATCACCTCTTTGTGTTCGCTGGCTAACTACTACCGCCTGCCCTTTCTGATGGTTATCAGCCATCGCGGCTCTCCCGGCGAACCCATCGGTGCACAGGTTCCTATGGGCACAGCGGTAGAAACTCTGCTGCAAACCATCAACGTACCAACCTATATGTATAGCGATCCTTCAGATGTTAAGAAAATTGGTCAGCTAGTACCGTTTACATCCGTTGCAGAAGGACCGGTTGCCGCCATCCTGGACTACGATTTTTGGGGAGCACGATGAGCATGAGACGATACGAACTACTGCAATCAATTGCACCTGTATTAACCGATGAATTCATTATCTGTAATCTCGGTTTTCCGTCGCAGGAACTCTATTCAATACGCGACAATGACCATACCTTCTACATGCTCGGCTCAATGGGTCTTTCATCATCGATTGGCTTAGGCTTGAGTATGGAAATAGACAGCACCGTTGTTTCAATTGATGGCGACGGCAGCGTGCTGATGAATTTAGGCACGCTGTCTACCATCGCTTTGGAAAACCGCAAGAACTTTATACTGCTGATTGTCGACAACGGCTCTTACGGTTCAACCGGTGATCAACCAACACAAACCTCGAGAGGCACATCACTGGCAGCCATTGCCAAGGCGTGTGGAATCGAGAGCAGCGTTGAAATACCGGGGGATCAAGCTGCAGCGAAGTTAGCTGAGTGTTTAAAAACACCAGGGCCACACGTTATAGTTGCCAAAGTAGAGCCGGGTAGTCCGGCAATGACTCCAATACCATTAACCTCTCTGGCTATTCGCGATCGTTTTCGCGATGCGGTTAAACGTTCCATGGCTTAGATTTGTTTACTGGCGTGGCAATTAACTATTGCCGCGTCAGCTTTCGCAAACTCAGCGTAGATTCCTATCACCTCGCCAATAGCTCAAAAAGAAGAATGCCCTTACTTTGCGCGACCCGGAATGCCGCCCTGAATGCCGCCCTGAATGCCACCCTGAATGCCACTCAGGCAAATAGTAAAGTTAAAGCAATAACCAGCATAGTAAGTCCAACAACAATCTCCAGAACCTGCCAGGCTTTAGGCTTTTGGAATACCGGCGCTAGTAATCTAGCACCATACCCCAAGCTAAAAAAGAATATAAACGAAGCTGAAATTGCTCCCAGCCCAAATTCAAATTGCTCTCCTTTATATTGAGTTGAGATACTGCCTAGCAGCACCAATGTGTCTAGATAAACATGTGGATTTAACCACGTAAAAGCCAAACCAATAGCAATAATATGTAAGGTTGAACTTGCTGTCTCAGCTTCCGGTTTTAAACTATGGCTTTGACTAAAAGCCGATTTAAAACTTAGCGCGGCGTAAACAAGAAGGAATAAGGCTCCGCCATAACGAGCATAAAGCTCGATTGAAGGATAGTCTTGAACAATTGCCCCGAAGCCTGCGACGCCCAGTGAAATTAAAATAGCATCAGAAACCGCACATATTGTACAGACCAGTAAAACATGCTGTTTTCTAATTCCTTGCTTTAAAACAAAAGCATTCTGGGAACCTATCGCCAGGATGAACGATAAGCTAAGAAAAAATCCAGCGACAAAAGTGGTCATGTAGGAAATATGCTTGTGGCGGTACCGCTGGTACCCAGGCATCATTTTATATTGGTCAGGCGCGCTATGGGCAATCGATTATCAGCGCGCCCGACAAATTTAACTTTATAGCTCGTCCGGATTCCAGATACGCAGATAATTAACAGTGGCTCCATCAATAAATTCGGCGTTCGTGACAATCAATCGTCCATCGTTTAGAGCCACCAGAGCCGACACTGAGCCTTTTTGTCTGGGAAAGTTGCTGAATTCTTCCGGATTATCCGGGTTCCAAACATAAGAACCGGAAACCATACGACCATCGGCAAGCTGTGCAATAGCTATAGGCGATGACCCACCGTCCCTTGCAAAGACGATCTGATTTTCGCTTTCCGGGTCTGCCGGATCCCAAATTACCGTTGGCCGGCCACTTGATGCGATGCGCCCATCCTGGAGCAACACCGATCCAATGCCGTCACCGCCAACGTTGCCAATAAAGCTGGCTTCAAGCGTAACGGGGTCCCATATGTGAACCTCATCCCCTGTGTATTTCCTTGAAACAATTCGCCCGTCGGGGAGCAACAGGTTGTCAGCGATGATGCCGCTTGTTGAGTGTCCGGCGTAGATGGCTACGATGGTTTCAGGGCTTGTAGGTTCGATAATTTGAATATCGGCATTTTCCCGATAGCCAGCCACCAGTCGCCCGTCAGCGAGTTCCACTATAGTAAAAACCTGAGTCGAAGCATTGAGTTCAATAACAACAGCGCCGTTGTCAGGATCATTGGGATTCCAAATTTGAATCGTATTGTCATTACCTGCAGACGCTACGCGCCCATCGTTGAGTTCAACTATGACTTGTATGGGACCAGTGTGGCCGTTGTAGGTTGCCAGTGTTGTTGTTGTGTCAGCCGGATGCCAAAGGTGAACAACACCCAAGTTGCCTGCTGACGCTATACGGCCATCAGATAGCTCTACTGCGGCATAGATCAAACTCTCATGACCGAGATACGATGTTGTCGGATCGATGACAAATTCATCTTGATCTCCAGCAGCGTTGTTAGCGTTAGTCGGGGGGTCGAGAGTCGAGTCTCCACTAGATGAACTACTGCAGGCACTAACAAACACCAGCGGCATTAAGAGCAGCAAGATATTCTTCAAATTCATTTCAATCCATATTTTAATAGTCGACTTACCTTCCATTCGAATGCGCAAGCCTGTCGTGATTAATTAACCGGAGCAATCAGGATAATCCCTTTAGCACAGCCCGCCTCTGCTATGGTGCAGAAACAGTGTAGGCAATGCTCAGCTGAGTATAGATCAAAGTTGGCTATCAACGCTGCTAACAGCGGCGCGCAGCAACGTGTACAAACCAGAAATACATGCATACACGCCACTTCACCGAGCTGCTCGCTGCGCATCAGGAATAGAAAAGCGTGTTAAGGTCGAAAACCCACAATTTACCGTTCCCGGCATGATCGTTGCGCCAGCAAACTCGCAGCAGATAGCCGCAGACGTACCTGAATCCAAGGGCCATAGACTGTTACCATAACCCTTATGCAACCACTACAAAACCAGAAAATTTTACTGGGCATCTCTGGCGGTATCGCCAGTTATAAAAGTGCGATATTGGCTCGCAGGCTCATTGACGCCGGTGCAGAAGTTCGCGTAGTGATGACATCTGGCGCGCAGGCGTTCATCACACCACTGACTTTTCAGGCCCTAACTGGCAATCCAGTCCACACCGATCTACTAGACCCGGCAGCTGAAGCGGCCATGGGGCATATTGAACTGGCTCGGTGGGCAGACATTATTCTCATTGCTCCCGCATCGGCAAATGTAATGGCGCGACTGTGTCATGGCTTTGCAGACGATTTACTTACCACGTTATGCCTTGCGTCAGATGCATCCGTGCTACTGGCTCCAGCCATGAACCGGTTAATGTGGAGTAATACGGCAACTCAGGAAAATGCCCAGGCGTTAGTTATCAGAGGCATGACTCTGCTCGGCCCGGATGAAGGCGCTCAAGCTTGCGGCGAAACCGGTGCGGGCAGAATGCTGGAACCAGAGACCATCAGAGATCTGGTTATCCAATTCGTTAATAATGAAATGGTGAGCAAGTTGGCTGCACCCAAGGGAGGTGCCATGCCAGGCTCAGCACCACACAATCCGGCGGCTAACCAACCAAGCGCTTATGCTGAACATCACCGATCATTGGCTGGACTGCATATTGTTATCACCGCTGGACCTACTGTCGAACCCATCGACCCGGTGCGCTATATCACTAATCGTAGTTCCGGAAAAATGGGGTTCGCACTGGCATCAGCCGCTATAAAACAAAACGCACAAGTGACGCTTATTACCGGTCCCGTAAAGTTAGCGACGCCAGCCGATGTCGCACGCATTGATGTCGATACCGCCAAAGCTATGCACGCTGCGGCTTTACATGCCGTTCACGGAGCCGATATTTTCATTAGCGTAGCTGCGGTGGCAGATTACCGCGTCGAGAAAATCGCCGATGAAAAGATCAAGAAAAACGAAGACGAAATGACGCTGACACTGGTTCGCAATCCGGATATTCTAGCCAGTATTGCATCCATTCCTGAAGGCCCGTTCTGCGTTGGTTTTGCCGCTGAAACCGAACACGTTGAAAAATACGCGCGCGGCAAGCTGGTCAAAAAGAAGCTCGATCTTATTGCAGCCAACCAAGTGGGCCAGCCAGGCAACCCCGTGTTTGGGTCTGATACCAACTCACTCGACGTGTACTGGGCTAATCAAGGCCATCAACATATAGCATCAGCACCGAAAAATCAGGTGGCGGCTGAACTACTGGATATAATTGCCGAACGATTAACCACCCGCTAGACGTTCAACGCAATGCAATCTATTGACTACACCATCGTTGATCCCCGCATCGGGGATACCATTGAGCTGCCCAGTTATGCCAGTAATGGTTCCGCCGGTCTCGATTTACGCGCCTGTGTCGATAACTCGTTACTGGTTAAACCCGGGGATACGCATCTCATCCCCACGGGTATTGCCATTTATATACGCGATTCGGGCTATGCCGGCCTGATCGTGCCGCGCTCTGGTCTCGGCCATAAACACGGGATTGTTCTGGGTAATCTGGTTGGATTGATCGACTCAGACTACCAGGGCCAGTTATTTGTGTCCTGCTGGAACCGTGCAGACAAGCCCTATACAATTAGCGAGGGTGATCGTATTGCGCAACTCGTCATTGTTCCAGTGGCACAGGTTAAGCTCAATCAGGTAGATTCCTTTTCCAGTAGTGAACGCGGCAGCGGTGGATTCGGCTCTACCGGTAAATCCTGAATACCCGGGTAGCATTACCCGGAAGCATACCAATACTGCATACTCGGGCAAATGCGTCAATGCGATGGCTTTTTAGGCGATAATGTTGACGCCTGAAGGCATAGGTGTTGCAATATTTCTACACATTAAATGAGCCCGAAACCTCTGGTGTCAATTCAATTGACTATAAGCTTACAAACGCAATAACAGGATTACACAAATCATGACTATATCCCCTGCCATTTTTCGTGCATACGATATCAGAGGTGTTGTTACCGAAACACTGACGCCTGCGGTTGTTCATGAAATCGGCCGTGCCTATGGTTCCGAGTGCCACGAGCGCAATATCGAGACTGTAGTAGTGGCTCGTGATGGACGATTGTCTGGCCCGGAGTTAATTGAATCACTTAGCAAAGGCATCGCTTCAACTGGCGTGAATGTCATCAACATCGGCATGGTACCTACACCCGTTTTGTACTTTGCTACTTTTCATCTGAAAACCGGTTCTGGCATCATGGTCACAGGTAGCCATAACCCACCGGAATACAACGGTCTGAAAATGATGGTTGGTGGTGACGCATTGTTTGGCGATGGCATCACTGAGCTTTACAATCGACTGCAAGCAGGAAATCTGCATAGTGGTAAAGGCAAATTAAGTGAACAGGACATTCTTGATGCCTACTTGTCAGAAATTACAGCTGATATAAAGATCAATCGTCCGGTAAAAATTTCTTACGACTGCGGCAATGGTGTTGCGGGGGCGGCTGCTCCGCAACTATTCAAAGCACTGGGTTGTGAAGGCGATGCTTTGTTCACCGAAGTTGATGGTAATTTTCCAAACCACCATCCCGATCCTGCCAAACTTGATAACCTGGTCGACTTGATAAAATCGGTTAAAGACACTAACGCGGAAGTCGGCCTCGCATTCGATGGCGACGGCGACCGAGTTGGTGTTGTTGATAACAAAGGCAATGTTATCTGGCCCGACAGACAAATGGTGTTATTCGCACAAGATGTTTTATCGCGTAAGCCCGGTGCACGCATTATCTATGATGTGAAATGTTCAAAAGTGTTACCAGATGCTATTGCTGCGGCAGGCGGTGTACCAGACATGTGGAAAACCGGACACTCATTTATTAAAGCGCGTATCAAAGAAACCGGTGCTGAGCTTGGTGGCGAAATGAGTGGTCATTTGTTTTTCAAAGAACGCTGGTATGGATTTGACGATGCATTGTATGCAGCAGCTCGTTTACTTGAGATTCTTTCGAATACAGATGAGTCTACCAGCGAAATTTTTGGAAAAATTCCTGACAGTATCAACACACCAGAACTTAATGTCACATTCGAACGTGATGGTGCTCATCACGAGTTCATCGAAGCATTTGCTAAAAATGCAAACTTCGATGGTGCAAAGCTGACAACCATCGACGGTGTGCGCGCCGACTTTGCTGATGGCTGGGGATTGGTTCGCGCATCCAACACCACACCATCGCTGGTTATTCGTTTCGAAGCAGATACGGATGAAGCGATGACTCGCATTCAGAACGAATTTCGCGATACTATGCAACGAACCGATGCAAGCGTTGCAACGCCGTTCTAACCATCGAAAAATAAGTGGACAATGACTGAATCCAAGGACACCAAAGCCAAAACGCCTCCTTCAGTCGATTTGCAAGCCGCGCGCGATACAGCGCGTGTGCTCAATGAGGCGCTACCCTATCTAAAACGCTATGCTGGTCAAACCATTGTAATCAAATACGGTGGTAACGCTATGACCGACGAGCATCTCAAGCGGTGTTTCGCTCAAAACATCGTCACGCTCAAACACGTTGGCATAAACCCGGTTATCGTGCACGGTGGTGGGCCACAAATTGCCCGGATGCTTGATCGCCTGAATATCAGCAGTGAGTTCCTGGATGGCATGCGAGTAACCGATAGCGCTACTATGGAGGTTGTGGAAATGGTGCTCGGCGGTGTTGTGAATAAAAGTATTGTTTCTCTGTTGAATCAGGTTGGCGGTAAAGCGGTTGGTCTGACTGGCAAAGACGCTGATTTAATATTGGCAAACCCATTACATTTACCCGGTCGTGAAAAAGATGCACTGGGTTTTGTCGGGCAAGTTAATGAAATCAACACAGGTGTTGTACGAAAACTTCAAGAGCAAAACTTCATACCGGTGATTGCACCTATCGGTACCGATACCAATGGTTCAAGCTATAATATCAATGCTGATCTGGTAGCCAGCGCAGTTGCGTCTAAACTTAAAGCCGCGCGATTGTTATTACTCACCAACACACCCGGCATTCTGGATAAACAAGGCGCTCTGCTCACAGGTATAACACCAACGCAAATCGCAGCACTTATTGCCGACGGCACTATTCAAGGTGGAATGTTACCCAAAGTACAATGCGCACTCGATGCGGTAGCAGCGGGCGTTGGTAGTGTTCAGATTATTGATGGCCGCGTAGAACATGCGGTATTGCTGGAGTTATTTACTGATCAGGGTGTTGGAACCCTGATCAAAGCAGACTAGTTACGTCCCATATCAGTTTTTAATTCGCGGTAACGAGTTAAGTCATCTGCGAATTTATCAGCAACTACGCTGCGCTCTGCAGCTTTTGAGTCAATCAATGACCACGCATTTTCAATGTTTCGCTGAATACTGTGTTGCTCGGCGTATAAAGATTCCTGCGCTTTTTGCTCACCACGGGATTTTTCCTGCTGCTGGATTCTTTTATCCACTACAGCAAGTCGATCAGACAGAATACGGATGCGATCATCAAGACGACTGATTAAGCCGTCGATCATGCCAATACGATCATCGCGTGTTCGGGTTAGATCTTCCTCGGCAGTAAACGTTGCCAACAAAGCTCTGTCACGAATTCGCGCTAGCTCTCTGTCTCTCTCAACGCGACGCGCCTCACGACGGTCCTCGCGACTAAGAACTTCTTTAACCACCACACCCTGGTTACTGAGTATTGCGTGACCATCATCCTGAGTAGAGCTCGGCGCTCTATCCTGATAGGTTGTTAGCCCCCGATCTTCGTAACGATAGACTTTGGCTTTGGCTTGAGCATGAACAGAACCACAAAAAACCATGCTCGCTATGGCTACCAAGCCAGCTTGCCCTGCCATTTTAATTCGAGTAACTTTCATGCAAACAATTCCAATATGTTCTGCAGAATTATGAGAACAATTTCTCAATCCGTTTAGTCTGCGGTTAGTGCTATAGTCCGCTCGCACAAACAACTAGCGTCCAAAAGGCACACAATTTAAAGTCTTTCGTCCATTTTATGTGCACGGAATCAATTGTTGATCGACGTGTACAATTAGTGGCATGAGAATTATTACCGTAAATGTGAACGGCATCCGATCTGCGGCCAAAAAAGGCTTCTTTAGCTGGCTTGCCAGGCAAAAGGCAGACGTAGTATGTGTGCAAGAGACCAAGGCGCAGATCGATCAGCTGGATGACCCGGTTTTTCATCCCAGAGGCTTTCACTGCTACTACCATGATGCTGTTAAAAAAGGCTATAGCGGCACCGCTATCTACTGTAAAACCAAACCGCGAAAGCTGATTCGCGGATTGGGTGTTGACTGGATTGATAACGAAGGACGGTATTTGGAAGCGCAGTTCGGCAACCTGAGTGTGGTGTCGTTGTATATGCCGTCTGGTTCAAGTGGTGACGTACGTCAGGAATTCAAATACCAGATGATGGATGCCTTTTTGCCGCACTTGCAAAAACGCAGGCGCTCCAAAAAATCACAAGTAGTCTGTGGTGACTGGAACATCGTGCATACCGAAGCAGATATTCGCAACTGGAAAAGTAATCAAAAGAATTCCGGCTGCTTACCTGCCGAACGCGAATGGTTGACAGACCTGTTTACAAAACACAAATACGCCGATGCGTTTAGACAATTGTCGCAAAAAGAACATGAATACACCTGGTGGTCGAACCGGGGACAGTCGTGGGACAAAAACGTAGGCTGGCGAATTGACTACCAGATTATTAGTGACGATCTTTGCAACAAAGTGGAGAGCACGAAGATTTATCGCAACAAACGCTTTTCAGATCATGCCCCCTTTATAGTGGACTACGATGTTGCAATCGAACCCTGAGCGTACTCCGCTTGTTCTGGTTTTTGCCATACTGATTTTCGGAATATGCTGCTCTGCGGTTTCTTTCGTATTTATACGAGAAAGTAGTGAGCGTTCCATCATGCTGGCAGCCTGGCGTGTTCTACTCGCAGCTTTAATACTCGCGCCTGCCTACTTCAATGCACGAAAAAAATTCGGCGATGCACCGTTTTTCAGCATTATTAAACGTTCTGCAGTTCCCGGTTTGATTCTATCGATACATTTTATTGCCTGGGTAGTTGGTGCCAGACTCACACCAGGTGCCAATGCCACACTCATAGTTACCCTCATGCCATTGGTCATGCCGTTCTTCATGTATTTTCTCTATCGTGAAAAACTATTCATCCACGAATGGATAGCAACTTCACTGGCCATGATCGGAATTGTTATTTTAGGATTTAGCGACGTACAGATAAGTTCTGAACACTTTACCGGCGATATAATTTGTCTGGTATCGATGGTGCTATTTGCAGCGTACCTGGCACTTGCAAGAAGTAACCTTGAAGCCGTGCCAAGCGTATGGCTGTACATCGTACCGATGTACGCTTTAGCAGGTTTAAGCTCACTATTGATAGCGGCAGTCTCGGGGCCTGTCATGCCCAACCTTGACTGGTACAATTTGTTAATGGTTTTTCTACTGGCTGCACTATCAACCGTAATCGGCCATACAGCACTTAACTACGCGATGCAAAAATTGCGTGGGCAAACTGTTACGCTGATGAATATGTTGCAATTTGTTATTGCAGGAATCGCCGGTTTTTTCATGTACAACGAGCAGCCCAGCGCTTTGTTCTATGTTGCCAGTGGGTTTATTGTTGCCGGACTGCTGGTGGTCATTCTCAAACCGCGATGAAACTAACCAGTGAACTAATAAGGTTCAACAACTCAATCCTTTTCTTCAGCTTTCAGCAGTTTCAACATCGCGCATTGGCTGCGCATCAACATCGCCACGATACCAATCCATTGCCAGAGCAAGAGCTTCGTGCAGCTCTAATATGTCAGCTCGGGTTTGTCGCTCTATCTGCAACGGTCGCTTTTCGTTTGCTAAAATAATATCGAGCCGATAACGCGCTGGTAAAACAAAAGCAACATACGATGATGCCAGCATCAGTAATACACTCAACACCAGCAGGAACCAGTTTAAACCCAACGGCGGTGTCTCATTAAAAATGCGCAGCACCTGCCAAAACGTCAGCACCAGCGCGATGATAAACACCATACCTGCGGCGATTCGTGGTGGACTTAAACTGTTCAGAGTGAGTTTCTGAATATAGCGAACAGCGTAGCTGGTATTCTTTATTTCTAACCAGGACGGGGTTACGGTGATTTTCTTTCGCTGATAAAGAATCTCTTCATCAGGCAATGTGCGTGATGCGATCGATTGCATTAGTGCAGCACCGGTGGAGGCTCCGGAATATCGTCAAAGTCATCGAAATCTTCGAATTCCTCGTCGATGTTAAACTCCGGTTCGTGTGAAGAGTGGTGCAGCAACATGCGCCATCCACCATCTTCAATATGGAAGATATTGGTAGACACCATAATGCTAACCAACTGCCCATCGATTTCTATTTCCTCGCGCACCAAATGAATTGCCAATCCATCACTTTCGGTTTGCAACGCATCTGATATGGAAAACGAGATTGACGGGGAATCGGCGAACATCTCTGAAAAGCTTTCCAGCACTTGAACACGCCCTTCTATTCGAGTTGCTCCGGGATGAATACACACGATGTTGTCATCGAGTGACCAGACCTTGCCGAGTGCTTGAATATCTGCGCGCTCAATGGCCTCATAAAAGGCAATTTCAGCTTCTTCAGGACTATTGAATTTCTCAGCCACAGGCGGATTGAATAAGAGTTGAGCTTTGAATGATACCGCAGATACGCCAGCGCAGTGTTCGCGATGCGCTCAACACACGAATCAGGCGGACTCGGCTGGCAGATATTCGTGCCAGTTGTACGTCTCGTCACCAAACACCACGAAATGCGGGTTCAGTAGTGATTCACGAGTGTTGTATTTCAGCTCTATCAGATTGGTGTCCGTAATATGGCCGCCAGCCTCCTCCACAATACATTGCGCAGCACCGGTATCCCACTCTGAAGTAGGCCCCAAACGCACATACACGTCTGCGGCTCCTTCTGCGACCAAACAGGATTTCAGCGAGGAACCCATGGGAACTTCATTGTGCGCGCCAAGCTTATCCAGAAAGGCTTTGAGTCGATCACTTTTACGTGGGCAACGACTTCGAGCGACCGTAATTTCTCCAGCGCCAGTCGGTGCCGGTCGAACATGAATGGGTTCAGGCGCTTGTTGGCCAATCTGCTTCCAGGCCCCCTGCCCTCGGGTTGCATAATAGCAAAGGTCAAGTATGGGGGCGGTAACCACTCCCAACACAGGTTGCCCATCGACAATCAAAGCAATGTTGACTGAGAATTCACCATTACGTCGCATGAATTCACGGGTGCCATCCAGGGGGTCGACTAACCAGTACGTGGACCAGTTATGCCTGACGTCGTAAGGAATATGTTCTGATTCTTCTGAGAGAACCGGAAAGGATTCCGGCAATGCTTCCAGCGCGTCAACAATGATGTGGTGCGCCGCAAAGTCAGCGGTGGTAACGGGGGTGTTGTCAGACTTATAGTCGACAGTGTAGTCGTCCTCGTACACCTCAACAATGCGCTGGCCAGCCGCGCGGGCAATGGTTAATGCCTGTTGGGTCAATCGTCTGGTTGCGTCAGGGTGGAGATGCATCCCATTTTTTCCGGTCACATACTTTAATGATAGCGGTCAAATTGAGAAACGGTTAACCGAATTTGCTGCGCAGTGCTACGCAAAAGTGCAGGACACTAATATTAGGTACCCTGATTCATATTCCCACTATGCTGAATTCGGTATCCACCACCACTATCTGGTCGCGTACGTTGCTTTAACGTATCAATCAGTGGCTGAGGAGCATTCGCTGCAGGAGTTAACAGCAGGTTAGTTGTGTAGTCGCCGTTAGCAGACAGGTTAACCGTGCCATCCAAATTTAAATCTCCGCCATTGGATTTCAGCGTAACCAAATGAGCAGCATTGTTTTCAGGGCTGATCACAATATTGAACTGTCCAAGATTGGCAGTAATTTCAGGCCCGTATAGTCTGGTAACAATAACTGCATCGTTCCAATTGATTGTGCCGTCGAAAGTTTCCAGTACCTGACCAACCAGCTGAACAGTATCAATCTGGCCATCTATTTGCCCACTAAAATCGGCCACGGGGCCTGGTAGCAATACTTCAAGTTCTTTTGAATCGGCATTAAACGTTAAATCGGAAACGTTCAGATCGCCGTTCCATTGCTTACGAACCTGACCATCGCCGCCACCGCCGTAACCTTGAAAGCTAACGTTAGCTCCGGCTCCGCCTTTGAGTAAGGCACCGGGGGCAAGCTTCCACCCAACATTTTGAAATTCCAATGGCAACAAATCATCAGCGTAGACAACGCTTGCAACTTGACCATTGAACAGTTTGCCAGTAACACCTGTGAGCTGTACTGGCTGAATCTGAGGCTTAATTCTTTCAACCAATGGCGCAGCGGGGAATAAAAACACCACTGAGACTATGTAGGCAAGCAGGCCCAATAAAACAAGGCGCACAACGCGCATCATTTTTTCTCCATATTGAAGCGGGCGCTAACCATACCTTCTACTTTTGGGCTTCGGGTAATGTTCATGGTGTCAACGCTTAATCCGTACAGTTCAAGATCAGCCAATACCAAAACCAGCTTGTCAAAATCAACATTGGAAAATTGTACGCGTGCACCGTTAGCGCCTCGCGGCTCAACTCTATCTGGTGTACCAAGGTCACCGGCTCGAATACGTTCATCGATAAGTGCATAGGGCGCTTTATTACCGGCGTCTTTGAGCTTTATGCCACTACCGCCATCGAGTGCCGTAATTTTTGCTTTCGCCACTTCCATTTTTTGCAAAGTCTCGCGCTTTGTATTAATCAAAGTGCGATTGTTATCAAGACCGGTCGCCATCGGGTACCAGATGAACGCGTAGAAAAGTCCTAGCAGACTCAGCACACCCACAACAAGTACGATAATTCGATCTCTTGGCGTTTGCCTTAAATACCATTCTTTCATATCAGATAAATCTACTCAATTCGTATGCGACCACGCAAGGCGTCTTTCTCGTTATTGGCAGACTGCACCGTCATGACAAGATCACCACGCTTTTTCAATTCTGCTTTTAATAAATCGAGAGTAGGAATGGCATCGGTAGTCAGATCAAGATCGAACCGACCTTCGCGAAAACTAATAGAGCGTAGTTTTGTTTGCGGTTGCGTGGCAAGGCTTGCCGCTATTTGGCTAAGGTTACTGGTGAATCCATCGAAATTCCCACCACTTAAACTCTTGGCGTGAGTTTCCATTTGCGTTAACGGCCGCACCATCCGCGATTCGGGCATGGCCTCTTTAAAGACGTCGGCAATTTGCGAATCCAGCTGTGCCACTTGCGAACTCAGTTCTCTGTATTCAAGCCATTTACCAACCAATAAAGTTACACCCAAAACAGCCGCCAAAACGGCTGTCCAACGCCAGGGCTTCCAGGTTTTGTCAAATTTTGTTTTTGGGCTGTAGTCACCCTGCAATAGATTTATACGTGGCGCACTTGCCAAACCACTTGCATACAAACTCAAGCGACTCTCGCAAGCTCGCGTTTCAATATCCATGTTTTCAGGTGCTGGCATAACAGCATGCGGGTCGGTTCGATACACCACCATGGAAGCGCTTGCATCTTCGGGAAGATCTTGCCGAGCTCCGTCGAGCATGATGCCAGCCATTGTTGTATCAGTCGAAAACCCTTTGTAACCGTTGAGTCGCACTACCGCACTTTCACTGTCGATCAGAGCCGTCCAGGCTGCGTCGCCCATTTCTTCAGGTTCAAATTTTGGAAGTGCCAGTGTTTCAGGAACAATTTCTGTAGGCCGGAGTCCAGCTTGTGCACAGTGCTCGTTAACCATATCCATGGTTTCACGACCAACAACTGCGACCGGATAGATATCTGACTTACCTTTCGCGCCTATCGCAAAATGCAGCAAATCGACGTCATCAGCCAATTGATCTTCTAGCTGAAACGGGATTGCCTGCAATGCTCGGGCAGCTGATCCACCGGGTACATTTGCCTCTGCAAGCAGCACATCATTACCGGGCAATACCAACGTAGCACGGCGACCTTCCACCTCTTTCGCAGCTTGCTCCAGTGACCCTGAACGAACCTCGGATGTGAGCGCACCACGATCGTCAGCCACAGCCCAGATCGCATGATCTTCGCCAATTCTCGGTAAATGTATGATGACGTGTTTGGCCAATGCCCTGTTTTCCAGCTTAATCTGAGCCGGCAACTACCGGCAACGATTTATCATGTTCCAATCTGCGTGCCATTTTGGCCCGCAAACACTAAATTACGTAACTAACGGTATGTGCCCTTGATCTACAAGGTATCTCTGGCACGAAAAACCACTTTCGAACGACCTGCATCATCTCGTTCAAGCAACGAATACTGCGTAAGCGTTGCATCTCCCCCGGTAACATCAACACGAATCTGGTAGTAGCGTGAAGTTACCGAAAGACTGGCCTCATTCTCTACTACCGCTTCACCACTTCCAGGTGCGGCTTCAGTAATGAAATCCTGCACAAACAGATACGGTTCCAGATCGACTGGCTCTGCCAGCGTATCCGGCGCATCGTCAGCGGCCAAATCGAAAATATCCTCGCACTCCGGGTAGTCCTCATAGGCTCCCGTTTCCCAGCGCGACAAGTCCGCGCCCAATGGCTTTAAAAAATCGGACAAAGCCGAAATTACTTCGGGCGTTGCTGTATTCACATTAACCGGCGTTGGTCCACTAATGGTCGGCAAAGCCGCAACGTGTGGCAACAACAGCTCGTAGTCTTCCTTCTCTTCCTCGACCGACGGACTGAAACCCTTGATCAGCTGAACTTCGCTGACCGAACTGATTGGCCCGTTAGTTGAGCGGTACGCTGGTGTTAACCCAGTGTAGTAGTCGTCTTCGGCACCCTCTGGAATAGTGGCGTTAAAATCCTTGTCTATCCAGTCGACAATGGCATCGGCCTTAACCAGATCAATATTCAGCTCTGCAAGCAATCGTTTAAGCGTAGCAACCTGCGCCTCAACCGCGTTTCCTTCAGCATCCACTATATTATTCAGATTAAACCTGCCCTGCATATCAACAATGCAGCCTTGTAATAACATAGCGTCTATCGAGATTGGCGGTATAGTTTGAGCCCAGTCATCATCGAGTGAGTCTGAGTTCTCCCGCAATCCTGCTTCTTTGTCCATAAATAGCAGCGCCGAGGCAAATCGCTCACCGCTGTTGGCAAAGCTACGCGCGTTCTGAATAATCGCCTCGTTCTGCTCACGGTGTATATCGAGTTGCTGACGCTTTGCAATCGCTACTACAGTTATAGTCCCTAATGCGACAACCAACAGCGCTGTGATTATCGCGACACCTTTTTGGGCAGATAATGGGCGTTGACGCATGCGCTTATCCCGGCAGCCCAAACACACGAACGACCGGCCCAAGATCGGTCAGGGTAAACGTGAACTCGAGCGCGCGCGGTAACCCGGGATCTTCTTCAACATTCAATGGTGGCCATTGATCTTGCCAGCTTCCCTGCGGATCCATAAAACGCACTGTCAATTGTTCGACGCCTGTAAGTAATTGACGCCGTTTTGTCGGCGCCTCCTCTAGTGAATCGAGGTGATACCAGTAACTACGAAGCAGACGATCATCTTCCAGAGAATAGGAAACCCGCTGCAGAGATGAACGCGCTGGCAAAATATCGGCTGCAGGGTTCGCCCAGCCTGCACGAGTAAAGTCTATTAATGAAGTGCCTTGCACGTTGTACTGAAACGCCGGCAATATCGAGTCAACTGATGAACGAACAGGCCGGTCAATAATCTGAGTTATGTCTTCAGTCAGCCAATAGAATGTGCGTTGCAATTCAGTTATACGATCAGACTGTGTTTCAATTTTAGTTCGGGCACTGGTGATCTGCTGCAACATGGTGAATCCGGCTGTGCCAATGATGGCCAGCAAAAACATGGCAACCATGACCTCCATCAGAGTGAATCCCCTGATTTTCATGCGGTTCGACTTCAGGCTGTTGGCATTGTGCTTTTTTAGATTCATCGAGGGCAGCTTAAAACCGGTGCTTCGGGTCACCGGCAAATCCGGTAACCGAATAAATGTAGCTTTCTTTGTCTGCATCCAGCCGCACTTCTATATCCATGCGTCGTAAACCCAGATCTTCATTTTTGGTTCGGGTGCGGACAAACCAGGTTTGCCTGGCCATATCAACTTCGGTGTTCTTGGTACCCAGATCAGGCCACGTTGGCATGGCCTGCAAGGTATTAAGTTGGTTCGCTGCTACCCAGCGACCAACCTCACGTTCGCGTAATTTACTACTGCGAAGCGAACTTGCTCCGGTTGCCGATACCAAAGCTGATACACCCACCGCCAGAATTGTCATGGCCACCAGCACTTCAATAAGAGTGAAACCGCGTTCCGGGCGTATTCGTTTATTGTAGCTGGAGAATGCCATCAGTTCAGATGTTCGATAACCACAGGTTCGACTTCACCCGTGGATATAACATGCTCGTGCTCACCTTCCTTATCAGCGATGACAACACGAAAATCAGGCATCATTTCACCGTTAGACAAGAACAATACGTGAGGCTTGATTGGGTCCTCATCGGTGGCATTGGCAATCTCGTCTTCAAGCTCTTCAAGCACAATAGGCAGCCCGGTTATATCGACACGAAATTCCATCTCTACCGGAACATCACGAAATTTCAACCGATCATCTTCAAGGATTTGCCAGGTTCCCTGACCCGTTTTTTCATCGCTAGTCAGAATGTAGAACTCATAGTTGTTCGGGTGGAACCGAATGCCCAGCTGCTGCCGGGAATAGATAGCCTGATCGGATGCCATAATCATCAGTAGACGAGTTCGTTGCGCGTTGTCACGAATAATAGTGCCAACGTTCTGAAAATCGATCTTCAACACCACAGCACCAGCCATGATTGCAATGATGGCCACAACGACCATAATTTCAATCAGCGTAAAGCCGCCCGAGCGTCGTGCCTGCTGCACTGGATTAACTCCACTTAAATAACTATGAGCGAAAACAATTGAGCGAAGACTATTCGTCGACGATGTCGGCGCCGGTCCCCTCGCCACCTTCAACTCCATCAGCAGCCAGAGAGATGAGATCGAAATCACCATTCTCACCAGGGCTTACGTAAATGTAGTCTCGACCCCATGGATCTTTTTGTAACGACTTAAGATAACCGTCTGACCAGTTCGCTGGTTCAGGATCGCCAGTGGGCTTTTCTACCAACGCCATCAGCCCTTGATCGGTTGACGGGTAAGCATAGTTATCCAGCTTGTAGAGTTCGAGCGCTTGTGCAATCTGCCCAATGTCCGTCTTTGCGCGAACCACACGCGCCTTATCCGGATTATTCATAATCTTGGGAACAACAGCGGCACCCAAAATGGCAATTATTGCCACAACCACCATAATTTCAATCAGGGTAAAGCCAGCATGGCGTGTATATTTCATACTCTTGACCATATCGGTAACATTCTCCAAAAAACAGTTTTGACTTAATTTAGTACTTATCAAACAAGAATAGCACGGTGATTTGACCTCACAGGCCATTCTCACCAGACACTTTCAATAGCGTAAAGTGTGCCGTGTACTAACCTGTGACACACCATGAAACGTTTAATTCACCAGACTATCCGCCGCGTCACAGAACCGGCTATCGCTTTGGCCATAGGCATCATTGTGCTGTGCCTGTTGCTGCAGAGCACCGGATTTGACCAGACGTTGCGGTTCGACCGCGACGCCATTGCAGCCGGGCAGATCTGGTTATTGCTAACGGGTAACTTCGTCCACCTCGGCACCAGCCATCTGCTAATGAATCTGGCAGGGTTTGTTCTGGTGGTCGCCCTGGTCTGGAGCCGCTTCGACTGGAAACAATGGGTGCTGATCACGCTGTTTTCAAGTCTGGTTGTGGGAATAGGGCTATACCTGCTGGACGAAGACGTATTCTGGTATGTCGGATTCTCAGGTACGCTGCACGGACTGGTTATCGCGGGGAGTTTGGCTGATCTGCGATTTTATCCCAAATCGGCAGGATTGCTGCTATTGCTGGTTGTTGGCAAACTTGGATGGGAACAGTTTGCCGGAGCGTTACCGGGCAGTGAGTCGGTTGCCGGTGGCACTGTGGTGGTAAATGCACATTTGTACGGCGCTATTGGCGGCGCTATTGCGGCCGCGGTACTTCTAATGGCAAATCGAAAAACTAAATAGTGGCCATAGGGCTGGGATTCACAAAAACCAGAACCTGATCGGCAAGTCTTGATTGTTCAGTGGCCAGCTTGATCAGCGACTTACAAGGCATGACATCGTCGTTACTGACAAATCGTACCCAGATAACATCGTCAATTTCAGTGAGGCTGGCAACTTGTCCAACACGACGCGGTGCATCTTCACCCACGGTTGAAACAAACTTCATTTCTCTTTCAAGCGTCAACTTCAGGCGACGGGCACAATCGTAGAAACGGTCCTTCATTTCAGTATTGTCAGGAGACATAAGCTTGATAGCTATGCGATTGTTCTTCAAATTGAATTCCTCTTCACAATACTGATTACCCTATTAATTCGCATCGCTTTTTCTTCAAACGCCACCGTAGTCTTTACGTTCCTCGCCAATCCAACGACGAATAAGTCCTTTGACATTGTCGGGCCAGTGAGCCAGTAAGTGATCGCTAATATCGCTGACCGCGTCCAGCATATCGCTGTCTCGGCCAAGCTCGGCAATGCGAAATTCTGCAAGCCCGGTTTGGCGCGTTCCCAGGACTTCTCCAGCACCGCGCAGGTCGAGATCTTTCTGCGCAATAACAAAGCCGTCGTTAGTTTTACGCATGATACTGATTCGCTCCTTTGCGTTCTGTGACAGAGGCGCCTGATACAACAAAATACAGCTACTTTGCGCACTACCTCGCCCTACTCGCCCACGTAGCTGGTGGAGCTGCGAAAGACCGAGCCGTTCCGCATTTTCGATGACCATAAGTGATGCATTCGGCACATCTACCCCGACTTCAATCACAGTTGTGGCAACGAGTAAATCAAGCTCTTGCGCTTTGAATTGTTGCATGATCGCATCTTTGTCACGCGATTTTAATCTGCCATGCACCAGACCCACACGGTTCTCGGGCAGCAATTCGCTAAGCATGGCAATCGTGTCTTCCGCTGCTTCCGCCTGCAGACTCTCAGACTCTTCTATTAACGTACAAACCCAATAAACCTGACGTCCCTCAGCAATGGCTTTGGCAACACCTGCCACCACTTCACCACGCCGTGCCGACTCCATGGCGACCGTATTCACCGGTTTACGTCCTGGCGGCAGCTCGTCAATAATCGAGCAATCAAGATCGGCGTAGGCCGTCATAGCCAACGTTCTGGGAATGGGTGTTGCAGTCATAATCAATTGATGGGGCAAACTGTTATCATCGGCGCCTTTGTTTCGCAATGCCATGCGCTGATGAACACCAAAGCGATGTTGCTCATCGATGATGGCCAGCCCAAGATTGTCGAAAACCACGTCATTCTGAAATAACGCATGGGTACCAACAACTATTCTTTGTTGCCCCATGGCAACAGCTTCAATAGCACTTCGTCTTTGTGCAACACGCAGCTTGCCGGATAACCAGCCAACGCTGATACCAAGTGGCTCAAACCATTCCGTAAAATTAAGCAGATGTTGTTCTGCCAGTATTTCAGTTGGTGCCATAAGCGCAACTTGATATCCTGCCGACACTGCATGTGCAGCAGCCAGTGCGGCAACAATGGTTTTGCCAGAACCGACATCGCCTTGTACCAAACGCAGCATAGGTTCACCGCGAGACATATTTTGTAGCACTTCATCAAGCACTCTGTATTGCGCACCCGTCAAAGAGAAACTTAATGAGGCTTGTAACTTTTGCGCTATATCAGATTGCAAAGGAAACTTCGGCGCTTGGTTACGTTGTGCCTGTACACGCAGCAATCGCAATCCAAGTCGATGGGCAACCAATTCTTCCAGTGCTAATCGACGATGCGCTGGATGCAAGCCAGACATCAAAGCTGACACGTCAGCACCTGGCGTGGGTCGATGTACCATTTTCAATGCACTAACCAAATCGGGCATATTGGAATCGTGCAAAAGCTCTGTTGGAATCCAGTCTTTAAGCGCATGAGCTTCCAGTAAATGCAGCGCTTGATCTGTAAGCTTTCTTAATGTGGGTTGTTGAACACCATCGGTGGTTGGATAGAAAGGCGTCAGAGTATCTTCCAGCGCTGCACCTTGAGTTTGAAGTCGGTATTCCGGGTGTACCATTTCAAGTGTGATCGGACCACGCCTGACTTCACCAAAACATTGCAAGCGCGCACCAGGAGTAAATTGCTTGACCTGCGTCTGGCTAAAATGAAAGAAACGCAGCATGAGTGATCCGGTGCCGTCGTTTACTCGCACCATTAACGATCGGCGTTTTCTGAAAACCACATCGGCCAACACAACTTCAACAGAGACAACAGCTTCACTACCGGGACGCAAACTACCAATCTTTGCAAGCTGGGTTCTATCCTGGTAGCGAAACGGCAAATGAAACAAAACATCCTGCACATTGTGTATGCCTAGCGCTGCAAGCTTTTCAGCCACCGCCGCACCCACACCTTTAAGATCAGTTATAGGCAGGGCTTCCAATGACTCGCTTTTAGTAGTTATTGCTACCATGCAATTAGATTCAACCTTGTCAGACTTAAACGTCTAGCTGAACTATTGGCAAATAGTTCAGGGTTAGTTTTAACTTTCTATGTGCATAATACCTTCAACTTCAACCGCTACACCTTTTGGCAAAGCTGAGACGCCAATCGCGGCTCGCGCCGGGTAGGGTTCATCAAAGTGCTTAGCCATTTCCTCGTTAACCAATGGAAAATGAGCCAGATCGGGAAGGTACACATTCAGTTTGACGACATCGGCAAAACTACCACCTGCAGCCTCGCAAACCGCCGCCAGATTTTTAAATACCTGCTCAACCTGTTTGGCAGGATCGTCACTGACCACTTCCATGGTTTCTGGGTTGAGCGGTATTTGCCCCGACAAGTAAACAGTTGGACCACACTTAACAGCTTGCGAATAAGCGCCAATTGCGCCGGGGGCGTTTTTGGTTACGACAGGTGTTCTGGCCATGAATAGATATCTCGCTCGTTAGAATGTTGACAGTATACCTAACCAGCTGTGCCAGAGATTAATGATGAATTGCGCTACAGGTTGCGCTTGACGTCCCGCACAACCGTCAAATTTCGAAGCTTGCGTATGATTCGGGCGAGGTGCTTTCGGTCGGTTACCGACAGCACAAACCGGATTTGGATATTGCCTTCACCCCGATTGTTGAAATCCATATTTTCAATATTGATATTCATCAATGACATAGTTGAGGTAACCCGAGCCAACGCACCAGGTTCGTTGGCAAGATGCACAACAATATCCGCTTCAAATGCATCGACTACGTCTGGCGCCCAATCAACAGCAACCCACTCTTTGGGGCGACGGCGATAACGCTCAACGTTGCGACAGCGCAATCGATGCACGGCAATACCTTTACCTGCAGTGATCAGTCCATGCACGCTGTCACCAGGTATAGGACAACAACATTTAGACAATGATAGTACTGAGCCTTCACGTCCTTCGATTAATAACGGTGCCGTTTCATGGACTGGAATTTGTGTAACATCGGCATCATCTCCTTTTTTCTTTGCAACCAATCGCTCCGCGATCTGACTTGGCAGATGATGACCAAGACCAACATTCAGGTAGAGCTCTTCGATTGACTTAAAGCCGAACTCTGCCCCCAAAGATTGCATGGTTTTTTCCGTGATACTTTGCGGTGTTTCATCAAACCGACTCAGTGCGCGTTTAATTAACCGCTCACCAAATTCAACAGCTTTTGACTTATCCAGTTGGCGAAGATAATGACGAATGGCCGTGCGCGCCTTGGAGGTAACAACAAAATTCAACCACATTGGGCTTGGTGTTACATTTGGGCCGGTCACAATTTCTACTGTTTGGCCAGACTCAAGCACAGAACTTAGTGATGTCAGATTACGATCAACTTTTGCTGCCACACAAGCATTACCAATTTGCGAATGCACTACATAAGCGAAGTCTACAGGCGTTGCCTTAGCCGGCAGCTCGATAATCTTGCCCTTGGGAGTAAACACATAAATGTCACTGGGTACAAGGTACGACTTTACGCTTTCGGCAAATTCAAGCGAGTCAGTAGTATTAGTTTGCATATCAACAAGCGCCTTCACCCAAAACTGTGCCGTACTCTCTTTTACATCTACTGATTCACCTTCTTTATAAGCCCAGTGAGCAGCAATGCCGGATTCTGCAAATTCGTCCATTTCACTAGTGCGTATTTGTACTTCTACCGGAATTCCATCCGGGTATTTCAGAACGGTGTGCAGTGACTGGTATCCGTTTTCTTTTGGCTTGGCTATGTAATCTTTAAACCGTGAAAATATCGGCGTATACAGCTGATGAACAATACCAAGTACTCGATAACATTCGTCGATATCTTCAACAACAACACGCAGAGCAAACATGTCAAATACTTCTTGAAACGAAAGCTGTTTTTGCTGCATTTTACGATACAGACCAAACAAGTGTTTCTCTCGACCACTAACGCTTGCATCAATTCCCTTGGCTCGCAAACTTGTCAATATATGTTCTTCAATTTTACTGACAATGTGATTTCGGTTCCGGTGCGCCTCAGCGACTTTGTCGCTAAGTACACGACATCTGCCTGGGTAACAACACGCAAAACCAATGTCTTCCAGTTCATTCTTGATTTTGAACATACCGAGTCGACCGGCTATCGGTGCATACACGTCAAGCGTTTCACGACCTATTCGCTGCTGGCGAGCTTTAGACAGAACACCAATAGTGCGCATGTTGTGCAATCGATCAGCGAGCTTGATAAGAATGACACGAATATCAGACACCATTGCCAGCAACATTTTTCGAAAACTCTCGGCCTGGGCTTCCTCTTTGGATTTGAATTCAAGATAGTTGAGCTTGCTTAAGCCATCGACAATGGAAGCAACCTCATCACCAAATTCATCCACCAACTCTTCACGAGCCGTATTCGTATCCTCAAGCACATCGTGCAACAAGGCAGCCATGACGCTTTGATAGTCAAGCTGCATATCCAGAACAATATGCGCTACGGCGATCGGGTGAGTGATATAGGGTTCGCCAGAGCTGCGCGTCTGGTTGGCGTGAGCCCGGTGTGCGAGCGCATAGGCCTGTTCAACCAATTGCACCTGTTGTTCATTAAAAATCGGTTTAATGCGATCGATTAGCCGGGCAAGCGCTACTTCAGCTAACTGTGCTTTTTCGACAACGTCAGCAACGGTCGCGCTGAGAGCTGATTGTGAAGGTGAAGACGCCAAGGGATAGGAGGATCAGAATGTAGCCGGGAGCAACCGGCTAGCGACTGGTGACAACAACCGAGTGACCCTGACGGGCCAATCTGAATTAGAAATCCGTGCGTAAGTCTTTATTTTCATACAGGACGGGCTCTACTGATGTTGGCTCTGATTCTGGCGCTGGCGCTTCTGCAGGTGCTGTTACTGGTGGTGGCGGTGCTTCCTTCAGGATATCTTCACCAACCAGCCCATCAGCAATTTCGCGCAGTGCAATAACGGTAGGCTTATCGTTGTCAGCCGGCAGCATGGGCTCAGCACCCATTGAGATGTTGCGCGCTCGCTTCGAAGCAATGAGCACAAGATCGAATCGGTTGCGAACATTTTCAAGACTGTCTTCAACGGTGACACGTGCCATATCAGGCTACCTGCTAATAATAAGATGGGTGAAGTTTAGTGCCCTAAGCACGCAAACACCAGACCAAACGATGTCAATTTGCGTTACTTTCAGGCAAATGCTTCGTGCCAGAGATACAAATGTGCGCGATTTAGTGAGCTACGACCTATTTGCTGCCTGAACAAATTAGCGCGTTAAGCTGGTGATCAAGCCTGCGTGACGCAGCGCCTGACTGGATTTCGTGACTCTGAAGGACAAAATCACCGCCTTCAGCTCCATCAACGCCTGATCAAAATCGTCGTTAATAATCAGATAATCGGCCCGATGATATTGCTGCATTTCAGCGACTGCTTCATTGGTGCGACGCTCTATCACCTCATCGGAGTCCTGACCGCGACCCTTCAATCGCTCAATAAGCGTTGCACGAGAGGGAGGCAGTATGAAAATCGACACCACTTCATCGAGCTTTTGTCGGACCTGGGCGGCCCCTTGCCAGTCAATTTCCAGGATAACGTCAATACCATCGGATAAATTCTTTTGCACAGCCTCCAGGCTGGTTCCGTAGTAGTTGCCGAAGACTTCGGCATATTCCAGGAAACGATCAGCCTCAATCATTTGCTCGAATTCGTCACGAGAGGTGAAAAAATAGTCGACGGAGTCGACTTCACCAGGCCGCATAGGCCGGGTTGAATGAGATATAGACACTCCAACACTATCCAGATCGCTGATGACTCGCCGAACCAGGCTCGTTTTACCAGCCCCTGATGGAGCAGAAACGATGAATAACTGAGCGTGACTGGTTTTCATGCTGGACTCGTTTGCCGTTACCGGATAACAGTTTACTATAGCGGTTCCAGCGCGAATGTCCCCGGAATCAACCAAGCTAATGGTGCCAGAGCCTCTTATTTCAGTGCTGATGCCAGTTCGCGAGTTCACTGCATATTGTGTAACGGCAGTTGAAAGCATTCTGAATCAGAGCCATTCGAATCTGGAACTGGTGATTATTGGCAAAGACGATGTCAGTGAGTTACTCAATCAACTACCGAGCGACAAGAGAATTGTAGGCATTAGCCGGACAGCACCGGGAGTTGTCGGCGCGTCGAGTACCGGCTTTGACGTGTGCTCCGGCGATTATATCGCGCGCATGGATAGCGACGATATTAGCCACCCCGACAGGCTTCAGATTCAACTGGCTTTTCTGCAGGAAAATCCACACATAGGATTGGCCGGAGCTTGCATTGAACTTTTTTGCGACGAAAAACCCGTTGGTCGAGGTAACCGACACTACTAGCACTGGCTTAACTCGTTGGTGGAAGCTGAAGACATCGCTAATGCCTGTTTTATCGAGTCGCCGCTTCCAAATCCGAGTTTGTTCGCGCATCGCTTGTTCTGGGAAGCCATTGGCCCGTACCGTGACATGGGGTGGCCAGAAGACTACGACCTTATCCTGCGTACCTGGCTTGCCGGCATAGCCATGGCCAAACCACCGGCGATGTTATTGCGATGGCGAGAACACCCGCAACGCTTAACCAACACCGACTCTCGATATTCCCGCCAGGCTTTTATCAATGCGAAAGCCTGGGCTATTACTCAGCCCAGTGCTGGTTTTCATCTGAATACAGGTCGATCTGTCTGGATATGCGGTACCGGAAGAAACGCGCGCTATTGGCATGACGCACTTATTGATAACGGTGCAGATGTATCAGGGTTCGTTGAACTTGATAGCGCGAAACCAAGAACCCAAAAGCGCCACTTACCTGTTATTACTTATGACCAGCTTGTTGATCACAAAGGTGACAGCCTTGTGTTATCCGCGATAAGCGCACCTGTCGCCCGCGAGGCATTGGTCAGTTGGTTCGACTCACACGCTATGCAATCTGGCGTTGACTATGTTCTTGGTGGTTAAAATGTTCCTGCCATTTAAGTACATGTTCAAGCGCTGGCGAACGCCTCTTCGCAGCGGTGCATTTTTTCGGGATAGCGCATATCAGATCTGGCTGATCGCGTCCAAATATGTGCCTCCAGTTTGAACCAGTCAGGATCATCATACGAGCCGCCAGCTATCGCCCGCCAACCCGGCCGCATTTGTGCTGTCCACGTAATCGCAGATCCACACTTGGAACAAAATTCGGTTCGAATCCAGCGGCCGGTTGTATCCGAGTTAAATTCGTAGGTGATAAGTTCACCCTGGGTAAACTCTACGGCCGTTTCTTCAAAATACACGCCGAGCCCGTAAGCTGCACCAGTGCGCTGCTTGCAAGTGGTGCAGTGACAGGCCATGGCTTTTGCCGGCACACCAGTAGTGACAAAGCGCACTGCACCACATTGACATCCTCCGGTATTTTTCATGACCTTTTATCTCATTTAAGCTTGCCCAGGCTTCATGGTTGCCAATTTCACCTCGAATTGCAAATGCAATTTGACATATCATACGAACAAGCTTCATTCAGAAACTGTGTCCTGTACACGGCACACGCTCAGGCAAACCCATGTTGACAGACTTGATCGAAAACAGATGGATTCAGGCATTTGCAGAAGTATTCGAACTATGCAAAATGCAAAAGCAAGAGAGCATCGTCATACTCAGTGAAAGCCAGTCTCGATTAGTCAATGTTCATTTAACCGAACTGGCACTTGGCCAACTTGGACTGAACTTCTTCAATATCAAAGTACCCACTCCTCCAGAACCGTCTGGTCCAGTCATTCGTTCGACAGGCGCGTGCATTGCACTTAACGGACAAGACAAAGCGGTTGCCGCGCTGCAAGCGTGCGATGTTGTCATTGACTTAAGCGTTGAAGGACTCATGCACGCACCTCAAACACCTTCAATATTAAAATCCGGTTCTCGTATTTTGAATATTTCAAACGAGCACCCCGAAGTGCTCGCCCGACTCATACCAACATCTGAATTGAAAGACCGGGCCATGGAAGCCGTGCGCCACTGTCGCTCTGCTAACAAGATGACAGTGCGCTCAGAGGCTGGTACAGACCTGTCTATCAACATGAAAAAAGCAGCAACAGTTGGCGTATGGGGCTGGACCGATAAACCCGGAACGCTTGCCCACTGGCCAGGTGGCATTATTGTCAGCTTCCCAAGAGCAGGTAGTGTAAATGGGCGAATGATATACCAGCCAGGTGACATGAACCTTACGTTCAAACGCTATTTTGAAAGTACAGTTGAACTGACATTGGAAAATGATTACGTCACAAACATTCAGGGATCGGGAACCGATGCGGTGCTGATGAAAGATTACTATGCATCGTTCGGCGAACCAGAGGCTTATGCCACCAGTCATGTTGGCTGGGGCTTTAATCAGGCAGCTCGATACGAAGCGCTTACTATGT
>Ga0114956_1000178_pt1 | contig 40200 bp, 28 predicted proteins | sample MaitaG_FD_87304 | JGI IMG/M metagenome (GOLD analysis project Ga0114956, IMG submission 87304) | Marine algal microbial communities from Maine, USA - Maine_Asex2 metaG | ecosystem: Host-associated > Algae > Red algae > Unclassified | place: Maine, USA | collected 2015-01-05 | reverse complement strand
ACAAGGCACCCCAACTGCTGGACACCCTCGCCCCCGGGCTCTGAACTGATTCACCTCACCGAAAACGACAAAGACCCTGGAACTCAGAGAGTTCCAGGGTCTTTGTCACTTCTTTGGCTGGAGAGCCAACCGCGCTCGCACCACTAGCCCCCTTAGCGGGAATTGATGGGCGAGGGAGGCGCTCCCGCTATGCCTGTTGGATTTTGATCTCGATGTCGACACCGGCCGGCAGATCGAGACGCTGAAGCGAATCGACGGTTTTCGGTGAAGGTTCGAGAATGTCGAGCAGACGCTTGTGCACTCGCATTTCAAAGTGCTCGCGACTGTCTTTGTACTTGTGCGGGGACCGAATCACGGTGAACCGGTGCTTCTTTGTCGGAAGCGGGATCGGACCACGAATGTCGGCTTGCGTGCGCTTCACCGTTTCGACGATCTTCTTGGTTGATTGATCGATGACCTCATGGTCATAGGCCTTGAGGCGAATACGGATCTTTTGTGCAGCAGCCATCAGAGATTCCTATTCGAGGATCTTTGTTACGGCGCCAGCGCCTACGGTGCGGCCACCTTCGCGGATGGCAAAGCGAAGACCTTCGTCCATTGCGATGGGGTTGATCAGCTCAACGGTCATCGAGGTGTTGTCACCAGGCATGCACATTTCCGTACCGTCGGGAAGGATGATCTCACCGGTCACGTCGGTGGTGCGGAAGTAGAACTGGGGACGGTAGTTCGAGAAGAACGGCTTTTCACGGCCGCCCTCTTTCTTGGTCAAGATGTAGACCTCGGCAGTGAACTTGGTGTGCGGGGTGATGCTGCCAGGCTTGGCAAGCACCTGACCACGCTGAACCTGGTCCTTGTCGATACCACGCAACAGCGCGCCGATGTTGTCGCCAGCCTGGCCCGTGTCGAGCAGCTTGCGGAACATCTCGACACCGGTACATGTGGTGGTCTGCGTGTCCTTGATACCAACGATTTCGATCGAGTCGCCGGTGTTCACAACACCCTGCTCAACCTTGCCGGTCACCACGGTGCCACGGCCAGTGATCGAGAACACGTCTTCGATAGGCATGAGGAATGGCTTGTCGAGGTCACGCTCTGGCGTAGGGATGTAGTCATCTACCTGAGCCATCAGATCGAGAATCGCTGCTGCAGCTGATTCGTCGCCTTCGAGGGCCTTAAGTGCGCTTACAGGAACGACGGGCGTGTCATCGCCGGGGAAGTCGTACTCATCGAGGAGTTCGCGCACTTCCATTTCGACAAGCTCGATCAGTTCCTCGTCGTCGACCATGTCGACCTTGTTGAGTGCCACGATGATCTTGGGCACGCCAACCTGGCGGGCGAGCAGAACGTGCTCACGGGTTTGTGGCATTGGGCCATCGGCAGCCGACACAACAAGGATGGCACCGTCGACCTGAGCCGCACCGGTGATCATGTTCTTGATGTAGTCAGCGTGACCTGGCATATCCACGTGGGCGTAGTGGCGGTTCTCGGTTTCGTATTCAACGTGTGAAACGTTGATCGTGATACCGCGCTCGCGCTCTTCGGGAGCCTTGTCGATGTTCTCGAAGTCGGTAAACTCCGAACCATCGACGTTGTCAGCAAGCACCTTGGTGATTGCTGCGGTCAGGGTGGTCTTGCCATGGTCAATATGACCCATGGTTCCGACATTTACGTGCGGCTTAGTGCGCTCGAAGCTGGCCTTCGACATCTCTAGTTTCTCCTCAGACGGGACTGGTGGTGGGTGGTTTGGGGGTTTTGTACGTCAGCCATGTTCACTCACCGCGAATCCGCTTGACGATTTCTTCTTGCACTGACGCCGGCGTCTCTTTGTAAGAGTCGAACAGCATCGAGTAACTCGCTCGGCCTTGGGTGCGAGAGCGAAGATCGTTAGCGTAGCCAAACATCTCCGACAGCGGCACTAAGGCGTTGACGATCTTGTTGAGGCCGCGAGATTCGGTGCCTTGCACCTGACCGCGGCGGGAATTGACGTCGCCGACGACGTCGCCCAGGAAATCATCGGGGGTAACAACTTCGACAGCCATCATTGGCTCGAGCAGCTTTGGCTTGGCTTGGCGAGCGGCTTCGCGGAACCAAGCGTTACCGGCGATCTTGAACGCCATTTCAGAGGAGTCAACGTCGTGGGTCTTGCCATCTTCGAGGGTGACCTTGATGTCCACGGTCTGGAAGCCAGTAAGCACGCCATTACTCATGGCTTCCTTGATGCCTTGTTCGACCGGGGCGATGTATTCTTTGGGAATCGAACCACCGCTGATCTTGGATTCGAACTCGAAGCCATTGCCGGGGTTCGGTTCAAGTGTGCAGCTGATCACCGCGAACTGACCGGAACCACCAGACTGCTTTTTGTGGGTGTAGGTGTAGTTCGGGAGTTCCTTGGAGATGGTCTCGCGGTAGGCGACCTGGGGGCGGCCGACCGTTGCTTCGACACCAAACTCACGCATCATGCGGTCAACGAGGACTTCGAGGTGAAGCTCACCCATACCGCTAATGATGGTCTGACCGGTCTCAACGTTGGTCTCAACCCGAAAGGTTGGATCCTCGGCTGACAGCGTGGCCATTGCGTTACCAAGTTTGTCTTGGTCGGCCTTGGAGTTCGGCTCAATCGATACGTCGACAACGGGCTCCGGGAACGTCAGGTTCTCTAGAACAATCTGCTCCTTTTCGTCGCAGAGAGTATCGCCGGTACGCATGTCTTTGAGGCCCAAGAAGGCCACGATGTCGCCGGCGTAGGCAATGTCGAGATCCTGCTTCGCAGCAGAGTTCATTTCTAGAAGGCGGCCAATGCGTTCCTTGCGGCCACTGCGGGTGTTCATGACGAACGAGCCCTTTTCGAGGGTGCCGCTGTAGATGCGAGCAAAGGTCAGGCGACCTTCGCGCTGATCGATGGTCATGGGCTTGAAGGCGAGCGCAGAGAATGGTTCGTCGTCGCTCGGGTGACGGAGCAACTCTTCTTCTTCGTTGCGGGGGTTGGTGCCCTTGATCTCGTCAATATCAACGGGCGACGGCATGTAGTCGACGATTGCATCGAGCAAAGGCTGAACGCCCTTGTTCTTGAACGCGGTGCCCATCAGGATCGGAACAATTTCGCCAGTAATGGCGCCGTGCCGAATGGAGGCCTTGAGCGTGGCGACGGAGATTTCTTCGCCTTCGAGATACTTCTCCATGATGTCTTCGTCGTAGCCAGAAACGGCATCCATCAGGAGTTCGCGATATTCGTTTGCCTGGTCGACGAGATCGTCGGGAATGTCGAGAACATCCCACTCTGCACCGAGCTCTTCGTTCTTCCAAACAAGGGCCTTCATTTCGACCAAGTCGACAACGCCAGCAAAATCACCTTCGCTGCCGATTGGCAGCTGGAGAACGGCAACGTCTTTGGTCAGGCGTTCCTTGATGGTGTCCAGGCAGAAGAAGAAGTCCGCACCGGTGCGGTCGAGCTTGTTGACGAAGCACATGCGGGGAACGCCGTACTTGTCGGCCTGACGCCACACGGTTTCGGACTGCGGTTCAACGCCGGCAACGCCGTCGAATACGGCAACTGCACCATCGAGCACACGCAGTGAGCGCTCGACCTCGACGGTGAAGTCAACGTGACCTGGCGTGTCGATGATGTTGATCTTGTGCTTGGCAGCGCCTTCGCCCCAATAGCAGGTGGTCGCAGCTGAGGTAATCGTGATGCCACGTTCCTGCTCCTGCTCCATCCAGTCCATCGTGGCGCCGCCGTCGTGGACTTCACCGATTTTGTAGTTAACACCCGTGTAGTACAGGATGCGCTCAGTCGTCGTCGTCTTGCCAGCATCGATGTGAGCCATGATGCCGATGTTGCGAACTTTTTTGAGTGGATGTCGTGCCATGAGCTTGCCTTCTAGCGGTGTTTCGGGGGGATCCTGGCGGGATTTTCACAATGGACAGAAATGGTTGCCGATAGCCATCGGCAAGGACGGTAGAGCGATGGTGCGTTGCCTGGCGTCAGGATGCCGGGGCGCACCGACCGTTACCAGCGGTAGTGAGCGAAGGCCTTGTTGCTGTCGGCCATTTTTTGCAGATCGTCGCGCTTCTTCACTGCTGCGCCAATGCCGTTACCAGCATCCATCAGTTCGTTGGCTAGACGTTCTGCCATCGTGCGCTCGCGGCGTGAGCGGGAGAAGTCAACTAGCCAGCGGATAGCCAGCGTGTTGGCGCGCTTTGGGCGCACTTCGACGGGGACCTGGTAGGTCGCACCACCAACACGGCGGCTACGAACTTCGAGGGGTGGCTTCACGTTCTCCACAGCACGCTTGAGCGTTGCGACAGGATCTTCGCTGGTGCGCTGCCCAATAGTCGAGAGCGCGGTGTACACGATGCGTTCGGCAGTCGAACGCTTGCCGTCTTGGAGCACCTTGTTAATGAACTGGGTGACGAGAACGGAGTCGTACAACGGGTCGTGCGGAACTTCGCGACGCGGAGCGGCATTCTTGCGCATATCTACTGAGCCTTCTTTGCGCCGTAACGACTGCGGGCTTGGCGACGCTTGTCAACACCACTGGAGTCGAGCGTTCCGCGGACAACCTTGTAACGCACACCCGGGAGATCCTTTACACGACCACCACGCACGAGCACGATTGAGTGTTCTTGGAGGTTGTGCCCTTCGCCGGGGATGTAGGCAGTGATTTCGATGCCCGAAGTAAGTCGCACACGGGCGACCTTCCGGAGAGCAGAGTTTGGCTTCTTTGGAGTTGCGGTGTACACGCGAGTGCAAACACCACGACGCTGGGGAGCACCTTTGAGTGCTGGCGTCTTTTCCTTGCGGAACTTCGCTTCGCGTCCCTTGCGGACAAGCTGTTGAATGGTGGGCACAGTTATTCCTGAACTTTGGTGGCGTTACGTTTCGAATTTGCAACTGGGGTGCTGAAATGCATCGGCAGAGAAAAGGTTCTGCAGTTGAATTTCGGCTGGAGCACAGCGATCAGCAACAAGCCGCTGGGCCAGCAGACAAGCCTACGAAGCCGCCTGGCACTGCACAACCCGGTCGAAAAATTAGTCCGGTTGCGATTTGGCTTGAACCGGGCGTATCGCAACCGATTGTCGCGGGCAGGCTGATTGTCGATGCCGAAATAGGGCCGTTTGCACCACCGAAATCGATCGGCCCGGTCGGGTCTGGTTAGCCCGATTCGTCTCGGATCGAAGCGAAAAGGTCTGCGACAAAGTAGCCGGGTCGCCAGGTCATGCCCGCTCGCACGAGGACCGATGGCCGGATGCGAACGGCAGCTATCGTCGGATCAATGGCAGCGCCTCTTGACTTGCGATTTCTTCGATCTGCAAGCGCCCACACGCAACTCGACGCTTCGACTACCGAGATTGCGATGGTCGGCCGTTCTAACGTAGGAAAGTCGTCGCTTATCAATGCGCTTGCGAACCGCAACAAGCTCGCCCGAACCTCAAAGACGCCAGGTGCGACCCAGCTACTCAATATTTACGAGTTTGGCGACGAAAATTCTGGACGTTGGCTCGTGGATCTGCCCGGCTACGGATTCGCAAAGTTGTCGAACAACCGAGTGAAGCAGATGGCGGCCATGATCAACGCTTACATCGGCGAGCGAGAGCAACTGACCCACGCGGTGGTGCTGATCGATGCCAACGTTGGACCAACCGATCTTGACCTGCAAACGATTGATTGGCTTCGCCATATCGAGCTCGACTTTGTCATTGTCGGCACCAAGGTCGACAAGATCAAGTCGGGTCAGCGGTCGAAGAAGCAGAGAAAGACCGCGGAGAAGCTACAGATGGCATCGGGCGATATCCGGTGGGTCAGCGCCGAGAAGGGCACCGGCATCCCCGAGCTTCGAGCGCAGCTCGCATCGTTGCTCAACAGCTAGCTGGGCACAGTCCAGTTGATCGGGTCGCATCCTGAAGCGCGAAGTGCTTCGTTGACCTGGGAGAATGGCTTGCTGCCAAAGAACCCGCGAGAGGCCGAGAGCGGCGATGGATGGACCGACTCAATAATGTGATGATGCGGCGCGATCAGCGGCGCCTTCGATCGTGCAAAGTTTCCCCACAGCACAAAGACCACCGGGTCTGGCTTGGCGGATACCAACTCGATGATTCGGTCCGTAAAGGTTTCCCATCCTTGTTTGCGGTGACTTCCGGCGGCGTGAGCGCGAACCGTCAACACTGAATTCAGCAACAAGACGCCATTGCGGGCCCATGACTCCAGGTTGCCGTGGGTAGGTTGGTCTACGCCGACGTCGTTGACCAGTTCTTTGTAGATATTGCGGAGCGAAGGCGGTATCGCCGTTTCGGAGCGAACCGAGAAGCTCAATCCGTGTGCCTGGCCCGGGCCGTGATAGGGATCTTGCCCCAGAATCACCGTTCGCACGCTTGCGTACGGTGTGAGGTGCAGGGCGGCAAAGACGTCTTCAGGAGCGGGAAAGACGTCGTGACGCTTACGTTCTGAGCGCAAGAACGCCTGAAGGTCGAGCCAGTACTGTTGTTGAAACTGATCGCTCAACAACGGGTTCCAATCGGTCTTTGCCACGATCTCTGACGGTAGCGCTGGCGGCTCTGACCGCAGTTGACTAGTTGCGCCTGCGGCGTAGACCGCGTGCCGCAGCGAGAGTGCTCAGGCCGATTCCCACGAACACCAGTCCGAGAGATCCACCCTTGTCGGACCCATCTCCTGTTATGGCAAGAGAAAGGACTTCGTCGGGAGTATTCGGCGCGGCAGCCGGGGGCTGGGGAGTTGAATTTGGTGGCGTCACAACGCTGAGCACTTCGTCCTGAGCGATGTGGTGTGTGGGGTCGCTGTCGGTGACCTGTTGACCATCACGCGTCTGACCCACCACCACGGCGCTTCGACCAAAGGCACCGGGGCCGGTGACCCCTGTGAGCGTGCACGATGTTTGGCCAGCGACTGGCAAGAAGGCGACCCGACACACACCGCCCGAAATGTTGTCGGTGACAACCACGTCATACAGATCGACAACGCCGGTATTGGTCACGACATAGGTCCACACGATGGGATCCCCAATGGCGAGCTTCACCCCAGGAGCGTCGTCGGCATCGAAGCCGTTGGTGTCAAGTTCAATATCGATCGCCGGTTCGGAGTAGCTCGGGACAACGGGAGTCACTGGCACCGGAGTATTGACTGGGGGAAGGGTGGGATTCGGTTCAACTGTAGTAGGGGTCGGCGTACTCGGCGCCGGGGTGGGCGGCACTGGCGTTGGCGGCACTGGCGTTGGCGGCACTGGCGTAGGTGGAATCGGCGTAGGCGGCACTGGCGTAGGCGGCACCGGCGTAGGTGGAATCGGCGTTGGCGTAGGTGGAATCGGCGTTGGCGTCGCCGGCAACGGTGTTGGTGTGGGCTGCACTGCCACGTAACTACTGGGGTCCTCGTGGGTCACGACGATCGTTGGGTTCACCACAGGCTGGGCCACGACGAGCGCAGTGTTTTGGTAGTCGACAGCGCCAGCGATTCCGGTCTTCGTGCATTGGGTTGTGACTCCGGCCGCAATCAGATCGATCACGCAGATCGGACCCTCGAGATCGTCGGTAACGACAACATTTTGGAGCGCAGCATTTCCCGTATTGGTCACGTCATAGGTCCAAAGGACCGGTTCGCCAACCACTGCGGTACCCCCGTCCACGCCGTTGGTGAGTTTGTCAATGCCGACCGCAGCGTACATGTAAGAAATCTCGGCGCTTGCGTTTGCAAAGGTTTCAACTTCGACCCGGGCGTTGCCGCCGCCGCCAAGCGCTTCGAAACCTGCGAGAGTCCCGAGTCCAATGTTGACGGGTCCGGAGTCGACGAACGCTGCGAGGGCAGTTTGATCAAGGACGCGAAGCGTGGACGCGTCAAATGCCGCCGCGGGCTGATCGCTTTGGTCAACGTCTCCGGCAACGAGGCCCACGAAAGACTCCGACAGAACCTGAGCTTGGAAGTCAAGCTTCGTGAGCGAGGCCGGCGCCCCGCTGCACGCCAAGTAGCTGGTGGGAGCAGGTCCTATGTCTGCACAGAACCGGACGCTGGTCGTAACCATCACGTCAATCGGCGCCGACGAAGGGTCGGGGTTCGTGTTGGTAATCTGCACCACCCGACTATCGAGGTCAGCCTGCAACGAGAAATCGACCGCAACTAGGGTGCCGGTCGAGGAGTCGAACCCATCGAGTGTCAACTGGCGTGTGAAGTCGGTTTGGGTGCGGCCAGTTGAATCTGACTGCTGAGCTCGCGCTAGGGGTAGTGCAATAAGCACGAGGATGATCGCGCACAGCCCGCAAAGGATTGAGCGAATGGCATTTGTGTTCATCTGAGCGTCTCCTCCAAGACACCCGCTTGCCAACGCTACGCGCTGACGGCCCTACCCGTTCTAGTATCTAATCACTCAATTACCCCAAGAGCAACACCAGTAACACATTCTTCACGGTAACGCAATCCGCCGACTCCCCCACCAATCTTTGCCCCCGAGCGCGACCGTGCCGGCCTTCTCATCAGTCCGACGTGATGAGAAGACCGGCGGCGAGCATGCCACTGCGAGGGTGGGGGGATAGTGCAGATCCAGGCAGTAGCAGCGATGTCGAGCGGCCGAGGAATAGACGGCGCCAGACGAACCTTGCGCAAGTAAGACCGGGTCAGTGAACCGGCTCCGTCGTACTTGCGCAGTAGTTGCTGCAAGAGCTATGGGAGATCAACGTTGTGGTTTGTGTGAGGCCTTCCGTTCCACACCCTAAAACCTCGATTATTGCGATCTATGGGTTCTACTCACCAGCCACTTAATCACCATCAGCACCACCATGCAAGCGTCCCTCCGCCTTGTAACCAGACCGCAAGCCCCTTGACACATTGCCTCCCAAAACGCAAACAGCCCAGGTGGCAAAGCACCCGAGCCGAAGCGAATCCGAACTACCCGCTACCACTCAACCTGTCGGGACCGCAGAAGCAGAAACCCGAAAACAGGATGAGCGAAGCGAATCCGAACTACCCGCTACCACTCAACCTGTCGGGACCGCAGAAGCAGAAACCCGAAAACAGGATGAGCGAAGCGAATCCGAACTACCCGCGGCCGAGGTCGATGACGTCGGCGAGACGGCCACCGGCGCCAGAACCGCCGCCAGCAAGCCATTCGCTCGGATCGATATCTGAGTCTTCCGAAGAGTAGAAGTCCATTGGCGTGTACTCCGGGGCATCGGTCACGACGTCGCTGTAGCGAGCCAGACCAGTACCTGCCGGGATCAACTTGCCAATGATGATGTTCTCCTTGAGACCACGCAGACCATCGTTCTTGCCTTCGATTGCTGCCTCGGTGAGCACCCGGGTCGTTTCCTGAAAGGAAGCGGCCGAGAGCCATGATTCGGTAGCGAGCGATGCCTTGGTGATTCCCATAAGAACCGGGCGCCCGTCGGCAGGACGCTTGCCCTCCTGGACCAGCGCCATGTTGACGTCGCGGAAGATCTTGGCATCGACACTCTCGCCCGGCAAGAAGTCACTCTCGCCAGCTTCGCCAATCGCAATGCGACGGGTCATCTGGCGAACAATAAGTTCGATGTGCTTATCGTGAATCGATACACCCTGATCTCGGTAGACCGACTGCACTTCCTCAACGAGATAGCGCTGGGTCTCACGAATGCCACGGATCTCAAGGAGTTCCTTGGGATCACGAGGACCTTCGACAATGGGATCACCAGCGGTAATCTCGTCGCCATCTTCGACCTCGAGTCGTTGCAGACCAGGGATCAAGTAGACCTCTTCTTCGCCGTCGTCGCCGATCACGTTGATCGCACGGCCGCGACCCTCGTCTTCGCCGATTCGGACGGTGCCAGAGATGCGAGCGAGTGTCGCCTTGCCCTTGGGGCTCCGAGCTTCGAAGAGCTCAACCACACGAGGAAGACCACCAGCGATGTCCTTGCCCTTTGAGGCAACACCACCGGTGTGGAACGTACGCATCGTGAGCTGAGTACCCGGCTCACCAATGGACTGAGCAGCGATAACACCAACTGCTTCCCCAACTTCGATAGCGCCGCCGGTTGCCAGCGACATGCCGTAGCTTGCCCGGCTAATACCGTGATCAGAGTTGTCGGTCAGCGGTGACAGGCAACGAACTTCGGTCACGCCTGGATCGTCGCGCATGTCGGCCATCATGAACTCATCGATGATGGTGCCGGCCGCGAACACACGGCCGTCGGCCAGCGTGATGTCTTCGCCGAGGGTACGGCTGTACAAGCGAGTCTCAAGGTAGTAGCGAGCGTTGGCTTCGTCGGGCTTGACATCGTCGATGACCACAACTGGTGGGTTGGCGCCATCGGCGAATGGATCGTCGTCGTTGATGATGACTTCTTGCGCGACATCGACCAGACGACGGGTTAGGTAACCCGAGTCGGCAGTTCGAAGCGCAGTATCGACCAAACCCTTACGGGCACCAGGTGTCGCGATGTAGTACTCAAGCATCTTGAGCCCTTCGCGGTAGTTCGACTTGATTGGACGAGGGATCAAGTCACCACGAGGGTTCGCTACCAGACCACGCATACCTGCGATCTGACGTACCTGCATCCAGTTACCACGAGCACCAGAACCGACCATCATCTGGACGGGGTTGAACTCCATCGCCTTGAGGCTTTTCTCCATCTCCTCAGCGATGACTGCGGTGGCGTCGGTCCAGATTTCTACTTCTTGCTGGCGTCGCTCACCATCGGTAATGATGCCTCGGCGGAAGTGTTGCTCGACCTTGTCGGCTTCCTTTTCGTACTCGTCCAGGATCTCTTGCTTGTTCACTGGTGTCCGCACGTCGTCGATAGACACGGTCACGCCTGAGCGCATCGCGAACAAGAAACAGATGTCCTTGAGGCCATCGAGGCTCGTGGAGACTTCGCTCTTGATGAACTTGCGAGCAAGCGTGTCAACAATTACGCCCATCAGGCGCTTGTCGACAGCAGAGTTGATGAACTCAAAGCCGGCAGGCAACACCGAGTTGAAGAACACGCGGCCAGGAGTCGTCGGGGTGTAAGTAGCCGCAACACCGTTAGCTGGTGTTTCGACCAGTCCAGGGGTGCGGAACTCTATGGTGTCGTGCAACTTGACGTGGCCGTCTTCGTATGCTCGCTCCAGCTCCTGGATGTCGCGGTACACCGGGAGGTTTTCGCCAGGATTGTCACGAGGATCATCGGTCAGGTAGTACGCACCGATAATCATGTCCTGGGTTGGTGTAACGAGCGGACGGCCATGGGCCGGGCTCAACACGTTGTTCGCAGACAACATCAGGATGCGGGCTTCGGCCTGAGCCTCGGCAGACAGTGGCAAGTGAACAGCCATCTGGTCACCGTCGAAGTCAGCGTTGAACGCCGTGCAAACGAGCGGGTGAATCTGGATGGCCTTACCTTCGACCAGCACAGGCTCGAACGCCTGGATACCAAGACGGTGCAACGTAGGCGCTCGGTTCAACATGACCGGGTGTTCTTGGATCACGTCGGCGAGTACGTCCCACACTTCGCTCTTGCGACGTTCAACCATGCGTTTGGCCGACTTGATGTTCTGGGCAATGCCCTCGTCGACAAGCTTCTTCATGACGAAAGGCTTGAACAGCTCAAGAGCCATCAGCTTGGGAAGGCCACACTGGTGGAACTTGAGCGTCGGGCCAACCACGATGACCGAACGGCCAGAGTAGTCAACACGCTTACCCAGAAGGTTCTGGCGGAAGCGACCCTGCTTGCCCTTGAGCATGTCAGAGAGTGACTTGAGCGGCCGGTTTCCAGGACCGGTAACCGGCCGGCCACGACGACCGTTGTCGAACAGCGCGTCGACCGCTTCTTGCAGCATGCGCTTTTCGTTGTTCACGATGATTTCGGGAGCACCAAGATCAAGCAGACGCTTCAGGCGATTGTTGCGGTTGATCACCCGGCGGTAGAGATCATTGAGGTCCGAAGTCGCAAAGCGACCACCGTCGAGCTGCACCATTGGGCGCAGCTCAGGTGGAATCACGGGCACAACGTCGAGCACCATGGCGCCCGGGTCATTTGCACGCTTGCCGCGTTCGTCGCGACGGTTGAACGCCGTAACGATCTTGAGGCGCTTGATGGCCTTCTGCTTGCGCTGGGCGGAGAGCGGGCGCATGCCTTCTGGCGGATCAATAGCGATACGTAGCTTGACTTCTTCGTCGTCGAAGTCGATGCGTTCGATCAATGACTTGATCGCGTCTGCGCCCATGCCACCTTCGAAGTAGTCGGCGTAGCGGTCCGCAAGTTCGCGCCACAACATCTCATCTTCGATGATCTGGCGACCAAACATGGTCTTGAACTGAGTGAAGGCAAGTTCGATGAGCTCGAGCTCAGCGTCGTATTCTTCGCGGATTGCTTCGAGATCTTTGTCGCCGGCCTTGCGGCGTTGTTTGATCTCGTTGTCCTTGGCGTTGTCTGCCTCGAGTTGAGCCAACTCAGCTTCGAGTTCTTCGGTGCGCTCTTGCAAACGAAGGTCACGTTCTTTGTCGATCTCTTCCTTCTCGAGCAGCATTTCTTTCTCGAGTTCGGCGAGGTCTTCGTCGCGCTTTTCTTCGTCGACCCAGGTGACAAGGTTGGCCGCGAAGTAGATGACCTTTTCGAGTTGCTTAGCCTTGAGTTCTTCTTTGGGCTCGGTGCCCATGAGCAGATAGGCCAACCAGGAACGGGTACCACGCAGGTACCAAATGTGCACGGCCGGAGCTGCCAGTTCGATGTGGCCCATGCGCTCGCGGCGCACCTTGGACCGGGTTACTTCGACCCGGCAGCGCTCACAGATGATGCCCTTGAAACGAATGCGCTTGTACTTGCCACAGGCACATTCCCAGTCCTTGGTAGGACCAAAGATGGTCTCACAGAAGAGGCCGTCTTTCTCGGGCTTGAGCGTGCGGTAGTTGATGGTCTCGGGCTTCTTTACCTCGCCGTTTGACCAGGTACGGATCGAATCTGCGGTGGCAAGGCCAATCCGCAAGTGTGCGAAATCGTTTACGTCTAGCATCAGACGCCACTCCTTTCGGCTCGTTCACGGGCTCTGCGAGCGTCTTCCTCGTCGGAACCTCGCTCTGGGCGTGATAGGTCGATGCCGAGTTCTTCGGTTGCCCGGAAGACTTCGTCGTCGAGTTCACGCATTTCGATATGGGAACCGTCGTGGTGCAGGACCTCGACGTTAAGACAGAGCGCTTGCATTTCCTTGATGAGCACCTTGAAGGATTCAGGGATGCCTGGTTCAGGAATGTTGTCACCCTTAACAATTGCTTCGTAGACCTTGACTCGGCCAAGAACGTCGTCGCTCTTGATGGTGAGCAGCTCTTGCAAGCAGTACGCAGCCCCGTATGCCTCGAGCGCCCAAACTTCCATTTCACCAAAGCGCTGGCCACCGAACTGGGCCTTACCACCAAGTGGCTGCTGGGTAATCATGGAGTAAGGACCCGTGGAACGAGCGTGGATCTTGTCGTCGACGAGGTGAGCAAGCTTCAGGATGTACATGAAGCCAACGGTGGTCTTGTTGTCGAACTTCTCGCCGGTACGACCGTCGATCAACTGGGTCTTGCCATCGTCGCCGATGAGACGAATACCGTCTTCGGTTTCGGGGTTGATGTTGCGCAGAATCTCTTGGATCGTCGGATGCCTGCCGGCGAGTTCGACTTCGTCCCACTTGGCGCCATCAAACACTGGCGTAGCAACCAGTGTTGCCGGCTTGGTGACGGGGCGGGTCTTGGTCTCGGTGCCATAGATCGGATCGTCGCCAACCTTGTTGCCGTCGACTTCCCAGCCCCAACGGGCGGCGTAACCGAGGTGCGATTCGAGCACCTGGCCCACGTTCATCCGGCTCGGCACACCCAGCGGGTTCAAGATCACGTCGACGGCAGTGCCGTCTTCGAGATACGGCATGTCTTCGATGGGAAGGATGCGGGAGATAACACCCTTGTTGCCGTGGCGGCCAGCGAGCTTGTCGCCAACGCTGATCTTGCGCTTCTGAGCCACATAGACACGAACCAGCTGGTTCACGCCCGGAGGCAGCTCATCGCCGTCGTCGCGGCTAAAGACACGAACGTTGGTGACCTTGCCCTGCTCGCCGTGAGGAACCTTGAGGCTCGTGTCACGAACTTCGCGTGCTTTCTCACCAAAGATGGCGCGCAGCAAGCGTTCTTCAGGAGTCAGCTCGGTCTCGCCCTTTGGCGTGACCTTGCCAACGAGAACGTCGCCGGGCTTGACTTCGGCGCCGACACGGATGATGCCGCGCTCGTCGAGGTCGGCCAGAATTTCGTCGCTCAGGTTCGGGATATCACGAGTGATTTCTTCGGGACCAAGCTTGGTGTCACGGGCATCGATTTCGTGCTCGTGGATATGGATCGAGGTAAGCACGTCGTCTTTAACGAGACGTTCGCTCAAAATGATCGCATCTTCGAAGTTGTAACCGCGCCATGGCATGAAGGCCACGAGCAGGTTCTTGCCGAGCGCAAGTTCGCCCCAGTCGGTCGACGGGCCGTCGCAGATGAGCTGGCCCTTCTTGATCCGGTCGCCAACGATGACTCGCGTCTTGTGGTTGATGCACGTGTCCTGGTTTGAACGGTTGAACTTGGACAGCACGTGGGTGTGTTTGCCGCTGTCGTAGTCGACCACGATCGAGTTGCCGTTGACTTCGACGATGGTGCCGTCGTCGAGTGCCAGGATCATGTTCGCAGCATCGTTTGCGGCACGAGCCTCTACACCGGTGCCGATGTAGGGGGCTTCGGCCCGAAGCAGTGGAACTGCCTGGCGCTGCATGTTCGCACCCATGAGCGCACGGTTTGCATCGTCGTGCTCAAGGAAGGGAATCAGTGCAGTAGCGATCGAGATGATCTGTTTTGGCGAAACGTCCATCATCTGGACTTCGACACCGGGCACGTAGGAAATCTCGGTGGTCGCACCGAAGAACACGTCTTGTTCGAGCTGCAGTCGCAGGCCTTCGAGGGTTGCTGCCTGGGGCGAGCGCCGCACCAGGACCTTGGCCTCGGCGAAGGTGCCGTCGTCGTTGAGCTTGGCGTTGGCCTGAGCAACAACGTATTCCTCTTCTTCGTCGGCAGCCAGGTAGCGGATCTGGTCGTGCTTGACGACACCGTCGTGTACCTCTCGGTACGGCGACTCGATGAAACCGAAGCTGTTCACGCGAGCAAAGCTGGCGAGGCCACCAATCAGGCCGATGTTCGGGCCTTCTGGTGTTTCGATTGGGCACATGCGGCCGTAGTGGCTGAAGTGAACATCTCGCACTTCGAAGCCGGCACGCTCACGGCTGAGACCACCTGGGCCGAGCGCCGAAAGGCGGCGGCGGTGAGTCAGACCGGACAGCGGGTTGACCTGGTCCATGAACTGCGACAGCTGCGACGTTCCGAAGAACTCCTTGACTGCAGCGACGACCGGGCGAATGTTGATGAGCGTCTGGGGCGTAATGGCCTCGACGTCTTGGGTGGTCATGCGCTCACGCACAACACGTTCCATGCGGCTAAGACCGATGCGAACCTGGTTCTGAATCAGTTCCCCCACGGAACGGATACGACGGTTTGCGAAGTGGTCTTGGTCATCGAGTCGGTAGCCGGGTTCGGCGCGCACCAAATGGAGCAGGTAGGTACAGCTGGCGAGGACTTCGGCCGGGGTGAGCACCGGATGGTCCAGGTCGGGACCTTCGAGGTCGATGCCGAAAGTCTCTTCGATGCGCTTGATTTCTGGACCAAGCTTGCGATTGAGCTTGTAGCGGCCGACACGGCTCAGGTCATAGCGGCGGCTCTCGAAGAACGCGCTGCGGAAGTAGTTGCGAGCTGACTCGACCGATGGCGGTTCGCCGGGGCGAACACGCTTGTAGATCTCGAGCAGTGCTTCGTCTTGGGTTTGGGCCAGAAGTTTGGTCTGGTCTTCTTCCCACTGGCCTTCGAGGAAGTCGAAGTGGCGAACGAACGCCGGCAAGAAGCCAGGTGCGTTCTCTTCGTCGAAGCCGAGCGCACGAATCAGCGTGAACATCGACAGGCGGCGCTTGCGGGCAACTCGAGTGCCAGCGGTAACATCCTTGCCAGGCTTTTGCTCGACGTCGAACTCGATCCACTCACCACGGTACGGGTGAATGGTGCCGGTGACCAGCTGGTGCTTGCTCAAGTTACGCAAGCGATAACGCTCACCCGGCTGGAAGATCACGCCGGGGCTACGTACCAGTTGCGATACGACGACACGCTCGGTGCCGTTGATGATGAACGTGCCGGTCTCGGTCATCATGGGGAAATCGCCCATGAATACGGTCTGCTCTTTAATTTCGCCAGTTTCAGCGTTCATGAAGCGGGCGCGCACGAAGATCGGTGCGCTGAACGTCATGTCCTGACGCTTGCACTCTGACTCGGTGAACTTTGGTGGTGGGCGGAGATCTTCGTCGGTTGCGTCGAACTCAAGTTCAAGTTGCAAATTTTCCGAGAAGTCCGTGATTGGACTGATATCGCGGAAAATCTGCTGCAAGCCATGGTCCAAGAACCACTGGAATGACTCGGTTTGAATAGCAATGAGGTCAGGAAGTTCGAGAACATCTTCGAGGTTGCCGAACGAGTAACGCACTGGCGCTGTAGCGCGAGTTGCCACGTGTAACTCCTAGTAGTGGGGGTGTTGCATCAATAAACGATGCGAGGGAAAGGAGCTCATGAAGAGACGCGCGAAATTGAAAAACAAAGTTCAAGCGCATCCACGACAAGGCTCGAACAGTCTAAAGGGCCTATTGAGGCTTTAACAACGCCGTTACCCATATCCCCCGTGCCTCGGTATCGGTGCGCTACCCGCCTTCGGCCACGGCGGCTCGGCCTTCGCCCGCTACCGGCCCCTGAGCTCCACCACTCTTACTTGCTTTTGGCGACTTCGTTGAGGAACTCGGTGTTGGTCCTGAAGTTGGTCAGGCGGTCGAGAAGCAGGTCGAGCGACGCAGCGGTCTTCGACGAACCTTCGTCGCCAACAGCATCGAGCACTCGGCGCATCTTGTTCGTTGCGCCATGGCTCTTGGAGTCCATCAACAGTTCGTCGTGGCGAGTCGAGCTGGCGGCGATATCGACCGCAGGGAACATACGGCGTTCGGCGCAATGGCGGTCGAGGCGCAATTCCATGTTTCCTGTGCCCTTGAACTCTTCGAAGATGACTTCGTCCATCCGCGAGCCGGTTTCGACGAGAGCAGTCGCCAAAATGGTCAACGACCCGCCGTCTTCGACATTGCGTGCCGAGCCAAACAGGCGCTTGGGCGGGTAGAGGGCACCCGCGTCGACCCCGCCCGACATGGTGCGCCCGCTGAAGCGGCCGCTCAGGTTGTAGGCCCGGGCCAACCGGGTAATGCCATCCATGATGATGCAGACATCGTCGCCAGATTCGACCGTGCGGCGCGCACGCTCGCCCGCAAGCTCCGCAACCGTGATGTGTTCATCGGTCGGACGGTCGAACGTGGAAGCGAGAACTTCGCCGTTCTCGACCCACCGTTTCATGTCGGTCACTTCTTCGGGCCGCTCGTCGATCAGCAGCACGAGGAGGCGGACCTCGGGGTGGTTGGCTTCGATCGACCGAACGATCTCTTTGATAACAGTGGTCTTGCCCGCCTTAGGGGGCGCAACGATAAGACCCCGCTGACCCTTGCCGATTGGGGCGATCAGGTCCACGATGCGAGAGGTGAGGTTCGCTGGGGTCGAAGCGCGTTCGAGCACGAGTTGCTCGTTCGGGAAAATTGGGGTCAAGTCGTCGAAGTTCGGGCGACTGCGGGCCTCTTCGGGGTCGCGCTCATTGACGGCGTCGACGGTCAGCAACGCAGGGTTCTTTTCGTTGCGAGCCGCTGGCCGCGAGCTGCCCCGAATTCGGTCGCCAGAGCGCAACCCAAAGTCGCGAACCATCTTGACAGGCACGTAGCAGTCGTCGCGGCTGGGGATGCCGCCATCGACCCGGAGGAAGCCGTAGCCGTCGCTGCGGAGATCAAGAAAACCGTCGACAGAGACGGGTTCGCCTTCCCAGGCGAGCTCGTCGCGATCACGGCCGCGGCGGCGACGTCGCCGCTTGTTGCCCGATTCGCTGTCGTTTGGCTGGCGACCGCCATCGTTCTGGTTCTGATCAGAGTTGTTGTCCTCGTTCTTGTCATGAGAACTCTTGTCGCTCGAACTCTTGTCGCCGGAGTTGTTCGGGCGCGCGTTCTGATTCGGCTTCCGTTCTCGTGCTCCGCGAGCGCTGGATCGTTCTTGTTTGGCCTGCTCTGTATGTTGGCCCGAATCATTGTCGTCGCGGTCATCGGCGCCACGGTCGTCTTCGACCTTCTGCGCTTCGTCTTTCGGGTCAAAGAGTGACCCGGTGCCCTCGCTGGATTCCGAGGCTGTGTCATTGGAATCGGCTTCTTCGGGCCCGCCGACAATGAGGTCGATAATTTGGGCTTTGCGCATGCGAGAGCCGACCTTGTTGCCCATCGCCTCGGCGATGACGGTCAGCTCGGCACGGTCCTTGCCGGCAAGGGTGCTGCGATCGGAAGTCACGGGTACTCCTGGTGAGAGTGAGGCCATTCAACCAGCGGCCATGGAGCGGACCAGTCTGAAGTGGCTCGGAGACGGGGCCAACAACTGGACCCGCATAAGACTACTTGGGTGGCAAGCCACCGGCTCGAAATCTACCAGTGGCGCGCAGACGTTCCTCCGGCCAACGCGATGCTTGGTCTTCGTTAGCTACTTCTTTGCTGCAGCCTTCTTTGGTGCAGCCTTCTTTGCTACAGCCTTCTTTGGTGCAGGCTTTGCCGCAGCCTTCTTTGCTGCAACCTTCTGTGGTGCAGCCTTCTTTGCCGCAGGCTTCTTCGCCGCCGACTTCTTCGGTGCAGCCTTCTTTGCGACCGACTTCTTCGGTGCAGCCTTCTTTGCGACCGACTTTGCTGCGGTTGGAGTTGGGGTGGCCCCAAGTCGGGCCTCGAACTCACTGCGAGCCGAGATCATTGCCTCGACGTCGCTGGAACTTGGCCTGACCGCTTCGACCCCATCGCCGCCAAACCTCATCGGCGGCGGCGACTGCGGCACAACCCACTCTGCACCTGAGGCCTCGAACAGCCGAGCAATTTCTTCGATATGCAAATCAACGAGGTGCCAAAGGTCTGGCACGAGATCACGGTCTGAGATCAAGCCAAAGTCCAGACGATCCCTGTAACTATGGACGGTGATGTTTAGGCCGACGCCGTCGGCAATAGTGGACACCGGGATATAGGCATCGAGCTTGGCACCGGCGAAGTACAGGTCGTCTCGGGGTCCAGGGACATTCGATATGACCACGTTAATTGGGCTGTTGACGCGGTCGGCGACCTTGAGCCGCGACACCAGCCGGATGGCCGATGCAGCCACAACGGGCGAGGTGTAGTCGGTCGCTTCGGCAAGAGCGTCGGCCGGGATCAGATCAAACTGGCGCTTGGCAACATCCATTGCTTCACGGCACAGCACAATCCTTTGGAGTGGGTCGTCGCAGTTTGTGGGGAGCTCGGCCACGATTCCTGATACCCGATTCGTCCAAGGGTCCGCTTCCTTGCCGGTGCGAATCGACACCGGGACCATTGCCCGCAAAGGCGCATCTGGGAGCGCGTCATGCTCGAGCAAGTACTCGCGCAGAGCCCCTGCACAGATCGCCATAACGATGTCGTTGAGCGTGCCGCCTGTCGCGTTCTTGAGTTGCTTCAGATTGTCGAGCGACGCGGACCGCATGGCGAATCGACGGTTGGGTGAAATGGACTTGTTCCATGGCGTTGGGGGCGCAGGAGTTACCGGCAGTGAAACCCCCGAGTCGCGGTCCGCAGCGGAGCCACCCCTGGCCAGCGCGGTAACTCCGTCGCGTGCCCTGCCCGCCAAATCACTGACGCTCTTAATTCCGGCTGCGTCGGCGGCATCGCGCAAGAGGCCTAGCCCGAGCCGGGTTCCCTTGACTGGATTGACGAGCAGGTTGCGCGTAGCACGCTGCAACATTGCCGCGTCGCTAGGCGGGCGCTCACCCGTCCAGGATTGTTCCTGGTACGCATACTCTGCGTCGGGCGTGAGATCGGTAAACATGCGCAACATAATTACGCCAGACGCACCATCGATGGTTGCGTGATGAGTCTTCTGTAAGAGCGCCCATCGGCCGTCGGCCAAGCCCTCGATAACGTACGCCTCCCATAGCGGGCGGGCCCGGTCCATCTTGCGGCCAACGATTCGTGCAACCTGCTCGGCGAGCTGGTCAGCGGCTCCAGGTGGAGCCAAACCAATATGGCGGACATGAAAGTCCAGATCGAACTCATCGTCTTCGACCCAATATGGGCGATCGAGTCCAAGTGGGACCTCGACGACTTTGCGGCGGAGCGGTTCGAGGTGCCCGACCATAATGTTCAGCCGCTCACGCACCGCTGCGAATGGCTCAAATTCGGGCGACGGGCGTTGATAGATGCTCAACCCGTTTACGTGCCCATAGGAGGTAGGTGTCTCCATTAATAAAAAGCCGACATCTACCCCAGTTAGTTGCTTCATATCAACGCTGCCTTGTCGGCTGCCATCTGAATCCCCTCGTCTCGACGCCCGCCCCCGGAACGTCGACCTTGTCCAAACTAGTCGAATTTCAGGTACTGCTGAGAACGGATCTTTACAGGGAATCGATCCAGTCGAGAAAGTCGCCGAATTCAGCGAACGATTCCAGCTGAGGGTTGTCGTCGATGATGCCCTGCGGCGCGTGAAAGAGACTGCCTGCGTTCGCTGCGTTGAGCATCGAAAGATCGTTGAACGAGTCCCCACCTGCGGTGACATGAAAATTGAGCGCCTGCATTGCCTCGACGGTCTTGCGCTTGTGGTCGGGGGTGCGCAGTTCGTAGTTCGTGATGCGATCGTTCCGCACGATCAAGCGGTGACAGAAGATCGTGGGCAGCCCAAGATGGGGCATCATCGCCGTCGCGTACTGCTCAAAAGTGTCGCTGAGCAACAAGACTTGGTGGCGACTCCGGAGCGCATCGAGGAAGTCGCGTGCGCCCTCGAGCGGCTTGATCTCTGCGAGCACTTCGGCGACGGTTGTCATGGTCAGATCGTGCTCGGCCAAGATGCCAAGCCGATACTGCATGAGCACGTCGTAGTCAGGCTCGTCGCGGGTCGTGCGCTTGAGGTCGTGGATACCGGTTAGCTCTGCGAGCTGAACCCAGACCTCGGGCATGAGCACGCCCTCGACATCGAGACAAATAACCCGTTGCTGATCCGTCACCGACGAAAGGATACGGGCTCACCCGAGCCATGGCGCCCACATCTCGCCACACGCTTGGCTATGGGCGAAGCGACTTGGTGAAGTAGCGGATGTCTTCCATGTGCTCCCACCCTTGATTCGCCCAAAAGGCTAGGGCCCCGGTGTTGTCGGCCCAAACCTCGAGCCGCAGCTCGGTGATGCCACGGGCCAGCAGTCGGCGTTCGAGTTCGCCGGTCAATACCTGGCCCAGACCACTCCCCTGCTCAGCTGGATCCACCACGCATCGTTTGATGCGCCCTCGATGGCCGTCGTAGGTTCCCATGATTGACCCCACCAACACATCGCCATGGTGCAGAACCAGAAATAGGTCGCAGTCGTAGCCCAGCTTGGTCACGATCTCCTCCCGGTCGTTGGCCTCGTCGTGGTCGACCCCACCTCGTCTCCACAATTCCAGGATTGCGTCAACGTCTGCGGAGGTGGCCTCCCTGATCGCTAGCTCTTTCTCAGTCATGGCTGTCAGCGCAATGAGCGGACGTGAGCTTGCACGGTTGCGAGGTCATTGGGCAGAACTTCGAACTGTTCTGTGCGTTCGAACAAGTCACCCACTCGCTTTGGCAATCCGGGGCGAACGCCGGTGGCTTGCTCGACGGCATCGGGGAACTTGGCTGCGTCGGCGGTGGCGAGACAGACCATGGGGCTGGCCGACGGCGCAATTGAGCGCGCCGCCGCGAGCCCGACTGCGGTGTGGGGATCGAGCAATATGCCGTGTGCATCGTGGACCTGAGCGATGGTCTCCAGCACGCCCCCGGGTCCATCGTCGTCGACCCGAACGGCCCGCCAGAGCTCCGCCAGCAGGTCACGATGTTCTTGATCCAGAGTCAAGGATCCGGTGTCGCGGAACATGGCCATTGCCTCGGCGATCCGTTGCCCGTCGCGGCCATGGGTTTCGAACAGCAGCCGTTCCAGGTTGCTTGAGATCTGGATGTCCATGCTCGGCGACAGCGTGGGTACGACCTGGTCAATTTGCATCGTGCCGGTGTTAAAGAGCCGAGCCAGAATGTCGTTACTGTTGCTGGCGACGCAGAACCTGTCGATGGGAAGACCCATGCTCCGAGCAGCCCACCCAGCAAAGACGTTGCCGAAGTTGCCAGTTGGCACCGTAAACGAAACCGGCGTAGTGATCGAAGCGACTCGCGACGAAGCAACCACGTAGTAAACGATCTGCGCCATCACACGAGCCCAGTTGATCGAGTTCACAGCACCCAGGCGAACCTCGTCTCGAAATGTCGCATCGGCGAACATGGCCTTAACCAAGTCCTGGCAGTCGTCGAAGGTTCCCTCGATCGCCACGTTGTGCACGTTGGCGGCTTCGACTGTGGTCATCTGGCGGCGCTGCACATCGCTCACCCGACCGTGTGGGTGCAGAATGAAGATATCGACAGCGTCGCGGTCGCGACAGGCCTCGATGGCTGCGGAGCCCGTGTCGCCCGAGGTTGCGCCAACAATGGTGATGCGTTCATTGCGCCGACCGAGTTCGAAGTCAAACAGTCGACCGACCAACTGCAAGGCGATGTCTTTGAACGCCAGCGTTGGACCGTGGAACAGCTCCAGCAGCCACACGTTGGGATCAACTTCGATCAGTTCCACCACATTCTCCGAAGCAAACGTGGCGTATGTCTCGGTCACAATCGACTCGAAGTCGTCTCGAGGAATGACCCCCTGCACGAATGGCCACATGACATCGACGGCGGTGTTCACGTAGTTGTCGGTTCGAGCGCTGGCGACCGACTGGGGCCAGGACTCTGGCAAGTACAGACCGCCATCGTTACCAAGGCCGGTCAGCAGCACATCGCCAAAGTCGAGCGAAGGGGCAACGCCTCGGGTACTGATGTATTGCATCGGGCTCATGAGCCAATGACTCGATACAGAGCGCCGACCCGGTTCACGCTCGATAGCGCTGTCAGTTTTTCAAGCGTTGCCGAGATGTCGGCCTCCGATGCCTGGTGGGTGATGAAGGCCAGTGTTGCCTCGGAACCCAAGCCTTCTTGTTCCATTGACTTGATGGAAACACCGTTGGCTCCAAACACGCTGGCAACTTCGGCGAGGACTCCGGGGCGGTCATCGACGGCCAGGTGCAGATAGAAGGCCGAGGTTGCGGCCTCGGGCGGACGCACGAGCGCATCGCCAAGCGCGGGCAATTGGCGCACGCCACCATGAGCGATTCCGGAAGCGGCTTCGATGACATCGCCGAGCACCGCAGAAGCGGTCGGCGGGCCGCCTGCGCCGCGGCCGTAGAGCATGAGTTCATCGAGAGCGCCGCCTTCGATGAACACGGCATTGAAACTGCCTCGCACCGTGGCCAATGGGTGGTCGAGCGGGACCATGGTTGGGTTCACTCGGGCGGAAATTTCATAAGGTGCTTCGGTGCCAACCCGTTCTACGACAGCGAGCAACTTGATCACGTAGCCCAACCGACTGGCATTCGCTATATCGGCAGCGGTCACCTGACTGATGCCCTCGACCGGCACGTCGGCTGAAGTCACCGCTACACCAAAGGCCACTGTTGCGATGATTGCGGCTTTGGCTTGAGCATCGTGGCCCTCGACGTCGGCGCTCGGGTCCGCCTCGGCGTATCCGAGGCGCTGCGCTTCGGCCAAGATCTTGGCGTAATCGGCACCATCTTCGGTCATCGCCGACAGCATGTAGTTTGTCGTGCCGTTGACAATCCCTATGATTCGGTCGACAGGTTCGCCTCGAAGTGACTTTTGCAGCGTGCGCATGAGCGGTATCGCTCCAGCAACCGAAGCTTCGAAAAGCAGCTCAACGTTGTTGGCCGCTGCCAAGTCAAACAGCTCTCGACCGTGAGCAGCAAGCAACGCCTTGTTGCCAGTAACCACGGACTTTCCGGCTCGCAACGCCTGGCCGATCCAGTCGCGAGCGAGGTCAACTGCGCCGACAAGCTCAACAACCAGGTCGACATCTTCGGCGTTAATAACTTCGCTGGCTTCGTCGGTGAGCGCAGCATCGCCGAGGCCCGGCCGAGGTTTGTCCAGGTCGTTAACGGCAACTCTGGTCACGGTCAGGTCAAGGCCAGTCAGGGTCGCGATATCGGTTCGTTGGTCGGCGATCAGGCGAACCAGGGAACCGCCAACGGTTCCGAAGCCAAGGAGACCAATACGCACGGGCTGCAAACTCATCATGCAACGCTACCAGTGCTTCTTTTGCCTAGTCGCTGCTTATGTCAGTGACGCGGTCGGTTTGGTTACAACACGTCGAGGCGGGTCAGGTCGTCGAGGTTTTCGCGACGCACCACCAAGCGAGCGTTGCCATTGCTAACAAACACCACTGCGGGTCGCGTGACCTTGTTGTAGTTCGATGCCAGCGAGTGGCCATACGCCCCCGTCACCGGCGTTACGAGGAGATCCCCGACGGCGATGTCCTCGGGCACCAACGCCTGGCGAATGATGATGTCACCGGACTCGCAGTGTTTGCCGACAACTCGGACTTCTTTGGTTCTGGTTGCATCCGCCCGGTCGGCAATGAACGCCTCGTAGCCGCTGCCATAGAGCACCGGCCGAGGGTTGTCGCTCATACCGCCATCGACAGCCACATAGGTGCGCAGGCCTTCGAGCTCCTTGACCGTGCCAACCTGATACACGGTCATACCAGCAGTGGCTACGATCGAGCGTCCTGGTTCGGCCAGCACGTGCGCATCGATGCCAGCTTGACCAGTAGCTTCGAGCACGGACCGTCCCCATTGAGAAATCGTTGGGGCTTCTTCGCCGCCAACGTAGGCAACCCCCAAACCGCCACCCACCGATAGCTCGGGCAGGTTGAAGCGCTGTGAGATCTCGGCCAACACCGCCGCTGACTGCCGCATCGAATCTATTCGAAATACCTGGGACCCGATGTGCGCGTGGATACCCAGCAGCTCGATAGCAGGCGACGCCTTAGCCCGGGCGATCGCCTGGTCAGCCAAACCGGTGGACACCGTGAAACCAAACTTCGAATCATCTTGGCCCGTGGCAATGAACTCATGGGTGTGAGCCTCGACGCCGGGTGTGATCCGAATGAGTGCCTTGGCCACCACACCGATCTCGGCGTACACCGCTTCGATGCGGTCGATCTCATCGAAGCTGTCGATCACGATCCGGCCGACGCCAGCCTTCATAGCTTCTGCGAGTTCGGCGGCCGACTTGTTGTTGCCGTGGAAGACCAAGTGGCTCACAGGTACACCACCGGCCCGGGCAACGTGCAATTCACCGAGGGTTGCAACGTCGAGGTGCATACCTTCTTCGTACGCGAGTTTGGCCATGGCGACGCACAAGAATGCCTTGGTTGCGTAGGCGACACCATCGCCGAAGGTCTCGACCGCTTCGCGACATCGAGCGCGCAGGTGATCCTCGTCGTACACGAAGAGCGGCGTGCCGAATTCCGCAGCGAGCTCTGCGATGTCGACCCCACCGACGCTCATGCGCCCATCGGTCGAAACAGTGGTTGTGTCGGGAAGAAGTTGGCGCGGGATCGCTCGGGCGCTCATCACATCTCCGTCGGGGCGGCAACGCCAACGAGGTCGAGCCCGCTCACGAGGCCAATACGTGCTGCCTCGATAAGCCACAACCGCGCTTGAGTCAGCTCGGCGCTTACGTCGTCGCCGACCACGTAACAGTCGTGGTAGAACCCATGGAATGCCGATGCGAGTTCGCGCAACCAGGTCGTGATTTTGTGCGGCGCCCGTTCACGGGCAGCGATCGCCACAATCTCGCCGTATTCGTGAAGCGCTCGAAGGATGTCCAGTTCGCGCTCATGGACTAGCTGCGTAAAATCAGTATCGGCGAGAGCGCCACGGGTGTGGCCCGCAGTTGACGCGTTGTTGGCCAGCGAGTTGATGCGGGCCGTTGCGTACTGCACGTAATAGACCGGGTTGTCCATACTTTTCTCGGCGAGTGCAGTCAGGTCAACTGTTTGGCGAGTGTCCATTGATTGAGTCAGGAACGTGAAGCGAGCGGCATCGGGCCCGACCTCATCGATGACCTCATCGAGAGCGACCATGTCGCCGAGGCGACCGGACATCTTGACCTCGGCTCCGTCGCGTTCGAGCGTGACCAGCTGCGTCACGATGACCTCGAGGTCATCGGGCTGATGGCCCAAGATTTGCATTGCCGCTTTCATGCGAGCGATGTATCCGTGGTGATCGGCGCCCCAGACATTAATGAGCTTGTCGGCGCGTTCGAACTTGTCGCGATGATAGGCGATGTCGGGGGTCAGGTAGGTCATGTCGCCATTGGCTTTGATGAGCACCCGATCTTTGTCGTCGCCGAAGTCGGTCGTGCGCAGCCATGTTGCCCCATCTTCTTCGAAGACCTTGCCCGCTGTCCGTAGTTCTTCGAGCGCATTCGGCACCTTGCCATCAGCTACCAATGCCCGCTCCGATGACCAGACCTCGTGGTTCACATTGACCATGGCCAGTGTGTCTTTGTGACTCTGCAGCGCTCGCGCATAGCCCCACTCGAGCGGGTCAGCATCGTCGGGCATTTCCTTAGCCCACTCGACGAGGTACTCGCCTTGGTAGCCGTTTTCTGGCAGGTCCTTGCCTTGTTTGCGGGCGGCGAGCGACTCGGCAAACAGTGCCATTTGCACGCCACGGTCATTGAGATAGAACTCGGTAGTGACTTGGTGGCCGACGGCCCGGAGCAGTCGAGCGACGGAGTCGCCATACATGGCGCCGCGAGCGTGTCCAGCGTGCAATGGCTTGTTGGGGTTGGCGCTCACGAACTCCACGTTCACGTGTGTACCTGTGCCGAATGTGTGACGGCCAAAGCCTTCGGTTCCGGCCTCGATCGTTGCCGCGAGTTCATCGTAGAGCCAGGTGTCGAAGAGTCGGAAGTTCACAAAGCCTGGGCCGGCGATCGCAACCGACTCGACATGGGCGGGCAAGTTGGCGTTGAGGTGGTCCGTGATCTCGCCAGCGAACGCCCGGGGATTCTGTCGGCCCGCTGGCTTCCATCGGGCCATCGCGACGTTCGAGGACCAGTCGCCGTGTTCGCGGCGGGCTGGGCGCTCGAGCTCAATCGCGCTGGCATCGATCTCGACGCCCAAAGCCCGAAGTGCGCCAGCAAGCGCAGTGGTCAGTTCCTGCCTGATCATCTTGTCACGCCGTCGGCGATGGCGGCAGCTGAAACCGCAGGGGCTACGGCTTCAAGAACTCGTTTGTCGAACACCGACGGAATGATGTAGTCGGCGGCCAGGTCCTCGCCAACTACCGCGGCGATATTCTCGGCGGCAGCGAGTTTCATGGACTCGGTAATGTCGGTTGCGCCAACGTCGAGTGCGCCGCGGAACAGCCCTGGGAACGCGAGCACATTGTTGATCTGGTTTGGATAGTCGCTGCGACCTGTAGCCATAACTGCGGCTAGGCCGTCGGCGGCCTCGGGTGTGATCTCGGGGTTCGGGTTTGCCATTGCAAACACGACCGGGTCCTTGGCCATGGTCCGAAGGTCAGCCGCAGTCAACAGGTCTGGAGCGCTCACACCCATAAACACGTCGGAGCCGACCATGACCTCTTGCAGCGTGCCGGCGCGACCTTCCTTGTTGGTGTTCGCAGCGAACCACTCTTTTGCTGGGTTCAAACGATCTCGACCTTGATAGATCGAGCCAGTTGAGTCAACACCGATCACGTCGCCAACTCCAGCACTCAGCAGGATCTTGCCGATGGCGACCCCAGCAGCACCGATCCCGGAGATAACGACCTGGATGTCAGCCATGTCCTTGTCGATCAATTTGAGCGAGTTCCAAAGCGCAGCCAGCGCGACCACAGCCGTGCCGTGCTGATCGTCGTGGAACACGGGAATATCAAGCGAGGCTTTGAGTCGCTCCTCGATCTCGAAGCAGGCTGGAGCGGCGATGTCTTCGAGATTGATGCCCCCAAAGGTGGGTGCGATGCGCTCGACGGTTTCGATGATTTCCTCGATATCGGTGGTTGCTAAGCACAGCGGAAAGGCGTCGACGCCAGCGAACTCCTTAAAGAGCAGCGCCTTGCCTTCCATGACCGGCATCGCCGCTTCTGGACCAATGTTGCCAAGGCCGAGAACTGCGGTGCCGTCGCTCACAATGGCCACGGTGTTCCTGCGAATTGTGTACTTATGGGAAAGTTCAACGTCGTCGTGGATCGCCATACAAACACGGGCAACGCCGGGGGTGTACGCCATGGAGAGGTCAGCAGCGTCGGCCACTGAACACAGCGCGAGAGTTTCAATCTTGCCGGCCTCGTGCATGCGGAACGTCTTGTCAAACCAGTCGAGCAACTCGACGTTCTCAAGTGCTTCTATGGCTTCGACGATGCGCTTTTGGTGGTCCTCGTCGCGGGCGTTCACGCAGATGCTGCGCTCAAGAGTTGCGCCTTTGGCTTCGAAGCCTTCGACCACTGCGATGTTTCCACCAGCGTCGCCAATTACGGTCGCGAGTTCACCGAGGACACCGGGCACATTGCGTAGCCGCACTCGCAGTTGGATTTGAAATGCCGCGGTTGGAGCAGTTGGAACAGCCATGGCGAGCAATCGTAGTAACGCCGATCACCAACAAGCGCCGAAGATTGTGCCGATTTCAGTCGAGTTGCACGATGAGGCCGTCTTGGGCTGTCTCGCCGAGCCGATAGTCGAACCGAACGGTGTCGAAACCGAACTCGGTGTTGTCGGTTTCGATCCGCAACGTGTCGGCGTCGACCCAATGCAACTGGGCCACATAACCGGGGACATAGGGGGCGAGGTCGATCTCGCGAAGATCGCTGATTCGACCGTCGGGCTCCTGGGTTCCAACCTGCACCCGGCCAGGCTGACCAACACACAAGTCTGCGAATGCAATCTGAGATGACCCCGCCTCGATCGCTGCGGCCGTGACCGACCCAAGCGGTACCTCGGCGGTCGCAAGCTGCCATTGTCCTTCGCCTTGGCGCAGCCACAAGGTGTCAGACACGCCGGATCCGAAAAGGTCACGACAGGCACTCACGGTGCCGGCTGGTGCCCGGCCGGCCCAATAGGTCAAGCCGCCGTCAGGGGTTGCGGCCAGCGGCGTCAGGCTGCGCTCAGCAGGGGCGCCTGCTTCGAGCATGATGCGACTTGGGCCACCGTTGCGGCTCAACAATTTCGATTCCAGGTCATAGCTGACCGCGAACGCTTTGCCGTCGGGCTCGATTGCATTCACGCTGACCTCGCTCTCGTCCCAAAGAACCAGCGCCGTTGAATTTGAGCCTTCGCCGAGCCAAACCAGGTCGAGACTCTCGATGTGTCCGTCGGGCTCAAGCGCTGCCACGTACATCTCCAGCTGCGTGCCGCAGGCAACAAGCCACGCCGCTTGGTTCTTTTCGGGCCGCACCACAAAGTGTGAGACCTCGCCGCTGAAGGTCAGCTGCGGATCGCGAACATCTTGAGTGATACCCGACCCGTTCACAAAACGGATCTCGCTGTAGTCGGCCCGGGCGCAGTTCGAGTTGTCGTTGGTCACGGCGTACCAGGTGACGCCTCGCTCGCCCCACGAAGCTAGGAAGTCCGAATCGGCTGGCAACCCTTGGTCAAGGGGAAGATTGACCGGATCGCCAATTGCGCCGAGGGCTGCGTCGAAATCAGGAATGGGTGGGGCCGGCGGAGTATCACCGGTGCCGCTGACAGGTGTCGTCGTAGCGGCCGGGTTGTCCGAGTTAGGGGGACTAGCGGCCTGAGGTTCAGTCGTCGTGGCGTCGGCGGGTTGAGGATCTCCTCCGGCGAGGCCCTCGTCTTGGGTGGCGTCGTCTTGAGGCTCGTTTGCGGCGTCTGATGAAGTAGACGAGCCAGCTGAGTTGTCGTCGACACCGTCGGAAAGCGCGATTTGGGCGACCGTCGACTCCCCGGCGACGACCTCTGTGGTTAAGGGGGAATCGGTGGTGTTTCGCATCGCCACAAAGCCGAGTCCGGCAACAAGAAGCACACTTGCGGCTACGGCAAGTGGCCAAAGGGTTCGCCGAGACCGCAGCGCAACGACCGGCGCATCAGGGGCGTGAACAGGTGGCAGCGACGCAGTGCGGTCACGGTCGCCCACGACCATTGGGGGGGTTGACGTTGCATCGCCCAGAGCGCTATCGAGGTTCGCCCAGAACTCTGAACCGTGCTCCGGTGGGTCCTGGGGCGTCAGGATTGGCTCGTGGCCTTGGTTCGGTGTGTCGGTCATGAGTGGCCTCCATCGAAGTTGCGTCCGTCGGTTGAGAGCCGTTTGCGCAACGATGCCCGAGCGCGGCTCAATCGGCTGCCAACCGTGCCTGCGCTAATCCCCAGCAGGTCAGCGACAGTTTCATAGCTTTGGCCCTGCCCATCGACCAGGGTCACGACGGCCAACTGGTCAGCCGGCAGTTCTGCCAACGCACTACGCAGAACTGTGGCGTCGGCGATTGCGTTAGCGGGATCTTGGTTGCTCCAGTCCTGAGACTCATCTAGGGGCTCAGCTCGACGTCGTTTAGCGACCTTCAGATGGTCGAGTGCGGTCGTGTACACAATCCGGTATAGCCACGTGCTGAACGCTGCTTCGCCGCGAAACTTGCCTATCGCCCGCCATGCCTTGAGGTACGCGTCTTGGAGCACGTCGTCCATCTCGGTTCGCGACGGCACCATGCGCCACACGACCCCTCGCATCTTGTCGTCGTGCTGACGCAACAGCGCAGAGAACGCGGCGGGATCGCCATCTATGGATTGAGCAACCAGTGCCCGGTCGTCGCTCATCGGCGTCTCCTCGGGGACTCGTGTAGCGGTAAGCATCACGACCTTATGACGACACAGCCCAGAACTTTCTTCCACGCCAAATCATTTTTCTCTACTGAACCCGAACAAGGGACGAGCCGCAGCGAATCGGTCAAACGCTGAGTCGGCTGGTGGCTTCGATGGGAGCGAGGCCGCCGTCGTCTCCTGCATTGGCTTCGAACCAGGCTTCGATTTCTTCGGCTGGCCTTGGCTTAGCGAACAGGTATCCCTGGAAGTACGGCACGCCCATGCGGTGCAGAACCTCGGCTTGTTCCCAGGTCTCGACGCCTTCGGCGATCACGTTGATATCGAGCGCCAGTGCCATCTCGGTGATGGCCTGCACAACTGATGCAGTGGCCATATCGTCGGGGAGCAGGCTCACGAATGCCCGGTCGATCTTGAGGGTTGTGGGGCGGAATTGGGTGAGATAGCTGAGGGATGAATAGCCGGTGCCGAAGTCATCGATTGCGACGCGAACGCCCATTTCTTTCAATGACTCGATTGCCTGGAGCGCTCCGTCGGCATCGTCGAGGAGGGCGTTCTCGACGACTTCGATGACCAGCAACGACGGCGGCAGTCCCGTCGTCGCCAAAATCTGGTGGATCTGTTGCACGAATTTCGGGAAGTTCTTGGGAACTTTGTTAGCCGATACGTATAGGTCGTTGGCCAGCGGGTACTTGGCCGCCCAGCGGGCCATTTGGGTACAAGTTTTTTTGAGCGCAACGGTGTCGAGCAGAGCGACCAGGCCTGCTTCCTCGGCTACCCCGAGGAACTGACCCGGGGTGAGGAGCCCACGGGTCGGATGGGGCCATCGCACGAGCGCTTCGAACCCGGCCGTAGCGTAAGTTGCGCTGTCCACGATTGGCTGGAAGTACATCGTGATGTCTTCGGTATCTATGGCGTACCGCAATTCGCTTTCGAGCTCCATCTGCTCAACGAGCAGCTCGCGCATGCCTTCGTCGAAAACTTCGACCCGGTTGCGGCCACGCTCCTTGGCGCGATACATCGCAGCGTCGGCGTTGCGGAGCAGTTCGTCGGCCGTCATGTCACCGGCGGGACAAACGGCAATGCCAATACTCAGTTTCGGGTGCATCGTTGCGCCCTGATCAACAAAGGGCGCCTCGAGCGATTGTTGAATTCGGTTTGCAACTGCCGAAGCTTCGGAAACACCAGTCAGGTTGTCGCACAGCACAACAAACTCGTCGCCACCAAACCGTGACACGGTGTCATTGAGGCGCACTGCGGTCTCCATGCGCTCACCCACATGTTTCAGGAGTCGATCGCCAACGTCGTGGCCGAGCGAATCGTTGACCATTTTGAAACGATCGACGTCGATGAACATCACGCCTACAAAGGGTTTCTGACCAGTCTCAAGATCGACCCCGGCACTAAGAGCCGTGCGCAACCGATGCACGAGCATCGCCCGGTTGGCCAGTCCAGTGAGTTCATCGTGCAGTGCCTGTTTAGCGAGTTCCCACGTGGCGTAGCGGCGGAACGTGATGTCTTGGGACTGAACAAGAATGCGGGCACCATCGCTATTCTCGGTCCGAGAAAGGTGTTCGAGAACCCAAACTTCGGATTCGTCGTCGCCGTTGAGTACCCGGTGTTCCACCTGGGTGGTGCGGGCGGCGCCGGTCATGAGCTTGTCGAGCGCCGCAAGGTGTCGGGTCCGGTCCGATGGCTCAGTTAGCGCCAACAGCGATGTACCGATGAGGTCACTCCGTGTTCTGCGAACCTGATCGCAGTACGCCTGGTTCGCTCCGACAATGACGCCCATCTCGTCGAGCTCTACGACGCCGATGATGTTGTGTTCGAAGTCGGTGCTCGATCCGTACGGCGCGGCCACAGCATTTTGAAGTCGTCGGCTCGCAACTTGGTAGTTCTTTCGAACGAAGTGGCCAAGCACAAAAACGCCGAGCAAGGCAATGGAGGCACCAGCAGCTCGCAGAATGAAGGGGAGCCAACTCGGAGGAGTTCCGCCAGCGAGTGGCACGGAGCGCACGGCGACAAAGTCACCGCCGGTATAGGGGACCGCTGCAACGAGGCTTGCGTCTGCACCATCGTTTCGTATCGATGCCTCGACCTGCCCCCCGGGGGTCAACCGGTCAAACACACTGTCGACTGCCAAGCCATCACCCTCGAGAATCAAAACGACCCAGCCGCGATCAGCGTTCTCGCCGACGGGGAAGTACGAGGCGATGCCATCGCTAAGGAAAACTTGGCCTTCGAGGTCAGAGAACGGTTCGTTGGTCGACCGGTTCAGCATCACCGTTCGGTCAAATCCCGACGAGCCCGGGTCCCCGGTTTTATTGCCAAAGCGATCTACGCCAACCAGATCAGCCACCGCATCTAGGTAGAGCACCCGGTTGAGAGCGGGCAGAGTACGGCCTAGCGAGTCTTCTTTTACCGCGCTTGCGAGTGCAACTTCAGAGGAGTCGATGGCGTCGTTCAGTCGCTCTGCGAGCTGCACACCCGCCTCCTCGGCAGTGCCCAGGCTGCGGGCGAGATCTTCTTCGAGTTCGGTGAGAGAGGCGATCAGCGCACCCTCGGAGCTCTCGTGTACGAACGCCCGTTGGTCTCGCCGATCTTGGAAGTCATCGAAAAGCACCAACGCGCTCACCAAGGCCAGCCCAATAGCGAGAACGACTGTTGCCACAGAGACCAGGCGGGCAGTCGTAAGCTCAGCGCGAGGCGAGGACATGAGTGGGGGCTTTCTCTTTTTTGGTGCTACGAATCAACGCCACACCGTCAAAACTATCGTAATTAGGGTACGTGTGATCGTTAGGGCGCCGAGGGAGAGCCAAGCGGCACGGGTTCTGGCAAGAAGTACATCGAGAACACTGCCCGGTCACCGAGCTTGAAATCGTCGGTTCCGATGCCGATCGCAGCCTCCGACGTGGTCTCCACATAGACACCAAGAAAGCTTCCTTCGTCGTCGCGTCGCTGCAGTGGGCACCATGCCACGTCTTTTGACGACGAAGCGCAAACGACCTTTCCACCAGGCAGCGTCTGGACACCTTCGAAATCAGCCTGGTTGAGATTGGCGAGATCCGAACCGCTGTACACGTTGCATGCGGCTGCCGGCGTGTTGGTACTCGAGGTGCAGGCATCTGGCGGCTCGCCATTGCCGCCTGGTTCACTGCGATAGATGACCACTCGCTGCACAATCTGTTCGATCTCTGCGGGTGTGCGGTTGTTTTTTCCGAACTCAGCGAGCAAGGCATCGAGCGCCCGATAGTCAGCATCGCGACTTTCGCCGGCTCGCGCTCCGACCAAGGCAGAGGAGCGAGCAGCCGAAGATGACGATCGAGCTGCCGAATAGCCAAGGCCTGCGTCAAAGATTAGGGCGAGCAACGCAATCAGAATGGGAACAGCAATGGCGAACTCAACGAGCGCTGCACCGCGTTCGTCACGCGTGCCGACTCGTTTCACACGGGTGGACATCAGAGTTCTCCACTCGTCTCGATCACTTGCAGGCTGTTCGCACTCACGTCGAAGGAGAGATCGACAAAGATCTGGTCGATGATTGGTTCGTACTTCGCTTGGACATAGACGCCAATGAACTCGAGATCACCGCTTGTGGTTCGGGTATCGGGGCACCACTGGAATCCATAGCCGGGGCAACCAAAAGCGCCCTCGTCGGCGTCGAATTGGCCGGGCACGTACACATTGCACTGCCCGAACTGCGAGGTCGGAGGGGTCTCGCCGTCTACCGACGTGCAACTCGCTGGCAGGTCTGCGCTGCCTTTATCACCCTTGTAGACGACGACCCATTGCACGGTCGCGGCGCTTGCTGCACCCCGTCGGAACAGTTGGTTCAGAATCAGGTAGTCAGCGTTTGAGTTTGAACCTGCCACCGCGCCGCGACGGGCGGCATCGTCAACTGCGTTGTTGATCGTGTTGCGGGCCCGAACAGCAAAGCCGCCCTCGATGATTCCGAAAATCAGGGAGAAGAGCACTACGGCGATGAGTGCGAACTCGACCATGGTCGCGCCGCGTTCTTTTTCACTCGTCAGCCTGGCGGCGTGTGATGGTCTCTTCGTCACAGGGTCCTAGGTCGGCCATACCTGCACGTTGTTGAGCTATTTGGGTAAATCTATGTGTCGAACATTTTCACCCGCCTTGCCTGTCATAGGCGAAAGGCACCGGCCGGTCGTACCCGATATGGGAGAGCATTCTACGAGCGACTCGACAGCACGCCGAAGCGCACGCCTGAAAATAGGTCCGACGAACCACTTAACAACGCCCCAATCCGGCCGATCTATGACGAAGCACAATCCTGCAGCGGATCCCTGCGAAATATCCGGATTGATATCTGCTGCCGCTACAACCTCATTCCCACTTGGAGCATCCATGTTCTCGAGATCTGAAAAGACCGAAGAAGTAGACGACACAATGGTCGAACCATCCGGCGAGCGGAGCCCGATGGTTCTGGCAGCGCTTGCCGGGCTCCTCGCCGTCGCCGGCGCCTTCCTGCTGGTCTGGTATCTCAACAGTGGCGCCGACGACGTGGCTAGTGGCACGACAACTTCACCTTCTGGCATGACGGCAAATTCGGAGAACGACGGGGCTACCAAACAGGTACTGTTCGCAACCCGAGCGATCCCACGAGGAACGTCGATTCGAGAGCTGCGAGACGCACCAACGGTGTACTTGACCGCCGATGTTGTGGCCGAGGGCGTTGTCATCCCCTCCGCAATTGAGTCCATCACCGACTTGCGCGACGAGATGCTGGATGGCCAAGTGCTTGCCGCTGATGTGCTTCCCGGCGAGCAACTATTGCGGGACCGGTTTCGCGATCCGAGTGTCTTCGATACAGACGAAACATTCCTCGAAGCTGCTACCGGCGTGACCGTGCCAGCAAACCATCACACGGTAGTTCTGCAACTTCCAGCGTCACGAGCCATGGGTGGCAATATTCGCCCCGGCGAGAACGTCACGCTAATCGGCAACTTCAACGTCGATGCACCCGACAGCGGCCGCTACGAAATCTCCTTGGTCGTCCTGAACTCTGTCGAGGTGATTGCAATCGCCGACGACAACCAGGTCGAGGGTGCTCTCTCGAATGACATCGACACAGTTGGTACGGCGAGTCGCGGCATCTTTACGATCACCTTGGCCGTGGAACCGGACGAACTCACCGATGTGACTTACGCCATCGAATACGGCGACATCATCTTGGCAACCGCAGTCGAAGACTTCGACAACGAAAATGATCCTCGCGCCATAACGATGATTAACGGCATCGTCGGCGACGATGGTGTTTGGTTGGCCGAACTCGACGACGGCAACGTCTTTGACCTTTTGAGTTTCCTCGAAGAAGGAGTGGCTGTGGAGGGCTCAAGCATCGAGATTGAGATCGAAGGCGACGACGATGGGGCCGGCGCCGCGGTGGCCGCAAGTGCAGGGCAAGAGGATGACGAAGGTGACCAAGGTGAACCAGAAGTGCCAGGGGAATCATGAAAATCTTCAAGAAAGGACAGGAGGTCAACGGCGAAGCCTTGGACTCACCGTTGCCACCGCCACCTGCGACAGACCGCGTCGCAGAGCCCATCGACACCGACATCACCGATCTGGTTGACTGGTACCTCAACCCCGAGGCTCCGTCGCCAGTTGAAAGCCCGCAATCCACCGAATGGGCCGACCCTGTGCCGACGGACGCGGACTTAGCGGCGCCAGCGGCCACTCCTACCCCAGCAGCCAGGTCCGCTGAACCCATCGAATACACGCCCGTGTCCCCGGCACAACCGAAGACCGACGACAAGCCTTCCGGACCCTCTCTTAAAAAGTCCAGCTCATCAGCCAACGGCAACCTGCCGGTTCGCTTCGAACGCCCACCGCTGACCGAAGAGCTCAACGAACTCAAGCGTGAAGCCAAAGACGCGCTGACTATGCGCCTTGGCTCATTGTTGTCGGACAGCACTGTTTCCGAAGACCGTCTTCAGGAGATGGTCATCGAGGGCTTGGCCGATGTACTCCTGAATCAGGACACATCTGCCTATAGCGAAGGCCAACTCGACCAACTCGGCGACGAACTCCTGCACGATATTCTCGGTCACGGCCCGATCGAACCCTTGCTGGAAGACCCGCTGGTCTCTGAGATTATGGTCAATGGTCCCAACCAAATCTTTGTGGAACGAGCTGGCAAAATCTACGAGACCAGTGCCCGATTTGAGTCTGATGCTCAGGTCCGGCGTGTCATTGACCGCATAGTGAGTCGCATCGGCCGCCGCATCGACGAATCGTCGCCAATGGTGGATGCTCGACTCCCCGACGGGTCTCGTGTCAACGCAGTTATTCCACCGCTGGCGGTCGACGGACCTTCGATCACTATCCGGAAATTCTCAAAGACCGCACTGACCGAACAGGACTTGGTTGCTTACCAAACCCTTACCTGGGAATCCGTTGGCCTGCTCCGAGCGTTCGTTGCTGGCAAACTCAACATGTTGATCTCGGGTGGTACCGGTTCAGGTAAAACAACCTTGCTGAACGTGTGCTCAAACTTCATTCCTGAAGGCGAACGCGTTGTCACCATCGAGGACTCCGTTGAGCTCCGGCTCAACCAACGCCATGTTGTTCGCCTGGAGTCTCGCCCACCCAATGTCGAAGGCCGAGGCGAAGTCGCCATTCGCGACCTTGTGAGAAACTCGCTGCGTATGCGACCGGACCGGATCGTGGTTGGCGAGTGTCGTGGCGGCGAGGCACTCGACATGCTCCAGGCAATGAACACCGGCCACGACGGTTCGCTCACAACGCTGCACGCAAACAGCCCTCGAGACTGCATTGCTCGTCTCGAAACGTTGGTTCTCATGGCCGGCATGGACCTGCCGATCCGGGCGATTCGCGAGCAGATAGCGTCGGCAATCGACGTGATCGTGCAACTCAGCCGGCTTCGTGACGGCACCCGCCGAGTCACCCATATCACCGAAGTTGTTGGCATGGAGGGTGACATCATCACGCTATCTGACATCTTTCTGCTCGAAACGAGCGGCGTCGACGCACAAGGCAACTACATCGCAGAACTCAAACCAACTGGCCTGCGCCCGCTCGTTGCCGAACGCCTCCTTGATCATGGCATTGAGCTCCGCTCCTCCCTCTTTGGCGATCCGATGGCTATGGAAATCGGTTTGGGATGACAGACCCGGTCCTCATCGCTGGTGTCCTTTTGCTTGTCGGAGCTATCGCTATTGCCGTAAAGCTCGCCATACCCAGCGCGCAACACAAGGGCTCGAATTCTCAGTCAGCCCACGGACTGAACGGCGCTCGAGCCCGTGTGGTCGAATCAACCACCAACATGATCGAGGCCCGTTCCGGGCGGAGTCTGGCCGACAAGCTCGAGAAGAGCGGTAGCCAACTCAGGTCTGGCGAGTGGGTGCTGAGCGTCGTTGCTTCCACGCTGGTCCTTGCGAGCCTCGGCCTTGTGCGGGGCGGCATTGTCGTGATCGTGTTGATGACGATGTTTGTGCCAATCATCTGGTGGGCGCTGCTGAACCGCAAGATCAACAAACGCCAAGAAGCCTTTGCTGATCAACTTCCAGACCTGTTACAGAACCTGTCTTCGTCGCTGCGCTCGGGACAGTCGTTACCTCAGTCGATTGCCAGCATGGCGCCCGACATGGCATCTCCCGCCGGCGATGAGCTCCGAAGGGTTGCGATTGAGAACCGTATTGGGCGCGACTTGATCGAATCGTTCAAGGACCTCGCTGCCCGCATGGACAGTATGGACTTTGACTGGGTCGTGCGGGCGATCGAAATCAACTACCGCACCGGTGGCGACTTGTCCGTCATCTTGCGCAGACTGGATGCCACCATTCGCGCTCGCAACCAGGTCGCCGGTGCCGTTCGTGCACTCACCGCCGAGGGGCGTATCTCGGGCATCGTACTCACGGCGCTTCCGCCCGGCCTCATGCTTGCGGTGCAGTTCCTGAACCCTGATTTCCTGGCACCAATGTTTGAAAAACCGCTCGGCAATGCGCTGCTGATCATCTCTGGGTTCTTGCTGTTCATCGGCAGCATCTGGCTCTCTCGTATGGCGAGGTTCAAGTTCTAATGGACGCCTTTGTCTTGTTCGCAAGTTGTGCCCTCATGGGCGTTTCTGTGGCGATGTTCGTGTACTTGTTGCTTATGCGCGGTGCCGGTCAGATTGCAGCGGACCCCAGCGCGACCGATTTCCCGGGCGTTCAGCGAACGCCGCCGTCGCCAACCTCCGCCAGTTTGAATGAGCCGAGTTCTTCTAACCTGCACGAGGTTCTTCTGGCCCGCTCACGTTCAGAGCGCGTCGTGAAACCCTGGTTGAAGAAGGCCAACAGCGTGCTGACAGGAGCGACGCCACAAGGTCGCATCGCCAAGCTGCACGACATGGCTGTGACCGCAGGCATCTCCCGCACCTGGACGCCGCAACGTATTGCGACCGCCCGCACCATCTCCTTAGCGAGCGGTCTCACCTTTGCGCTGCTCGCGTGGCGAGGCGTCGGTGGCTATACCGGCATCTTGCTCGGCGCCATCGTGTTCGGCATTGGCTGGCGCGGCTTTGACACCTTTCTGACCAACCGTGCACGCGGCCGCCAGGAAGAGATTCAGCGAGAGCTACCCGACATCGCCGACCAGATCGCGATCACCGTGCAGGCCGGCTTGAGTTTCGAACAGGCGATTGGCCGCACGGTTGACTCCACCGACGGCCCACTATCTGACGAACTTGGTCGATTCTTGCACGACGTGCGTATTGGCATGTCGCGGATGAACGCATTCAAGGGTCTGAGCGAACGGGCCGACGTACCCGACATGACTAGCTTTGTTCGGGCCATTGCCCAGGCGGAGAAGACGGGTGTCTCGATCGCCGACGTGCTTCAGATCCAGGCCGACGAACTCCGAACAAAGCGGCGTCAGCGGGCCGAAGAACGCGCCATGAAATTGCCCGTACTCATGCTGCTTCCACTTGTGACCTGCATCTTGCCGCCGCTCCTGATCGTGCTACTTGGACCAGCAGTACTCCAGGTCATGGACACCGGATTCGGCGCATAGCGACCTCGGACCGAACTGGTCAGCCAATTCCGGTTCCGCGCTTGTAGAGTGCGCACGCAGGTCGGAGCTTGAGCGCCGACCTTCCCCAGCCCTCGTAGCTCAGTGGATAGAGCATTGGCCTCCGGAGCCATGTGCGTAGGTTCGACTCCTACCGAGGGCGCAAGTTACGGCTCAGCAGTTGGGGTAGTCCGCTTGCTCGCTTCGCTCGCCGCTGTTTTGTAGCTCCCACATCGACAGTCCCCGCTGGTGTTGT
>Ga0114956_1000177_pt1 | contig 40263 bp, 40 predicted proteins | sample MaitaG_FD_87304 | JGI IMG/M metagenome (GOLD analysis project Ga0114956, IMG submission 87304) | Marine algal microbial communities from Maine, USA - Maine_Asex2 metaG | ecosystem: Host-associated > Algae > Red algae > Unclassified | place: Maine, USA | collected 2015-01-05 | reverse complement strand
TGATTCTCGGGAGGGAGCTTTGATGACGGCTGACGAGCATGTATCTGAACTACCCCGGCCAACCGTGCCGTTGAACGAAGACTCGCAGCCGTTTTGGGATGCCACGACCGAGGGCCGCTTCACGCTGCAACGCTGCGGTTCGTGCCCGACCGTCATCTGGTGGTCGCGGGCGGTCTGCCCGGAGTGCATGAGCTTCGACCTTGAGCGATTCGACGCCGCGGGAACCGGCACCATCTACAGCTTCTCGGTGCCGCGGGGCGGCGGCGGCCGTTGGGGTCGAGCCGCTCCGTATGTCGTTGCCTACGTCGAGTTATCGGAAGGGCCGCGGGTCATGACCAACATCGTCGGTTGTGATCCAGACTCGGTGGCGATCGGCATGGCGGTGCGAGTGGTTTGGGAACCGACCGCCGACGGTCCTGCGATCCCTCGATTCACGCCGGCGTAGTTACTCGCTCGGAGCGCCGCTTCTACCTAGTGACTTGGCGATCGGGGGCGATGCGGAGGATGACGCGTTCCGACTCGATCGTGGGCTGGTAGTCGGTGCCCCGGTACTTCTGCGACATTGCGTTGATGCTCGCAAGCGCTTCGTCGCCGGTGATGGTTTCGACAACTCGGCCCCGCACTTCGGCAAACGAGTACGGGTTCTCGGCATCCCAGATCGCGACGGTGACCCGCGGGTCGGCCTCGACGTTTTTGAACTTGCGGCGATGGACCTCCGTGTTGATCAGGATGTGATCGTCATCGCAGTGCACCCACATGATGTGGGTCTGCGGCTGGCCACTGGGTAGCAGCGTGGTGAAGGCGGCAAAGTTGGGCCCGGAGGCGAGTGTGCGAACGGCATCTTCGAGCATCCTCCGATGCTAGTCCCCGGCCAACTCGGCGCGGATTTCGTCGGTGTGTTGGCCGAGGCGGGGGGCATGGCGCATCAGGCCGGGCAACGAGTGGTTCGATCGGATCGCGTCGCGCACCACCTTGTAGGGCCCTTCGGTCGGGTGAACTTCATCGCGCAGCAGGCCAACTTCGGTGAAGTACGGATCGTCGCGAAGCTTCGACAAGTCGGTGATCGGGGCCGCCGGAATCGAATGCTCGGTGCAGAAGTCGAGCCAGACCGCCGAGGTGAACATCGGCGTGACCTCGTTCAAGTAGGCGTACAACGGCTCGGCGTTGGTCACACGATCGGGCCGATTTTGGAAGCGGGGATCATCGGCGATCTCGGGTCGACCTGCGAGCGTGAAGACCTTGCGCCAGTTGTCATCGCTGTACGGCAGCATCGCGATCCAGCCGTCGGCGGTTGGACGGGGCCGACGGTTCGGCGTCCGCACCCGGTTGTAGCTGAAGTCGCCCTCGGGCGGCTCGAACGTGTGGCCGCTGAGATGTTCGACGAGGTTGAATGCGGCCATCGCTTCGGCCATCGAGATCTCGACATGATCGCCCTCGCCGGTCATCGCTCGTTTGTAGAGCGAACCGAGGATCGCGATTGCGAGCTGCATCGCACAGGTCTTGTCGGCCATGATGCTCGGCACAAAGGCCGGCTCGCCACCGTTGGTCCAACCGAGCATGTGGGTCAGCCCCGACATGGCCTGGATGACGTCGTCGTAGGCCGGACGTCCGGCCCATGGTCCCTGCGAATCGAAGCCGTTCGCGGCGCAATAAATGATGTTGGATCGGACCGCAGCGACGGCGTCGTAGTCAAGGCCGAGCCGCGCCAGCGCAGCAGGGCGCATGTTCGTGACGAACACGTCGGCGGTTGCGAGTAACTTCTTCATCAACGCGGCGTCGTCGTCGGCCTTTAGGTCGAGCACAACGCTGCGCTTATTGCGGTCGATGTTCATCGTCATGCCGCTCATGAGCGGATTGCGCGAGGGCGGGTACGTCCGCAGCAGGTCGCCGGCCTCGCTCTCGATCTTGATGACGTCGGCGCCCATGTCGGCCAACAGTCGCGTGGCCATCGGACCCATAACCACCGAGGTCAAGTCAACGATTCGTACCCCGGCCAGTTGCCCTGCTTGTGTCATGGCCAGACACCGTAGTTGGGTAGGTCTCGGGCGACGGCACAGCGTCGTTCATGTCCACCCTCGCCCGCTCGGACGTGCCTGAGGACTGCTCACATTGTCCGATGGACAAGTGCAAGTCATGCCCGTTGACGCTTCGGTGTGCAACTGCTTTAGTCCGAGACAGCGAACGTCGATGCTGCCCATCTTGGCGGTCCCCAAAGGCGACGATCCAATTTCACATTGCTGCGTATCGCTCGTGCCGGGGCTAGGCGGCTCGACGATGTCGTCGTTGTGCGGGAAGGATAAAGATGAGTGCAGCCGCGGGGTAACCTCGGGAGACGATTCCGACGTGATGGACCAGTCACAGTTACGAGAGCACACGCTCAACCGTCTCGGTAATGGGCCGGGTAGCTGGCAGTCGGCTCGGTACGACGAACTTGGCTTTGATGCCTTCGTCGCCGAGCAGTTGGCGGAGACACTGGCCGACATCGAGTTCCTCGATGCGACGCCCGAGGCGAAGCTCGATCGAGCCGCGCTGAGTCAACGTCAGCTCGAAGTTGGACTGCTCGATTTCTGGTTCAACCACTTCAATGTCGATGCCAGTAGCCGCACGGTGCGCGAGCATCTGCTCCCGTACCAGAACGATGCGATCCGCCCGCAGGTACTTGGCAACTTCGGTGACCCCGGCGACAACGAGCCGCCGGCACCGGTCTTCTCTTGCTCGGTCGACGACGGTCAGCTGTCATGGGCCGAGCACGAACGCGACAAGTACTGGGTGTACCGCTCGACCGATGGCGAGAACTATTCGTGGATCGGCCGGACACTCGGCGACACAAGTTTCACCGACCCGAATGCGGTGGCTGGCGCGACCTACCAAGTGATTACACCGGAATCCCCCGTGAATTCTGCGTGAGCGCTCAAGACCGAGCTGCGTGAGCGCTCAAGACTGAGCTCGCGCGAGCGCTCGAGACTGAGCGAATCGCGCTACTGGCGGCCGTAGGCCTGGGGCTCCGCTCCGGCTCGGACCGCCTGCAGACAAATGAAGTCGTGAGCGATCGTTGCGGCCGCGATGGCCGTGATCTCGCTCACGTCATAGGACGGCGCCACCTCGACAATGTCCATCCCGACGATGTCGAAGTCGGTGAGGCCGCGCACCGCTTCGAGCCCTTGCGCAGTGGTGAGGCCGCCAGAGACGGGCGTGCCGGTCCCCGGAGCGAACGCGGGGTCGAGGCAGTCGATGTCGAACGTGAGGTAGGCCTTGTTGTCGCCGACGACTTCGCGGACGACATCGAGCACCGCAGGGATACCTTCGCGGTGTACCCAGGGCGCGCCGAGAATCGTGAAGCCGTGTTCGTCGTCGTTGTGGGTGCGGATACCGATCTGCACGGACGTCGATGGATCGATGATGCCCTCGCGTAGCGCTCGCAGGAACATCGAGCCGTGGTCGAGGCGTTCGCCGTCGTCATCCCACGTGTCGGAGTGGGCGTCGAAGTGGATTAGTGAGAGCGGTCCGTGTTTCTTGGCGTGGGATCGGAGGAGGGGATAGGTGATGAAGTGGTCACCGCCCAGCGAGACCATGAGCGTGTCGCTGTCGAGGATTTCATCGGCGTGGGCTTCGATTCTTGCCACCGCTTCGGCGGGGTAGCCGTAGTCGATGAAACAGTCGCCGTAGTCGGCGACACGCAAGGTTTCGAATGGATCGAAGCCCCATGGGTACGCGTCGAGTTCGGCTAGCCCGACTGATGCGGCGCGGATTGCGCGAGGCCCAAGACGAGCACCCGGACGGTTCGATGTCGCCATGTCGAAGGGAATGCCGGAGACGACGATGTCGGCCTCGTCGAGGTCGCGTGTGTAGTTCCGCCGCAGGAACGAAACCGCACCGCCGTAGGTCATCTCCATGTCGCGGCCAGCTAGCTGTGGGCTCCGGAAGGCCTGGTCACCCTGAATTCGTTCTGTCACCTGATTTGCTCTCCGTTCAACCCGGTGGCGGCTGCCGGCAGCGAGTGTGGCGACGCTGCACGGGTTGAGGTCACAGCGCGTGTAGAACCACTGTAACGAAGGCCAAAGACGAGGCCCCGCCCCTTCTCGCTGGGCCCGATGGCCTGGCTCGCCGAGGATTTGGGGAGCCGACGATTTGGGGAGCCGAGGATTTGGGGAGCCGACGATTTGGGGAGCCGACGATTTGGGGAGCCGACGATGCTGGCCGGCCGGACTAAGGAGCCGCGCCAGTAGGTGCTTCGCGGCGGGTGGGGCCCTTGAGTTCATCCTGGTTCGGAACTTCGTACAGCCTCCTACCGGCTGAACTCCTAATTGCCAGTCAGAAGTTCGATCTCGACGAACGCGACCGGTTCGTCGCCGTCGTTCGCAACGTTGTGTTCGACACCCGCCGACCGGTTGTACGACGCGCCGAGCACCAGCGGTGCCGTCGATGTGCCGTCGGCCGACTCGATCGTCAACACGCCGTTGGTAACCGGTACGACCACGTAGTCGTATTCGTGTCGATGGTGGCCGGTCTCGGTCCGCGGAGCGAACGTCCACTTGGTGACTCGCACGACACCATCGTCGATCTGCTGCTCGGCAGTCGCCGGGGTGCGGGATGAACCTTGATTAGGCAAAGACCGTCCGCCCGATCCACTCGGCGACCAGCGCGGGTTTGTCCGCTCCTTCGATCTCGACCGTCATCGTGCGGGTCATATCGACGGCGTTGCCCTTGAGCTCCACTTCTTTCACGGCGGCCGTTGCCCGTACTCGCGAGCCTGCTGGCACCGGGCTCACAAAGCGCACCTTGTTCATCCCGTAGTTCACGCCCATGAGGACACCCTCGTGCTGCGGTCCGACCTCCGGAAGTGTGGTCGAAAGATGCACGAGCATCGACAGCGTCAGGAACCCGTGGGCGATCGTGCCGCCAAAGGGAGTCTGAGCGGCCCGCTCGGGGTCGATGTGAATGAACTGATGATCCAGGGTCGCGTCGGCGAAATCGTTGATGCGTTCCTGGGAGATCTCGAACCACTCTCCGGCAACCGGATCGCCGCCCTTCTGCTCGAGCATGGTTTCGTAGGCTTTGGTGGCGTTGTCGCTCACGGTTCCCCCTTGGGTCGTCGAATCGAAGAGCCCAATAGTGCCATGCGACCACCGACCCGTCGCACAAGAAACCCCTCGACCCTCAGTTCACGCATGGCGATAGTTCTCGGTACGGGCCGCGTTAATTGGCGAACCCCGCAACGACGAGAACATCATCGTGTCGCAGCTGCAGCTCGCGTTCCTGCTGATCGACACCGCCGTACGCAACGAGATCGTCGGCGACAACACAACACCGGCAACCCCGGTCCAGTTCCGTCGAGCGCAGCGGCTCGTCCGATGGACCTACCAATACCTCGTCTGGAACGACTTCGTGAAACGACTGGTCAGCTCGACGATGTTCAACGACGTGATCGGCGAAGTCGACAAGGGGGTGCTGAAGGCCCGGCGGCTCTACTACTCGTGGAAGAACGAGCCGTACATTCAGGTCGAGCGCAGCGTGGCCGCCTACCGGCTCGGTCACGCGATGGTCCGCAACGCGTATCAGATCAACATCACCTCCGCGCTCAGCTTCGGCGTGCATCGACCGATCTTCTCGATGGACGGCTCACCCGATCTGCGTGGCGACCCGTCATCGTTCTTCTCGGTGAAACCCGAGTGGAAACCCGACAACGAAGGTCGATCTCCGCGCAGTCATGGGCGCCGAGCCGGTCAACGGCTACTGGGAGCTGACCGACATCGTGTCGAGCATTGGGGTGCCGCTCGAAAACGCGGACTTCACTGGCATCGAGGCTGCGCTCGCAACAATCGATCTGACGACACCAGCTCCGGTGCCGTAGAGCCGAGGCGAGCCGTTAGCTACCGGCGCGTCGGCGAGAACGCATCGTCGCCTGCGTCGGTGGCATTCGACGGGGTCGCATCGTCGCTTCCGAACCACGTCGGATACTCACTGGCGAACGTCGTCATGATGTTGTCGAGCGGCAGGTCGTCGAAGCTCCCGCGCTGGTTCACATATTCCATGTGTCGTCGACCTTGCTCGTCGAACGGGTGGAAGAGCGCGTCGTCGACGCCGTTGAAGTCCATCGTCTTCACACCGAATCGTTCGCACAGTTCGATGTTGAAAGCTGGGCTGGCTTTGACCCAGCGACCTTCGAGCAGCAGTTCGCTGTAGCCGTGCCAGAGGAACAGGTCGGTTCCCATCTGGGCTTGCAGTTTCTCGCTGTTGAGGTGGTTGCGGACGTCGGCGAAACCGAGACGGGCTGGAATGCCGCTGGCCCTGGCCACGGCGGTAAGCAGGACCGCCTTCGGAACGCACCAGTTTGACGTCGAGGTCGCGACACTGCTGGCCCGGTAGTTCTCGGGACGATCGCTTGAGCTGTACGGGTCGTACCGGATGCTGTCGCGGACTTCAGTGAAAAGCGCGATGGCCGTCTCGGTCGGATTCGTTGCGCCGACGCGTGCTCGTTCGGCGAACTGTCGCACTGCTGGCGATTCGCTGTCGATGAACCCGGTCGGCTCTAGCCACTTCGACTCAATGATCATCACGGGGACAACGCTAGTGCGATGACGAGGAAGCTTCGGCGACGGGCGTGTCAGGCGTCGGAGACGAAGCCCAACGTCGTGAGGTCGACGAGCTCTCGGTAGTAGCACTGGGCTCGCGTTGCCCCGGACTCGTCGCGCACGTGGCAGGCGCCGCCTTGTTCGGGGACGACCCGGTAGAGCAACGAGTTTTGCTCGCAGTTCACCCGGACATCGACGAGCCGCAAGACGTCGCCCGACGTCGCGCCTTTGCGCCACAGTTCGTTGCGCGATGTCGACCACAGAACCGCAATGCGTTCGTCGAGCGTTGCCTCGACCGCCGCCTGGTTCGCGTAGCCGACAAACAGGACGTCGCCGCTGTCGGCATTCTGCAGAACGACGGGTATGACGTCGGTCGCAATAGCGGCGACCTGGCGAGCCTTGGTCCAGTCGATCGCAACGTCGGTGCCATCTTCGAGCGGGTTCATGGCCTCATGGTATGAGGCACTACCTTGAGGCCCCGTGCGTTTCTCCAGAACGATCTGATGTCGGTCTTTTCTGTGCTGCTCGATGTCCTCGGGCCCGTCGTCCTGCTCGTGGCCATCGGTGCGGTATTCGGTGAACGGCTGAATATCGACACCGGCTCGCTCAACCGACTTGCGTACTGGGTGCTCGGACCGGCGTTCGTATTCGACATCTTGTCGAACGCCGAGATCGAACGAGCGGTCGTCGTTCGCCTGGTGCTGGCGGGATTGGCGGGCATGGCGGCGGCGGCGTTGTTAGCCGTTGTCGTGCTTCGGCTACGTGGCGAGTCGTACTCGGTGACGGCTGCGGCGGTGATGACCGGCGCCTATGGCAACGTCGGTAACGCCGGTTTGGCCATCAGCATTTTTGCGCTCGGCGATCAGGCGATCGCGGCGGCAAGCGTGCTGATGTTGACGATCAACATCAGCGGCATCGTGCTCGGCATCGGGTTGGCGAGCGCCCGCAAACAGTCGCCGTTGGCGGCGCTGGCCCGAGCTTTCACTGCGCCGATGTCAATCGCTGGGGCCATCGCGGTTGGCGCAAACCTGCTCGGTTGGGCGCCGCCGTTGCTGATCAACCGCGGCGTCGGCTTGTTATCGAATGCGCTTATCCCGGTGATGTTGTTCGGCCTCGGCATGCAACTCGTCGCGAGCGGTCGTCCCGACTTCTCATTCGATCTCGGGGTGAGCACGGTTGCCAAGTTGGCGGTCGCTCCGCTCGCCGCTGGGATGGCGGCCGTCGCGCTGGGGCTTACTGGTGACAACCTCGATGTCGTCGTCATTCAGTCGGCGATGCCGCCGGCCGTCTTCTGCGTGGTCGTCGCGCTCGAACACGATCTCGAACCTCGCCGGGTCACGACCGCGGTGGTGACGATGACGATGCTGTCGATCCTGACCCTGCCGATCGTGCTCGCCCTCGTAACCTGAGCTGCGCCGAGATCGCCGGCAAGGTTCACGGGGTCAGAGTCCACCGAGCGGATCACCGACGGTCAGTAGCTCGGCCGCACCGATGGCCGTGATCTTGTCGGCGAGCGCAAAGTGATGTTCGCCGCCGTGGACAACGACGAGGTGATCTAGGTCGAGATCGGCCAAGGCCACATGCATCGACTTTGTTGTCGCCGGGCGATCGGTTCGCTTGATCTCGAAGCCGATGACCCTGCCGTCTATCTTAAGCCGGAGGTCGAGTTCGGCGCCGCCATGGGTCGACCAAAACGACGCCCCGCCATCGAATCTCGCGAGGAGCTGCTCGAGCACCATGCCCTCCCAACTAGCGCCGAGCTTTGGATGACTCTCGAGAGCGGCAAAGTCGGCAATGCCAAGCAGCCGATGAAGTAGTCCCGAGTCTCGAATGAAGATTCGAGGGGCCTTCACCTGCCGCTTCGCGATATTGGTGAACCATGGCGCTAGCTGCCGGACGACGAGGGCGTCGGTCAAAGCATCGACATACCGTCGCACCGTCTTTGCCGAAACATCGAGAGAGCGCGCGAGCTCTGCCCCGTTCCAGGTTTGGCCGTGGTAGTGGGCCAACATCGTCCAGAAACGCCTCATTGTGGTTGCCGGAAACCGAAAGCCCAGGTTCGCTAAGTCACGCTCAAGGAACGTCGCGATGTAATCATCTCGCCACCGAACCGACGCGGCGGTATCGGCTGCAAGCAATGACTCTGGCAATCCGCCGCGGACCCACAACTTATTGAGCTGTGCCGGGCCGACATCGCTCAGGCGAAAGCCACCGAGTTCCATCAAAGTGACTCGGCCAGCGAGCGATTCTGCGCTCATGCCGATGAGCTCTGGCGAGGCGCTGCCGAGGATGACGAATCGCCCGGGCCGGCGATCTTCGTCGACGAGTACTCGCAAGATCGGGAACAGCTCGGGCATGAGCTGCGCTTCGTCGATCACGATCGTTCCTTCGATGGCTGGCAAGGTCAGCGTGGGTTCGACGAGGCGGGAGAGGTCGCGTGGATCCTCAAGGTCAAAGAAGGCGTTCGGGCTGGTCTCGACAACGTGACGGACGAGGGTGGATTTGCCTGCTTGGCGCGGCCCGGCGATGACGGTAACCGGCGCATGGGCCATGCTCTCGCGGATGCGTCGTTCGTCGTCGGGTCGCTCCAGATACCTCATGATTCGGCCAGCATATTGCATTTTTCCTTGAAAATCAGGAAGGTGAGTCCCGATTTTCAAGGATATTCTGAGAATTCACACGGTCGCAGCGCGCTCGTACTGGGTGTCGAGCAGGGGGAAGATCATCTGTTTGTGTCGGGCCATCGGTGCAGGCCGTAGTTTGCAGGGATGGCTGAACATCCGCTTGACCTGTCCGCGCGCATGATCGATTCCGGGGTTGTCGATACACCACCGAATCGCATCACGAACGAGCTGACCGAACTCGCTGACCGCGTCGCGATCGTTGAGTCGTTCTCACACGTCGTGCTCGTCGATACCGACGAAGGTCTGGTGGCCTTCGACACGAGCAGCGCGTTGCACGGCAAGGCCGTCGTCGCATCGATGCGAGCTTGGTCGACGGCGCCGGTGAATGCACTGGTCTACACCCATGGCCACCTCGATCACGTCGGCGGATCGCGCGTCTTCGCGGCTGATGCGAAGGACCGGGGTCACCCGGCGCCGCGGGTGATCGGTCACACCAATGTTGCCACCCGGTTCGATCGATACGAGTTGACGTCGGGTTACAACCAGGCGATCAATCTTCGTCAGTTCGGTGGCGCGGCTCGGGCCACGGTCGATGAGCGCGTGGGAACGCGGCCGTTCTTGCCGGCGGGAACCCTTCGCCCCGACACGACCTACGACGAAACGCTGACCGAAAACATCGGCGGCGTCGACTTCGAGTTCAAACACTGCTTGGGCGAAACCGACGATCACACCTGGACCTGGGTTCCGGCCCACAAGATGATCTGCGCTGGCGACCAGTTCATCTGGAACTTCCCAAATTGCGGCAACCCCCAGAAGGTGCAGCGTTATCCATTCGAATGGGCTCAGTCGCTACGAGCGATGATGGCCGCCGAGGCGGAGCTGTTCGTGCCCGCACACGGCTTGCCGATCGCGGGCCGAGACCGCATTCGCACGTGCCTGCTGACCGTCGCCGAGACACTCGAAACGCTCGTGACCGACGTGCTCGACGCGATGAATAGCGGCGCACCGCTCGATGAGATTCTCCACGGCGTGTCGGTTCCCGCCGCCACGTTGGAGTTGCCATATCTGCGGCCAATGTATGACGAGCCCGAGTTCGTGATCCGCAACATCTGGCGCATGTATGGCGGTTGGTACGACGGCAATCCGGCCCGGCTCAAGCCACCGTCGGACGAGAGCCTGGCGATCGAGATCGCGGCGCTCGCGGGTGGCGCGATTGCGCTTGCCGAGCGGGCCGTCGAGTTGTCGGGTGACGGTGATCATCGGCTGGCGTGCCAGCTCGCTGAATACGCCGCGGCAGCCGAACCCGAATCTCGGACCGTTCATGAGGCTCGGTCGACGGTGTACGACGCTCGCCGCAAAGCCGAGTCATCGCTCATGGCGAAGGGAATCTTCAAATCGGCGAAGGCCGACTCGGACGCGGTCGTCACCGGCGAGGTGTCACCGCCGACGATGTTGTTGGGCCTCGACATCGAGTAAGGCTTCGAGGTCACGGACGTGCGCTTATCGCCCGACTGTCGCAACATCCGAGTTTTTCTATGCGACGATGTTGACATCTCGACTGCGACGCAGCCGGTGAAGAGGTGGACAAGAAACTTAGGCGAGGATGATGGGTATCGACCTGCTAGCAGTTGCCGCACAGGCTTTCGACGAGGACTTCGGCGAACCCCCAGCGGCGTTCGACGCCTTGTTCTACTTATTCCCTGTGGTTTTCGCGATCATGGTCGGCCTTCAGATCTGGCAACACTTCCGGGTCAAGGAGATGGCGCGCCGTCGGGGTGTTGACGAGCGCGAAGTCAGTACGGTCGCCTGGTCGAGTGCCGAGCCGACGGTTGCCGCGATGTTGCTACAGGATGCTGAACCTGACGGCGTTGATGTAGGCCCGGCGGACCTGGACCCCGCGGCTCGGTTGGCCCGGATCGAACAGCGCCGTGCGTCAGGGGCGCTAACCAGCGAAGAGGCCGACGCGGCACGGAGAGGTGTTATCGGTGAGCTCTGAGCCTCCGTGCTGGCTAACTATCGCAGTCCGCAGTTCCTGACGATCTGGGTGACGGCCGACGCTTTGTTCAAGGTGTAGAAGTGGACACCCGGCACGCCGATGTCGAGGAGTTGGTCGACCAGTCCAGACGCATGATCGACCGCGATCTTGTGACGGTCTTCGTCGCTTGCGTCCTCGATTCGGGCGAACAGTTCTTCGGGAACCTTTGCGCCGTTCATCTCTGCAAAGCGGCGGATCGTGGACGGGTTCGTCACCGGGATCACGCCGGGGATGATCGGCTTCGATGAACCGAGCACGGTCAGCTCGCCGACGAGCCGGCAGTAGTCGTCGACGTCGAAGAAGAACTGCGTGATCGCGAAGTCGGCCTTTTCGAGTTTGTCGGACAGGTGAATGCGATCGAGCTTGCGCGAGCCCGAGCGTGGATGCACCTCGGGAAAGGCAGCGACGCCGACCGAGAAGTCGCCGAAGCCCTTGACCTCGTCGACCAGTTCGGAAGCGAAGCGGAAGTCGCCGACCGGGGGCTGGCCGGAGGTTGGCATGTCGCCTCCGAGCACCAGCAGATTTTCGACGCCGGCCCGGTCGTAGCTGTCGATGATCTCTTTGATCTCGGCAGTCGTGTGGCCAATGGCCGTGAGATGGGGCATGACCGGGTAGGGCTTGATGGCCGAGAGGCCGCAGACGAGGCTGTCGGTGCGGGTTCGAGTCGTACCGCCCGCCCCGTAGGTGACGGAGATGAATGCGGGGTCGAGCCGGTCGAGCGACGAAATCTCCCGCAACAATTGGTGGGTTGCGGCAACCGATTTCGGCGGAAAGAACTCGAATGACAGCGCAGGCGGCTGCCGGTCGTCGGTGTCGGTGTCCGTCGGTTCGCGACGGTCGGTGAGAAGATCAGATACACGGGTCACGGTCAGGGGGGACTCCTTCGTTCGGCTCCTCGTGAACAGGAGCAATCGAGTGCGTCGGAGCGATCGTGCAGCCGCTGCCGAGCCTTACAGGAACCGAGCCGACAGGCCGAGAGCGTGTCGATGCAATTCCTTAGGAATCCCAACCCATCTGGGTGAAGACGTGAACTGACAATACGTCAACAATGTCTGCATCGCAACCGACGCGACGAGGGTCACAGGCGAACCGTGCTGTTCGAGACGTTGTCGACGGATGTAGCTGGGGGCCCGTCGGTCAGACGTTGCGCGGCAACTCGTCGAAGGGGGTTTCCTTGCCCGGACCTGGCTCTTTCGGCAAGCCGAGCACGCGTTCGCCGATGATGTTCTTCTGCACCTCATTCGTGCCGCCGTAGATCGACGGAGCGGGGGAGAAGAGCGTAATCGCGCCGACGGCCATGTCGGTCGTCGACGCGGCGGGCGCCAACATGCCGTCGGCGCCGATGATCGACAGTCCGACTTCGCGGAAGTCGTGATGTAGCGCCGAGTCGTACAGCTTGGCGATGTTGCCTTCGCCGCCGGTGCGACCCTGGCCCGACTTCGCTCGCAGCAGGTTGTAGCGGTTGACCTGCAAGCGGGTGTAGAGCTTCACGAGTTGCTGGCGGACGTTCGGGTCGGTGTTGCGACCGAGCTTGGTCGCGAGCTCTTGGTAGCGGCGGTAGAAACCCATGCCGACCCCCGGTGCGCCACCTTCACCGCTCTTGCCGCGGTCGGCGAGGTCGCCGGCGCGCTTGTCGAACTGGTTGGCGACCGATCCGGCGTTGGTCGAAGCAACACCCGAAGAGCCAGCCCCGATGCTGGAGCGTTCTTCCATCAGAGTTGTATTGGCGATACGCCAGCCGTTCCCGCGTTCGCCGAGCAGCGATTCGTTGTCGCAGCGAGCGTCGGTCATGAAGACCTCGCTGAAGAACGCCCGGCCGGTCATTTCGCGCAGCGGCCGCACGTCGACGCCGTCTTGGTGGATCGGGAGCGCGAAGTACGAGATGCCCTGATGCTTCGGCACGTGCGGATCGGTGCGGGCGATGAGCATGCCCATGTCGGCGATGCTGCCGCCCGATGTCCAGACCTTCTGACCGTTGACGATCCATTCGTCGCCGTCTTGTTCGGCCTTGGTCTGGAGTCCCGCGAGGTCAGAGCCCGCCTGCGGTTCGGAGAACAGCTGACACCAGGCCTTCTGGCCGTTCAGGATCTCGGGGATGAAACGATCGATCTGCTCTTGGGTGCCATGAGCAGCGATGGTCGGCGCGGCAAGCATCATGCCAAGACCGGGGGGAGGGCCGAGTACACCGCGGGCGGCCATGGCCCGCATAGCCGCTTGGGCTTGGGGCCGGTTCCAGCCGCGACCGTAGGCCTTTTCGGGGAGCATCGGATGCGACAAGCGAGCGTCGGCGAGACGCTGCCACCATTCGCCGACGGTGAGATCTGGATCCCAGTTCTCATCGAGCCAGGCGTCAACTTCGGTAGTCACATCGCTGATGTCGTTACTCATGGCATCACGCTAGCAAGTGGCAGTCGGGCTGCCGAAAGAACGCTAGTGGCGGCACCCGGCAAGTTCATCCGATACCACGCTGACGGGAAAGATTGGCTCGTCTGGGGTCCGGAATTCGGTGTGATTCTGTTTGATGAGGACAACGAAGACACTCGGAGGCGGGTCCGACGAATGTTGAACGTGGGCGAAATCGAATTGGACAATGCGCTGGTCAATCCGAACTTTGGTCTGCAGGTGGCTGTTGCTGGATTCGTGGTCGGTGGGCTGCTGGTGACCGCCCCGCTTAGAGTCTTGGATCCTGTGGGCCCGTGAACGGCTGGGAGGCTGTGTTGTGAGTGTGTCGATTCGTCGGGGTTTGGTGTCGCCGTTGCGGCGGTGGGACACGGTGATGATTGTTGTGGAGTCTGATGATGTGGCGGTGCCGGTGGTGTTGGGGCCGGTGTGGGAGTCGTTGTCGTTGATGGGGGAGTATGGCGAGGGGCCGTCGTTGATTGGTGAGTGGCAGCGGTTGCCGTTGCCGTCGGGGTTGTTGGTCAGGTGGTCGAGTTGAGTGATGGTCGGGTTGAGGTGACGTTTGGTGAGCCGGAGGATTGGGCGCCGTGGCTTGGTGGGCCATCGGCGCAGCTTGTCGAAGCGGCCGTCGACGCTTTCCGGCCGCTTCTGCTCACCTTGGAGGAATACATAGCGGAGACGGACCGGCGCGACGAGGAGCAACTCGAACGCGCCCGTTCCAAGCGGTAGTTCGTGTGACGGGCTGCGGCGAATTGTCGAGCGCGAGGTGCAACCGTCAGTGGCCCGGGTTCGGGTCGGAGAGAGGTTCCACTTGCGCAGAGCGCAGACTCAGGTAGATTCGGGGCTCTGACGAAAGACCCGAAGAACGCTGGGGACGCAGGGAAACCCGAAAAGCCGGGCTCCATTGGCAAGTCCTCCGATAAGTCCGCGTCTTCGTCGCGCCCAACTTCATCCGGCTCTGGCGCGGGTAAGGGTGATTCGAATCCATCTGATGGTTCGTCATCGGGCTCGAAGTCATCGGGCTCGAAACCGTCTGCTTCGAAGTCCTCTGGTCCGAAGTCATCGGGTTCTGAGACCCCGGCGCCAAAGGCGCCCGTCAAGAAGTCGACGGTCGGCTCCAGTCCGGCCAAGGTCACCCGGTCGACCGAGACGACATCGTCGGCTTCGAAATCACCGAGTTCGAAATCACCGAGTTCGAAGGCATCGACCCCCCGCTCCACCGCTGACTCGATCACGCCGGCCGCGACGACGACTCGTTCGACGACCGATGCGACCGCAGCTCGGACATCAACGACCCGTGCGACGAGTGGAACCACCCGTGGCGCCCGGCACTACACCCGAACGACACCTCGTGGTCGTTGGCTCGACTCGTTCGGTCCTCCAGGAACGAACGGCGCGTCGAAGCTTGGTCTGTTCCTTCTCGCGCTCACGCCGCTGGTTGCCATCGGTGGCCTGATTCTGGGTATCGCTCTCACCGCGGCCTCCGACGGCGATGCCGTTGCCGCCAGCACTGCCTCGGCCTCGGTAGCCGATGACGACTCCGACGCGCTGCCTTCGGCTGTTGCAACTGCGGCGCCGACTTCGACTCCGGCGCCCGAGCCGACGGCAACGCCTGAGCCGGCACCAACCGCGACTCCCGAACCGGCGCCGACGGCGACTCCGGTACCCGAGCCAACGGCAACTCCTGAACCCGAGCCGACCGCGACGGCAGAGCCCGAGCCGACCGAAGAACCGGAAGCCGATGCAAGCGCTGGCGCCGATGACGCGGAAGCCGATGCAAGCGCTGGCACCGAAGAACCTGAAGCCGATGCAAGCGCTGGCGCCGATGACGCGGAAGCCGACAGCGACACTGCTGCACCATCGGGCCTCGCCGCGCTCAGCGCCAATCAGATCCAGACCGCGGTCAGCTCAGCGGGGGGCTCGCTGAGCTATTCGACCGACGGCGACACATTGCTTATCGACGGCACCGCCCCTGCTGGCATGACGCCGGCAGCGATCGAAGCCGCGGTCGCCGCCGACCTTGGTCTCGACATCGCCGATGTTCGATTCGTTGGTCAGCTACTGGCCCAGACCGGTACCGAAACCGGGCCGATCTTGATCATCGCCGTCGCGATGATCCTCGCGGGCATCATGCTCGCCAGCTTCAGCCGCCGTTACCGCCGCTGACCGTCGGCCGCTGGGTTTTCGAAGAGGCCGCGGGCCGATCAGCCTCGAACGTTGCGGTCGAACAACGAGTGCAGGCGTTCCCAGTGTCGTTCTGACGCGGCCTTATCGTAGAGCGGGCCTCGTTCGCGGAACGTGAAACCGTGCTCGGTGCCCGGGTACCACTCGACTGCGCCCTTGGTTCCCGCCGCCTTCATGGCTGCGTCGAATTCCTCGATCATCTCGGGCGGTGCATAGCTGTCGGTCTCGGCGGCGCCCACGTAGATTTCGCCGGTGATCGACGCGAGATGGCGGTGGGGCGAGTCGTCGGCATCGACGGCCAACCGGACGCCATGGAATGACGCTGCCGCGGTGACCTGGTCGGGGATGCCGGCGGCGATCATGATCGCGAACGGCCCGCTCATGCAGTAGCCGACGGTTCCCACTCGGGTGGCATCGGCTGCCTCGTCGGCGTCGGCGTGAGCGATCATGGCTCGGGCGTCGTCGACGGCCATCTCGTTGGTGATGTGGCTCATCAGCTCGAACATGCGATCTCGATCCTCGGTCTCGAACACGTTGTACTCGCGCACGTCGCGGTAGTAGAGCTGCGACGCGATCACGTAGTAGCCGGTCGTCGCGACTCGCCGTGCCATGTCGCGGATCTCCTCGCGCATACCGGGGGCATCCATCAGGAAGAGGATCACCGGGTGCGGGCCGTCACTGTCAGGGTGAACAACAAAGCTGTTCATAGCGCCGTCGGACGTCGGGATGTCGATGAAGTGTTCGATCATGCCGAGGAGTCTTCCACAGTGCGTCCTGTCAGTCTTCCGAGACCGGCGCCTGGCCGAGCGCGGTTTTCAAAGTTGAGTGGAATAGACGCAAGTCTGTTGAGCGTTCTACGCCATGACATGAATGACCAGATGAACACGGACCTGTACGAGGTCCTCGGTGTCGCCACGGACGCGACGGCAAAAGAGATCACCAAGACGTACAAGAAGCTCGCCCGCGAGCTCCACCCTGACGTTAACCCCGACGATGCAGCCGCTGAAGACCGATTCAAGGCCGTTACCGCCGCCTACGACGTGCTCGGTGATGCCGACAAGCGGGCCGAGTACGACGAGTTCCGGACGATTATGGAACAAGGCTTCGGCCCGAGCGGGCCTCGCACAGGCGGAGCGCATGGCGGCGCCACTGCCAGCGATATCGAAGACCTGCTTGCCCAGATGATGGGTGGCCGGGCCCAAGGATCTCGCGGGTTCGGGCAGTCACCGTTTGGCCCGGCGCCGTTCGGGCAACGGCAGCATCCGGCGACGCTCATGGCGAACGTGTCGATTTCTTTCGCCGATGCGGTGCGAGGCACCACGATCACGCTCGAAGGCCCCGACGGCCCGATGCACATCGCTATTCCGGCCGGGGTCGAAGACGGCGCGCAGATCGTGGTCGCCCGCGACCACGAACAAGTTGTGCTGCAGGTAGCCGTCGGCGCCGACGCTCGCTTTGGGCGATCCGGACCGAACCTCACGCTCACCACACCGATCTCCATCACCGAAGCCGCCCTCGGCGCCACGGTGCGAGTGCCAACGTTCGACGGCAAACCGGTCGGCATCAAAGTGCCTGCCGGCACACCGCACGGCCGGACCTTTCGGGTCGCGGGCAAAGGCGTCAAGACCGAAACGCGCACTGGCGACCTGCTCGTCACAGTCGAGGTCATCACGCCGACAGACCTCACAGACGAACAGCGCGAGTTGTTACAACAATTCGCCGACATTGAAACGCCCATCAAACATCGCAACCGAGTACAACCGTAACGACGAGGAGAGAAAGGAATCTCCACCATGGCCCTAGATCCGAAACGCTGGACCCGCAAGACCCAAGAAGCCGTTACCGCCGCCGCCGACTTGGCGACCGCCCGTAGCAATCCCCAGATCACCCCCGACCACCTGCTGTCCGCCCTGCTCGGTCAAGCCGAAGGCGTCGTCCTGCCCGTGCTGCAGAAGGTCGGCGTTGCACCGCTCACGCTGCGCAACCAGGTCGAAGACGCACTGTCGAAGTTGCCCCAGGCCTATGGCGGCGGTGAACCACAAATGACCCGCGAACTCAGCAATGCGCTGAAGCGGGCCGACGACCACCGCAAAGACCTCACCGACGAATACATGTCGACGGAGCATCTCCTGCTCGCGCTCAACCAGCGCGTTGGTGTCGAGAGCAAGGTGCTGCTCGAAGCGATCAAGGATGTGCGCGGTAGCCACCGCGTCACCAGTCAGACCCCGGAAGACACGTTCAAGGCGCTCGAGAAGTACGGCCGTGACCTCACCGACGAAGCGCGGCAGGGCAAGCTCGATCCGGTCATCGGGCGCGACGAAGAGATTCGCCGCACAATCCAGGTGCTGAGCCGTCGAACGAAGAACAACCCGGTGCTCATCGGCGAGCCCGGTGTCGGTAAGACCGCCATCGTCGAAGGGTTGGCCCGCCGCATCGTCGAAGGTGACGTGCCCGAGTCGCTCAAGAACAAGAAGCTCGTGTCACTCGACTTGTCATCGATGGTCGCCGGCGCGAAATATCGCGGCGAGTTCGAAGAGCGGCTGCAGGCCGTGTTGAAGGAGATCGCCGACGCCGACGGCCAAGTCATCACCTTCATCGACGAACTCCACACGATGGTCGGCGCCGGTGGTGCCGACGGCGCTATGGACGCCGGCAACATGCTGAAGCCAATGCTCGCCCGCGGCGAGCTCCGCATGATCGGCGCGACCACGCTCGACGAGTACCGCAAGTACGTCGAGAAAGACGCTGCGCTTGAACGCCGCTTCCAGCAGGTGCTGGTCGAGCAGCCGTCGGTCGAGGCGACGATCGCGATTCTGCGTGGTCTCAAAGAGCGTTACGAAGTGCACCACGGTGTTCGGATTCAAGACGCCGCTCTTGTCGCAGCGGGTGTGCTCAGCGATCGCTACATCACCGGGCGATTTCTTCCCGACAAAGCGATCGACCTCGTCGATGAAGCTGCGTCAAAACTCCGGATCGAGATCGACTCGATGCCGACCGAGATCGACCAGGTCGACCGGCGCATTCGCCAGCTCGAAATCGAGCGCGTTGCGCTCGAGAAGGAAACCGACGCGACCGCGGTCGAACGCTTGCACACGCTCGACGAAGAACGTGAGAACCTGCGCGAGCAGCTCAACGGAATGAAGGCGCATTGGCAGGGCGAGAAAGACGCCATCCATGCGATCCAGGAACTGAAGGAAGAGCTCGAGGTCGCCCGCGAGGCGTCCGACGCGATGGAGCGGGCCGGCGATCTCGCTGGAGCATCCGAGATTCGCTACAGCACGCTGCCGGGTATCGAGAAGGGCATGGAGGATGCGTCCGCCCACCTCGATGAGCTGCAAGCCGAACGCAAGATGCTGAAGGAAGAAGTCGACGAAGAAGACATCGCCGAAGTCGTCAGTCGGTGGAGTGGCGTGCCGGTCTCACGGTTGATGGAGGGCGAGATGCAGAAGCTCGTTCGCCTCGAAGAGGTCCTGCACGAACGCGTCGTTGGCCAGGACGAAGCGGTTGAGGTCGTCGCGAATGCGATCCGCCGCAGCCGGGCCGGCCTCGCCGACCCGAACCGACCGATTGGCTCGTTCCTGTTCCTCGGCCCCACCGGCGTTGGTAAGACCGAGCTGGCTCGTTCGCTGGCCGACTTCTTGTTCGACGATGAGCGGGCCATGATCCGCATCGACATGAGCGAGTACATGGAGAAGCACTCGGTGAGTCGCCTCATCGGTGCGCCTCCGGGTTATGTCGGCTACGACGAGGGTGGTCAGCTCACCGAATCGGTGCGCCGCCGCCCTTATGCCGTCGTGTTGCTCGACGAGGTCGAGAAGGCGCACAGCGACGTGTTCAACGTGCTGCTGCAGCTGCTCGACGACGGTCGACTGACCGACGGCCAGGGCCGCACGGTCGACTTCACGAACGCCGTGCTGATCATGACCAGCAATCTGCCCGGCGAGCCGGCCGACTACTTCAAGCCCGAGTTCATCAACCGCATCGACGACATGGTGCGCTTCGATTCGTTGAGCCAAGAAGACCTGGTGCACATCGTCGACATTCAGCTGCGCGGTCTCGAAGAGCGGATGGCTGCGAAGAAGCTCCAGCTCGACGTGACCGACAAGGCCCGAGTGAAGCTGGCCGAGCTTGGCTTCGATCCGGCCTACGGTGCCCGTCCGCTCAAGCGAGTGATCCAGCGCGAGCTGGCCGACCGTTTGGCGATCGGCGTGCTCGACGGCTCGTACGGCGAAGGCGACACCGTCGTCGTCGAAGTCGACGCTGACGAGCTGTCGCTCCGAGTGCCCGAACTCGAGGCCGTCGCCGCGGAGTAGCAGCGGCAGGTCAGCCGGTTGGGCGAAGCGCCTTCGTCCGCAGGTTGGTGCGGACGTCGAGCATCATGGCCGGTTCGACGTGTGCCTCGGCGGCGAAGGTCGGCCACTCATCGACGACCTCGATGACTTGATCAAGGATGAGCAAACCCTGGCGCTCGGTCAGGTCGGCCGCCCTTGCCAGTGAGGCGATGTCGGAACGGTCAAAGTGGTCGCGCTTGCCGTTGATGGACATCTGATGTGCGCTGGTCCAATCCCCGGCTGGGTTGAACGAATAGGTGATGTCATAGGCGGGTGACAGCGACCAGTCGCCACGACGGTTCATAAGAAAGCTGATGTTCTTCGTGTGATCGTCCTGATTGCGGGCGACGACGTTGAAGACTGCTCGTCGGAACTGCTCGACAAGGTCCGGCTGCGGCAAGCGTAGGCGTCGCATGATTTGCATCGCCTGTTCGTAGCTATGCGCGCCTGCCAGGTTGAAGTCGAAGTGGTCCATAGCGGTGAGCGACTGAAGATGGAGCTTGTCGCCGCTGATCCGGTCGAACCGTTGCGTCATGAAATGCGCCCGACCACCTTCTTCGAGCAGGTGGGTTCGGGGCATCATGATGCCAACGTCTCGCGCCATCTGTGAATAGGCGAACTCGATTCGGCCGAAGCCGAGTGGATCCGCTAGCTCCTTGTCGCGATTGCCATCGACGCCGTCGAACTTGAGAAGCCAGTGGACAAAGTTCGACGGCTGATCGAGTTGGCCAGAGCGAAACTCATTCGTCTGTTCGTTCCAGGCAATCACGGCTTTGGCCCGTGCCCCACCAGCGGAGGTGCCCACTCGAATGATTTCGCTGAGGTCTTCGGAATTCGGCGTGTCCGCATGAAAGGCGAGTGAGGCCTTTGGAGCGACCGCTTGCTGAGCAAGCATCACGAGCTCGGCCACGTCGAGCGGAGCGTTCGAAGCATCGCCGGTGTCGATCGCTGGGGCGAACTCGAGCGCGCCCATACCTCGTGCGCCGACGTAACAGAGTCGTTCGACTGGGTTGAAATCGTCGGCAAGCCGCCCCTGGCGCGCGAGCCATGCATCGATGAGAGTCGTTCCGAATTTGTCGGGGAGGGAGTCGGCGAGCATGCCGGGAAGGCCCTTGAACGTATCTCGTGCCAAAGTGGGGAAGTTGAAGATGCGGGGACCGAGCGGCATGCGGAGAGGGGCTACTTCTACACCGCTACCTTGGAACGCCGGGTCATATTCGAAGTCACCGAGGGCGCGTTCTGGATCCCAACGAACGGCACCGATTCGGCTGCCCCAAAGATTGACTTCGGCGAGCGTGACGCTCACCTCTCGTCGCCCCAAGCCCAGTGGTCCGTCGGCTTGTGAGCGGCGTTGCGGCGACGCGATCGGGCCGAGAGTTCGGCAATTGGGCTAAGCGGTGGCTCGGGAATCGTCAGAGCCAGCGCATCGAGCAGATCCAGCGTTCGCAGGACGGCGAGGAAGCTGTCGAGGTTGACATCGTTGCCCCGCTCGATCGAGGAAACTGTCAAACGGGACAGTCCCGCCCGATCGGCCACTTCCTGCTGCGTCAGGTTCCTTGATTTGCGGATGGCACGCAGTCTGGCACCAGCGATTTTCCGGACTTGTTCGTTTGAATGCGGCGCGAATTCCATGGCGGCCGTCTCCTTCATCATGGCGCATCCCTTCTAGGGCGACGGTCGCGTTATGTAAGTGATCTTATGCAAAACTAAGCGTTTCCGGAGATTTTGTATGAGAAAGCTTACATTAACGATGAAATCAGTCGATGATGATGGCCTGGATTTCGCCGACCTGAAGCGGGGTGCTGATGCTCCGAGTTGCGCCGTCGCTGGCGCCGCGGTCGTAAAGCGTGCCGTTGTCGAATTGCATTTCCCAGCTGAAGGCAAAGAGCACTTCGACGTCGAGGACCCACGTATCGGAACCATCGGGGGCCATGGTCGACGAGTGTTGGTAGATGTGCATGCAGTCGGTTGCTCGACATGGGTGGAGGCCTTCGACGAATTCTCGGCCGGCGTCGTAACAGACGACCTTGCGGGCGCCGCCATCCCCGGGGTCCCAGGTCGCGAGGATCGGCTCGGCGCTGACCGTTACGGTGAGCCGGCCGGTCGGCGACGTGGCCGTCGCGGTGTAGTCCTGCCAGTAGTCGGGTGCGAGCCAATACCAAGTCGGCATCTTGACGAACAGCAGGCCGTCCTTCGGGGGAGCGGTCATGACCGGTGGCTCAGGCGGGTCTATCTCAGCCCGGGCTCGTTCATACAGTTCGACCGGATCGATGAGCGCAGCTATGTCGACAGGTCCGTAGGTGACGGCTTCGACGATGCGGTCGTCGAGGTCAGGTAGCGCGGCGAGGCCGCCACCGGTGGCGTCGCCGTCCGAGTCGTCCGCATCGAGATTGAGGCGAAAGCGCTCGCACTCTTGCCATTGGCCGGTCTCGGCGAAGACGCCTGTTGGTATCGAGCCGTACTGGGGCATCGAGAGCCCGCGTATGTCGGCGAGCTCAAAGCTGACATTGCCTGGCATGGCCTCGGCCGCCATGACCATTGCTAACTCGTGCAGCTGATCGGTCACGACGACCGAATCAGCGGCGATCGGTTTCACCGTGTCGTCGCCATCCCACGCAATGCCATCGACGAACGCGGAATCATCCTCGATGATGATCTTGCACACGGTCTCGGCGCACCCATCGAGCAACCCACAAGCTTGCGCCGATGTGCCGCCGTCGGCTCCGACGGATACGCCGTCGTGCGGGTGGTCGTATTCGACCTCGCACTCGTGTCCGGTGATACCACGTGATCCGCAAACGTGAACCGGGTGAGCGTTGGCGGGCGGAGCTCCTGCTACCACCAGTCCTGCAATCAGGGCCACAAAGACGGCTAGTCGCTGCATTCGACCAACTCTCCTTCCACGCCTCTGTCGACTCGCCAACCGACGTAGCGGACTGCAGTCCCTGTTTCCGTGCGTGCGAACCTGATCAATCGCTCGCCGGTCCCACGCTCGACGCTCGTTGAGCCATCGGCATGGACATTCTCGAAGTCGATGTGTTCGCAGGTTCGGAGCACGATCTCTTGATCGGTTCGTTCAATCGAGCGTACTTTCAGGAAGCCGGTCGTTGGCAGGGCTTTGCGGTCGACGATGTTCTCGTCCTGTAACTCGCCGATGGAGATCTTGGTCGCGTCCAAGATGATGACATCGGTGTATGGCAAGACCGGCTCGTACTCTTCGAAGTCCGACTGGGCGGCGAGGGTTGCAAAATCTGCGTTCTGGGCTGAGGCGAAGACGTTCACGGCGAAGATCTCGTCGGCGGTGAGGTCGTCGGGCATGTCCGTCGGCCAGTCGTAGGGGCCTTCGACGAGGAGGGGGCCGTGGATGTCTCGAGCGGTCGGCGTGGGGGTGGGTGTTGGCGTCGCGGTCGGTTCCGGCGTGGGTGAGGGTGTTGTCGTTGGGCGTGCGGTTGGGGTGGGCAGGCTCGTCGGGAACTCCGGGGTCGGGACTGCGCCTTCGGCGCCCTGGGCCGGTTCGGAGCAGCCGCCGAAAACCGCCATGCCCACGAGTACGAATCCGAACAAGACGGCTCGCGGCGCGCCGACACAGATCGCGCCCGCCCGGTTCCACCGCAGGTACCTCACGTCGTGACCGTAGCACACGACTATGCGGCGCTGAGGTCATTTCAGTATATTTCATATTCAATGCAACACTCGTCGGAGCGGTCGCCGATGCCGAACTACGGTCGTGGCCATGCCTCAAGCCACGCTCGGATCCGAGCGGATCGCATTCGATGATCCGATTGCGGTGCAGGAGCACTTCCACAGCCGGGGTTGGACCGACGGTCTGCCGATCGTGCCGCCCACGCCCGACGCGGTGCAGGCGTGTCTCGACTGGGCCGGGCGGCCAGCCGATCACCTCGTCGGCATCGAGCCAGTTCGCGGCCGTGCACTCATCGCCGAGAAGGTGGCGATCAACGCGGTCATGGCTGGCTGCCTGCCCAGGCACTTCCCGGTTGTGGTCACGGCGCTGACGGCGATGCTCGAAGCGCCGTTCCTGCTCCACGGCACAACGGCAAGTACCGGCGGCTCGGCCGTTCTGCTCATTGTCAACGGGCCGATTCGCGACGAGATCGGCATGGACGCCACTTTCAACGCGCTTGGCCCCAGCGATCGAGCGTCGACGTGTATCGGTCGGGCCATCCGCTTGATCCTCGGCAACCTGCTCGAAGTACGCCCGGGCCAGATCGACCGGTCGACGTTCGGGCACCCCGGCAAGATCAGCTGGTGTATTGCTGAAGACGAAGAGAACTCGCCGTGGCCATCGCTCGCGACCGAACGACTCGGCGACCCGCACGTCTCGGCGGTAACCGCGATGGCGGCGATGGCGCCGCGCCAGCTAATGAACGAATGGACGACCGAACCCGAGCAGATCCTCGACACGTTCGTCGCCGAGATCCGCGCCAACATGCGCCACTATTCGATCTGGCCCGGCAACTACGCGATCGTCATCCCGCCCCAGCTTCGTCAACATTTTGCAGCGGCGCAATGGTCGAAAGCCGACATCCAGCGGTACGTGTTCGACCACGCTCGTATCCACCGTCGCGAGTGGGCCGAGTGCGGGAAGGGTGCCGTCGTCGGCGAGAAAGGCGACCGCGAGTACGCGGCGCTTCCCGACCCCGACCACCTCCTGGTCGTCGCCGCCGGCGGTCCAGCCGGCGGATTTGGCGCCGTGATCCCGCCGTGGCTCGGCCACAAGTCTCGGGCCGTTACCGTGCCCGTCGGCGCCTGTGTTGATTGCTGAGGAGGAACCAGATGTTTGAAGTTCTGAACCCGAGTTACGACGACGGTGCGGCGGCGTCCGAGTTTGCGCTTGCCGCCCGCTTGCCGACGTTGCAGGGCATGACGGTCGGCATTGTGTCAAACGGCAAGCAAGGCACGGGACGGTTCTTCGATGCTCTGTCGGCCGAGCTCACCGACCACCACGGTGTCGCCAAGGTCGTTCGTGAAGTGAAGTCGAACTACAGCGCTCCCGCGGATACCGACATCCTCGATCGGGCAAAGGAATGGAACGCGCTCATTTCCGGGATCGGTGATTGAGGAAGCTGTTCGTCGTGCAGTTTGCACGACGCCGTTTCGGGCGAACTGCTCGGGTTGCCCTCGGTTGGAATCATGACCGAGAAGTTTGTGAGCGCCGCAGAACTCATGGGGCAGGTGCTCGGCGCCGACGGGTACCCGTTCGTAGTGATCGAACACCCCATCAGCAGTGCGTCGACCGACCAGCTCGCCGACCGGGCCCGACTCGCCGCTGCGGCGTGTGCCGAACATCTGTTGATCGCCGACTGACCGCAGCCATCGCCCTCAGCCGAGGACGGCGACCGGGTGGGCAATAGCCAACGCGTTCATGCGCTTGGCCTGTGAGCGGCATGAGTAGCCGGTTGCCACCAACGTGGCGTCGGCTTGGTACGTCGCCTCATGCCACGACAACTGCCACAGGTCGGCCGACATCTTCTGGTTGTCTTTCTCGTGCCCGAAGATGCCCGCCATCCCGCAGCAGCCGAGCTCCGGAGCCTCGACCGTATGGCCCACCGCTTCCAGCACCGCTCGCCACTTCGTGAGCGATTCGGGCCGAGTCGCTCGCTCGGTGCAGTGGCCGAGCAGTCGCACAAGGCGAGACGACGAACTGGCCGGGATCTTGTCGAGTCGGTCGTGGAGCACGTCGACGAGATGGCGCACGTGCCCGGCGGGAAACGAGCTGTCGGTCGCCGGGTACTCGTGGGTGTGTAGCAGCGCGATGGCAGGTTCGATGACGACCGGCACGCTGCCATTTCGCTCGATCGTCGCGATCGCTTTCGCTTGGCCGCGCACTGCTTTGGCAAAGGCGGCTCGTTGCCCCTTCACATGGTCGAACTTTCCGGATGGGACGAACGCCGCGACACTCACCGTGTAGTCGACCGATTGCAGCGCGACCGCCGACGCGTGCAGCGTTGCGCGATCGAGTGCCCCAGTGAAGACGTCGGGCATGATCACGACGTCGGTCGGCGCGTTCGGATTGAACTTGTCGATCGGTGTGACCCCTGCGGGCAGTCGCGCTGGCGCGGGCAGATCGACCAGACCGAGCGCAGCACCAGCAACGCCCGTGCCGAGACCCGCGAGCCGCGGTGTACGAGCCGACAGCATCGCGAGCTGTTCGAACCGGCTGAGCACTGCGTGGCTGAGCGGCCGTTTGCGAGTGCGGTAGTAAGCGTCGAGGAAGCGCGACTTCAACTCGGGAATGTCGACCTCGACCGGGCAGTGCCCGGCGCAGGCCGAACACGAAAGGCACTCGTGCAAGTTCGCGGCCAGTTCGTCGCTGAACTCTTCGGTGGCCCCACCTGCGGTATCTGCCGCTAGCCACGCGCGCAGCAGGTCGACTCGTCCCTTCGGCGACAGCGCCGGATCGCCGCTCGCCTTGTACGACGGGCACATCACCTCGGCAGATCCGTAGTGCATACACAGGCCGTTCCCGTTGCAGGCGAAGGCGTGGTGGTAGTCGTTGCGAATGGCGACCGGCACGGTTCGGTCGGTGTCGCCTCGCAACGCCGGTTCGTCGACGCGGGTGAGGGCGATGTCGCTGTTGATCGGCCGGTAGAGCTTGCCGGGATTCAGCAGATCGTCCGGGTCGAATACCGACTTCACTTGCCGCATCAGTGTGACCGTCTCGGCCGGCAGGAATTTCTCCACCGGGTCGCCTCGGAAGCCGCGGCCGTGTTCGCCCCACAAAATGCCGCCATGTTTCGCGACAAGATCGGCGACGTCGTCGGTGATCTGGCGGACCATCGGCTGCTGAGCTGGATCGGTCAGATCGAGGGCGGGTCGTACGTGCACGCAGCCAACGTCGGCGTGGCCGAACATGCCGTAGGTCACGCCGGCCCGATCAAGCACGCCGCGAAAACCGGCGATGAACGAACTCATCTCGGCGACTGGAACAGCGCAGTCTTCGACGAACGCCGTCGGTCGGGCGCTGCGTTCGTGACCGTCGCTGTGGGGGCCGCCGAGCGCGACCTTCGCCAACAGGCCGACGGCATCGGCCCGGACCTTCCATGCCATCGCTTGGTCCGACGCCTCATGTAGCGCGTCGACCGCGTTGCATCGGCCCGACGCCCGAATCGACGCGAGCAGCTCTGGTTCATCGAACAGCGTGTCGTCGACGGCGGTGTACTCGACGAGGAGGACGGCACCCTGATGTTCGCCGACGACCCGACCGAGCGCAGGCCACGCGGGGGAGGAGCGACCGCGTTCAAGGGTCGTCTCGTCGAACGACTCGATCGCCGCGGGCGCGGTGAAGCGAAGCTCGACGGCATCATCGAGCGCGTCAGCGAAACTGTCGTAGCTCGCGACGAAGAGAATCGTGCGGGTGGGTAGCGGCGTCAGCGTGAGGTGCGCGGCGGTGATGACGGCGAGCGTGCCCTCGGCCCCACACAGCAGTGCAGTCGGGTCGACGAGACCGTCGCGGTGCAAACGATCGACGCCGTAACCGCTGAAGCCGCGGGCCAGTTCGGGCAGTCCGAAATCGGCCGACGTCTGGCCGGGCTCGATCGGCAGTTCGAGGAGCGCCCGCCAGATCTTGGCACTCCGATCGTCGCCGACGCCTCGCTCGAGGGCTTCGGCGAGTGGCACGGGTTCGGCAGTCCAGGGCGAGCCATCGACGAGGATGCAGTCGAGACGCGACACGTGTCGATGGGCCCGGCCATGCACCAGCGATCCCTTGCCCGCCGCGTCGGTCGAGACCATGCCGCCGACGGTCGCTCGGCTGAGCGTCGAGGTGTGCGGCGCCCAGTGCAAACCGTGGGGCTTCAGCGTGGCGTTCAGTTGCGCGGTGACGACGCCGGGTTCGACGATGGCCGTCATCGCCACCGGGTCGATATCGAGAATGCGGTTGAGGTGACGTTTCAGGTCGAGTGAGATGCCGTCGGTCAGGCTCTGGCCGTTCGTGCCGGTGCCGCCTCCGCGCGCCACGATCGGCACTGGGTTGGTCGCCGCGTGGTTCGCCGCGAGCAAGTCGGCGATCGCAGCAGCATTAGCTGGCAAGGCCACGCCCGCAGGCTTCACCTGATAGATCGAGTTGTCTGTCGCGTAGACGGTGCGGATCGATTCACCGGTGTGGACGCTCGCGGGCAGTTTGGGCACGGCGCCATTCTGGTCGAGTCAGCTCGCAACAGCCGATTCCGGTTGGCCTCCGGGCCCGGGCCGCGACGGTCGACAAGCTGGAAATTCCGGTGTCGCACCTAGTGGTACACTCGTCGTCATGCCAACAACGCGTCAACGGTTCCCGGTAACCGAAACCGACGAGATCGCCGCCATTCTCAACGAAGCGGCACGGCGGTGGCCCGACGTGTCGCGAGCCCGACTGATCCGGCTGATCATGGTCGACTGGGCCGCCGGCGGGTCTGCGGCAACCGCACAGGCTGAGGCGCGAGGCCGATTGATTGGCACGCTTCCGGGCTCCGCTGACCTCTACGACCGCGCGACTGAGTGGCCCGAGTGATCATCGCCGACGCGAGCTGGATCATCGCGCTGCGTGATGGGCGCGATGTTCACCACGAACGGGCGGTGGCGATCCACGAATCGGTCGGAACGGAGCGGGTTCTGCTCCCGTCGCTGACGTTTGCCGAATGCCTGGTTGGGCCTGCAAAATTCGGCGCCCTCGATGTCGCGGCGCACGGCCTGCGGGCCGCGTTCGAGATTGTCGAGGCTGACGTCGAGGCCCCGCTGAGGTGGGCGTCGCTACGAGCCGACACCGGTCTGCGATTACCAGACGTCGTGGTACTCGACGCTGCCGTTCGGCACGGCGCACGCGCGATTGCGACCTTCGATGACCGGTTGACCGCGTCGGCCACCGACCGCACGGTGGTGGCGCTGAAGTGAGCGATGTGGGTGGTCGTTCGGTGTTCCACCGCTGATCGTGATTCGCCCATGAAGCGATCGAGCGGGGAACACCGAACGTTGTGACGTCAGCTCAGCGACGAGACCCGAGGGGACAGATCGCTGCCGTAGTTGCTGACGTGTTGGGAACCTACGATCCTGGTCTGACAGTCTCGATCCCCAGAGTCGGCTGAGGCGGCCAGAACCGGCCGGACTAGCCGGCAGAACGAGCTGCTGCGGCAGCATCGCGCAGGTCGCGTTTCATGATCTTGCCGGAGGCGTTGCGAGGGAGCGAGTCGGTGACGACCGTGACAATGGTCGGCACTTTGAACTTCGCCAACCGCTCGCCAAGGAACGATTGCAGCTCGCCCGGATCAATCGTCGCATCGGGTTTTGTCATGACATGCACCGCCAGCTCTTCGCCAAGGCGATCATGCGGCACGCCGTACACCGAACACTCATACACCGCCGGGTGTTCGTAGGTCGCGGCTTCGACCTCGATGCAGTAGATGTTCTCGCCGGCCCGCAGCACCATGTCCTTCACCCGGTCGCTGACGAACACGAATCCCTCTTCGTCGACATGACCGAGGTCGCCGCTGCGCAGCCAGCCATCGACGATCGTGTCGGCGGTTGCCTCCGGACGGTTCCAGTAGCCCCGAATGAGCGACGGTCCCTTGAACCAGATCTCGCCGGTCTCGCCCTGGGGTAACACGTTGCCCTCAGCGTCGGTGACCCGAATCTCCATGACCGGAATCGTGCGGCCGGTCGACGTTGGCTTGCTCACGAACGACGAGCCAGCGTTTTGCGGGCCATACGCATTGGTCTCGGTCATGCCGTAACCAAGTCCGGGTCGCCCGCCCGAGAAGTTGTCTTCGATGCGCTGCACGAGTTCGGGCGGCATCGGGGCACCACCGCCGCCGACCGACTTCAGGCTCGATGTATCACGCTCGCTGAACGAGGGCGCTTCGAGCATGTCCCACGCCATCGTCGGGACGCCGACAAAGTTTGTGATCTGTTCGCGCTCGATGAGTTCAAGGGCCCGATCAGGGTCCCACCGATGCATCATTACGAGTTTGCCGCCCGCCAGGAACGCGCCGAGCATGACGGGAACCAAGCCGGTCACATGGAAGAGCGGGACGGCAAGGATGATGACGGGGGCGGCCTCCGGGTCGACGGGCTCGGCCGGAGGGTCGACGAGCGCATGAACCTGACCGCGCGCCGCGAAACACATGAGCGCATGAATGAGCGCTTGGTGCGTGCTGACGGCACCCTTCGGCTTACCCGTCGTTCCCGACGTGTAGAGGATGCTGACGTCGGCCTCGGTCGGAATGTCGACGACTGGCATCGTGGCGCCGGCTTCGAGGACGTCGAGCAGCGAGTCGACACCGGTCGGGACCTCGCCGGCTGGTCGCACGGCGACTATCTGCGCCTCGACGTTGGTTCCGTGGGCGGTGATCCGGCGAAGTCGTTCGTCGTCGACGAGCACGAGCTTCGCATCGCTATCGGTGAGCGCGAACGTGATCTCCTCGGTCTGCCACCACGCGTTGATCGGCACGACAACTCCGCCGACCGACGTGATCGCGACGTAGCTCGTGATCCACTCGGGGAAGTTGCGCATCGCGAGTGCGACTCGATCGCCGAGTTCGATGCCATACCGATGCACCAAGGCGTGGCCGATCTGTCCGGCCTGGGCCAAGACGGCGGGCATCGTCCAGCGCTCGTCTTCGTAGATAAGGAAGTCGTCGGTGCGGGCCGCGGCGAGGTCGAAGAGGGTGCGGACATTCGGCGGTGCGAGTGCGAAGAGTTTCATCGGCACACCGCGGATCTCGCCGTCGACAACTTCGAACATCGTTCCCGGCGCACACACAGCGGCAGAGGCATCTTCAAAGCTCATCGATGGTGTTGCCGGCGGAGTTGGTTCGGTCATGGCCTGATAGTGGCATGGTGTGGTCTCACCCACAATCTGTCATTCTGGGTGTCATGACTTATGAGTGCTTCGACGTGTCCATCTCTGACAAGGTCGCCCTCGTTCAGCTGAACCGGCCCGATCAGCTCAACTCGATGATTCCGTCGTTTTGGCACGAATTGCCGACGATCGTCAACGAGCTCTCCGATAGCGGTGAGGCCCGAGCGATGGTGTTGTCGTCGACCGGGCGTCACTTTTGTGCGGGCATGGATCTTTCGGTGTTCACCAATCCGAATCTGCGCGGCGACGGCAAGCCGGTCGAACAGGCGAGGAAGAACTCGAACCTGCGCATGCAGGCGTTGCACCTGCAAGACAGCTTCACGTGCATGGAGCGATCGCGTATGCCGGTACTTGCGGCGATTCAGGGCGGGTGTATCGGTGGTGCCGTCGACATGGTGACCGCCGCCGACATGCGCTACGCGACCGCTGATGCTTTCTTCTGTATTCAAGAGATCAACATCGGTATGACCGCCGACGTCGGCACGCTGCAACGATTGCCGAAGATCATCCCCGAAGGTGTTGCCCGCGAACTGGCCTACACCGGAGCGCGCATGAGCGCCGATCGGGCCCGCGAGGTCGGTCTCGTCAACGAGGTCTACGAAACGCACGACGATCTTGTTGCCGGGGTGCTCGAGATTGCCGGCGAAATCGCGTCGAAGTCGCCGCTCGCAATCTGGGGTACAAAAGAAACGATGAACTTCACCCGCGACCATTCCGTTGCCGACTCGCTGAACTACATCGCAACCTGGCAGGCGGGCATGTTCCAACCTGGTGACATGGCGGCATCGTTCGAAGCGCAGATGAACAAGGAAGTTCCGGAGTTCGACGACCTTCCGAAGGTGCGCCGCGGCCTCTGACGTCTGGCCCAGGCTGACAATGGGCGGGAAGTTTTTTCGTGGCGTGTCCCCCGTGGCGCGGTGGTCATGCGTGTGACTGGTGTGGGACCGGATTCGACAGCGTCTTTGACACGGACTCGTAGCCGCTCGCGCCCGTCGAGCGAGGCGGGCGAACTTCGCATAGTGACCGATCAGCAGGTCGAGACGTTCGATGAGTACTACCGGCGCGACTACCGCAAGCTGGTTGGTCTCGCCTATGTGCTGTGCGGGTCGCAATGGGCGGCCGAAGACCTCGCGCATGAGGCCCTGACCGAGACCCATCGGCGCTGGTCGACGGTGTCGAACTACGACGACCCGGCCGCCTGGGTGCGGCGGGTCATGGTGAACAAGAACACGAGTCGATTCCGGAAGTTGCGCTCCGAGAGCAAGGCGCTCGTTCGGATCGGGAACCGCCCGGTCGAAACGATCGCGCCGAGCGAAGCATCGAATGAAGTCTGGACCGCCGTTCGAGCGTTACCGCAACGCCAAGCGCAAACCATTGCATTGTTCTATTGGGAGGACCGACCCCTGGCCGACATCGCAGAGATCCTCGGCTGCGGCACCGAAACGGTGAAGACCCACCTGGCGCGAGCCCGTCGATCGTTGGCGGAAACACTCGGCGAAGGCTTCGAGGGTGTCCGATGAGCGACCTCGAGACCCGACTTTCTCAAGCGACCGACGAACTCCGCGCCGACGTCGCGCGCATCGAGCCGCCGCCGTTCGAGCCAACGTCGCGCCTGGCCCCGATGTTGGCAGCCGCGGCGGTCGCCATTGCGATCGGCATCTTCGCCGTTTTCGCAATGATGAGCTCAGACAACCGCGCGATTGAAACGATCTTCACCGAACCGGGCGTCGGCGAAGTTGACGACGAAATAGTCGACCCTGAACTGACCGCGATCGACAAGACGATTGGCCAGCTGGTCAACACGCCAGTCGAGGCCACCCCCGAAGCTGCTGCAGCACCGGTCCCCGATGAGATATCCCCGGTGGCCGGAGCGCTACCCGTTGCGGGTCAACCGCAGCTCATCGGAGCCGTGTCGGCGACCGAACCGGGCGGTACTGTTATGCCGGTCGATGGCGTGGGAGCATGGAACGCCGATGAGTCGATGATGCTGCTGTACCGACGCGGCGCCGAAGGCTCCAGCCACGTTGTCGTCGATGCGTCGACGGGTGCCGATGTCGCGATTCTCGATATCAGCCCGCCCGATATCGAGCAGGTCTACTGGAGCCCGACCGAGCGATCGGTTTTGTACTTCGCCGACAACGCCGACCTGATCGCTTACGACCTCGCCTCAGGCGAGTCAACCACGCTGCACACGTTCGAAGGCTGCGCCGAAGTCACCGCTGGTACCTCGGCCGTGAGTCCGTCGTCTGGAGGTGATTTCGGCTTTGTCTGTTTGGCCGACGATGGTCCGGCCGAACTCGTGGCATTCAATATCAATACGCAACGTGAAGCTCGTCGCACCGCGTCAGTCCCCGACGCCCCCCAACCGAGCCCGAGTGGCGAGTACTTCGTCGCTTGGAATGACGATGGCTCGGCGTCGGTACTCGACCCGAATCTCGCCGACACCGGTGTCGTACTCAAGCTCGACGACAACCACTTTGTGTTCGTCGTCGACGGGCAGGGCCGCGAGGCGGTCGCCGCGGCCCTCTACAACGGCGATGCGGTTGGCACACTCGTCGTTCTCCCGCTCGAAAATGGCGAGCCGCAGGTCATCATCGGACCCGATGCTGGGGACGAATACCCGCCATCAGGAACCCGGCTTTCTGCCGTTGGCTCCTCGACGAAGTTGGCGGTGTCGATCGCCGGGCCAGCCTCGACCGGTTCAGCCCTTGCCGGACGACTGTTGGCCGTCGACCTGGCCCAACCATCTGGTTCTGAAGTAGCGGTCCTCGGCGAACACGGAAGTATTGGGGCTTTCGAGTACTGGTCGACCGCCTTTCTGGCGATCAGTCCGTCGGGGCGCTTTGTGGCGTCCTCGAGCGACAGCGGCGGCGGCGCCGTGAACACCGAAGTTCTTCGCATACCTGACTAATCAGCTGCTGCTGGTCTCGCCTGTTCACTTCTCGACTAGTCGCAATCGACCCGGGGAATCCCCTGGTAATGCATCGGGAGGCCATGGAGGTTCCTCGTCTCTGGGTTGATGGCAGGTACTGAAAGATCACCACAGAACGGCCGCCGGTGGGAGGGGTGAACTGAACTCATCGGCCACAACTTCGTGGTTGCGGAGCCGAAGTATCCGCCCGTGACTTCGACGAAGGTGCTAGGGACGGGTAGCCTGCAACGGCGCTGGTAGGGAAGGTCACCATGGTCTATCGAAGAACCCACATTCAGTCTGTGCTGCCTGTTGTGCTCTTTGCCGCGCTCGCATTCACGTTGCTCATTTCGCAAGCTGGAACCGCCTCGGCGCAAGAGCCGGGCGAGCAGGGCCTGACGGTCATTGAAAGCGATCAGTCGTTTGAAGAGACCTGGGCTGCTCTCGCCGAAGCACTCCAGGCGAACGAGAACATTCAGGTCCTCGGCCAGATCGACCACGCATCTGCGGCCTCGATTGCTGGTCTCGATCTCGACCCCAATCGCGTCGTTTTCTTTGGCAACCCGGCGCTCGGCACGCCGCTCATGGAAGCGAGCCGCAGCGCGGCCCTCGACCTTCCGCAGAAGATCCAGGTCTACGAGGTCGATGGCACTGCGTACGTGGCCTATAACTCCGCCGACTATCTCGGGGCCCGCCACGCCGCAGCCGACATCGACACGCTGCCGACTATCGCCGGGGCCCTGGCGAACTTCTCCGCAGCGGGCACCGGTCTCGAAAGCGCCATCGTGGCCGACGCGACGTCGATCATGGCGGGCGAAGGCGTCGATACCAAGATCAGTGAGAACACGTTCGAGCAGACCTGGGACAACCTCGTCGGCGCGATCGAATCGTCGCCCGCCAACCTGGCGTTCACGGTCGACCATGGCGAGAATTCCGGCGGCGCACTGCGCCCAACCCGATTGGCGATCTTCGGCAATCCGGCGATCGGAACCCCGCTGATGAACGACAATCCAACGATTGGCATCGACCTCCCGTTGAAGATCGTCGTGTGGGAAGACTTCAAGGGCAACACGAAGGTGAGTTCGACCGATCCTTCATTCCTCGCAAATCGTCACAACATCGGCGGCGCGACCGACTCGCTCTCGGCAGCCGCCACCGCTCTCAACAACTTCGTTGCCGCAGCAACCGCCGCAGACGACAACGGTGCAAGCGGCGGCGACTCCGGCACCGATGATTCGGCCGGTGCCGACGACGGCAGCGCCGCCGGCGGCGACGGTGACGACGATGACAAGAAGGCCGACTTGCCGCAGACCGGCCGGAGCGCAGCCCCAATCCTCATCGGCGCCTTCCTGCTGATGGCGGGTGGCATCTTCTTGCTCACCGGCGACCGCCTGGAAATGACCGAGGGCTAACGGCCGGGCCGAGCGCATTCAGCGCTGTGGCTGGCGCAGAACAACCCCTACGTCGCGATCGTGCTCGACATCATGCTGCCCCAGATGAACGGCTATGTCGTCTGCAGCACGCTTCGGTCCGGAGAGAACTGGACCCCGATCTTGATGCTGACGGCCAAGAACGGCGACTACGACGAGATGAAGGTCTCGACACCGGCGCCGACGACTACGTCACAACCGTTTCGTTACCCGGTGTTGCTGTCGCGGTTGCGAGCCATCATTCGTCGATCCGAACACGACAGCGCGGCCGGTAGCGACGTGTTGGCATGCGGCGACCTTCGCCTTGACCCCTCGGCTCACACGTGTCATCGAGGTGCCGACGAGATCGAGCTTCAGCCGTTGACCCACTCGTGCACCTGGCGTACGAGGTTCGCATCACCGGAGACCAGCAGCGTTGTGATGACCGTCTCGGCCCACTTCGGGATCTCTTCCTTGATCTTGTCGGGCGGTCCGACGAGCGCGACATCCTCCACCATCTCCAGGGGAATCGCCGCCGTCGCCTCGTCTTTCTTGCCGTCGAGGTACAGGCGCTGTATGTCGTGACACACCGACTCCCAGCCGAGCCGTGCGAGCACGTCAAAGTGGAAGTTGGCACCCTTGGCCCCCATACCGCCGACGTACAGAGCGAGCATTGGGCGCACAAAGTTCGCGGCGGTCTCAACGTCGTCGTGGGGGATGAGCATGATCGGGCAGGCGATATCGAATGTCTCGAACGACTGCCGCTGCCCACCTGCTTCGAAGCCTCGTTCCAATGCTTCCTTGTAGAAGTCGTTGCTTTTCGGCCCGAACCAGAAGGGCAGCCAGCCGTCACAGATCTCTGCCGACAGCGCAACGTTCTTCGGACCCTCCGCCGCGAGGTAGATCGGCAGCTCCTTGCGCAGCGGATGCACGGTCGGCTTGAGCGGCTTGCCAAGTCCGGCACCCTCGGGGTGGGGGAGCGTGTAGTGCTTCCCGTCGAGGGTCACCGGCGCTTCGCGGGCCAGCACCTGGCGGACGATGTCGACGTACTCACGGGTGCGGGCGAGGGGTCGGGGATACGGCTTGCCATACCAGCCCTCGACGACCTGCGGCCCCGACGCACCGAGTCCAAGGCGGAAGCGCCCGCTGCTGAGGTGGTCCATCGTTAGCGCGGCCATGGCGGCTGCGGTTGGCTCGCGGGCTGAAATCTGCATGATGGCCGTGCCGAGGTCGACATTCTTGGTCTGGGCTCCCCACCAGGCGAGTGGCGTCAGCGCGTCAGAGCCGTAGGCCTCGGCGGTCCAGATCGAGTCCCAGCCAAGTTCGTCCGCGGCGGCGATCGCTTCGGTCACGCCCTTCGGTGGTCCGGACCCCCAATACCCCGTCATCAGGCCCAGCTTCATGTTTACTCCTTCGTGTCGTCGCTTGTTCGGCGGTGATCTCCCTGTCGCGATATTGGCATGGTGGAGCGCGTCGCCGGACCGATCGGACAATCACGACCGACGGCCGGATACCGTGCGGGCATGAAAAACGTGCGGGCGGGTGCGGTTGTTGTCGTGATGTTGTTTGCCGCTGCGAGTTGTTCGAGTAGCGCAGCGCAGATCGATGCAACCGCCGCCGATGACGAGGCCGCGGCCGCGAGCGGGGCGGAAACCCTCGCTGAAGAGGCTGCGCCCACGGTTGCGCCAACGCCGACCGCGGAGCCAACCGCTACCCCCGAACCGGAGCCAACCGAGCCACCGCCCGAGCCCACGGCGGTGCCGGACGCCGCAGAAGCAAGCGCTGACGACGCCGACGGCGACGGCGCGTTTGTGCAATGCCTCGCCCGGACCGCCGCTGGCGACGAGGAGTTCTTGAAGGCGCTCACGCAAATCGGGACCGATGCGTACGCCGAGATCGACGATGCGCAGCTCGACAAACTTGCGGCCAGCTCGGTCGACTGTGGCCTCGTCGAAGAATCACTTGGCACCAACGATGATGCGACGATGGAATTGGCGGCGCCTTGTCTCAACGACCGTTTGACGTCGGCCGATGGTGGAAAGCTCTTCGTCGCGCTGTCAGCGGTCGGTCAGGAAGTGCCGGTGCCGGAGGATCTTCGCCCGTCCTTTGTCGGGGCGATGGACTCCTGCCTCGGCGCGTCGGTCATGGCCGATGCCATTGTCGCCGAAGCCGAGCTTGACCCAGCAATGGTTGGCGTCTTCGACCGGGACTGCCTCGTCGCCGAATTTGAAGCGTCAGGATCGATTAACGCCATTTGGGAACAAGTTGCCATCGACCCGAGCCGGCTCGACACGTTCGACGCTGGAGCTGACGCGGCCGTTGCGGCAACCGTTCAGTGCGCCAGCATGGGGGCGATCGTCGCGGCTGCGGCCGCTGAAGACGGCATCGAATTTAGTGCCGACACCATCGCGTGCATCGACGAAAAGGCCGCAGAAGTCGACATCACCGATGCCGAGGCCGAAGATGGCTTCGGCGTTGCAATGCTCTCCTGTCTGAGCGAAGACGAGCTTGGGGCGTTGTTCAACAGCTAAACCGGGGTTGCGGGTCGCCGCTGATCAAATTTTCGGTGCAACCGGGGTGAATGTCGCGGGCATGTGTTTGATGCCATGGATGAAGCTCGACATGAGGTACTCGGGTTCGCCGCTGACGGCGATGTCGGGTAGCCGGTTGAACAGCTCACGGAACATTACGTGAATCTCGCGGCGGGCGAGGTGAGCGCCAAGGCAGAAGTGCGGGCCCGGACCGCCGAAGCCAATGTGCGGATTCGGGTCGCGTCGGATGTCAAAGGTGTGCGGATCGTCGAAGACGTCTTCGTCGCGATTGGCGGCGAGGTAGAACATGCAAACCTTGTCGCCCTCTTTAATCGATGCGCCGCCAACCTCGGTGTCCTGCGTCGCGGTCCGCCGCATGTAGGTGACCGGGCTCGCGAGCCGAACGATCTCTTCGACCGCTTTCGGTCCGTAGCCGTCGATATCGGTGCGCCAGAGTTCGCGTTGCTCGGGATTGTCGGTGAGGTACTTCAAGCCCCAGCTGATCGCATTGCGGGTTGTCTCGTTGCCGGCGACGGTGAGCAGGATGAAGAAGCTGGCGAGGTCGGAGTAGTCGAGGCGCTCCTCTTCGAGCTCCGCGTTCACGAGCTGGCTGGTCAGATCGTCGCCGTCGCCGCCGCGCTTTGATTGGGCAACCTCTTGCATCAGTTCGGCGAGCCCACCGCCTGCGGTAAGAATCGCCGTCAAGATGTCGGTTTCATCGGGCACGTACTCGGGGTCGCCGGCGCCGAGAATCACGTTCGTCTGCTCAAAGACGAAGTCGTACTGCGACTCGGGAATACCCATGAGATCACAGACGATCTGCAGAGGCAGTGCAGCGGCGACGTCGACCACAAAGTCGACCTCGCCACGTTCGCATACCGTGTCGATGATCTTCGACGCTTGGATCTGCACGGAGTCTTCCATGCGCTTGAGCATGCGGGGCGTGAAACCGGCCGAGACGATCTTGCGAAGCCGAGCGTGCCGGGGGTCGTCCATGGCGATCATCGAGCTGAAGAACTCGTTGAACTCCGGCGGGCTATCGAGCACCGTGATGCCGAGGGCCGACGAGAAGATCTCCGGGTTCTTCGACATGTGGAGGATGTCGGCATGGCGCGTTATGACCCACGAACCGACGCCCTGCGGGAGGGGGGAGTCGGGTAGCTGGTCTTCCTCGACGTGATACGCGGGCGGCAGGCTGCGCAAGATGGCAAGGTCGGCGTCTACCTCAGCCTCGCTGCGAGTCCAGAATTCGCGGTAGATCGGGTTGGGGAGTCCGGTCGCAGGTTCATTCGTGGTCGTCGACATGATCCAATTCAAGCAGCAAATGGAACGAGCTGGCGCCATTGTTCAGCCTTGTTCGAACAGTAAGGTCAGCGGCCATGGACGTACCGCCGAAACGTAAACCGAACCGCAGCGAGCGACGAGCCCAGCAGCGGTCGGGGGACCCCGACCTTGCATCCGACCTCGCACCCGACATCGCTCAGACCGGTGGCGCCTGGGTCGCCGCGCCGCCCCGAACGTGTGCGCCGTGGCACTTCTACTGGTGTGATGGTCACAACGATTGGCACCACCACGCTGACAATGCCGTCGCGGCTATCGAAGCATCGTTCGAGGGCTAGCGAACATCGCTGTGGACCCCGCGGACTCTGTGGTCACCGCCCCGTCGACCGTCGTCGTCACCGATCTTGACGGAACATTTTGGGGGAACCAGCTCGTCGTGCACGGCCACACCCGGGCCGCGTTCGACACGCTCACCGACCAGGGCATCCCCGTCCTGGTTGCGACCGGGCGTCGACCGTCGAGTGCCCGCACCGGGCTGCTCGACAACGATCTCGATCTGCCGTGTGTGCTGCTGAATGGTGCCGTCGGCATCGACTATCCCGGCGACGGGCACGTGTTTCACAAACACGGTTTCGCCGCCGATGCGGCGCATGCGGTGCTCGACACGCTCGACGAGGTCGGGCTGTCGCCGTGTGTGTACCTCGCCGACGGACGGGTTGCCGTCGGCGGTTCCGTGACGTCGAGCTTCAACCACCTTGGGTTGCTCGGCACCGACCGCCTCGATGCTGAACCTCGCGACGCGGTCGACATCGACACGGTGCTGGGCTTCAGCATGCTCGGCCTGCCCGAAGGACAGCTTCGTCCTGCCGCCGATCTACTGAGCGACCTGGACTGCGGCGATGCGGCCTTCTACGCCGATCACCTCTACGAGCGTTGGTCGATGATGGTGCAGCCACCCGGCATCACGAAATGGCAAGGCATCCAAGCCTGGTTGCAACACGCCGACCTGAGCACGCCACGCATCATTGCGCTCGGCGACGGGGGCAACGACCTTGAGATGCTTCAAGGCGCCGACGTCGCACTGTCCTTCGAAGGCGGGGACCCGAACGCCCTCGCTCTGGCCGATGCAGTGCTTC